>Ga0206878_10351_pt1 | contig 15512 bp, 7 predicted proteins | sample Alteio_BWOrgCont_8_FD_152621 | JGI IMG/M metagenome (GOLD analysis project Ga0206878, IMG submission 152621) | Enriched cells from forest soil in Barre Woods Harvard Forest LTER site, Petersham, Massachusetts, United States -... | ecosystem: Environmental > Terrestrial > Soil > Temperate forest > O... | reverse complement strand
AATAATAATAAGCAAACAAAAGGAAGAAGTAGAAAAGCAGAACGAACTTATTGAACGGCAGAAAGCCATAGTAGAAGAGAAAAACAAGGAAGTGCTCGATTCTATTATTTACGCCAAGCGATTACAGGATGCTATACTGCCGCCTTTGAACATTATTAAAACCTACCTGCCCGATTCGTTTGTTATGTATAAGCCAAAGGATATTGTTGCAGGCGATTTTTACTGGATGTGGAGTGAAACGACATCCCGGCATTCTTCGTCGGGAGAAATGCCTGAACAGATTATTCTTATTGCAGCATGCGACTGTACCGGCCACGGTGTTCCTGGCGCTTTGGTAAGTGTTGTTTGTTCAAATGCACTGAACAGGACCGTGAAGGAATTTAAAATTACTGAACCGGGTAAAATACTTGATAAAGTAAGGGAACTTGTATTGGAGACATTCTCCCATAGGGATCCATTCGGAGATAAAAGTGAAAGTGAAGTGAAGGATGGTATGGATATATCATTAGTAGCTATTAGCCAAAAGCAATTAGCCATTAGCTGGGCAGGAGCCTATAACCCATTATGGATTATTCCTGCAGGCGAAGGCATTATTGAAGTGGAACCCGATAAACAACCCATAGGTAAAACAGATAACCCTAAACAGTTTTCCACGCACAAATTAAGTTTAAAAAAAGGCGATATACTGTACCTGTTTACCGATGGGTATGCCGACCAGTTTGGCGGGCCTAAAGGCAAAAAATTTAAATACAAGCAACTGCAGGAAAAGCTGCTGGCTATCAGCAACAGGCCAATGGTTGAGCAGAAAAAGGAATTAGAAACTGAGTTTGATAAATGGAAAGGTAGCCTTGAACAAGTTGATGATGTGCTTATAATCGGAATACGGGTATAGTTGAACTTATTTACTTATCTTTATAATTATTAATAAACCCGCCACCATGAAAAAACTACTCTTACTGCTATGTATTAGCCTGTTCACTACCAACCTGTATGCACAAGATGCAGGCAAGGTTACACAACTTATTAAGGATGGCGACGACCTGACCGACAGCGGCGATTTTAAAGGAGCTATTGCCAAGTATGATGCCGCCCTTGCTATTGACAAGGATAATGTGGAAGCTATGGCCGAAAAAGCGCAAACTCTTTTTTATTCGGGGGAAAACTTTAAGGCCGAGGACCTTTGTAAAGACATAATTAAAAACCATAAAGACGATAAACTGATTGGAATGGTGCACCTTACTTATGCCAACGTACTTGATGCACAACATAAGCCCGACGATGCCATTAAAGAGTACGATAAAGCCATTAAGGCCACGCCCGATAATTACCTATGCTATTTTAACAAAGGTGTGTGCCTGGCCAGCAACGATAAGCTTGATGAATCGCTGGAATGTTTCCAGAAATCGGCTAAGCTAAACCCTGCCCATGCCGGTTCGCAGAATGCACTGGGCCGCATACTGCTTGTGCAGAAACATAATGTGCCTTCCCTCATGGCTTTTTGCAGGTTTTATGTACTGTCCCCGGGTTCAAAACGCGCATCGGATGATTTTAAATATGTAGGCAAAATAGCGGCTGGCGGAGCTGAAAAAACAGGCGACAATACCATTACCATTAATGTTGACCCAGCCGACCTTGACAATAAGAAAGGTAAAAAAGCCGAGAATAATTTTTCATCGACCGAACTCATATTGGGCATGTCGGGCGCATTGCAGATGTCGAATGACACCCTGGCTAAATTAACCGAGCCTGAAAAGCTGGCCAATACATTGGATATTATGTGTTCATCGCTGAAGGAGACACAAAAAGACGGCAAAGGTTTTTACTGGGATTTTTATGTGCCCTACTTTTTAGAAATGCACGACAAGCAGTTTACAAAAACGCTGGCATACATTATTTATCTTTCCAGCGACACCGAAGCAGATGCTAAAGTTGCGGCCCAGTGGATTAAGGACCACAAGCAGGATATAGACGATTTCTATAAATGGAACGATGCCTATAGCTGGCCCAAATAATTTTCCACAAATAATATAAACCGTAAACCACACCAACCATGAAAACAAAAGCAGCTTTAATTTCAGGCCTTATTTTGTGCAACGGAATACTGTTTGCCCAGAAAAAAGACACCACCAAAGCAGGAGGAGTAAAAGAACTGGCCCCGGTGGGCCTGTATAAATCGTCAATTAACGACGATGCCCGTAAGGATTACGAACTGGGTTACCGCGCCTCGGAAAAAGGCGACCTGCGCAAAGCTGTAAGCTATTACCGCAAGGCCATTCACCTCGACTCTACGTATGTAGATGCACTTGATAACTGCGGCGTATGCTACCGCCAGCTAGGTATTTTAGACTCAGCCATGTTATGCTACAAAGCATCTATCCGCACTATGCCTACCGGTAAACTTGCCCACATGAACCTGGCTGTAGTTTACAGCATGATAGAAAAATATGATGAAGCATTTGATGAATATGCCAAATATGTAGACCTTGACCCTGAAGACCCTGAAGGGCATTATGGCGAAGCACGCATATACCTGATTAAGAATCAGCCCGATAAGGCCCTGCCCGAAGCGGAAAAAGCCATGAAGCTTTACCAGAAACAAAACCCCGACCTGGTTGGCGACGCCGAAGTATACGTTGGCCTTTCATATTACCAGAAGGGCGATAAAAGCAAAGCCAAGAAATACCTTAAGGAAGCCCAGCAACATGGCGGCAAAGTACCACCCAAAGTACTCGACGATTTGGGAATGAATTAATTACATAGTTGTAAGGAGTAAGTAAAATAAGAATTAATGGGGTAAGCGCTTTTACTATAGCTGAATCTCAACTTTATCTTAATACATAATACTTAATACTACCTACTCCTTTTTCAGAAAAGGGATAATTACGAGATTTTGAAAAAGGCAAGGGGTGCGGAATGCCTACATTTGCGCATCTAAAAACAATAACCAAGCAATAAATGAAAACAAATTACTTTAAATCACTGGCTACTTTACTGTGTGCCGGGGCTTTATTATTCTCAGTTAATACAAAAGCACAATGGACCGCTATGGGTGGCGGTATTACCAGCGGAAGCGTATACGCAATGACTGTGTTTAACGGTAATATATATATAGGCGGAGGCTTCTTTTCTCCTTATTCTGACTTAGCCGTATGGAATGGCGGCAGCTATTCAAGCGGCCTTGTTTCGGGTATTACGCAAGGGGTAAACGCTTTTGCCACTTTCGATTCAGTGCTTTACGTGGCTACCGATAACGGTATTTACCAGCTTATAGGCTCCACATCAAAGCAACTGGCCATAATTAACGACCCTTGTTATGCCCTTTGCTGGTATAACCACATGCTATACGCCGGCGGTTGGATGGATAGCATTGGCCCTGCTTCTTCGAGAAAAAAATGCGGGCACATTATTACATACAACGGAACAACTTGGGATTCAATTGCAGTGGAAGTAGATTCATGGCCCAAGGCTATGACTGTTTATAACGGACAACTGGCTGTTGGCGGTTATATGAATTATAGTTCGGCAGGCGATACCCTTTACGGAATAGGCCTTTATAACGGCACCAAATGGACCCCGTTAAGCCATGGTATTAAAGGTAGTGGGGGCGTTTTTGCTTTAGCTACTCAGGGTTCAAACCTATATATAGGCGGTGAATTCGATTCAGCTTCGGTTGGCCCTAAATATGGCCCGCATATCTTCACCAATAATATTGCTGTGTGGAACGGTTCGGCATGGGATTCGGTGGGAGCCAAAGGCACCAGCAGTACCGTATATGCCATGTGTGCCTATAACGGCGGAATTGTAGCCGGCGGTTATTTCGACAGCGTAATGTTCTGGAACGGCGCCGCATGGTCATCATTAGGTACTACGCCAATGTACAGTGAAATAAATTCAACCATTGTATTTAACGGTAACCTTTATGTAGGCGGTGAAATGTTCAGCACTATTGGCGGTACTTCAGCCAACAATGTTGCAGAATATACTGCACCTACCGGTATTGCGTCAATAAGCAATGCCAATGGCATTAGCATCTACCCTAACCCATCAAATGGATTGTTTACCATTGAGCAAAGCACCGAAAATCACAATGTAAAAATTGAAGTGTACAACGTGCTTGGCGAAGAGGTATATGTAAACTCCTTCTCAACACTGCGCACCAACATTGATATTACAGCCCAGGCTAGTGGTATATATATTTACCGTATGCTTAATGCAGATGGTAGCCTGCTTAGCACCGGGAAAATAATTAAAGATTAAAAATTAAAAATCAGTAACTGTAAAAGGCTGCCAAATGGCGGCCTTTTTGTTTTTAGGTTATTCATACTAAGTTCCCTATTTCCCCGTTTATAGGTGTACACTTAAAATATTTTCAATTCATGTATTGCACAAAATTGTGCGCCTTTGTGGTGTGTTTATGTTGTTGCCTTAATCTTAAAGGACAACCACATATGCATATAAATGATGAGCGGGTGCGTTATTACGAGGATAATAAGCATAACAATATAAAGTATAAAACAGTAGTGTCCTATTTCTATGAATCAACTGACAGCACATTGAAGGACAAAACAATGAGGTTAAAAACCACTTTAAAATTTAATTCTTCAGGCAGAAAACTTATGGAGGTTAATACTGATGACGAAGGCCGGTTGTCCGATAGCACTATTTACATTTACAATGCTGAAGGTAACTGGGTGAGAAAAACAGGTTACGGCACTGTTTATGGCCCGGGCGACTTGCACAAAGAACTTGACTCTATCCGTACCTACGATAATAAAGGCAATATAATTGAAGACAGTGTTTGGAGAAGGGAAAACTGCACCCTCATTTGTAGTAGTTACGCCTGGGTCAAATATAAATATGATAGTGCAAATAATAAACTATGGGAAATGAGTGTAGCTTATGGAGAAACAACCATTCATTTTTATGTGTTTAATAAAGGGAAACTTACCTTGGAAAAGAAAATAGATATTCAGAATAAAGAAAGCAAGGTCCAGCGTTCACATAATACCCCGGGCCATTTTTATGAGGACAGTATTATAGTCACTAAGGACACCACTGAAAAGGAATATTTTGTTTATGATGAAGCGGGCCATACGCTTTTGGACAGCACAGTTACAAAAACAGATACGTTTGTAATTAAAAAGAAATTTGGAAATAATAAATTACTGTTGCAGGAGCATTACCAGAACAGTGTCTTGACAAACCATATAGAAAACAAGTATAATAACGACAGCAGCCGCATAGAAACAGAATGCATATATAAATGGGAATGGAACAGACACCGGATGTTTGCCGATATCTTTGGCTCGGGCCAACCTTCTACCTGTAATAATGAAAGAACATCGGTTGCTGTTTACGATAAGGATGACAATGAATTATCAAGAATAACCTATAGCCATTCAGGCGAGAGCGCAGATACGAATATTGTAATTCATAAATACACCTTCAGTAACGGAAAAATGGTTTGCGATTCCCAGTTTACTACCGATAAAAGCTATCTCTACTCATCGCGGTCAATATACATTACTATAACAAAGTATAGTGACGACGGAAAGCACATTGAACAAGAAGAAACCGGGGGAGGTTTATATGCCAGCCATTCAAAGAATGTATGGGATTATAATGAAAAAGGAAGGCTTCTGAGCAGCGTTGAATACAGCTCTTGTCCGGGCAATGCAGATAAAATTCTGACACACACCTATTACCCGGATGGAGTAACAATTAAAGAAACTACTGAATCAGGGAGGGATTACTACGATAGGAATTTCTATTACTATCGCCAGGATGGGTTATTAGAAGAGGAAATTAAAATATCGCCCTCGGGCAAAAGCAGCCAAACCATTTATAAGTATATCGAGTAGATTAACAGCTGCCTTTTACAGCACCACCTTATTAGTGTAGGCTTTTGTGCCGTTGGTAATGCACAGTACATAAACACCGGCGGGGTACTTAGCAGGAATTTTATAAATATTAAGCCCCTCTGAAACATTTTTAGTCAGTTTCATTACCGTTTGGCCCACAGTATTAATAAGGGTAATGGTATAGGTATCGGCTGTATATGATTGAATTTGGGCGTTTATATCGCCGTTAGCGGTAAATGCGCTTGCAAACTCGTTAGCCAGGCAAGGTTCATACACTTCATTCTGCAAAATGATCGTTTTACCATCATTATCTGTTTCTGAAAGCCTGTAAAATGAAAATCCAATATAGGGTGTATAGTCGGTAAGCTTATAGTCGTGCTGATCGCCCGTAGTACCTGCGCCTTTAATTACCCCTATGGTTTCAAAATGAATGCCATCCCCTGTTTTCTCAACTGTAAAGTGGTCGCATTTATTTTCATTCATGGTACTCCATTGAAGGTCAGCTGAAAAATTATTGCATTCTGCCGAAAACTGTATAAACGGATAACCACCGGAAGGCGAGGCATTAGCATTGGTATCAATACTTTTTTTACCGTTTCCTGCAGTTGCTGCAAAGGCCAGCATGGTTGCTGCAACAGTTAAAAGCAATGGCAAAGCCGGAAGAGTTCTCCGGTTTAACGTTTTAGGTTCTGTTTCTGATATAGAGTGCTTTGTTATCATTTTGCCAGAAATTCTGCGTACAAATTACTATAACAAATATAATAATTTTTATTGGAACAGCAAAATAAATTACACCTGTTTTTTTGCGTTATAGCACCATTTTATTCGTGTATACCACAGTACCATTGGTAATTCGTAATATATATACGCCCTGGGTGTAGTTGGCAGGAATTTTGTAAATATTAAGCCCCTGGGAAACATTTTTTGTAGCCTGCATTACAGTTTGCCCCATTGAATTAATTAATGTAAAGGTGTAGTTGCCTGAAGTGTTCGACTCTATTTGTGCGTTAATAATGCCATTAGCATTAAAGGCATTAATCAGTTGGTCGCCTTCACAAGATTGATAAACATCGGTCTGTACTATGGTTGTTATACCATCAAAATCGGTTTGCGACAAGCGGTAGTATGAGGTACCTGTAAGCGGTGTGAAATCAACCAGCGAGTAATTGTGCGTTTCACTGCTTGTTCCTGCGCCTTTTATGGTACTTACAGTTTCATAGTTTACGCCATCCTGTGTTTTTTCAATGGTAAAGAAGTCGTTATCGCTTTCGCTGGCAGTAGTCCATTGAAGGTTGGCATAATAATTGCTGCATTGGGCGGTGAATGAAGTAAGCTGTATAGGTAAAGGTGAAGCACCGGGGCTCGACGTACCCACATACCAGGTTACACCGGTTGCCTGTCCTATGGTAAGGCCGGTACGTTCCACTTCAAAATCGGTGGCGCCGTAAAATTGTGAAGGAATAACATAGGTGCCGGCAGTTGTGGTAGCGTATGAGGCATTTATATCGGAGGTAAGGAAAGTCTCAAAACCATTTCCACCAAACATTACCTGCATGGTAGTTCCTGCGTTTATGGTGAGTGTGCTAGGGTTTACTTTCCAGTTAGCCACTGAAATACCATACACATTTGTAGCCCAGCTAGCATCAAGGTAGTGCGATGCCAGCACGGTATTTCCCGCCGCTGTAGAGCCTTGCGACAAACTTATAGTGTTACCCACCTTTGTACTTCCCGCACCATTGGTTGCAATCCAGAAAGGCTCAAAAGCGTTTTGTGCAGGAGCCGAACCCAGCGGGTAAAAACCTATAGTAGAAACCGACGCGGCGGTAGGCAATGGAATTGTTGTGGCCGATGGGTACCAGCGGGCAAGTGTTCCTCCATATACCCAGCCTGCTAACGTAGTCGGGGTGGGGTAACTTATAGCGCCCGTTGCAGCATTGCTGGTACCAATAGTAAGGGTATTATTATTCAGATTAATAAGGCCCGTGTTACCGGTATTAAATGTTAGGGTACCGCTAACTGACGGAGAGAAATTGGAAATCTGAAATATGTTGGTTCCGGCTGCCGTCTGGTTCATGGTCATGTTTACAATAAGAGGCGCCACAGCTGAGCCCGAAGTCGCAAATACCTGTGTACCGCTTCCGTCAATATTCATATTACCGGCATTGCTGCCAAAGGTAACCTGGTTGGTATTACTTCCGTTAACAGTTATATTTCCTGTGAAATTACTTGTGTTTGTACGGGCAACGTAAATCAGGTTGCCCGCACCTGTTCCGCTTTCAGTAAAAGTAACATTGGCATTAAAGTTATCGCCTGCACTTGTACCGGTGTACAGGCTGGCTGTTCCCGAATTGATTATAGTTGCTGCAGCATTAAATGTGTTTCCCCCGTTTACGGTACTGCTGTTTCCCGATGTGTGCTGAAGGCTGGTAACACCGTTAAATTCATTGTTTTCAAAAAGCAATTTGCCGACAGTTGCAGTTAGTGTACTCCAGCAAGTATCACTTATAAGGTATCCGTTTGCATTGGCATGGTTAATTGTAATGGTTGTAGCTCCATCGAAAGTGGCGTCGATAATATAACCCGCAGTGTCAGCAACAAGGTTAACGGGGCCGTTGAAAGTATTAGGCAATGAACTTGCCGCTGTAGTGGTACCGCCAACATAAAGTGAGCCTGTGCTTCCTGATGTATTAATAGTTTGTGTTTTAGGGCCAATTTGAGTTACATTTTCAAGATATGTATTGGTTTGACCACTTATTGAACCCGTTAGAAACTGGCCCCCGGAATTTAACAAAATAGTACTGTATTTACTATCTCCGAAATAGAAGAAGCCGGTGGATGTAGACGTGGAGTTAAGTGATATAGTACTGTCAAAGACTACCGTGCTTGAATTGCCTGCTGCTGCATCGGCAAAAGCCATATTACCTGTAAGGCTCACTGTAGCCACCACAGGACCATAGAATGTTAAAGATGAGTTACCGTTTCCATTCTGCCTGCCAATATAAAAACCACCTACAGTAGTTGAGTTGGCAATTGTTGTACCATAAAAAGCATTACCTGTTGAGTTGGCACAAATAATAAAGTTATTATTGCTTCCTCCCGTAGCATTGGCATAAAAACTGGCGTTAACAAAAGTATCTGCAACAGCATTGTTGTCGCCCATCCTCCAGCGGCTTGCGGTGCTGCTATCTCTGAATGTTACAGGGCCGTGATAATAATTTCCTCCACCGAAAACGTCATCAACATTCAATGATTTCATGAATTTCGCAGCGCCGTACTCTGTTGTATTTGTTATTTGTATCTGGCCCGATTGTACACTAATAGTAATTCCATTGGTTGAATTACCGAATGCTGTACCCTTCATGTAGAATATTTTGGTGCTGGAAGGGTCGGTAACCGTAAAGTTTGCTCCCGCAACGCTGGTTGTTATTGAACCTGCTTTATAGGTATCGGTAGTGGCTGTTGGAGCGCCTGTTGTTATATAGCTATGCCCTTGCAGGTCGAGATAACCTTTGGTAAATGTATTATTACCCGATACATTTATATTGGCTGATACCGTTAGATTAGGATTCGCGGCCGAAGTATTATTGAAAGTAAGATTATAAAAGTTCTCGCCACCTGAAGGGAAAGTAAGCGTTTGCAAAGCAGTGCCATCAAAATTAACCGTGCCTGTTCCGGCGCTCAACGCACCATTGTCGGTATAATTTCCGGCTACTGAAAGTGTGAAAGTACTTAGGCCCAGTGTAACGGTGCCTGTACCGTTTTGTATAAGTATGTTACCTGATACCGTGGTATTGGCTGCCAACGTATTGGTTGTGGAAGCGCTTCCACCCGTAACAGTCAAATTAGCATAAGTTGGCGTACCGGATATAGTTTGGCTGGCATTGGCCTGGTATATAACATAGCTTCCTGAATTTAATACAATGCCCGCGGTTGTGTAATTGGTAGGGAAGGTAACTGCTGTTGCAACGCTTGTTGAGCCAAGCAATAGGGTAGCTCCCGTTGACATTGTCATGCTGTTCGCACTTCCGGTAACCTGGTTTGCACCGCAGTTAAACACACCCTGTGTAATAGCAAAGTTACTATTGATGGTAATGGGCTGTGCAAGCGTAACTGTATCGGTTTGGGCGCCCTGGTCCTGCGTAAGTTTATTGAAAGCTATAGGAGAAGCTGTACCACCTATTGTTTGAGTTGTTGAACCATCAAAAATAAAAGTGCCCAATGCCGTAAGCGTTCCATTGTCGGTAAAATTACCGGTTAAATAAAGATTCATGGCAGCGCCCATAGTAAGGGTACCCGCGGCACCTATTGTCAGGTTACCGGTAATATTAAAGGTTCCTGCTCCTGTAAATGCAACGGTTCCATTATCTATTAAACTATTACCCATATTAAACGTTCCTGTAGAAAAATTAATTGTACCTGCATTGGTAAAGCTGTTCGTTACATTAAATATTCCGGTGGTAAACGTAATTGTACCGCTATTCGATACAGTGGCGGCGGTAACCGCATTAGCATTAACAGTAAGTGTATTACCTGCCCCGATAGTAAGTGTTCCGCTTACTGTAACAGGGGCCGTAGTAGTTGAAGCCGTAGTTGTACCACCTGCAATATTCAAATTATAAAAGGTAGTACCCGATGTTCCGCTGATAGTAGTTGCTGCTCCGAAAGTAACTGTACCATTTTCAGCATTGAAGGCTGCAGTAGAATTATTATTGGTCCATATACCATTTGCAGTAATGCTGTAATTTGAGGCCGATGCATCAAGTATTCCTGCAGTAAGGGTAAGCACATTGCTTACTGTTATTGCCTGGCCCAATGATACAATGTTTGAGCCTGAAGCGCCTGTGTTGTTTATAGTCAGGTTGTAAAATGTTGTTCCCGCTGAACCGGATATAGATTGGTTGGCTGTTCCATCATAATCTACAGTACCGGTACCCTGTGTAAATGTTGAATTATTAACAAAGCTGCTCCCTATATTAAGTGTACCCGTAGTAAAACTTATAGTTCCATTGTTTGTTAGTGTACCCGTAGCCGTATATATTCCCGTAGTGAAAGCAATGGTACCGCTATTGCTTGTTGTGCCTGTTACACTAAGTGTTCCGGAGGTAAAATTAATTGTACCCGAGGCATTGTTCGTTGCAGTTCCTGTAACATTCAAGGTGCTCGCATTTGCTGTAATAGTTCCCGAATTATTCAGGATAGCGGCTGTTTCTGTAAGCCCCCCGGTTATGGTAATGGTAACACCACTATTAACTACCAGGTTGCTGGTAACAGTTATAGGATACGTAGTGGCGGTTGTAGAAGTTGAACCGCCAAAAGTAAGGTTATAAAAAGTCATGGAAGCTGCGCTGCCATTTATAACTCCTGCTGCCGCCCCGCCAATAGTAACCGTGCCGTTTTCAGGTACAAAAGCAGCCGAAGACACATTATTGGTAATACTTTTTGTAACGTTAAGTGCATAATTGGAAGCGGTAACATCAAGAACGCCTGAGGTAAACGTAAGGGTATTCGTAACCGTTAGCGTTCCTCCGGGAGAAACCACATTAGAACCTGCAGCACCGGTATTGGCTATAATAAGATTACAAAATGTTTCAGCGGTAGAGCCTGAAATAGCCTGGTTAGCCGCTCCTTTAAAAGTAGTAGTGCTTGTACTTGATGAAAAAATGCCGTTATCACTAAAGTTTCCGCCAATATTAAAATTGCCTGTAGTAAAAGAAAGTACCCCGCTTCCCGCATTGGTAACATTACCCAAAACAGTAAGCGTGGCTGCGCCAACCGTTACTGAGCCCGAATTATTCAGTGTTCCGTTAACTGTAGTTGTTTTACCACCACCATTAATGGTGGCTATAGCCCCTGCGTTCACTACCATATTATTGCTTATAGTAGTGGAATTGGTTGTACAGGTTACAGCAGTAGTACCTGCAATAGTTAGGTTATAGAAAGCTATTGCTGCAGAACCATTAATGACAGCGGCGGCCGCGCCACCAATAATTACAGTACCGGTTTCAGGTACAAAAGAGGTTGCAGTGGCGTTGTTGGTAAAGTTCTTAGCAATGGTTACTGAATAGGCTGTCGCTGAAACATCAAGGTTACCCGAAGAAATTGTAAGTGAACCGCCAATAGTAATATTATTGCCAAGCGACACGGTGTTTGAACCTGCAGCGCCTGTGTTACTAATAGTAAGGTTAAAAAACGAAAGGCCCGAACCCGATATAGATTCGTTGGAAGTAGCACTTGCAAACGTAATGGTGCCTGCAGCATTGGAAAGTGTTCCGTTATTGGTAAGGCTAGCAGAAACAGTTAGTGTTCCGCTACCGGTAAGTGTTCCACCGGCATCAACCGTTACGTTATTACAAACAGGCGTTGCACCGTTTATGGTTATGTTGGCACCGCTAACTATTTCAACATCATCAGTCGATGTAGGCGCTACTCCCCCTACCCAACTGCCAGGAGTTGTCCAGTTTCCCGTAACCGCCTTACTTTGAATTAGTGCATTTGCATTGAAAGCAAATAATATAAATAAACCTGCAAGGAAAAATTTTGAAAGACGAGAGTAATGCTTCACCATAGGTGCATCGGTTTAGTAAAAAAAAATAATTACTGTAGCTTTAAGAAACTGGCACTAAGTACGGATAACCTTCCATTATGTTACAAATATTAGATTTTTTTTGCTTTTTTCAAAACAATCAACCATGATTTTTATCAGAAAATCAGAATGTTACGCAATTGTTAACTGGCATTATGCTAGGAAACCAAGGCCTTTCAGTGCCACTTTATGGCCTGAATATGGTATGTTAATAAATAAGCGTAGGGTGCTTATTCCTTAATGAATTTGTTTTGGCTTATTACGCCGTTAGGTCCGGAAAGCTGCAGAATATAATTACCTGATGGTATGCCCGCTGTATTTATATCAAAAGTATTGCTTCCTTTTTGCGCCATATAGGTATAGGCACCTAAGCTTTGGCCCGTTCCGGCACTAATAATAGTAAGTACCACTTGCCCCGCTGAAGCTAAACCATAATTAGCCGTTACGTTAGTCGTTGCCGGGTTGGGAAATATACTGGTATTACCCAGTGATGCAATATATATAGGAACAACTGTTGTATTGGTAGAATGCCCGTCAAAATCTACCTGTGTAAGCCTGTAATATGAAACACCCGAGAAAGGAGTTTCATCTGTTGCATTATAATTTTTTACGGTATTACTGTTACCGGCTCCGGCAACTGTAGTCACAGTATCATAATTAACTCCATCATGTGTTTTCTCAATAATAAATTGCTTATTATTTATTTCCGATGCAGTCGACCATGTTGTAAGCACCGTTCCTGCCTCTTGTAGCTGGGCATTAAAATCGAGCAAGGTTATAGGCAATGGGTTTGATACCTTATTAAAAGTGCCGAATGTAAATGGCCCCATATTCGATGAGTTCGTAGCGGCTGTAATATTACCCGGGCTTGCACCTGTAATGGCCGCTTGGCCCTCGTCTATCCATGACGAGCCATTGAAATAGGCCACCCTTAAAGTGTTGTTAAAGGTAAGTATTCCGCTTGCCGCGGCATTTTGCCAGTAAAGGGTAACGGTAATTGCATCGCTGCCTGTTTGTGCAAGATTCCAGTATTCTATGGTGCTAACTCCCACCAACGGTGCGGTGAAAGAAGTGGTATTGGCATAAGCCGAATGGTAATATTGGGCAGTAAATTCATTGCCTGCTGTGGCAGGTGCTGTCATACCTATGGGTGCATACGTGCCACTGTTTCCTACAGGAAATACAAATGCCGTGTTACCTATTTTGTTTAAGGGGCCGTTTACATATGAGCTGGCTGAACCTCCGCTGACTGTTGAACCTGCTTCAAGAGTAAGGCTATTTACTGATGTAGTTGTAATGGTTCCATTAGTAAGGGTAAGGTTATTGCTGACAGTTTCAGCGTCGCCAAGGGTTACCCCGCCTCCCGTATTATTAATAACCAGGTTTCCCATAGGGTTTGCAACAGTACCTGTTATAACCTGGTTAACAGAACCGGTAAAAGACATAGTATTACTTGAAGGAGAAATAAATGTGCCGGAATGGTTAAAAGCAAACGTGCCGTTACTGCCTTCAAAATTAACGATAGAAAAGCCCGATGCATCAAATACCATGTTGGTGTTAATGTAAATGCTTAATACATTAAGTACCCCACCATTAAAGGCCGAAACATTTTTTGATGTACCTGCTTCAAAGTCGAAATTGGGATAGTTGGTTGACGCCTGTGCATCAACTCCATAATAGGTTGAACTGCCTTGGGTACCTGTATATCCGAACTGAACGGTTCCCCCGGTTACAGAATAAAGGGTAGCAGCTACGTTGGCCCCACCCATATCAAGGTCCTCTATATCTGCATTGCAGGCGTCCTGCAATATTACAGTGCCGCCGCTCATAACGGTTTTGCCGCCTACAACATCGGCAAGCTGGAAGGTAATCCAGTTAGAATATCCGTTATACGCCAGTATCAGTGTACCGCCACTCATTTCAAAATCAACATAATCGCTCCCTGTTAAAGCATTGAACCCTGCACCAACATACATTGTGCCACTTGAAAGATATAGCTGTGGAGTACCTCCATTAACCGTGTACTGAAAATCGTAACCACTGTTTTCTCCCTGGCCGGTCTGCACATTAAGGATACCACCATTCATAAATATTTTGCCCGATAGTATAGCGTTACCTGTGCTTGCATTTTTACACAGGTTCATGGTTCCTTTATCTGATTCTATTACTACGCCAAAGGGAATAGAAAGCGCACTGTTAGAACCACTGTTATATGAATCGTTAAGTGTGCCGGTATTATCCATTTTAAATGTGCCCTTGGTGAAAGTAAAGTAATAGTTGCCGCCTGAGTTTATACCTGAAATAAAGTTGGCATCCTGAACATCGAGCGATGTGGCAGCCGAGCCCATATTTAAAACCACAGTTCCGGCAATTGTATAGGTACCTCCGCCCGATATTATTGAATTAGCGGCTCCATTAAACGTAAGTGCGGAACCCGAGTTTGCTGCCGTAAATGTGCCGCCATTAGTAAAGCTGCCGCCAATACTAAGACTGTTGGCCCCGTTAATGGTTACCGAACCGGTTGCCGCTATGGTAAGGCTAAGGCATACATCGGCGGCATTAACTGTCATAGCCATTGAAGCCGGAACAACTACATTTTCTGTTGCTAAAGGAATGTGTCCCTGCGACCAGTTTCCGGGCGTTTCCCATGTGCCCGATGTATTGGCTGTATTGGTAACAGCCCAAGCAGACATTGATAGTAAAAGGCTTAAAGAAATTAGCAGTAAGGGGTAACTGTATTTCATATATATTGTTTCGGAGTTTCTCAAAATTACTAATAATCACTACCTGCTAAAAGCAAAAAAACAGTATTTAATAACTTTTCTGTCTTGAAAAGTATTAACATAACTATCTTATATTCAATCTATTGGCGCAAAAATGGTATATAAATAACCAAGAAAAGAACTTTATTCCCTATTTTATACGTAGTCTATTAAAAAATGTTTCAGAAACGGGTTGTTTTAAACATTCATCCTATCATTTTGGGTTGAAGGTTGCGAAATAACCAGGAATTCAAGCGTAGTATTGCTTTGGTTGGCCACATAATGCTGTGTTCCTGCGTTAATAAG
>Ga0206878_10350_pt1 | contig 15562 bp, 9 predicted proteins | sample Alteio_BWOrgCont_8_FD_152621 | JGI IMG/M metagenome (GOLD analysis project Ga0206878, IMG submission 152621) | Enriched cells from forest soil in Barre Woods Harvard Forest LTER site, Petersham, Massachusetts, United States -... | ecosystem: Environmental > Terrestrial > Soil > Temperate forest > O... | reverse complement strand
TTCCGGCCCTAAATCAATCACCCAGTCAGCCATTTTGATGACATCAAGATTGTGCTCAATAATCACAATAGTATTGCCCTGATCGCGCAGGCGTTCCAATACCGTTAGTAGCTGGCGGACATCGTGAAAATGCAATCCGGTGGTCGGTTCGTCCAGAATATACAACGTGCTTCCCGTGCCTCGTTTGGAGAGTTCACGTGCGAGTTTGATGCGCTGGGCTTCGCCACCAGACAGGGTCGTTGCACTTTGACCTAGTCGAATATACGACAGCCCTACATCGATCATCGTCTGGCATTTACGTGCTAGCGTGGGAATAGCTGCAAAAAATACGCAGGCATCTTCTACTGTCATATCGAGAACTTCGTGGATTGTTTTCCCTTTATATTGAATATCCAGGGTTTCGCGATTATAGCGTTTGCTTTTACACACATCACACGCCACATAGATATCCGGTAAAAAATGCATTTCGACTTTGATAAGACCATCGCCTTGACAAGCCTCACAGCGCCCACCACGTACGTTAAAACTAAAGCGCCCCGGTTTGTAGCCTCGTGCGCGTGATTCAGGTGTATTGGAAAACAACTCACGAATGGGTGTAAATAAACCGGTGTATGTGGCCGGATTAGAACGGGGTGTACGGCCAATGGGGCTTTGATCGATATCAATGACTTTATCACACAGCTCAAGGCCTTTGATGTCCCCTATTTTACCCGGCATATGCAAGCTGGCGCGATTCAATTTATGGGCCGCAAGTGGATAGAGGGTATCGTTAATCAGACTGGATTTCCCTGAACCCGACACTCCCGTGATACACGTCATCAAACCCAATGGAATCGTGGCATTCACATTCTGTAAATTATTACACGTGACTCCGGTCATGCGAATCACGCGTTGTTCATCAAAGGATTTACGTATGGAGGGTATTGCTATCGACTGTTTACCGGACAAGTATTGGCCTGTCAGTGAGGCAGGATTGTTCATGATCATATCCGGCGTTCCACACGCCACCACTTCCCCACCGTGTACACCGGCTCCGGGCCCGATATCAAGCACATAATCCGCGGATCGAATGGCATCTTCATCGTGCTCAACCACAATGACGCTATTGCCTAAATCACGCAAATGTACCAGTGTTTTCAGCAATCGTGCATTATCGCGCTGATGCAAACCTATCGAGGGCTCATCAAGAATATACATGACCCCAACCAGGCCTGATCCAATTTGGCTGGCAAGGCGAATACGCTGCGCCTCGCCTCCAGATAAAGTTTCGGCACTGCGCGACAAGGATAAATAGTCCAACCCCACATTGACTAAAAAGCCCAAACGCTCAACGATTTCTTTATTAATTTTCGCTGCAATTTCGCCGCGATTGCCTGGCAATTTCAACTGTTTAAAAAAGGCATAAATCTGTTCGATTGACCAAGCCGTTAATTCGGATAAATTTTTATCTTCAATAAACACATGCCGTGCCGCTTCACGCAAACGCGCACCATGACAAGATTGGCAAGGACGTGACGATAAATATTTTGCCAATTCTTCGCGCACCATTGAGGAATCTGATTCGCGATACCGGCGTTGCATATTCACAACAACTCCTTCAAAGGCATGCTTTCGTTTCAGAAGGCCGCCATGTGGGCGCTGATATTCAAATTCAATGGGCACATCGCCGCTGCCATACAACACCACATCCTGAATTCTCGGTGATAAATCACAAAACGGCGTATTGATCGAAAAACCATAATGCTGCGCCAGAGATTCCAGCAAGGCGTAATAGTAATTCGTTCGCTTGTCCCACCCCCGAATTGCGCCATCGGCCAAGCTTAACGCCGCATCATGCACCACGCGGTTTGGATCAAAAAATTGATCCACCCCCAATCCCTCACAATCAGGGCACGCCCCCATCGGGTTATTAAATGAAAATAAACGCGGTTCAAGCTCACTTAAACTATATCCGCATACAGGACAGGCGAAACTGGATGAAAAAATAATGTCCGGAAATTGATTATCCATCGAGGCCACACTAACCAAACCATCGGCCAGATTGAGTGCATTTTCAAATGATTCGCTCAAGCGCTGTGCTAAATCCGCACGAACTTTGAAACGATCCACCACTACTTCAATAGTATGCTTTTTGCGTAACGCCAACACAGGCGGCGAATCCAGCTCACACAATTCACCATCAATACGCGCGCGCACATACCCTTTGGCCTGCAACTGCTGGAGCAATTGCACATGCTCCCCTTTCCGTTCACGCACGACCGGCGCCAAAATCATCGCTTTGCTATCTGCAGGCAAACTCAAAACCTGGTCAACCATTTGGCTAATGGTCTGCGCATGCAAAACGACTCCATGTTGAGGACAACGCGGTTCACCAACACGGGCGAATAACAAGCGTAAATAATCATAAATTTCAGTAATCGTACCCACGGTAGATCGAGGATTATGCGACGTGGATTTCTGTTCAATCGAAATGGCCGGCGACAATCCTTCAATGGAATCCATGTCCGGTTTTTCCATCATCGACAAAAACTGCCGCGCATAAGCCGACAGCGATTCCACATATCGTCGTTGACCTTCTGCATACAAAGTATCAAACGCCAGTGAGGACTTCCCCGAACCGGACAGACCCGTGATAACGGTCAACTTGTTTCGCGGCAAATCCACATTGATGTTTTTTAAATTATGGGTTCTTGCCCCACGGATACTGATAAACTGTATGGGATGCGATATATCAGAAGGCATAGTATTATTTCCAAGTGACTATTTTCACCAATCATACTCTGTGTTTATTTATAAATCAAAGCGCACTAAAAGGAAAATGCACCCATGTTTAATATCAACACGTATGCCCATGCTTATGGAAAACCCCTATCAACCGCCACATTTAAAGCCTCACCAGATGATTTCAATGTGAATGAGCTGTTGGCATTTGAGTTATCTGGTGTGGGTGAGCATCAGTTTTTACGCATTGAAAAACGGGGTTTAAATACAGAAGAGCTGGTTAAATCTCTAGCCAAATGTTTAAAAAAACCCGTGAAAAGCATATCGTATGCGGGCCTCAAGGACAGACAAGCCTTAACCACACAGTGGTTGTCTGTTCACTGCCCTGGAGAAGACATGGTCGATGCTGACTTGTTACACGGTAGCGGTTGGCGCGTTATTGAGAGTGGTCGCCATCTCAAAAAATTAAAAACCGGCGGGTTATCTGCCAATCAATTCACGTTGATTTTACGTGATATGGTGAACACTCACGAGATTGAGGCACGCCTTGAATTAATTAAAACCAGCGGAGTACCCAATTACTTCGGTTCACAACGATTCGGTCACAATGGTCAAAACATGCTGAAAGCAGAGGACATGCTGCTGAAAGGCATGCGCGTCAAAGATCGATTTTTGCGCGGGATTTATTATTCAGCTGCCCGTTCATTTTTATTCAATTTGATTCTCTCAGAGCGAGTCTCAAATCACAACTGGAACAAAGCACTGTCCGGTGATGTGATGCAACTGACCGGTACTCACAGTATTTTTTCCATTGATATCCCGGATGAATCAATCCACACGCGCATCGCAGATCATGATATATCGCCCGCTGCCCCTTTATGGGGGTTAGGAATTGATCGTATGAGCCTGGACGCACTGATATCACAACAAAAAGCCTTGCATGGCTTTGGGGCGTGGTGTGATGCCCTTGAGCAACACGGTCTTGAACGGATGTATCGAGCACATACCTTGCAAGTGACCAACCTAACTTGGGATTGGCAGGATACCCATAGTTTAATGTTGTCCTTCGAATTGGTCGCTGGCGCATATGCCACCAGTGTCCTGCGGGAGTTGGTCAATACCTAAGAATTAACCCTGCCTATCCGGTGCCTATCCGGTAGGCTTGTCAAACCCATTGCAGCCATTGCAGTCGCCATAACTCATACAGAAATATCTGGTTATCATCCTGCGCTAGGAACTGCAACAAATCACGGATGTCCAGTTGGCGGTGATTCGCAACATATTTAACCAGTGCGGGTGCAACGCCACTAATATCCCACTCGCAACCATTCACAAATAATTGCAGATCGTCATCTTGGTATGCCATACGACATACTGCATCGCGCAGTAACCCGGAGCTTTGACGCAATTCAGCCATGAATGTAGCACATTCGCCTGCTTCATCATCTGATAGGGGTTCTGGCATATCCTGTTCAGCCTGTTGATCGATGCGTGTGGCAAAACAACCAAACCAGCGCTGTATCAATTGTTCATCGTTTAACATGTTTTGCATGAGATGTTTTGCATTCAGGAAAGCTTGTGCAGGGATAACCGATGTAGCGGGGAGATCTGCCCAATCTGGATCTTTATATAGCCCTGTAGTAGTGGCTTTTTCTGATAAATAATCACCAAAACTATCCCACAGCTCCTGACCTTGATAACTGCGAAATCCAAATGAATATGTCATGCATTCATCACTCAGCGAAACACCGTGATGACCGACATGCGGTGGAAGATATAACATGTCCCCTTGCTCAAGCACGTATTCTTCTTCCACGTCAAACTGCGCCATGATGCGCAAATCGACATTAGACAAGCTGTTTGTGGTATTACAGTTTTTCGTGGTAAGAAACCATTTTCTCTGACCCTCTGCCTGATATAAAAACACATCATAATTATCATAATGCGGACCCACGCTGCCATATTTTACGGCGTAACTAATCATGACATCGTCTATGCGCCACTGGGGAATAAAATCAAAATGATTTAACAACCGTGTGACTTCAGGAATCCACCTATCCACTCCCTGCACAAGCAAAGTCCAATGCGTTTTGGGCAATGTTACAAAATCATCTTCAATAAAGGGGCCGGTCTTTAATTGCCAATACGGTGCATGCTCAGGCGTTTCAAACACCATTCGACTTTCAACACCTTCCTCCAGAGCAAGCCCTGCCAGCTCATCAGGGGTCAGCGGGTTAATAAAACCCGGTAAAGCCTTGCGAATAACCAGTGGCTTTTTTTGCCAATAATCACTTAAAAAAGTTTTAACATCGATTGTTTCAAAATGAATCATTATATTTAATCTCTTCTTCAGACTTTAACAGGAGCAATTCCTGTGGTATTAGGAGCAACTGTTGCTGTATCAGGACTGGCATTAGGAGCCATCAGCTTTTTTAAAGCATACTCCGCGCCGTCTTTACCTGAGCAGGCCGATCCAGCGCTTGTTGCTCAGGTTTAACCCACATGACATTGTTGCGCCCACACTCGCAACATAGCGCTACCTTTGGGATGTAAAAAAGTCGTGACATCACGCACTTCAATACCATAATTTTCTTGCTGTAATCCAAGCAGCACCGGGCCCAACAGATGTGATGGAAGGCCCTGACTATCGCTCAGGGGAAAAATTCGTACCTCTTTAGCCACCCGCGCTAGTTCAAGTATCTGCTTTAAATGAAAATCAATGCTTTGATTTTCCTCATCAATAAACAGATAGTCCGGGCACAGGGCCAGATCAAACGCGAAATCAGGGAATGGTAATGTGCCATTGGAATCTGGCATACAACACGTCACTGGCTGACTGAAACCCTTCCATGTCACATGCGTTGTATTCGAAACCCGTCCATATTCCAAAACGTGACTGTTAAGATCTACTGCTGATAATCCGAATAGATCAACATATTCATCAAATTGCATTACCTTCTCCCTTTTCGAAAGCATGTAGTTTAACCTGTCGGAAGTTTTTTACAAATATCTCAAACTGATCAGCCGGTAGTGGTTTGCTGACGTAGGTACCCTGCATTTCATTACAGCCTTGTTTACACAAAAAATCCCGCTGTTTTTTGTTGGTTACACCTTCAGCAGTGGTATGTATACCGAGGCTGCGCGCCATGCTGATGATGGCGGTGATGACAATAGCCTTTTCTTTATCTAGGTGACTCACAAAAGACTGATCTATCTTAAGCTTGTTAACATGAAAACAATTAAGATAACTCAATGACGAAAAACCAGTACCAAAATCGTCTATTGATGTGCGAATGCCAAGTTCATGGAGATTGTTCATCATAGCGATAGCTCTAACAGGATCCTCCATGGCAACACTTTCGGTCAACTCCAACTCCAAATATTGAGGTGGCAGCTTCGCCTCTTCAAGAATCTGCACGATCAATTGAGGTAAGTGAGGATGACGAAACTGTGCCACTGAAAGGTTCACAGCAATGATCATCGGCGCCATTCCGCGGTCAATCCAGGATTTCAACTGATGAATCGCTGTTCGCAACACCCATTCCCCTATTCCAAGAATTTGGCCATTGCTCTCAGCGATGGGAATAAATTCCGTCGGCGACACATTGCCTAATTTGGGATGCTTCCACCGCAGGAGCGCCTCTGCACCGATAATGCATCCGTCTTGCAAGGATACTTGGGGCTGAAAGTTCAAATACATCTGCTTGCATTCCAGCGCGCGAGGCAGGGCGTTTTCCAATTGCAAAATTCGAGCGGCATGAACCTGCATTTCCTGAGAAAAAAAGCGAAACGTGTTACGCCCCTCACTCTTGGCTAGATACATCGCGGTATCAGCATGCTTGGACAACACCTCGAAATTCTCGCCGTCATCAGGATATATGGCGATGCCAATCGATGTCGTGATGAGCAAATCATACTGTTTAATTTGAAATCGATGTGAAATATTAGCAAGCAATTTTTCGGCTAGGCGCGCCGCACCATTAGCATTAGTGTCCGGTAACACGATAATAAATTCATCCCCACCTGGACGTGAAACAGTGTCTTGTTCACGCATTAAAGATTTCAGGCAATTAGCCACCTCAATTAACATTTTGTCACCAATATCATGGCCAAGTGTGTCGTTAATATTTTTGAATCGGTCAAGATCGAGAAACATGATTGCCAAACACGTATGGTTACGTTTGGCAATACTAAGAGCCAACGTAATTCGGTCGAGAAGCAATGCCCGGTTCGGCAATCCAGTGAGCATATCGAAATGCGCCAACCAGAGGATGTGCTCGCTTAAGGTGGCATTGTGGGTCTCGAGAGAAGTCTGATACTCCTTCATCTTGAGCAGGTTTCTTACCCGAATAAGCAATTCCGTGCGATCCACCGGTTTGGACAAAAACTCCTCTCCTCCCTCACTAAGTCCCTTGATGCGTGATTCATTATCCGATAATGCAGTAAGCAGGATGATGGGAATAGAGCTCGTGTGAGGATCCGCTTTTAGCCGACGCATCACCTCAAAACCGTCGATGCCAGGCATCATGATGTCAAGGAGAATAAGATCTGGAATTTGGGTTGCCACGGAGACTAATGCTTTTTCCCCGTTAGTAGCGCTTTGCACCACGTGACCATCGGACTTAAGTATGGCTTCCAGCAGCTTGATATTATTTACTTCGTCATCCACCAGCAGGATAGTAGTTTTTTTGGCCTGATCCATGATTTTATCCTTAGATAGATGACCTCTTGCGGCTATCTATGTTGCGCTTTAACGGCAGCCAAAAACTAAAGCAGCTCCCTTTGCCGATCTCGCTCGTTACCTCAACGGTTCCGCCGTGCAGCTCCACAAGTCGTTTCACAATCACTAGTCCAAGTCCCGTGCCCTCATATCGACGCGCTAACGAGGCGTCAAGCTGAGCAAAGGGTTGAAATAATTTTGGTATGTCTTCGACAGCAATGCCAATGCCGTTGTCCTCGACGGCTATCTCCACCACCTCAATTTCGCGACTTTCGCCCCGCCGCGAGTGCTGCGCTGTCACGTAAACGCGACCCCCGTCATTGCTGAACTTGACGGCGTTGGCGACCAGATTATAGAGCACTTGTTTCAATTTTCGTTCATCACCATGAATGGTTTCCAGCTCCGGAGCTATCTTCATATCAAGCTGAATGTGGTGCTTGGTCGCTTTCTCACGCACCATAGTGAGGCTATTACTGAGCAATGACGGGAGGCTGAACTCGGACAATTCGAGCTCGAGCTTGCCTGCCTCCATCTTTGACAGGGTGAGGATGTCATTGATCACCGACAACAAGTACTGACCACTGTTGTAAATCAGTGTGGTCTGTTCCCGTTGTGCCTTGGTCAGTTTACCCGTCACGCCCTCCTTAAGTAATTCGGAAAAACCGATGATCGCGTTAAGCGGCGTACGGAGCTCATGTGACATGTTGGCAAAAAATTCATTCTTAATTCGCCTGGCTTCTTGCAACATCAGATTTTGACGCGCGATCTCCTCGTTTTTGATAAGCAAGGCTTCACTGTAGCGATAACTTTGCTCACGCAATCGGTACAGATCGACGAATACTGCTACCTTGGAACGCAAGATCTGTGACAGGACCGGGCTGAAGATATAATCCACGGCCCCAATCACATAACCTTTCAGTTTCTCCTCGTCGGTGAATCTCTCGGCGGTGATGAAGAGGATAGGTAAATGTTCGGATCGAGGACGGCGGCGGATCATCTCCGCTGTCTCAAAACCATCCATAATCGGCATGTTCACATCCAGCAACACCATTGCAAAATCCTGTGCCAACAACCTGCGCAGCGCGTCCATACCCGAGGTGGCAGTGACGATCTCGATATCCATACCATCCAGCGCCGCGGTAAGGGCCGTGAGTTGTTTAGGATTGTCGTTCACTATCAAAATACTGGCCGTGTTATTATTTTCACTCATCAGCGCACCCTCTGGTAGATCTTTTCATGGCTAGTACGTTATCGTGCTAGCCACACCTGTATCACCGAGGTGAGCTGCTTAATACTGACTGGCTTGCTGACGTAATCCGATGCGCCGGCTTCAAGACATTTTTCGCGGTCGTTGACCATTGCCTTGGCGGTGACGGCAATGATCGGCAGTGTCTTGAATTTTGCGATGTTGCGAATGGCACGCATGGTTTCGTACCCATCCATATCCGGCATCATGATGTCCATCAGCACGATATCCGTGTCAGGTTTTGCATTGAGGATATCGATGACAGCGCGGCCGTTCTCGACCGACGTCACATCCATACCAATGCGCTCGAGCGCGGCAGTCAATGCAAAAATGTTGCGCACGTCGTCATCCACGATCAACACTTTTTTACCGCTCAGATTATTCGCTTCCTGCGCCACACCGTCGCCTAGCTGGATAACGGACAAATCGTCTGCTATCTCTGATTCGCGAACTCCCCTCAGCGGCGGAACCGGCATGACGGACTCCACTGCTCCGATCTTTGCCTGCGAAGTGAGCGGCAAGTCAGCAGACGATGTTTGCGCGGCACTGGCGAGGCTGTTATTGTTTTGCGGCACATAAAGCACGAACACACTGCCCTGTCCCGACGTGCTGCGCTCCAGCCTGAGTTCGCCACCCAGAAGGCTGGTGATTTCGCGGCTGATTGACAACCCTAGTCCCGTGCCACCGTACTTGCGAGAGGTCCCAACGTCAGCTTGCTGGAACGCTTCGAATATAATGCGCTGTTTGTCTGAAGGAATGCCGATGCCCGTGTCCTCGACAGTGAACGCGAACACCGCGCTTGCCTTGTTAAGGATGTCATTATGCGGATTCCAGCCGGCGACGGCACGATCCACATGCAGTGAAACATGCCCCTTCTCGGTAAATTTAAACGCGTTGGAGAGCAGATTTTTTATCACTTGCAGGAGCCGTTTCTCATCAGTGACCATAAACACCGGCAAGTCTTTCGCCAGCGCTATTTTGAAGGCGATTTTCTGGTTTTGCGCTACATGGCGGAAAGCTCGTTCTATCTGATCTTGCACCGCCGTGAACGTTATTATCGAGAAATCCAGCGAGACCATGCCCGATTCGATCTTGGACAAGTCAAGAATCTCGTTGATCAGCGACAGCAGATCATGGCCGCTGCCGTAAATGGTCTTAGCGAATTCCACCTCTTTTGGATCGAGATGATTCTGTGGGTTATCAACCAGCTGCTGGGCAAGAATCAAGAGGCTGTTCAGCGGTGTGCGCAACTCATGCGACATATTGGACAGGAACTCCGACTTGTATTTGGACGTCAGTGCCAGTTGCGACACTTTTTCCTCAACGACGGCCTTAGCCTGCTCAACTTCGTAGTTCTTGGTTTCCACTTCAATTTTCTGTTCTTCCAGCAGGCGCGCCTTGGATTCCAGTTCATCGTTAGTCTGGCGCAGTTCTTCCTGCTGGCTGCCCAATTCATTAGCCAAGGACTGCGACTGCTTGAGCAGCTCTTCGGTACGCATGTTGGCTTCAATGGTGTTCAACACGATACCAATGGATTCGGCAAGCTGATCCAAAAATGCCTGATGGGTGGATGAATAGCGTTCAAAAGAAGCCAGTTCGATAACAGCCTTGACCCTGCCCTCGAAGATGATCGGCAGCACCAGGATATTAAGTGGCTTGGCCTCCCCTAGCCCTGAGGTGATCTGGATATAGTTGTCTGGTACGTTATTGAGCAAAATGCGCTGTTTCTCATAGGCACATTGGCCGACCAATCCCTCACCAACTTTCCATTCTTTGGCGAGGTTCTTGCGTTCTGTATAAGCAAAAGAAGAGAGCATTTTGAGCCTGAGCTCGCCGCCCGCCGGTTCGTCCATGATATAGAAAACCCCGTGCTGAACGTTAATCAGCGGCGCGAGCTCCGACAGCACGGTCTTCGATACGGTGATGAGATCGTGCTCCCCTTGAAGGACGCGGGTAAACTTGGCCAAATTAGTCTTGAGCCAATCCTGTTCCGAGTTCTGGTTGGTGGTCTCGCGCAGATTGCTGATCATCTCGTTAACGTTGTCTTTGAGTTCCGCAACCTCGCCCTTGGCCTCTACGGTCACTGAACGTGTCAGATCGCCCTTGGTCACAGCAGTCGCGACGCCAGCGATAGCGCGCACCTGACTGGTCAGATTGGCGGCGAGCTGGTTAACGTTGTCAGTCAAATCCTTCCAAGTACCCGCGGCACCCGGCACGTTAGCTTGGCCTCCGAGCTTGCCCTCGACGCCCACCTCACGTGCTACCGAGGTTACCTGGTCGGCAAACAGCGCCAGAGTGTCAGTCATATTGTTGATGGTTTCGGCCAGATCGGCGATTTCACCCTTGGCCTCAACAGTGAGTTTCTTTTTCAGATCGCCATTAGCCACTGCAGTAACTACCTTGGCGATGCCGCGTACTTGACTGGTCAGGTTGGCAGCCATGAAGTTTACATTATCAGTGAGATCCTTCCATGTTCCAGAGACCCCATGCACCATCGATTGGCCACCGAGCTTGCCTTCCGTGCCTACCTCACGCGCTACCCGCGTCACTTCGGCAGCAAAGGAATTAAGTTGATCCACCATGGTATTAACGGTGTTTTTCAGTTCCAGAATTTCACCCTTAACATCCACCGTAACTTTCTTGCCGAGGTCGCCGTTGGCCACTGCCGTGGTCACTTGAGCAATATTGCGCACCTGGCTGGTTAGATTGGCGGCCAGCATGTTCACGCTTTCGGTGAGATCCTTCCAGGTGCCGGAGACACCCGTCACATAAGCTTGGCCGCCGAGGCGCCCCTCCATGCCAACCTCCCGTGCTACTCGCGTGACCTCCGAAGCGAAAGATCGCAACTGATCCACCATCGTGTTGATGGTTTCTTTCAGTTGCAGGAACTCGCCGCGCACGTCCACCGTGATTTTGCGTGACATATCGCCGTTGGCGATGGCCGTTGCCACTTCGGCAATGTTGCGCACCTGGCCTGTGAGGTTGGAAGCCATCGAATTCACATTGTCGGTGAGATCCTTCCATGTTCCTGCCACACCAGGTACCTCAGCCTGACCTCCGAGCATGCCTTCGGTGCCCACTTCGCGCGCTACGCGGGTTACTTCCGAGGCGAACGTGGAGAGCTGATCCACCATGGTGTTGATGGTGTTCTTGAGCTCCATTATCTCGCCCATCGCCTCTACAGTGATTTTCTTACCAAGGTCGCCTTGCGCCACCGCAGTAGTCACCTCAGCGATATTGCGCACCTGTCCTGTGAGGTTGGCCGCCAGCATATTTACATTTTCAGTCAGATCTTTCCAGGTTCCCGCTACGCCCGGTACCGCCGCCTGCCCTCCAAGCTTGCCTTCGGTCCCGACCTCGCGCGCAACCCGCGTCACCTCGGAAGAAAAGGTGGATAACTGATCCACCATGGTGTTGATGGTATTCTTCAACTCCAGGATTTCTCCCTTGGCCTCTACCGTAATCTTTTTGCCGAGATCGCCCGTTGCCACAGCGGTAGTTACTTGGGCAATGTTGCGCACCTGACTTGTAAGATTGGCCGCCATGCCATTCACACTCTCAGTGAGATCCTTCCAGGTACCACCGACGCCCTCTACCTTGGCTTGGCCGCCGAGCATGCCTTCGGTTCCAACTTCGCGCGCAACCCGGGTTACTTCCGAGGCGAAGGCATTGAGCTGATCCACCATGGTGTTGATGGTGTTTTTGAGTTTCTGAATTTCGCCCTTGGCTTCCACTGTGATTTTTTTACCCAGATCGCCCTGCGCCACAGCGGTGGTCACCTGCGCGATGTTGCGCACCTGGCTTGTGAGGTTAGCTGCCATGAAGTTGACCGACTCAGTGAGGTCTTTCCAAGTGCCCGCCACGCCCTTGACATCGGCTTGGCTGCCCAGCATGCCTTCGGAACCCACTTCGCGCGCAACCCGCGTGACTTCCGAAGAAAAGGTGCCTAGCCGACTGACCATGCCGTTAACCATTTCGGCGGAGTCAAGGAACTGGCCTTTCAACTTCTTGCCGTTGACTTTCGTCGGCACGCTCTGTGACAGATCACCATTAGATACTGCATTGATGATGCGCACCATTTCATTCAACGGATTGATCAGATCATCGATTAATTTATTACTGGAATCCACCAGCTTTGCCCATGAACCTTGCAGGTCAGCCACCGACAAGCGTTCGTTGACCTCCCCCTCCTTTCCGACCACCTGTGACACCCGCGAAAAGCCGTCCGTGGTGCGTTCCGCCATGTCGATGATATCATTCAGCGTGTCGGCAACCTTGCCATGTACTCCGGTCCAATCATTGGGCATACGTACAGAAAAATCGCCGCGTCTAAAGGCTATTAATGTTTTCAGCAATAACTTATCGTCTAACCCGCGGTCCTTTTCGTTTGCTGTCATAATTGTTGCCATTAAAGAATTTCCATATACTTTATCAATCATCCAAAAAATGTATCATAATAAGTAATACTCGCGCAATCTTCATCATTGATTACATGATAGTTGCTCTATAACTAACAAAATACCGAATGGATATTAATCATGCTTCAAACCCTTTTTACACCAGACCCATCAGCTGGTCTAGCAGATATTGGTCTGGCACTTGTTTCATCTTATGATTTGTATCGTTTTGCTTCTATGAAATTGCCAGAAACACTGGATCACGTACGTAGACAAGCGGCAGTGCTCGAGCTTTTTATACGGCAAGATGCACCAGATGACATTCATTATCAACAACTGTATATGCAACAAGCTAATGAACTTGAGCTGTTTGATAACGAGAAATTTGTTGGTTTTTTTAAAAAGAACTTATATAACGCGATGTTATCTAAAGACTCGACTGCTTCTCATAAGTCAGATGGAATCAAGTTTTTTTTAAAAATCCAAGAACCGAAGAGCCCTCTTTTACTTCACGATCTTTCAAGTCTCACCGCATCATTCAACCGAGCAACATCATTCGTACGAAACAAAAAAAAACGCGAAGAGCTTGTGGAGCAACTAAACATAGATACAAGAAAGCTATCAACCCGAACAAACGAAGAACCAATAAATTTCGATGAGATTGAAAAAAACCTAGACATGCTGGGGAGATTAACTGATGAATTGGATGAGGCTCAAATTCAAAAAATGGTGCCAATTATTCAGTCTATTTTAAGCAATGAATACGTGCATGAGCAAGGTGAAGTTTCCACATTGCTATATTCACTTGAATTTTTATTAAAATGCCACTCAAAAATGCATCATGAATCCATTAAAGAGATAATGCCAACCATTACTAACTTATTGGATTATATAACCCATGAGGTTAGTGATGAAGCATATCATTTTATTGCCAAAGTATGCATCCCTATTCTTGATGACGTCGAGTTTGAAACATATTGGTCTGATGCAACGATACAAGCAAATTGTAGTGATGGGGAGATACCATGGGATCTGCATCAAACAAAAGGATTGCGTTTATTGACAGCCTTATTTTCAAAAGCAAAACCAGAATTAATTAGCGACGTCCTTCCTTTAATTCGATCTAAATTAACCAGCACAGATGAAGATGTTAATATTGCAGCTTATCACGCCTTAATTAGTTGTATAAGCGTGTGTGACAGCGATGAAATAGAACAAATAGTCTCTCAAGCAATGTCTCGTGAGCCGACGATCTGTGACTGGGAATCTACTTTTTCTAGAATATATGAGCAATTTAGAACGGTTATTCCAACACTCTCATCAGAACAAGTTATTAAAATAGTGCCTTATTTTATGATTAATTATGATGAAGACGAGTGGCCTAAAAACTTGGGCGCATTAATACCTTTAAGTGCGTGTCTCGAACGAATTGAACCTCAACACCATGAATATATTCGTTCTATTCTGTCTTATTTAATTAAAATTAGAAAAGAAGCAAAAGAAGCAGAAGAAGTGCAAGAGATAATAGACCCCGTAACTAAAGACATTTTCGTATGTTATCTCAAACTAAAAGAGAACAATCTCATCAAACAATACATTCCAAAGATCGGCTTGGAGATAACTCTGGGTTTTTTTGAAAAGTTTGATGAGGATTTGGTTGAATTTAGTATTGAATATATTGCAGATCAACTGGGATCACAAAGAATATCAGATAAAACATTGACTAAATTTATCGACACCATTACCAATAGTATGTCATCGATTAACCCAACTGATATCAATAAAATAATACCGGCTATTATAAAAAAGTTTGATTCAAATGACGGTATTTTTTCAGATAACGTGAACAGTGCAGCATTGAATCTTATTTTAAAATACATACTGCAAACAACGGACTACAGCCTTTTAAAAGAAACACTCACTACACTAAAAAATCAAGATTCCGTCCGATATATCAATACTATGATGGAGAGTGTTATTGCACTCGATCTTAACCATCAACCAGAAATAATTCAACCGCCTCTCATCGATGTGCAACCAGGGTTATCTTGATGTTGAATTGATGTTGAATTGATGTTGAATTTGATAAAACCAACTAAGTGTACTAATATTAAACATACAAGGAGGGGGAGTTGGATGAACAGCTGACATCCTCTAAGTGATGTGTAATTAAAAAGGAGTTGATTATGAATATGTCAAAGATACTACCTGTTATTGTATTAGGCGCCGCTTCACTGACTTTAAGTACAAGTGTAATGGCTGATAATCTTTTTACAGGGATTGGTAATGCTACGAGTGCTGTTGTAACGGGTGTTGGTCATGCAACAACATATGTTGTTGGTGGCGTTGTGCATGGCACAGAGCATGTTGTTCACAGCACAACACATATGTGGGGCGGTAATGCAAAAGTGCATCACGTCAAACATACACACTATGTGCATCAATCATAACAGACCCAGTTATACCCTGCATGGATGA
>Ga0206878_10345_pt1 | contig 15945 bp, 7 predicted proteins | sample Alteio_BWOrgCont_8_FD_152621 | JGI IMG/M metagenome (GOLD analysis project Ga0206878, IMG submission 152621) | Enriched cells from forest soil in Barre Woods Harvard Forest LTER site, Petersham, Massachusetts, United States -... | ecosystem: Environmental > Terrestrial > Soil > Temperate forest > O... | reverse complement strand
TTGTCAAAATGTGCGAACGCTACCTTGCGCTGGATGGATTAAACGTCACGTTTATCAAACGTCACGTTTGCGTTCATGACCGGCAGCACTAGCAGGGACAACAGCGTGCCGGTTATAAGTCCCGCGACGAGAACGGTGCCGAGCGGCTGGTAGGCGTCGAGGCCCGTACGCGGGCACACGGCAAGCGGCAGCATCGTCAATATGGTGATGCCGGCCGTCATCAAGATGGGCCGCAGCCGATCGCGGCAGCCGAGCGCGATGGCCTCGTGAGTCGACAGGCCCTCTTCGCGCCTACGACGGATCTGGTCGATGAGCAAGATGGCTGTCGTCATGTCGATGCCGGACAGGACGATGATCGCAAGGATGGATACGCTGGAGAACGACTGATGCGCCAGCCAGAGCCCGGCGAACACCCCCGCTAGCTCGAGCGGAATGCTCAGAACCATCTGCAGCGGCGCCACGAATCCGCCAAATTGGGCCGCCAGAACGAGGAAGATGAGCACGATCGCGAAGGTCAGGCCCCGCAGCAAGCGCGCGAAGCTATCCATCATCTGCGTCATGTCGCCGCGGAGCTGCACTCCATAGCCTTGTGGAAACGTAATCTCGGCCACTGACCGGTTCAGGATAGCCATGGTGAGATCCATCGACGGCGGGCCGCCTGGCCGATAATAGGTGAGGACGGAGATGCTGCGCCGGAGGCCGTCGTGCTCGATCTTCCCGGCCGACGGCGTGGCGACAGTGGTGGCGAAGGCGCTGAGCGGCGCCTGGCCGTTTTTGCCGAAGATCGGCATCTGCATCAGGTCGGATGTCGTGGCACGCTGGTCGTCGCGGTAGCGTACGTCGATGTCCACCGGTCTTCTATTGGGAAGCTGATAGAGCACTGCAGGGACGTCGCCGCCCATGGCCGCCTGTGCCTGCGCCGAGATGTCGGCCGTCGTTAGCCCGAAGGCGGCCGCCTTCTGTGCATCGATGTCGAGACCCAGGCTCACCCCGTCGACGGCAGTCTTGCCCGGAGGCAACCTCGCCTCGTCGACACCCCATGAGGTTGCCACCTGGCTTGCGCCGGGTGTTGCCCGGGCGACCGTGGCCATCTGCCCGGCAAGATGCGTCAAGATCGCCGGGTCGGGCCCGGTGACGAGGATCTGGACGGGCGCCTCGGCCGACGCCATCACATCGCTTCCCATCTCCTTGATCTGGAGCCGGCGCAAGTTCGGGATCGTCCTTACGGCCTGGCGTTGGACGTCGTCGAGGATGTTCCAAATGGATTGGCGCCGGCTGTCCTTGTCGGTCAGAGTGATCATCATGGTGGCTGCGTTTACTTGATTAGTGGCATAACCCGTGTAATAGGTGCCGTCGGGCTCGTAGCCGATCTCCGTGCTCACCTGCCGTACCTCGGGATGGGCTGTCAGTAGTCGCTCCACGGTTGATGTCGCGACCGCCGTCGCCGCATAGCTGGTGCCCGGCTGCATCTCGAGCACGCCATAGGCCTGACCCGTATCCGCGAGCGGCATCATCTCGGAGCCGATCAGGTTGTAGAAGGCCGCGCCGATGACGATGGTGGATACTGCCCCGGCGAGGACCAGCCCCTTGTTGCGCAACAACACGCGGATAAGGCGGCAATAGCCGTCGTCGAGGCGGTCGATCATACGTGAGAATGCGGGCGACAAGACGCTGTCGAGGACAGATCGCGGCTTGAGGATACGCGACGCCAGCGCCGGCGTCAGAGTGAGGGAGACGAGGAACGATGCGATCTGGCCGAAGATGATGGGGTAGACCAGCCCGACGAACATCATCTGCGTGATTCCGCCGCAAAAGAGCAGGGGAACGAGCGCGATGGCCAACATCAACGTTGACGCGGCGACGACGCGGCGGACTTCGACGATGCCGTTGACAGTGGCCTGCTGGGGCGGCTCACCCATGTTCAAACGCCGCTGGATCGCGTGCAGATCGATCACGGAGTCGTCGACGAGCCGGCCAACGGAGATCAGGAGGCCGACAAGCGTAGACGAGTTGAGGCCGAAACCGAACGGCGCCATCAGCAGCAGCGCGAGCGACATCGACACGGGGATCGTGACGATCGAGATAAGCATGCAGCGAGCGTTTCCGAGGAAAATCAGGACGGCGGCAGCACAGAGTAGCACGCCGATGGCCAGCTCTTCCGACGCGTTTGCGAAGAGCACGTCGACAAACCGGGTGTTGTCGTAAGCGATGGCGGCGTGCAGACCGGGACGTTCCGCTTCGAGGGTTCGGAGCTGACGCCTCACGCCGTCGACAATGGCCGGGGCCGCGGCGCCTGGATTTGCGATCACTGAGAGCTCAACGGCCTCGTTATTCCCACCCACCGTTGCGTGGTGCGTCCCGTCGACGAAGTGATAGCCGCTGCGCTGTTCGCGGACACCGTCGACCACGGTCGCGACGTCGGACAGGCGCAGGGTCAGGCCGCTCGGCGTCACAAGTGGTATGTCGGCCAGTCGAGAGAGGGGAGGGGCGCTGTTACTGATCTCGACACGCTCTTCAACCGGGCCGTTCGTGAGGACGCCTGCTGGTCGCCGGCCGTCGCCGGCCTCGATCGCTGCGCGCAAGTCGCCGATGGTCAGCCCGTATCCGGCGAGGCGGTCCCGGTCGACCACGACGCGGACCTGGCGCCTCTGCCCGCCGAACACCTGAACCGTTTGCACGCTCGGGCTTTGCTTGAGGGCAATCACGGCATCGTTTTCGGCGAACTCGCGGACAGCTTCCGGCGTCCAGCCGCGGGCACGGTCGCCGGTCAGGCAGATCGACAATACCGGCAGATTGAGAGGATCGATGGCCGTGACGTAAGGCGAAACCATCTGTCCCCCCGGCAGGGCAAGGCTGCCGCGCACCTGATCCACGAGCGCCTGCAGGCTCTGGGTGGCCCGGGCCATGTTCGAGCCATAGGGGAACTCGACCGTTACGATGGAGATGCCGTCCTGGGACGTCGACCGCAGGTACCGCATTCCGGGGGCGTCGGTCAGCCGTTCCTCGATCGGCTTTGAGATATAGAGTTCGACTTCGGCGGCGCTCGCGCCGGGAACGAGGGTGATCACGCCGACAATGGGGCTTTCGATATAGGGCATCATTCGGCGCGGCAGGAGGCCGCCCGCGACGGCCAAGATCGCCAGCAAGACGATGGCGATGGTACAGGCGAAAACGGCCGACGGATGCCGGGCGGACCACGCCGGCAAGCCCCCGCCGTCGGTAGGATTAGGGGGCAGGACCGCTCGACGCCCCGCGTATCGAAGGGGAGGCGGCATGATGCTCACGGCATGCTCCCCTTGGCCTCGAGCGGGTCGCCGTCGGATAGTCCAACCGCCCCGGCGGTGACGACCTGAGCGCCGGTCGGAAGGTCCGTATCTAGCTCCCCGACCGGTGCGATTTGCGTCCAGCCATCGATCGTTCTGCCGGCAACAACCGGGACGAATTGCGCCAGGAGTTTGCCGTCCGCCGGTCTATACGATACCGGTTCCAGAATTGCCCTATCCATGGGGCATCGGCCGCCGGCGCGCTTCGCCTCAGACGCATCGATGATCATGCCGCATCGCGGACATTGGTATCGGTGCGTGGACGGCGGCCTGCCCACGGTCGGTCGCGCCACCCAGACGCCGGTTTGCCCGTCCCGGTCGACGATCGCGGCGGCAGGCGCAAGCCCTGACGGCTTTGCGGCATTGGAGAGCACGGTCATCGTGATCAAGGCTCCCGGCAGCAAAGCGTGGTGCGGGTTGGGAACCATAGCCTCCACGGTGGCGGCGTGGGTCCGCGGGTCGGTCGACGGATAAATGGCCGTCACTTTCGCGCTGACGCGGCGACCGTCGGGCAGGTCGACGTCGACGGCGCTTCCGGGCTCGATTCCGGCCACTTGTGCTTCCGGGAACTCGGCCTGCAGCCGAACGCGGTCGATCTGCTCGATGCGCAGCAGGACCGCGCCGGTGTCGACGAAGCTTCCCAGGGCAACGGGACGCTGCGTGACCATCCCACCGGCCAGGCTTGCTATTGTGGCGTAGCTCTCGTCGATTTTTGTGGTTGTCGCGTGCGCCGCGGCGGCATCGACTTCGGCGTCGGCGGCCGCGCTTTGGCGTTCGGTAATCGTGAGGGCGTTCTGGGCGGCGAGTTTGTTGTTGACGGCCGACTTTGCGGCCCATGCAGCTTCGACGGCCTTCGCCAACGCGACTGTACGAAGATCCTCCGCCTGGGTAACCTTGAGTTGGCCTTCGTCGGATGTTGCCTGCGCCCGCGTATGCTCTTGCATTGTCATCACGCGCATGGCATTGGTCGTCGATCGGTGCGCGTCGTATGAGCGTTGGGCAAGGGTGGCCGTTTGGGAGTTTACCGTCTGTTCGATCTGGGCGCTCTGGACATCGAGCACGGCGGAATCGGCCGATGCGCGCGCCTCGATCGCGGCATTCTTAGCCATCTGTACGCGGGTGTCTGCGTCGTCGACGGCGATTTTGGCTGCGGTGACGGCGGCTTTGGCTGCAGCTGCGTTCTGGCGGGCCTGTTCCAGGCTGGCGTCGTCCTCGGCAACGCGTGATCTAAGTTCCGCTTGGTCGAGCCGCGCCACGACGTCGCCTGGAGTCACGGTGTCGCCAGGATAGAATGGCAACGAAGCGATGCGGCCGGGCACGCGCGCCGCGATCACCTCGACATTCTCGGCGGCGACCACGCCCGGATGGCTGCTCGTTACCGGTAGAATTTCGTAGCGGACAGACGCCAGACTCACAAGATTCGGACCGTGGGGAACGGCGATCGTAGACATGTCCATCGTCTGGGCTGCAAGCGGATCGATGTGATTCGGAACTTGGTGGCCTCGGACGAAGGCGACCGAAGCGGCGCACGCGCCAACGGCGATCGCCACGGCCAAGAAGTTCTTGGAGACGCCAGGTTTCATAGTCTGCTCACTATTCTAGTGTGTCGTAACGTGACTAAGGTGCCGTAGCACGCAACCTTGTAGGCGAGAAGACCGGAGGGTGGACCGCTGCAGCCGGGATCCGTCTGCGGTTCTTATGATAACCAAGATTTTGGTCCGTGTCAAGAGGTTAAGTAAATTTTCGTACTAATTGTTCGTTCAATCATAATCTTATAGTTTGAATGCTTTAACGGCTATGACGTTGTAGTTTGCACGCCGACGCATCGATCGTGCAAACCGTTGATCAGCCGGCACAATTCGGTCAAAATGGGATTGAGTTAAGCATAATCACTCAATCGGTACTGGAATGAGGACAATGGTTTGATTGACTTTCGATACTGGGCCGACGCCGGGTTGGCTGTGTTGGTGTTCATCGGAGTTTCGGTCGCTTGTGTAGCTGCGCCGTCCCAACCGCGCTCACTCATGCCACCGGATGTCGCGGCGATGAAGCGCGTGACGCCGTCGTCCGGCCAGGTGACCGTTTCTCCGACGGCAGCCACTTCTATGGGCATCGACGTCGCCATTCAGGCTGGCAGCGACGACTATCCCGGAACCAAGGTCGTGCCGGATGGTCCGGCGTGGGATCTTTCGCAATATGGGCATGTCGACGCCGCCGTCGTGAATACGGGAGTGAAGCCCATTTCAATCGCGCTGCGTGTCGACAATGCAGGCGATTGGCGAGACAACCCCTGGGACACCGAAAGCATCTACCTTCAACCGGGAGCATCCGGAACGATCACGGTGATCTTCGGCTATGCGTACGGCCACAAGCCGGGATATAAGGTCAAGCCGAACGCCGTCACGGGGCTCTTATTGTTCGCCACAAAGTCAGCAGACGCGCAGTCGTTCCGGATCGAGTCGATTACGGCAGGCGGTTTGGCCGGAGAGCAGCCGCCGGTCGATCCAGATTCGGTGCGCACCCAGTGGATCGGTGGTCGGCTGTTCGGAGGCGGAACTGTCGTGCTCAGGCTGTCGCACTTCGGAGCCGAGGCCACAGCCTCCAGTGAGACGACAGGTCTGCGTGTGCGATTCCCGGCAGCGACCGGTGACCAATTCGTGTCGATCACGCCCGATGTCGGCCGGTGGGACCTGCGTGACTATACCGAGGTTCGGGTGGATCTTCAGAATGTTGGGCAGACGGCGGCAATCCCTCGTGTGAGGCTGGAGAGCAATGGTGGATCTTCAGACTGGGTCAACGCACCGCCGTTGGCTCCTGGGGCACGGGCGGAGATCGTAGCGCCGTTCGCGGGATCCACGGCGGCTTTCGTCGGCAAACCAGGTACTGGAAGTAGCATCACCAGCGACGCTGTGTCGGCCGTGACCATCGACGTGGCCAATCCGGTTCACGAGGTGAGGTTAGATGTCACGGCGGTGAAGGCGGATGCGCCCGTGGCCGTGTTGCCGTCGTGGCTCGGTAGGAGGCCACCGGTCGACGGCAAGTGGGTAATGGCTCTCGACGACGAGTTCAGCGGTCCGAAGCTCGATACTGGAACCTGGGACGTCACCGGGCCGAACTATTACGACAGCCAAACCCATTGGAGCAAGGACGACGTCGTCCAAGGAAATGGGAATGCTGCACTGGTCTACGAGAAGAAGCAGGGATATCAGAACGACGATCCGACCGGAAAGCAGACCGCGTACGCTGCCGGCTTCCTGCAGACGTACGGCAAATGGACCCAGCGCTATGGCTACTTCGAGGCGCGGATGAAGCTGCCCACGGCTCCCGGGCTGTGGCCGGCCTTCTGGATGATGCCGGACCGCGGGGCGTCCGCAGGCGAACAATGGCAGAGGCAGGATACCGGCAACGGCGGGATGGAGTTCGACGTCATGGAGCACCTGACCCGCTGGGGCCCGCATCGGTACAATATTGCCATACATTACGACGGCTACGGCAAGGACCATAAGGCCGTCGGTTCAGACAAGATCTACGTCCAGGCCGATAGGGACGGCTTCATCACCTGCGGCCTGCTGTGGACGCCTGGGTTGGCGGTGTTCTATTGCAACGGCAAGGAAGTGCTCCGGTGGGAGAATCCCCGCATCTCCAAGGTCCCGGAGGATCTGATGTTCACCATGCCGCAGGGTGGATGGGACAACAACGCCGTCGACGATGCGAAGCTGCCGGATCGGTTCGTGATCGACTATGTGCGCGTCTGGCAGCGTAAGTAGAGGAGTGAGGTCGGAAGGACTTGAGGTTGGTTGCCTCTCCCTCTTTTCTCACTCCTCTATTCTCACCGCTCGCTCTTAGTGCTGTATGTTCAGGGCGTAGAACTTGACGTACGTGCTGCCGCCCGAAGTGCTCGGTGAGCCGTTGACGGCGGACTGGTCATAGTTGCCGGCCTTGAAGAAGAACTGCTCGCCGTCGAAGCTGGACGGCAGGCCGAATGTCTTGGTCACGCCGTTGACGGTGCATGAGATCGTCGTCCCTTCAAGGCTGAGCTGGTATGTGAACAGATTCCCGATACCGACCCAGTTGATCTGATACGACGGTCCCCCGCCGCCCTGGTTAGAGTTCTCGATAAATAGGTTGACGTTGCCGTCGGCGTTGAACTGCAGCTCGCAGAGTGGCTTGAGCGGGCCGCTGCCCTGGAAGATCTGCGCGACGGTGGTGTTGCTCGGCACCTGTGTGACGGCTAGCGTGGCGTTCAGGACGTTGGTGCCGCTTGTGGACCAGTTCGCGTTTTCGTGGAGCTCCGTGCGGGGGTGCAGCGAGCCGTTTGTCGCCCATCCCTGGTGCGGGTCCATCATGACCATGGAGCCGTCGATCGGGTCGGTGTAGAAGTAGGGGGAGTCGGTGTACCCGCTGTCGAGCTGGCTGGTGAAGATCTGGGTTGGGTTCCCATTGGAGCCGGTGGGGAGCTGGAGCGAGAACATGATCGACAAGTTGAAGTTCGATGAAGGCGGACTGTTGACGTTGAGGCCTTCCTGCGCCGCGGTCGGCGCTTCGACCCAGGTCTGGGCATTAGTGCCGTTGCAGGTGTACGTATCGACCTTCGTGCCATTGGCCGACGAGGCGCCGGCGACGTCGAGGCAGAGGCCCGCGTTGCCATCGCTGAAGGTGTAGCCGCCGTTGACAGCGGTGCCGGTCCAAGCCTGATTGGGGTTGCCGTTGCAGGCCCAGATCGTGGCCGCTGTGCCGGGCGTGGTTGAGCCTGCGCTGTCGAGGCAGTGGGCTCCGTTGACGGACATGTTGTACACGTTTGAACCGACGCTCGCGAACGCCCAGCTCTGGTTGGAATTGCCGCTTGAGGCCTGCCAGATCTGGAGCTTGTTGCCGTTAGTGGTGCTGCCGCCAGTGTCGTCGAGGCGCGAGCCGGACGCGCAAGCGGGCGCCAACGTGTAAGTGCCGTTGGCGATGCCGGCATGGGCGACCTGGCTACCGGCGATCAGAGCAGCCGGAACCAGAATCCATAAGGGCGTGTGCATTCTCATTATTGCATTTCTCTCCTGTCGCAGATGTTTAGCCGATTAGCCAGATTGTATAGCAAAAGTTGCTAATGCACTTCGTGGCACCCAGCCCAGTGCGCTTAAGCGGTTAAACTTGATCTAAGTATAGCAGTGTGAGCGATTTGAGTCAATGCAATATTGGGTATTTTGAGCGTTAAATTTTGATTTATCGATCTGTCTAATCGGTTAAGTTTCACTAATGATACTAAAATTGCCAAGTTTCACTGGTGATATTGCTAGGGGTCGAAAAGTGGTTTGGCGGAGACGATCGGGTGCCATGCTCATAGCTTTGGATCCAGGGCTATGAGCATGGCATCCTAGCGTTCAGACCACACCACCTGAATCGGCATCAAGAGTATCGCGAGGTCATTGTACCTTCTCGGCGCAAGACGATTAAATGTCCCTGAGACCGAGCCAGAGCGATCGAGTTTATCTTCCAGCCTGCGGACACCAGCCGCAGGCCTTTCAATTGTCGATCCGTCAAGCTTGCCGACTACCTCTGGCGAGGCTCACAATTGTGGACTACCGGCACCGGCATTAGAATGCTGCAATGGCGGATAGAGCTCTATCGCCGAAACGATAGCGCTCGACGCCATCGGGTGGAACGTCACTACGACGCTGCCCGATGAACCGGCTGTGACCGGGATCGACTCCACCAGCGCGATACCCAGGCCGCCGGCCGCCTTGCAGACGTCGAGTGATGCCAGGACTCGCGTGCCGTTGACGAGGACGTCGAAGAGTCGCGTGCCGGGCACGAGAGCTCGCGAGTCGCCTTCCACGAAGTAGAGCTTGAGCGAATACGGTCCAGGCGCTGCCGGGAGCGTGTAGCTGAAGTCGCTGTACCCAAATCTCATGGTTTGCAAGAGGACGGGATCGGTCGTACCCGTTACAGTCAGGCCCTGGAACGCGTACGGCGCACCTGCCGCGAAGTATTCGTCGGCCTGCCAGGTACCGGAAGCGCTCGCGTAGGCGGGTCCGCCGCAGTTAACGCGCAGCGCGCCTGGTATTGTTACGACCACCGTACCGGTGAAGTTAATTCCCGTCTGGTTGGGCCCAAGCGTTACGGGCCGCGATGGGCCGAAGGCGTAGCCGGGGCTGCTCGGCGTAACCTGGTATGCACCGGCAGCCATGCCAATGATGGTGTAGGCGCCCGTCGACGACGTAGTCGCAGCATATCCGCCCGCCGATACCAGAGCCCCGCTGAGAACGCCTTTCGGCCCGCTCACCAAGCCGCTGATTGTGTAGGTGGGCTGGGTGTTCACCGACGCTGTGAAGTTGATGCCGCTCGCATTCGGGCCGACGGCTACCGAATGGCTGCCGGACAGGATGTATCCGGACTCGGACGCCGCGACCGTGTACGTGCCGGCCGCGAGAGCCGTGATCGTGTAGGTTCCGTCCGACGCGGTGACGGCGCTTGCCTGACCGGCCTTCACGGTTACGCCGGCGAGTCCGGCGCTATTGTACGTGACAACGCCCGAGATCGCGTACGTCGACGGCGCGCCCGATGCCGCGGCCGTGAAGTTGACGCCGGTTGCTCCATATGGACCGAGCGTGGCCGGTTGGGCGCCGCTCAATGTATAGCCCGAGTCGCTCGCGGTCACGGAATAAGAACCCGCTGGCAGCCCTGTGATGATGTAGGTGCCATCGGCCAGCGTGACGACCGACTTGCCGCCCGTCGTCGTGGTGACACCTGCGAGCCCGCTCCCGTTGCACGTAATGGTTCCGTAGATGTCGAAGCCGATCCATGTTGCCGTGAAGTTTACACCGGTGGCGTTCGGTCCGACTGTAGCCAGCTGCGGATAGCTGACCGTGTAGGCTCCGACGCTCGCGTTGACGACCCATGTGCCCGCCGGAACGCCCGTGATCATGTAGACGCCATTCGCTCCCGTGACGGCGGATTGGCCGCCCGCGGCGATCGCGACTCCAGGCACTCCCTGGCCCGAGCAAGTCACCGTGCCGCTGATCATGTACGATGTTGCGTAGAAGAGGCGTCCCTGGAAGTTAAGGTTGGTCCGCGTCGGGCCGAGCGTCGCGGTCTGGGTTGCGGTGAACTGGTAGTTGGGCTTGTTAACGCTTACGTAGTACGTGCCGGCTGAAAGCCCGGTTAAGAAGTAGAGGCCGCTCGTATCGGTAATGCTGGTGGCTCCCGCGCAGGTCACGGTGGCCCCGAAGATGCCTCGGCCGTCGAGCGAGTTGGTGACACGGCCGGTTATCGAGAGCGGGATGGCGTCGGTGGTGCTGACGGTTACGACGGCGCCGCCCGGCGCGGCGAACCGCAGGGAGCCGGAGGCGGATGCTGTCCCAGCAGTGATCGTGGTCACTCCGGTCTGCGAGTTCTTATTGGAAACCGTGTAGTGGAGGTTGGGGACCTGATCGAGCACGAGGTTCTGGTAGGTGGTTCCCGCCGGGACGGTGTAGGTCACCGCGTTAATGATCCGGTCGACCTTGCCGAACATAACGACCCAGTTGTTGCACGCGGCTCCTTCCATGTTGCCGGTCGACGCGATGACAGTCTGCGCTGCCGCGCCGTGGCTTCCGAGCGGAGCGACCTGCAGCACGTTGAGCATGTAGTCGGTTGCGGTATCGTTGGCCGTGACGACGTCGAGGCGATAGCTGCTCGGCGCCACGTCCTTATAGATGACCGGCTGAGTCGAAAGGGTCACGCCGGTGGTTGGTAGCAGAGACTGGCCGATCATCTCATAGCTGCCGTTGTCGAACCGGTAGCCCCGGCCGCTTATTGCGATCGGATTGAGACTGTGGAGGTGCCATTCCTTGGCCATAGTCGGGTCGGTCACCGTCGCACGGTCGAAGATGAAAAAGAGGTCCGGCGAGATCCAGGCGTACTTGCGAACGTAGTCCTTAACCGGCGGAATGGGATCGTTATGGTTCTGAACATACGACTGAGCACCCTGGCCGGCGAAATAGGTATAGTCCTTGCCCACTTCGTGCCTTTGGCAGCGGCCACCCTGGTCGGGATAGGACGCGTCGGGACCCTGCCACGTCTGTTGCAGGCCGCCGAAGGTCAGGTTATTGTGGTAGATTGTCTGGCCAAGAGTGCCATCGCTCGACCACACGCTGTCGTTTCCGGCCAGCCATCCGCCCTTCCAGATCTCGAACCCGTTGACATCCTGATCCTCATGGGCCTCGAAGTTCGGTCCGGCCCAAATGCCCCAGTACGTCGCGGTATTGGACCAGTCTGAGCGGTTGGTGAGAAAGCCCATTCCGGGCGCGTAGTAATTGGTCGGCAGGGTGGCCGTATAGTCGAGAGAGGCGTGAGTCTCGTCGTAATAGAGGAACTCATCCGCCAGGACGCCATCAAGCGAGGAGATGTTCGGGGTTATCGTGTCCAGCCAGTCCTTCGTATAGGACGCGAGTGTCGTGTCGGTTGTGTTGCTGTAAACGACGTTCGCCCGCCACCTGTCATAGTCGAAGAGCGGGGAGCTAGGAACTCGGGACTGCGCGCCCATTGGGTAGGAAAAGGCCTTGTCCGGCGTCGATCCGTAGATGCGCCAGTACAGGCTATCGTGCAAGAACGTACTGCCGGGCTCGTTGATCAAGTCCTGTCCGGTGGCCGTATCGTATCCGTCGAGGATCTCGCCCAGGTACATCGTCGAATCGTAATTGGTCCCCTCCGAGAATATGCCGCCGAGCCCATAGGAGTTCAGATACGGCTGCGCGACGGTACGGTACTTAATCAATCCTAGTTGGGCGTGGATAGCCGCCCTCGGGTCGTCGCCGTAACAGGCCAGCGCGGCGGGCAAGTCGTACATGTAGCCCCAGAAATAGTTGTTGCCGGCATCGGCAACGGCCCATCTGTTGCCGGCATACGGATTAGTTTCCGGCCAGAGCGCATCGGCGCGGTCCATCAGCCAGGTTTCCAACTGCTTCCTTTGTGCGGGGGTCGCTTGATCATAGCACCAGTCGAGGGCGAACGTTATGTTCGGGAATGTGTCCCGGTAGTCGAACCCGTCGCCGAGAGTGTTCGACGGTATGGCGAAGAATGTGGCAAATCGAAGCGCGGCCTGAGCGTATATGGGGTTTCCCGTAACCTGATAGACAACGGCGCAGTTCTTCGCTCCGGCCAGGTAGAGAAGCGGGTTCGGCGTGGGGTCCACGGTGAGGTACCAATCTGCCGACGCCTTAAGCTTCTGCCAGCGTAGCGTATTTTCGGCAGCATAGGACTTAAGACGCAATAATCGCGAAGCAATTAGCCAAATTCTTGGGTGTGTAGACAGGACTGTTTGAGCTCCGGCCGCGGCTATTGAAGCGCACATAATCAAACCGATACAAAAAGCTGCTATGACACGCGCTTTGAAACTGCGCGATAAAAGTATCATTTTTGGACTCCAATTCACCGTCGTTATAGATTGCAAGCGGTCGCGCCAATGGCTGCGGTGGCGTTCCCGCTGAGATAATTTGAGTTCGAGTTTCGTCCTTCCGGACGGGTGTGGGCGTGAAGGGTGCAGGCCTCGGAGGGGCGTTGTACCTGGACACGTTGCCTTTGGACCAGGTGGTGTAGTTCGTTGGTCCTAGAACCGGCTGGTTCCGCTTATGCTCGGCGGCTTCACTATGATTATAAGCCGGTTCTAATCCCGTGGCATCGGTCAGATCGGAGATATCGAGTGTGTCGATATTGACAGGAAGCAGATTATGGCGGCCGCCCTTCTAACAAGGTTGACGGCATAGCCCAACGGTAAGTCCCAATGAGCTCAAGTCGCCCCGCGCGCGGCTGTCAAACCAACGATACTGGCCGGACTTGCATCTGATCCGAACGTCATTGCGGTTCAGTGCCGACTTTGCCTCGCCCACGGTACGAAAGTACTTCCACTGCGTGGCGCCGGCCGCCGGCTCGAGGTAGTCCGTGATCTGCGTGCCAAGGGTTTCCTCCACGGTAAATCCGCAAAGGTCCGTCCATGCGTGATTTAGGTAGGTGATCCGGCCCTGCAGGTTCACACAGCATATTATTTCCGCGAGGCGCTCCAATAAGATGTGGCCCCGTTTCTCGGCAACTTCCTTGACCACTTGGTCCAATTCAACTGTTGTTTCCATGTCGGCTCCTTAGTGCGGCCGCACCTAGTATCGGCGGCTCATACATGACTATAAGCCGCTTTAGATTCTGCGGCATCGGCCATAGCGGAGATATTGCGAGGAAACCGAGCCGTCAGTTGTCGTCGCGATTATCCACGATAATTGAATCTACGGTTTGACCGATGCCGTGAGGCTGCTCAGCGTGGAATTAATACATTACATAAGACAAGCACTACACCAAGTTCGACCAATCAATGGTCGATGGCGAGGTCCGGCAGTACGATGGCAATTGCGCCGGAAACGCAATCTAGGTCTTAAGACAATGGAGTTCAATCATGGCAATTTGCATAGACGGCGCTACGCAGACAGTTCGAGTGCAGTCGGTGAAGTTACCGACGAGAAGGCTACGAGGGCCGGGATATGAGTCGGCGTCCTCTTACAACCTGGAGCCGAAGGAGCCTCGCATCAACGAGGACTACTTTGATGCGGCCGCTATAGATCGCGAACTACATGGCGCTAGTCGCAGACTATACGTGGGAAGGGGTTGGTGGCGGCTACGCACTTAAGCATTAAGCCGGGCAGCCTCGACGAATCGGAGCACGAGCTGATCCGCTGTCACCCTCAGCTCGTGGTCCGGCAAGGCGATGTTACCGGATCGCCAATTCGGGGAATGTATAGCATATTACGTTATGCCGATATTGACAACGCGCACCGCGCTATGGCAATCTCACCCGCTTGAGGCGGTTTTTTTTGTTGGTCATCAACAGATTGCGAGTCCCATCGGAGAAGGGTGCGCCAGCCCGACTGGGAGTCCAGCCCGTGGCATCCTGCGGCCGCGAATCTTGCCCGGAAATGATCTGAGAAAGTAGAAGGACACCATGATCCGTGTTTTGGTTGCAGACAGTAGCCCGCCTTCCCGTGAGCAATTGCGCGCCGATTTGGCTTCCGATGCCGGCGTCGAGATCGCTAGCATGGCGCGCGACGGGCATGAGGCGCTGCAGATGGCCTATCAGTACCATCCTGATATTGCGATCCTTGCGGCAGACCTCACTGTTCAGGACGGATTTCAAACCTCCGAATTCCTGGCGGGTGTTGGAAACCCTCCGATGCAAAGCATCATACTCTCCGACGCCAGTGGGAACGACCAGATGCGAAAGGCAATGCGCGCCGGGGCGCGCGAGTACCTCACACGCCCGGTTTCGCGCACTGCCCTCCTCACGGCCGTTCACGAAGTGTACGACGAGGAACAGCGCCGCCACTCAGACCAGTTTGTCCAGGCTGCCGACCCCAAGAAGACAACCCAGCTTATCGCCATTACCGGCGCCAAGGGCGGCATCGGTAAGACCACTTTGGCAACGAACCTGGCCGTGGCGCTGGCCCAGGTAACGCGCGAGCCGACGGTGTTGGTCGACCTGTATGTCCAGTACGGGGACGTGGCCATGATGATGAACCTCACGCCGCGGCGCACGCTTGTCGACCTGGCGGCGATCGACCCCGCCGAAGTAGACGCCCAATTCGTGGAAGAGTGCATGGTGCGGCACGAATGCGGCCTTAAGGTGCTGTTCAGCTCCAAGACGCCTGTGGCTCTCGACGCAATCACCGTGCCTTGCCTCGAGAATGTCATCGGCCATCTCAAGCAGGGCTACCGCTTCGTAGTCTTCGACGTCCCGCCTATACTCCACACGACGACGCTTTACGTGCTGTCGCATGCCTCGACAGTGCTCGTGTTGGCGAACCTGTACGATTTGACCACGGTCAACGACACCAAGCAGCTTTTGACCACAATCCAGGGCCACTATGTTGCCCATGAAAAGATCAGTGTGGTCTTGAACCGCGTGTCGCGGCAAAACCGTCTGCCCTTCTCCGAGATCGAGCAAACGCTCGGATACCAGATAGATACGCAGATCCCGAACGACGGCGTTGTGGTACCGGATTCGATCAACCAGGGGTCGCCCTTCGTGCTTTCGGCGCCCAATACGCAGGTGGCCCAGAGCATAATTCATCTTGCGCGATCGCTCGCGGGTATCGGCAACATTGAGAAGACCATGATAATGTCGCCGAAGGAGCTAGCCGGTCGACAGCGCGGCTTCGTATTTGGCGGATGATGCGGGGCTGAGCCACGCCCCCATACGGCTGTAAGATCCGCCGGCGCGACTTACAGCCCTCGTGCCGAGGCAACGAGCTTCATCTTGCCGCGAGCATGAGCCGGCTGGGACCGGAATCCGTATCGAACACAGACTGGTCCACTGGCGCCAGAACGCGTTCGGTATCGAGCACATGCGCCAGATCATTTGCGGATACGGGTTTCGAGAACAGGTACCCTTGACCGTACTCGGCGCCGTATGCGATCAGCATGTTGCGCTGGGATGTTGTTTCGATCCCTTCGGCCACCACGCGCAGCCGAAGCGAGCGGATCATCTGCACCAACCCGCGAGCCACGATTTGAGCTTCCTCACTGCTGTCCAGATCCCGTACGAACGCGCGATCCAGCTTTACGGTGTCCATCGGCAAGCGCACTAAGTGGGCGATCGATGAATACCCGGTTCCAA
>Ga0206878_10344_pt1 | contig 15981 bp, 14 predicted proteins | sample Alteio_BWOrgCont_8_FD_152621 | JGI IMG/M metagenome (GOLD analysis project Ga0206878, IMG submission 152621) | Enriched cells from forest soil in Barre Woods Harvard Forest LTER site, Petersham, Massachusetts, United States -... | ecosystem: Environmental > Terrestrial > Soil > Temperate forest >... | reverse complement strand
CCCGCGAACACAGTATTGCTGCCGGCGACCCGGTTGAACCGGGCATTGACAACCGCAGTTACAAGAATAAAACCATCACCGCCTCAAACGATAAGGACCTGCAGACCATCGAAGATACCAAAATTATGATGCACAGCAGGCCGGTTATTGTATGTATTAACCTTGCAAAACCAATGGTGGTAGGTGAATTTGAAAGAGATGCGAATGCTATTATTGGCAGCTTCGGGGTATCGAACCAGGCGATATTGGATATTTTGACCGGCGCTGCGGAGCCATCTGGATTATTGCCTTTCCAGATGCCGGCTGATATGCACACCGTTGAAGTACAGGACGAAGATATACCCCACGATATGGTTTGCTATACCGATGGCGACGGGCACACCTACGATTTCGGTTTCGGGATGAACTGGAAAGGGGTGATACACGACGCCCGCACCGATAAATATGTTAACATTATACCCAAACCGGTTATCAGCATAAAAGGAAGTACCGTTACCATAGCCCCGCCAAAAGCAGGCACGGTTGTGTTTTATACCACCGACGGCACTACCCCGGCTTTTATTGATGCCAATAAATATTCAAAACCCTTTAAAGTGAGCAATGGTACGGTTATAAAAGCCATTGCCAAAAAATACGGGGTTGATAACAGCAGCCTGGTTGAAACGGTTGCGCCCTTTTTAAGCGGAAGTACATTTTGCAGGTTTTTCAGCATCACGATCGATTTTAGCTGTGCGTTGTAACCTGCGGTCATAAATTCCGGCTTGCCCACCGTTGCCTTTGATTGTGCCACATCAAGATATGGGTTCTCAAAAAGTCCTACCCTGAAAATATTTTTCAATAACCGAACGGCCGATTGCTCAAACCTTGCACGCATAAACGCTTCGCCGTGTTCTTTAACCCCCATCTTGTATGCCTCCATAACCGGCCCGGCATCGTTGTTGCCCCCAAATTGATCAACCCCGGCCATCAATATTTTATAATGTCTTTCAGCAACGGTTTTGGTTTCCATCCCCCACGATTTACCGGCGAAAACATCCGGGGTTTTGCCTTCATCCGCAGTAACCAGCCAATCGGTACAAACTACGCCGTCGTAGCCGTATTTTTTACGGAGCAGGTCGGTTATTAAATATTTGTTGTAGCTGTTGCCTTCGTTTTCGCCGGTAACATTGTCCCTGCCGTATGAAATGGTATAATAAGGCATCACGGCTGAAACCATTTTGGTTGGGCCGGCCAGCTTAAGTGCGCCGTCGGTAAACGATACCAGGTGTTCATCAAAGTTATTGCCCGGGTAAACCGCAAATTTGCCATAGGCAAAATGCGCATCCCTGCCACCTTCTTCGGGGCCGCCACCGGGCCAGTGTTTCATCATCGCATTTACGCTGTGGTAGCCCCAGCCATCTTTAATTTCGGCATCGCCGGTAGAGGTTTGAAAGCCATCAACATAGGCCCTTGCCATATCGGCATCCAGTTGCGGGTCTTCGCCGAAAGTGCCGTTAATACGTACCCAGCGTGGTTCGGAGCCAAGGTCTATCTGCGGCGATAGGGCGGTTGCAATGCCCAGCGCGCGATATTCCTGCGCGGCTATATTACCAAACTGCTGTATTACCGCAGGGTCAAAAGTAGCCGCAAGACCAAGCTGGTCGGGCCATTGCGATATGGTTCCGCCGGAGCCTGCAGTATATTCAAAACCCGTTGCTGCACTGTGCCGCGGGTCGGAACTGTTATTGGCCGGAATCCCGAAACCCGAGCCTTCCACCAGGGCCTGTACGTTATTGTTCCAGCGCGCGGCTATTTCGGGGCTTTTAACCGAGGTAACCAGCACGTGGCGTAAATTATCTTTTATTAAAAACTCCCTTTGCTGGTCGCTAATTGCCGCCGCATCCATACCATCGGCAAAAGGCTTGCCGCCATAGGTGCCCGCACCTAAAGGCCCCCGCGATGCTGCCGGGATAGACTGGTGCGCACTATACAACATTAGCCCGGCTATCTGGTCGATAGATAGTTGCGACGCCAGGTCTTTTGCCCGCTCATCAACCGGTAAACGCCAATCTTCATACTTATCGAGTTTGCCGTTTTTGTTCAGGTCCTTAAATGCCAAACCATCAACGGTCAAAATTTTTACGCCCGATTTGGCCGAATAACCAAGTGTCGGCCCATTGGCATTTTTTACCAGGGTAATACCAGAAGTATCCGCGGGCATGGCATACCATTTTTTCGACGGATCGATACGGTTGGCTGCCGACATCCCGGCGAGCAAGGCCACGCCGATTGCTGCCGCCGACAAATAGAGAATTGGAGATGAGCTAAAATTCTTCTTCATAAATAAAAACAGGGCTGTTAGGTTAATAATTGGTAATTGATCAACAGGTTTTTACAACAGATAATGAGGTCAGTCAGTTCATTGTGTGCTATTGACACAATTAAAGGTAAATATATAAACATTTACATAAAATCAAAATCGATTAGCGGCGAAGAATTATAGATGGAGAGGTATTTTAGGGCGATGAATTAATTAAATGTTTTTTTTAGCTTTCCGGTATAATACAAGCGAGCCTGTCAGCGTTCCGTAACTATCAAAAACCTTTATGCAATCATTCAATTTAAAAAGCCTGGTTAACCGCGAAGTGGTCTTCAGGTTATCGCTGGTTTTTATAACTGGCATTTTTCTACCCGTATACCATGCCGGTGCCCAACAACTCACCGTTCAGCAAATTGATAAGATCATCCTTAATGAAAATGAAGGTGGAATGGGCGGAGGCATAACGTCTTCATATACAATAACCCGAAATAATACAGGCTGGGAAAGCAGTCGTACAAATAAATCCTCTACTTTAATTTCGCATAAAACAGGCAAATGGGAAAATAGCGACTCCGCACAAATAAAATTCGTTGCTAAAATTAATCCTGTGGTTGTTAACAGGCTGGTTTATGCTATTAACCATCCGATAAAAAGTTTTTCGCCTGACTTGTTCGGTATTACAGAAAAGTTTTTGAAAACCCACGCCGATTCGATTTTGAAATCCACCTTTTATCAGCCCACCGCACAACAAATAGCCATGCTGAAACAAGAAATTACGGGCGATAGGATAAACCAGGCTATTACCAGGTTGCAGCAAAGCGATTATACAGACGTAGCTGACATTGTTAAAATGGCGATAGTTAAGAAAAACGGCGATACGCTGAAAATAGAATCCACCAGCCTTGAAAGTTTCAAACTGCCATGGAAGGTGCCCAGAGAAGGTGATGTTTATAACCTTGCAATAAGCCGGTTTTGCGCAGGTGCGATGAACGGAGGGTCGCATTCATTGCTCAATGGCGGCCATATTTATGGTGACATCTGCTCCGACATTTACGATAAATATTGTAAAGACCGCGTCACAGCGGCGTATTTCAGGGAACATTTTGCTACTGCTTTTAAACAGCTGGAAAGCTGCTATACCATCAGCGGCATTAATACAAGCGATATTTTGCAGGCAGGCGACCCGATAGTGTTTATGCAACTACACGGCACCACGATGCCGGAAAATGCGAACGTAAGTACCGCCTTACGCATAAAGCACAACAATGATGTGGCCAGGCTGGTAAATACGAAAGGAAAGTTTGATTCGCTTTTGAAACAGAAGAATTTCCTGTTGGATTTTGTTTTGCATTCCCCCGGTTACCGGCTAACCATTGAAGACCCTAACGATAGCTTAAGCCAGTATAACTGGCACCAATCCAATTACCCTTATTTAAAGGATTTTCCACAAGCAAGCATTATGGAATTCCGCATTCAAAATAAAACAAGCGAGGATGAGTACTCGCAATGGACCCTTTTACCAAACGGACAGTTAGTCTTGCTCTGGCTATCTGGGCAAAAGGTTTTGAATTTTACCCGGCAACAGTTGAACCTCGATAAGTTACCACCCTTTGCTGTTGAAACCTGTGTAATATTTGATCCCGATGGCAAAATACTATACAACTTTACGCGGTAAGGTCACGTATTTAGCCCAACAACTATTTCCTCACCGCCTTAAAACTGCCGTTTGGCTGTATAAAAGTAGCTTCGGTAATTTTTGCAGCCCCCGGCGGACCAAATTGCAGGTAATACCCGCTCAATACTTTTACCGCGAATTTATCATTGCCCAACGGCACCATTTCGTAGTCAGGCTGGCCCGGAATCGAAACAAACAGCGTTTTGGCATCCTTTACATAAACCTTAGCCACTAATCCAGCCAGCGAATAGTCGCCCACATATTTTTGAAGTTCGGCCGCAGTGATTGCTTTTGCTTCTATTTGTTTGGTAAATATGATAGGGCTCAAGCTTTGTTCCAACTTTCCTTCTACGGCATCAATATCGCCGGACACGTTCATCCTGAACTGTAATTTTAGCCCGCCGTTATCCGTTGTATCAATCCCCTCTTTGGGGTCCACATCAAACACCTCAAAAATATCATAGTTTAACTGCCGCAGCCAAATGGTATGGGTAACCGTTTTTACAAACAGCGAGTCGTGCCGGATGTACATTTTCATGGTGCCATATGCAGGATTCTTATAATCGCCGGCAAAATCGGCAACCGGGTGTGTTGCCGGGTGTTTTACTTCTACTACTTTGTCTTTTTTTCCTTTTTCGGCTTCCTGCTTGTTTTTGTCTGAACTGTGTTTCTGGACGCCGTTCCAGTCAATGTACTTAAGGTTTAGCATCCTGTCTGATATCAAATTCCTTACAATGCCTGGTACAACGGAACCGTCCTGGTTGCTTAAAACCACTATACCTATGCTATCCGACGGAAAAAAGCAGGCGCTGGCCGAAAAACCATCGATATTACCGCCGTGCTCTACACAGTAATGCCCTTTGTAAGAGCTCAGCATCCAGCCAAAACCATAATTGGCAAAATAAAGATCAGGTGTTTCCTTACCCGGCAAGGCACCATCGATAACAGATTGTGAACTGATGGCCTGGTTGCGAAAGCTTTCGGGGATAATTTCCTTGCCGTTATATTTCCCGTTATTTATCCAGGCCGTAACCCATTTGGCCATATCGGTAACGCTGCTATTAATGGCTCCAGCCGGCGCCATGCCGTCAATGTGATAATAATCCAGCTTTTTAATGATCGAGTCCTTTTTCAAACCGTAGCCCAAAGAAATGTCTTCTTCCTTCTCCATTTCTGGAATGCTTACATCTGATCGAGTCATACCCAAAGGCTCAAAAAATTTCTCTTTAATATTATCCCCCCAACTCTTTCCCGAAATATGCTTTATTAAAGCCCCCTGCGCCGCAAACATAAAATTATTGTACTGCCATTTTTCCCTTACGCCAAAAGTGGGTTCCATGTATTGGATACGCATCACCAGGCTATCCGTAGAAGGCGAATTAAAAAGGTACCACGACAAATCGTGCCGGGGCAAGCCTGTACGATGACTCATCATATCCCGCAGCGTAATGGTATTGTTCATGGCGTCGTTATAAAACTTCAGTTCCGGGAAATAATTTTTTACCGGTTTGTCGATATCCAGCTTACCATCCTGCTGAAGCTTTCCGATTAGGGTTGCCGTAAATGCCTTGGTACACGAACCTATTGCAAAAAGCGTATTGGGCGTAACAGGCAATTTGCCATTCAAATCGCGGTAGCCGAAGCCTTGTGCATATACCACTTTGTTTTTTTCAATAACGGCTACGGCAAACCCCGTGGCATGCCATGTTTTTAACACGCGCGCAAAGGCGGTATCTAATCCTTTTAAGCGGGGATCGCTCTTAACAACTGCAGATTTTTGGGCGATAGCGTGCACGGTAAACGCACAAAACAGAACGGCGAGGAGTTTTTTCATTGATGGGGGAAGTAAAAGAGCGGGATGACTTATTTTATCTAAAACTACGCAATCCAGCGCCACATTTATGGCTTTGTGAAAATAAGTTTGATAAATAGTGATGAGCAGGACGACCAACACATAACGACAGCATTTTTTGACTCACGTGTGTTACTATTTTTAAAACAGCCACGTAAATATATTTTACGCGGGGGTGTTTGGATTTCGAGATATTTTACATAACTATGTAGCCTTTTTGTTACAAAATCCTGCGATTAATTATTCAATAAAATGAACGACCTGGAAGAGTATTTTAAACATAACGATAAGCGGGTAATTGATAAATGGCATCATTATTTCGAAGTTTACGAGCGCCATTTCAGCAAATACAGGAATAAAGAGATCGTGTTACTGGAGATCGGTACTTTCCAGGGCGGGAGCTTGCAGATGTGGAAGCATTATTTTGGCGATAAAGCGAAGATATACGGCATAGACATTAACCCCGACTGCAAACAGGTTGAAGAAGAAAATATTCAAATATTTATCGGCTCACAATCCGACCGGAACTTCCTTAGAAACGTGATAAAAGACATGCCCCCGATTGATATATTGATAGACGACGGCGGGCATACCATGCAGCAACAGATCGTTTCGTTTGAGGAACTTTTCGACCATATAAAACCCGATGGCGTTTATTTATGCGAGGACCTCCATACCTCTTATTGGGACACTTATGGCGGCGGCTACAAACTCCCCGGAAATTTCATTGAATACTCAAAAGAACTGATAGATAAGCTGAATGCCTGGCACTTTAAAAAGGCCAGTGATGTGGATGCTTTTACCAAATCGGCGAATTCCATGCATTATTATGATAGTATGCTGGTGATTGAAAAACGACAAATGGTTAAACCTGCTTCATCAAGAACGGGAACTATATACCTTACTGAAAGCGAAAAAGCAGAGGTGAAGCCCAAGAAGAAGTCGCTGTTTAAACGCATAGCCCGGTAATAAATTTAATAATTGATAAAAAATCGTACTTATCGAATATGTTTTGTATTATCTTTGTATATAGAGATTACTGAACAGAACAATGCGACTTATAACTTATGATCGCAATTCTTAAACGTTGATATGGGAAATGACCGTTTAATATTGAAACCCAACAATGGAGGTTTACGCGACAGCGCAAAGCTTTCGCTGTCAATCCCTGCTTCGCCTGATAAGCTATCCGAGAATAAGCATATTACCTCATTTTTGATAAAGCGCAGTTCAGAAGATTTAAAATCTTCGCGGTGTTCGGCTTATCTATACCTGATTCCTTAAGTTGTTTGACAAACATTTTCGCTTTAACAAGGTAGGCTGTAAAAACCTCTATACAGACCCTAATTATGTTGTGACACATATTTACAGTTTTAAAACACTTAGAACAAGGTATGTAGTCGAAGTGGAAGAATACCTTTATTCTATTTTTATCATAAAATTTTATCGCAAAAGAGACTCTCGCCACAAAAATAGGTACAATGTTTTAACGGGTGAATTTAGATGCAGCGAAATAGTCTCAACTTGTATTAGAATATTAATTGAAATATTAACGCGAACGCCGAATGCCAGTTTTGGTTTCCTGGGCTCAAATACAATTACGGATACTTATACCGAAAATAAGTCAAACACCCAGCGATTCAATATCTACAAAACTGCAATGGAAAATCTAATCGGGGATAACATTTTCATTCATGCAATGGATACTATTCATAGTACCTATTTGATGGCAAATAGAGCAAATGAGCCAATAGATGAATTTTTGTTACGCGCCAAAAAGTTATTTGAGGCTGTATATCCGGAACTTGAGGATTAAGTTACTAAACCATTACCGGGTTTTCGCCCCCCGCCCGCTATTTGCTTATATTTGATTTACAGATATAACAATTGAGCCAGGTAAGAGAAATAAAATGTCCGCATTGCGGGGAATGGACCATGTGGGAAGGACGGGTGGACGACCGCTGTCTTTACTGTGATGGTTTCCTGGAACCGCAGCGATTTTCGCGCGAGGTGGAAAAAAAGGTGAACAGGGAATTATTGAAAGAAAATGATTACCTGTTTATAAAGCCCGGCGACGGCCTCATAATCCGATGGTATAAAAAGTCGGTGAACGCTTTCAGGTGGATGGCTTTTTATGTGCAGATCGCCTTTTTTCTGTTTGTTACCCTTTTGCTGGTGTTATTGAGCTTAATGGTGGGCTAAATGAAAACACTGCTCAATCCTTGGTTTAGTGCCGGCTGCCTCACCTGGGTAATAGTCCTCGCGGCCCGCAAAACAGGCCATCCGCTACCCTTCATAAACGGCTATATCGACGATGCTTTTGCCATACCCGTTATTGCCAACATTAGCCTTTGGTTTATGCGGGTAATAGTCATCAAAAACAACTACTATGTGCTTTCGCCCCGGCAGGTTATTTTTATAGTGATATATGTAAGTATTGTATTTGAGGTGCTGCTACCAAATATCTCCAAAGCCTATACGGCCGATTGGATAGACGTGCTCCTTTATGCAATTGGCGGAATATTTTTTTATCGGGTGATGAATAGGGGTGTGTCAGAGATTAGAGATTTGTTAATTAGAGATTAGGAAAAAAGGGACTTTTCAACTAATCTCTAACCTCCAATCTCTAATCAACTAACACTCAGCGCCCCCGTAGGGCACCTTGCTACCTGTTCCCTTATTTCCTGGCTTGTGGCGCCGTCCATGTTTATCCAGGGGCGGGCATTGGGGTTAAACACCGTAGGCAACTGTGTGGCGCAGCGGGCTGCATGGCGGCAAAGTTCGGGTTTCCAAACAACGGTTATATCATCATTGGGGTAGGTATGCTCCTTTTTATCTTCGCCCTTGCTGTAAGCAAACGTCCGGATTTTTATTTCGCCTTCCAGTATCTTCGAAATGGGGCATACTTTGGCAATTTGTAACAGTCGTTCGCGCTGCTCATCGGTTACCGGCGATAAAAAATCAAGATCACGGTCGATAGTAGTAACTTTTTTATCATCCTTAACCTCACTGTACATATTTACAGATACGGCTATGTTTGGAATGTCCCATCCCTTACGGTCGATATACATACGCAACGTTGCCAGCGTGCAGGTACCAAGAGACGAGAGCAACAGCGTATAAGGATCGGGGCCGGCACTTTTACCACCCGAGCTTTCGGGTTCATCGGCAATAAACTTACCGTTACGCCATTCAACAATGCATTTATATTTTTCTGTGCCTATCCGTGAAACGACAGGATGTTCAAGTGCGTACTTCATTTCTTCCCAGGTTTAATTTATAGTACTATCGTTTGGCCTCACCTAAATCCTCTCCAAACGAGAGGACTTTAACTTCGCTCTTTTTTAGAACCCTCTCCTTTGGAGAGGGCAGGGTGAGGCAACTGGTCGGCAGTCCGTTAATCATCGGCGATCCTTTAAGTAAACTAACATGAGCTATCGTCAATCACCTAAAATAGTACGTCGGCAAATGCGGGTGTAATATCAAATATTTTTTTGGCAAAAGGGCAAAGTGGCAATATTTTCATGTGGTGTTCCCGGGCATAAGCAACGCCAGCCTTTACCAGCTGTAAACCAAGGCCTTTACCCTCATAGGCCTCGTTAACTTCGGTATGGTCAATGATCATTTTACCCGGTCCTGCAAATATATAATGCATCAAAGCGATCTCTTTACCGTCATCTTCCATGTAAAAAACGCCTCTTTTGCCGTCGTTCTTATTTTTTATTTCCATGTTTGTGTTTGGAATTACAGGTTAGCGGCAATCTGGGGCGCACCGGCCGCTATACGCTATTGTCGCCAAAACGTTAATGGCAGCTTCTTGCGGATTTCCGGACCCGATAGCTATCGGGATTCCCGACTCCCGGACTAAATTGCCACTCAAAATTAAAGAATAATACTTACATTTAAATGTATGCAGGAAGTTACCGTTTCAATACTCAAAGCCTTCGACGCTTTAAAGAATGTACCAGATGATCAGCTGCAATGGTTGATAGACAATAGCGAAACGCGGATTTTGAATGATGGGGAGCATTTGACCGAACAAGGACAACCCCTTGCCGGGCCGCATTTTATTATCAGCGGTCGACTGATTGTCTATATAGTGCAAAACGGCAGCAGGAGCGAAATTGCTATCGGCGGTCCCGGCGACATTACCGGCTACCTGCCTTATTCGCGCGGCGTTGTTGCCACCGTAAGCAGCCGGGCGGCGGGTGAGGTGCAGCTGCTTTCGTTCCCTACCGAAAGGCTAAGGGAAATGATAAAAGACAGGTTTGAACTAACCCAGGCGCTGGTGCACGTAATGAGCAACCGGGTGCGCGAGTTTACTGCCCGGCAAACGCAAAACGAAAAAATGTTGGCGCTGGGTAAATTATCGGCGGGGCTTTCGCACGAGCTGAATAACCCGGCATCGGCCATTGTGCGCGATTCAGCATCGCTGATAGAGCACCTGCGCCTGGAGCCGAAATCGTTTAAAAAAGTTATCGCCATACAAATGACCGCTGCCCAGGTTGATGCCGTTAACGACGAGTTGTTTAAGCTGATTGCCATTAAAGACAGGCCGGAGCTTAGCCTTAAAGAAAAAATGAAACGGGAGGAAGAAGTGGGCGATTGGCTGGAGCAGCATAAGGTAGAGAACGCCTACGACATTACTGAAGTGTTTGTTGATTTTGGTTTTGTAGTGGATAACCTGGAAGCTTTTTGCAGCCATATTCCCCCGGCTTATTGCTCGCCGGTTTTTAACTGGATCAGCAACCAGCTGACGACTGAAAGAATGGTGCAGGATATACAGGAATCGGCCCGCAGGATAGCCGAGCTGGTAAGTTCCGTAAAAACATTTACCCACATGGACCGCGGCACCGATAAACAGTACGCGGACATCCGCATAGGCATAAAAAACACGCTGATCATGCTGCTTTACAAAATAAAAAAGGGCAATATTACCCTTGTAAAGCAATATGATGAGACGCTGCCGCCGGTGAAAGCGTTAATTGGTGAGCTTAACCAGGTTTGGACCAACCTGATTGACAATGCCCTGGATGCCATGGAACAGAATGGCCAGGGTACGCTCACCATAAAAACCGAAAAAGACCGGGAATTTGTACAGGTGTCCATCATAGACGATGGCCCTGGCATACCCGATGAGATAAGATCGAGGATATTCGACCCGTTTTTTACTACCAAAGAAATGGGCAAAGGCACCGGCATGGGGCTGGAAGTGGTACAGCGCATTGTACGCCAGCACAACGGTACTATAAAGGTGAAATCGGAGCCGGGAAGGACGGAGTTTATTGTTTGCTTCCCGATAGACGGATGATTTTTTGAGATTTCGGATTTCGGATTTTCGATTTCGGATTTAGCTTGTCTGCTTCAGAAAGGAATTTTCGATTTTAGCCCACAGATTTAGATTAACTAAACACAACGCTTACCACATTTACTATGGAACGACCGATAATTTTTTCGATAGATGATGATACGCAGGTTTTACGGGCGATAACCCGCGACCTAAGATCGATGTACAGTAAGGAGTATAGAATTTTGAGTACATCATCAGCAAAGGAGGCGCTGGAAACGCTCACCGACCTGAAAAACAGTTCGGATGTGGTCGCATTGTTTGTATGCGATCAGCGGATGCCCGAAATGGACGGCACCGCTTTTCTGGAGAAGGCGATAAAGATATTCCCCGATGCCAAGCGGGTGCTGCTTACCGCCTATTCGGACACCGAAGCGGCAATCAAGGCCATTAATGATGTGCGGCTTGATTATTACCTGATGAAACCCTGGGACCCGCCCGAGGAAAAACTATACCCTGTTTTAAACGACCTGCTGGACGACTGGCAGAACGACTATATCCCCGAGTTTAAAGGTATAAAACTGGTGGGCTACCAGTATTCGCCGTTATCGCATACTGTTAAGGATTATTTGGCCAGCAACCTGATCCCGTACCGTTGGTTCGACGCGGAGAAAAACCCGGAAGCAAAACAGAAGCTGGAGCTCAACAAAATAAAAGAGGAACAACTGCCGCTGGTAGTCTTTGAAGACGGCAGCATTTTGTGCAAGCCCACCATAAGGGAGATAGCCGAAAAAATTGGCAAAAGTCCGCAAATAACGCATGATATTTATGATGTAGTGATTGTCGGCGCAGGGCCTGCCGGGCTGGCAGCTGCGGTTTATGGTGCGTCCGAAGGTTTAAAAACGTTATTGATTGAACGGAAAGCGCCTGGTGGACAGGCAGGATCGAGTTCGAGGATCGAAAACTACCTCGGTTTCCCGGCGGGATTAAGCGGCGCCGATCTGACCCGGAGGGCCATTAGCCAGGCATTGCGTTTAGGCGCGGAGTTTTTATCGCCGCAGTCGGTTAGCGACATCACCCAAAAGGACGGCTACAAAACCATCATCCTGGATGACGGGCCCGAGATCATCAGCCGCACGGTGGTCATTACTACCGGCGTCGACTATCGCAAGCTGGATGTAAAGGGAATGGACAATTTTACTGGCGCAGGTGTTTACTACGGCGCGGCCATGACAGAGGCGGCGGCCTGCAAGGATAAAGAAGTTTATATTATTGGCGGCGGCAATTCTGCCGGGCAAGGCGCCGTGTATTTGTCGAAATTTGCCAAAAACGTGTACATCATTATCCGCAGGGATAGTTTAAGCTATACCATGTCGGCTTACCTGATACAGCAGATAGACAACATCGAAAATATCCACGTGTTACCTGACACCGAAGTATCTGAAGCCATTGGCAGCAACTGCCTCGAAAAGCTTAACCTTTGCAACGTTAAAACCAAAGAAACCGAGACCAGGCAAGCCGCTGCCCTTTATGTTTTTATTGGCGCTAAACCCTATACCGACTGGATAAAGCTGGATATTTTACGCGACGACAAAGGTTTTATTGAAACCGGCCGCGAATTGAGGCGGTACGACAATTTTGGCAAAATATGGAAACTTAACCGCGACCCCTTCCTGCTCGAAACCAGCTGCAGCGGCATTTTTGCAGCCGGCGATGTACGTTCAGGCGCTATGAACCGGGTTGCATCCGCTGTAGGCGAAGGCTCCATGGCCATTAGCTTTGTGCATAAGTATTTGGCGGAAGTGTAAGTTTTGGTTGATTAGGTTGATTGAGTTAGATTAAGTTGATTGGGGTACATGTTAATATTGGGAAGTTTGTAGGGGCTACCCTTGTGGTCCCCTGTACATTTGCAACGGGGAGATCGGTAAGGGGACGTATGTGGTTATTAAAAATATGTCGGATGGTAGGGGCTACCCTTGTGGTCGCCCCTTTACATTTGCCCCGGGGGCAACAGCGACGTATGTGGTTATCGTTTAAAAATATGTCGGATGGCAAGGGCGACCACAAGGGGCGCCCCTACGGAATGACGATTAACGTAACTTCACCCTAATCAGTATGCAACATAACCGCGCCGGTAATCACCGGTTTGGGCACCTTGGCGCCGTTTACAAGAACGTTATCGTATTTTAAATCCTCTATATTATCGATTATCTGATCTTTAGGTGTATGCAGCACCGTAATATTTTTAAGGCTGATGTTTTGCAGCGGATGGCCTTTTACGCCTACCGCATAGATAGCTACCTCGCCGGAGTTAGTGCAGGTTACGTTTTGAATAGTGAAATTATTGAAAAGTGTGGGATGCTGCCCGCCGCGTGAGCCGTGGTAATTATTCTCGAACCGGATAAACGCTGAACGGGCGCTGTCACATTGTACGTCGCTTATATGTATGTTTTCAATAAACCCGCCGCGGTCGAGGTTTGATTTGAAATAGATGGCGCTAAGGCATTTCTTTATCTTCACATTATACATATAAACATTCCTTACCCCCGCCGACATCTCGCTGCCAATGCACAGCCCGTTGGTTTTCGAGTTGAAAACGCAATTCCGGACGATCACATTTTCAGTTGGCTGGCCTATGCGCCAGCCGTCCTGGTCGCGCCCGGCTTTTATAGCGATGCCATCGTCGCCCACGTTAAAATTGCAATGTTGTATCAATACGTTTGTGGAGGCTTCCGGGTCGCAGCCATCGTTATTTAAATTATGGCTGTTTATGGTTACATTTTGCACGGTAACATTATTGCACAACACAGGGTGTATCACCCAGTATGGCGCATCGGTAATGGATATGCCGTCTATCAGCACATTTTTGCAGCCAAAAAACTGGATCATGTCCGGCGGTAAATGAGCGCCCTCGCCAAATACCCTTTTGTAAAGCGGCGTGCCGTCAATGCCCATCTGCCTTAATTTATCCTGTTCAGGCGACCGTTGCGGCCGCCAGTTGGCAAAGTTTTTACTTGCCGATCCATTAATGGTGCCTTTACCGGTTATAGCAATGTCCGAACATTGGTAAGCATAAAACAAGGGCGAATAATTAAAAAGTTCGGTACCTTCCCATAAAGAGAGCACGGCAGGCAGGTAATTCTTTTCATCCGCAGAAAAAATGAGTTCGGCCCCATCCTCAAAATGCAGGTTAACGTGGCTTTTAAGCACCACCGGCCCGGCAATAAAAAATATGCCTTTAGGGATGATCACCTCGCCGCCGCCACTGGTGCTGCATTGATTTATCACTTTATCCAATACCGGTTTAATATCGGTTTTACCATCAGCAATAGCGCCAAACACAGTAATGTCGTAGGTTGCCTTTTTAAATTCGGGCGGTTTAATGTTGTTTAGTACCTGGGCCATCGGCGAAAGCGTTTTTTGTTGCGCCATGCCTGCTGACGCGATCAGCGTCAATAAACCAAACATAAAATGACGTGCGACGTTTCCCATTTTTAAGCTATCAAAAATCATATTTTTTTAAAATTACACGGACAGGCTTTGTAAACCCGCTGTTCAAAAGTAAATAAATTGATAACTTAGCTATTAAATAAATTATAATACTATGGAAGACGATGTTTGCCAGCACCTTGATGCTATAAAAACCCTGAAGCATGCAAAAGAATATGTGTGCGAGGAATGTATAAAAACCCACGACAGCTGGATGCACCTGCGCACCTGCCAGGAATGCGGTGTTACGCTTTGCTGTGATAGTTCGCCCAACCAGCATGCAAGTAAACACGCGCATAAAGCCGGGCACCCCGTAGTGATCTCCGCAGAGCCAGGCGAACGCTGGCTATGGTGTTATGTTGATGAAATGATGGCCGAATACTAGTTTCAAGTCGCGAGTCTTTAGCCGGAAGTCAAAAGACGGATTTTGCCCTTTTCTTGCATAGTACTCACGTCCCGATAGCTATGACGATTCGACTTCAGACTAAACGTCAAATTTATATGTGACACGACACCAGGCTTTCGGCCGGGTTAATATCGCCCTGCCCAAAGCAATAACGCAAAATCCGCTACATATCGCCCCAACTTGCCAAATACCTGTCGAGCGACCATGGGCCGGAGCCGATAACGGTAAACAGACTAAGTAGTACAAGCGCCGTAACGGATGGCCATACCAGTGCGTTTATATCTTCCTGGAAAATGCCCGTTAAAAATACCGCCGCCAACACAATTGGGATCTGGATAAGGCAGGCCAGCCTCGTTAAAGTTCCCAAAGTAATTAATACGCCGCCAACCAGGTGCGCAAACGTTACATAGTAAACCACGGTCATTAACCAGCCCGAGGAAACATGAATAACGTTTTGATTTTCGATCAGGTTTTGCAGATAAGCGGTATTGTCCATAAAAGCCAAACCTTTAAGCAACAAAAAAATACCAAGCGCAATCCGGATAAGATCCAATACCCTGGGGTGATGAGCATCGCCCCATTGTTCAATTTTATGAACCAGGTTCATACAACCTCCTTTTTAAATAATTGGTTATAACGCGGTAGTTTTTCAGATCGACTACCTCAATAAAAGTATAATATAAAATTAGGTAAAAAGTTTGGTAAAAAGCAAGGGGGGGATTAAGTTGATTAGGTTGAATGAGTTGATTAAGTTGGATTGGGTTGATTGAGTTGACATAAATCCTGGAAATCTGGGATTGCAGGAAACTTGCATAGTTCGCCATGCAGGTGTATAAGGTTCTTCTCCGCCTCTGGCGGATCAGAATGACATAAAGGGGGTAGGTACGAGAATTAAATTCGAAATTGAAAACCCGGAATCCGAAATAAAAATAATTCCGAAATCGAACATCCGAAATCCGAAATAAAGGTAGCC
>Ga0206878_10343_pt1 | contig 16103 bp, 8 predicted proteins | sample Alteio_BWOrgCont_8_FD_152621 | JGI IMG/M metagenome (GOLD analysis project Ga0206878, IMG submission 152621) | Enriched cells from forest soil in Barre Woods Harvard Forest LTER site, Petersham, Massachusetts, United States -... | ecosystem: Environmental > Terrestrial > Soil > Temperate forest > O... | reverse complement strand
TTCAAGGTCATTTCGTTGGTATTCCAGGTTATCGCGCTGTGCCTCAATCTCTTCCTTTTGCTGCACTATTTCTTCGGTGGCAAGTCGTACTTTATCTTCGAGCACACGTTTATCCTTTACCAGCTGAAGCGAACGATAATAAACAAAAGCCCATAAAGCGCCTGCAAACAGGGCGGCGTAAATTAAATAAGCCCACCAGGTTTGCCACCAGGGAGGCGTAATGGTAAATTTAAATTGTACAGGCTCACTCCATTTATTCCCGGAATTCCTGCTGGTCACTGCAAACGTATAGTTACCCGGCTGAAGGTTCATATAATTAACAGAAGATGTTTCACTCGTTTCGTCGCTCCATTTTTTGTCGACGCCAACTAATATGTACCTGTACACGGTAGTATCGTGCGGTGTTAAATTCAGGCTGTTGTAATGAAACCGTATAAAGTTTTGATCAAACGGCACCTGTAAATTTACCGGCATATTACCGGGGCCGGTAACATGATCCCAGTGTAACCCAATCTGCGATGCATAATTTGAGTTTGCCGGTTTTTGGTCCTTCAGGTAATATTTTTTTTCATTAAGTTCCCAAAGTGTGTCGGTTATGGACGCGCTAAACCTCGACTGATCAAAAAAACTCAATTGGCGCTCACTTTCACTTATGCCCGTAATATAAGGGATTAGTTCAATGGCATTTTTTTTCGACAGGTCCGACACCGTTGCCCCCACGCCGCCCGACCAATAAAAGCCGTCCCTTGTTACCAGGTCGGCACAATAGCTAACCGGGCGCCTTTCTGATATTCCATAGGGCACAGCCTGCCATTTTCTTTTGGCGCTAACACCTTCAGCAGGCGGAGTAATTTTAGTCACGCCCTGTTTAGTGCCTGCATAAATGCTTCCGTTATGCTGAACCAGCGAAAATACATCGTTATTTAAAAGGCCTTGTGCAGTAGAAAAATAAATAAGTTTTTGGTTTTTAGGGTCGGCTATGTAAAGCCCATTTTCGGTGCCCATCCATATATTCCCGTTATTATCGGGTAAAAAGTGTACTGTAGGATAATTTCTATTACCCACCATGTTTATTAAAAGTTGAACAGTACCGGCATCCGGATCGACAACCTCAACCTGTCCGTCACCGGCGCTTAGCCAGATGCGGCCCCGGTCGTCCATACACATAAAATAAATAGTACGGTCAAGCTGCAGCTCATCTTTACCGAAATGTTTAATCGTTTTGCTTTTAGGGTCAAACATGTTTATTCCCCTTTCGGTTCCGTCCAGGTACCATACCCGGCCGGCCTTGTCGAACAAAATATTAGAATAACTGCTGCTAAGGTGCGTAATCGTTTTTCTTGCTGTGTCCAATATTTCCAAACTGGACTCTGTTGAAATAAAAATTCCCTCTTTTGTCTCTTTAATAAAAAGGACAGTATCGTTTGCAAGGCCCTGTTTAATGTCCAGATGTCTTTTTGTCCCGTTTTTGCGGTCCAGAACATTCACCCCATGGTCGGTACCTTGCCAGATCAGGCCCTGCCTGTCTTCCATTAAGTTGTTTGTGCTGTCGATACCGATACGTTCGATAATAGACCCGTTGCCGCTAATCATATTTAACCCAGAACCCGCGCCTAACCATACCTGGCCCCTGTTATCGTGGTTGATGTCATAAACATCATTCGAAACTAAACCATTATTATTTTTCAGGTGGATAATGCTTCGCTTCTCAGGATCTATAACTGCCATTCCATTTGCCCCTGTTCCTATCCAGATCCTGCCCTTATTGTCCTGCGATAAACTGATCACATACATCTGCGGAGCAGCGGATTGCAGTTCCCTGATGGTTTGAATAGAATTTTTTTGAAGATCGATTTCGTTGATCAAACCTCCATATATCCCTATCCATAAACGGCCAATACTGTCGCAAAAGATATTGTTTATACGATCTGAACTTAAACCATGTGCCTGATCAAGGTGTTTGATTTTTTTATTTTTAAGGTCTAATATATTTAAGCCACCGCCGCCCTGACTTATCCAAATATTTCCGCTTTTATCGGTCATCAGTCCTACCGTCCTGTTGGAAGTGAACAAGCCATGCGCCTTATCAAGTATTTTAACCGTTTGTACTTTCGGGTCAATGATTTTAACAACCCCCGATTCTGAAGTAATCCACACTCTTTGCTGCTGGTCCAGCATCAAACGATGAAGGCTGTCGAGGCCCTGGCGGGCCACCGATTTTTTTAATATTCCACCCTGGGGGTCGAGTATTTCCAAGGGGCCGAAGTTGTCTGTCATCCAGATATTGCCCAGGTTATCCTGCAGCATGCCGTAACAGCTATTGCTTTCGGGGTTTGATAAAAACAATAAAAGATTTGCCCCGTCGAAACGGTAAATGCCCCTGGTACAGGCAATCCACAAAAAGCCGTCCCTGTCCTGCAATAAAGCGGAGATCGCTATTGCCGGATTTTGTTGGTCTTCTCCAAACCCCAAAAGGTATAAATTGCCCCCCCTTAATTGAAGTTTAGCGCCTTTTACCAGTTTGGGCCGGGGCAGGATATACGTTTTAAACTTTAGGGGGTGTGATGGCAGCTTATCAACGTCCAGTGCCTTTTCGGGAAGTGTGCCGGGGTTAAATTTTTTTTCCTCAACCGGGTACGTAAAAGGCTTTGGCCCGGTAGTGTCGTAAGCCTGTTCAGGGAGTTTATCCCATTTTATCTTTGTTACGCGGGGTGTTATCGCCACCGCCTTAACATCCGCCCAAATGGTTTTTTTTGGCTTGCTGAATTTTAGTGGCTTTACAACTGGCTGCGCGTTATAAGGAGGTACCGGCGGCACGTTATTACCGGGCGCATTATTGCAGGAGGCAAAAGCGATGCCTGCTGCGAAAAAGGGGAATGCATAAAAGCAAGTTTTAATAGTAAACATCCTTTTAGGTTTTAATTTTTAAACTGGTAACCAAACGATAAACTCCGAACCTTCGCCATCAACACTGTTAACCTGTATACTACCGCCATGCCCCTTTACCACCATATCATAACTTAGCGATAGCCCGAGGCCAGTTCCCTCACCTGTCGGTTTGGTGGTGAAGAACGGTTGCATTATCTTTTCTCTTATCGAATCAGGAATGCCAATGCCATTATCTTTAACGGTTAGCTCCGCCTGCTGGCCATTGACGCGCGTGGTGACTTCAATCGCCGGTTTATAGTCATCAACCGCCGTTAACTGTCTTTGCTGAACAGCATAAAACGCGTTGTTAAACAGGTTGAGCAATACGCGGCCTATATCTTGCGGGATGATATTTACAAGCGGCAGGTTTGCATCGAAATTGGTGACGAGATCTGCGTTAAATGTTTTGTCCTTCGCCCGCAGGCCATGATAAGCCAATCTTAGGTATTCGTCAGCCAGCGCGTTAATGTTGACCGGCTCCTTTTGCCCGCTTTGGCTGCGCGAATGTTCCAGCATACCCTTAACTATCGCATCGGCCCGTTTACCATGGTGGTTTATTTTACCTTCGTTTGCTATCAGGTCATTTATCAGCTCACTTTCCAATTGCTCGTCCCTTTCAGCTTTTGGCTTTTCGCTTTCAGCTTTCAGTTCCTCCAGCATTTCGCGGTTTACCTCGCTAAAATTATTTACAAAGTTTAACGGGTTTTGTATCTCGTGGGCTATGCCTGCGGTGAGCTCACCCAGCGAAGCCATCTTTTCGGACTGGATGAGCTGGCTTTGGGTCGAACGCAGATCGGCGAGCGATTGGCGCAATTCGGTGGTGCGTTCAGTAACCTGCAGTTCCAGTTCGTCGTTTTGGCGGGCGAGCAACTGTTGTTTTTCCTGCTCCTGCGCCAGTGTTTGGGCCGATAGCGTTTCTACCTCTATCAATTTTTCCTGCAGCAGTTTGCTGTCCAGCGCAAATTCGCGCGACAAGTAAATAGAGATCGCCAGCGCAGGGGGAATGTACAGTAATATGTTATATAATTGGGTTGCAACGAACGGTTGATGCGCCTCCCCGGCAATAGCGGTTATTACAGTAATCAAAAGCCCGGCAGCAACAATGCCCGCGCCGCGTTTTTTGGTACGCAACGCCCTGATGAGTAAGCCCAGCAAAGCCGACTGAAAGAAAATCACGGCCGGAATAAAAGGGAAATTAGGGTCCACGGCGATCATGAGGATCACGGCTATCACATAGGCTGCCCACATTACCGGCATTAGCCACCTGGTACGGAAACCAAAGAGGCTGCTTACTGCCGCAACCAGCCACACGGATTCCATCAATGCGGTCGCGTAGGAATACGTCATCAACAAATTATAAAACCACAGGCTGCCTACTTTGCCAAGCAACAAACCACATAAGGCAGTAATTATTTCGGAAATAGCATAGGCCGAAAAATAAAGGTTTGCGCGCTGAGCCGGATAATACCGAAAATACAACAGGTGAAGCAAGGTAAGCAGTCCGAAAAACGCCATGTATGCAACTATCAGGTTGACGCCCTGGGATGATTGCCATTGCTGCTCGTTGTCGGCGATGTCCGTTATCGACATAGTTATAAACGGCAAAAAGTGATCTTTCACCAGGAAAGAATGTTTCCATGGCGTAAACCTGATGGCTATAACGTGTTCTGTTTGCGGTGTAAGATGAATTTCCTGCCCCAGGTGGTTTATCCCCGTTAAAGCGGCTTTGTCATAGTCTGGATTTACCGCACCATAACTTGCAATACGTTTGCCATCGACGTAAACTTCGGCCGCAGCAGCCGTATAGCACGACATGATGAGCGCCCGGCCTGCCAGGTGAGGGCCTATAACCAAATGCAGCCTTAGCCAGCCAACATTAACATTTTTCAATTGCGGCAGGTCGCGCGGCAGTCTGGTAACGTCAATCAATGTCCAATTTGCATCGTTAAAATGCGTGTTTGCGAACGCCTGGTTGTCTGCCGCACTAAAAAGCCAGCCCTTACGCAGGTTGATCCCCCCGGCCGGTATGCTATCATAAGTAACAGGTTTTATTTGCGCCCGGGCAACCATTGAAACGCCAAGCAGAACAAAACAAAGTGCATGGAGCTTAAATACTTTCATCATCAATCATTTGCTGGTAGTTTTATAGTGAATTGCGAACCTTCTCCCTCAATAGATTCCACCTGTATATTGCCCCCATGCCCTTTCACCACCATGTCATAAGTTAAACTCAAACCCAACCCTGTGCCTTCTCCCGTAGGTTTGGTGGTGAAAAACGGCTGCATTATTTTTTCTTTAATGGCATCAGGTATGCCAATACCATTATCTTTAACCGTAACCCCCCAACCCCCTGAAGGGGGAGTAAAAGTTGTTACCGTCACCTCCGGTTTATAGTCTGCACCTGCTGTTTTTGCTTTTTGGTTTACCGCATAAAAAGCATTGTTATACAAGTTGAGCATTACCCGCCCAATATCCTGCTGCGATACGTTTACTTTAGGGAGATAGGGGTTAAAGTTGGTGATCATCTCTGCATTAAATGATTTATCCCTAGCCCGAATGCCGTGGTATGAAAGGCGCATAAACTCGTCGGCCAGCACATTCAGATCGGTCAGCTCCTTATGGCCGCTTTGGCTGCGCGAGTGTTGCAGCATACCTTTTACAATAGCATCGGCGCGCTTGCCGTGATGGTTTATTTTTTGCTCGTTTTCTATCAGGTCATTTATCAGTTCAATTTCCAATTGCTCATCCCTTTCAGCTTTCGGCTTTTTGCTTTCAGCTTTCAGCTCCTCCAGCATTTCTTTGTTTACTTCCGAAAAATTATTCACAAAATTGAGCGGGTTTTGTATCTCGTGGGCAATGCCCGCTGTCAGTTCACCCAAAGAGGCCATTTTCTCGGATTGGATGAGTTGTGTTTGGGCGGCTTTTAACCGGTCGATGGTGTGAACAAGTTCCGCATTTTTTGAGGCAAGTACCGTTTCCGATCTTTTTTTAAGCCGGAACCTGTTGGCCACCAGGAACGCTATGGTCATTAACAAAACCGATGCGCCGATAAGTAAATTTCTTAACCGCGCCTGCAGCACTGCTTTTTTTTGCAGGTATTCAATGGCTTTGGTTTGCTTTTCGGTATTATATTTCGTCTCCAGCAAATTTATCCGGTTTTGAATAGCATCCGAATTGATGGAAGTGCGCAGTTTATTATAAAGTTCCGTTACGTTATAGGCTTCTTTATAATTGCCATCGGCAGCATAAATATTCTTCAGTAAACTATAAACCTGCAATATTGCATTGTTGTCGCTCCTTTTTTTGCAAGCGGCCAGAAAATCATTGGCATAGTATAAGGCTTTGTGGTAATTTTTTAACCGGAAGCAAGTTGCGGCAATATGCTGTTCAAAATTGTATGTTTCGCTGTGTGCTTTTACAGCGCCGTTAAACGCCTGTAGGTAATAGTCCACAGCCTTATTGAGTTTGCCCATGCTCTCGTATGCCATGCCTATGCCATTTAAAGCGCCGTAAATGTAGTTTACGTTGTTAATTTCGCGTGCCTGCTGCAGCTGTTTGGTATAAACGTCAATCGATTCCTGGTTTTTATTTTGTGCCCTGTAAATATCGCCAAATGACGATTGTATGTAACAGATTTTTAACTTGTCGCCGGCGGCTGTGGCAATGTTCAGCATTCTTTGAGTACACTCTATAGCCTTATCGTAATTGCCCATATTAAAATAAACCAGGCCTCCCAATGCATCAAGTATGCTGTAAATATTATCGTTGTTTCGCTGCAGTTCCGCAACTTTAAGCGCCCGCAGGCCATAATCAAGCGCCTGCTGGTGTTTACCTAAGCCTTCGCTAAAATTGGTGAGATTGGATAGCGATAAAAAAACACACTGCTTGTTTTGAATGTTCTCCGCAATATTTAACGCACTTAAATAATTGGATAATGCGCTCTCAAAATTATCGCCCGAATAATATTTGTCGCCTATCTGGTTATAAATAACCACCCGGGTTGAATCATTTGCTTTGGTTAACAGTTGCTTTAAACTATCGATAGCAGAAACACGTGCAAACGACAAATTTGCGGTAGCAAGCAGTATAATCACCGCGCAAATAAATACAGGATTTTTCTTGCTCATGTCGCTATTGTTTAAGTTATAACATTTTCTTTTAGTTCGTTAGTCCAACGGGTTGGAACATGCCTATACCCGCAACTGCACCTCTATCTTTTGCAGACGTACAAGTCTCGAAGACTTCTATTTCGATCATGCTTCAATTAACAGGTAGCATAATAATAAACTCCGATCCCTCGCCTTCAGCGCTCTCCACCTGCAAACTTCCCCCATGCCCCTTCACCACTATATCATAACTCAGCGATAAGCCCAATCCTGTTCCCTCGCCGGTTGGCTTGGTGGTATAAAATGGTTGCATTATTTTTTCCTTTATCCCTTCGGGGATACCCGTACCGTTATCTTTTACGATAATGACGATGGCTTCCGCACCCCCGCTGGTTAGCGGGGGCTTGGGGGCAGATATACTTACCTCAACGGTTGGTTTGTAACCGGCGCCGGCCGTTTTTTTCTTTTCGTTTACCGCGTAAAATGCGTTGTTAAACAGGTTGAGCAGCACCCTTCCCATATCCTGCGGAATGACATTTATTTTCTTCAGGTCCTTTTCAAAGTGGGTGAGCATTTCGGCATTAAAAATTTTATCCTTAGCCCTTAGTCCATGATACGACAGGCGCAGGTACTCATCTGCCAGCGCATTTATATCCGTTGGCTGGCGTTCGCCGCTGTGGTTACGCGAGTGTTGCAGCATTCCTTTTACAATGCCGTCGGCGCGCTTGCCGTGGTTGCTTATCTTTTGTTCGTTTTCCTTTATGCTTTCGGCAAGTTCCAGCGCTTCCGCAATATTTCCTTTTTTTAGTTCTTCTTCCAACTCCTCTATCATTTCGTGGTTCACTTCTGCAAAATTGTTCACAAAGTTCAGGGGGTTCTGTATCTCGTGGGCAATGCCGGCGGTCAGCTCACCCAGCGAAGCCATCTTTTCACGCTGCACCAATTGAGACTGGGTGTTTTTCAACTCGTCGAGCGCCTGCTGCAAACTATCCCGCTGGCTGGCTATTTCCTCTTTCTGTTCGGTTACCTCCTGTGTACGGGCCATCACCTTATCTTCCAGCGCGCGTTTATCCCTTATCAGGCTAAGTGAACGGTAATAAACAATGCCCCATACCAGGCCTGCAAATGCCAGCACAAACAGCACCCTTGCCCACCAGGTTTGCCACCATGGCGGTGTAATTATAAAACTAAATACAGCAGCATTGCCCCAGTGGTTATTGTTGCCAAGGGCGGCAACTTCAAATGTGTATTTCCCTGGCGACAGGGCAAAATAGTTCCCTGTCGAAGTTTCGTTGGTTGGGCGGCTCCAATTGGCATCCACACCATCCAGCTTATAGCGATACCAGGTAGTGTCCAGTTTTCCCCCCGTTAAACTCGCGAAATGAAATTGCAAATAATTAAGGGCATGGGGCAGTTGCAGGTCGGCAGGCAGGTTATAGGGGCCTGTTATTTTGCCATCGGTATTATATTTTTGCGCCGAATCAGCTTTGCTGCTCCCTGTTTTTGCCTTGTAAGCAAAATCCATCGGCTTATCCATCAAATTAAAACCGGTAATATAGGTTGGTGGGGCGCTCTCTTTTAAATGGCCGGTGAGGTTAAGCAATGCCAGGCCGTTATCGCCCCAAATATAAAGGCCGTCGCGGGTGATATTGTCGGTTACAAAGCCGTTGTTTGTTTTAAGCAGGCCATAGTCTTTGCCAAAGGTGGTTATTTCCCAGCTATTATTTACGCCCGTATCGCCTGCCGACGGCGTTATCACGCTTACGCCCTTAGTGGTACCTGCATAAACACTATTGCCATACTTTAATATCGAGACCACATTTTGGTCGGCCAGGCCCTGTGCGGTCGATAAATTGGTAAGCGTATTGTTTTTTTCGTTTACAATGTACAAGCCGCGGTCGGTACCTATCCATACTTTTCCACTGCGCGTATGCAAAAACACCTTATTATTAGCGCCATTTAGCCCGGGGCTGTTGGCCAGGTGTTTAATTATACCCGCATCCGGGTCAATAATATCAACCGAACCACTATTACTACCTACCCATGCCCTGTTATGCTCATCAAAAAATATATCCTCTATATTATTGCCGCTTAAACCATCCTGCATTGTTAAGCTGGTAACGGTATTTTTCAGGGGATTGAAAATATAGATCCCGTCTGACGATAGTATCCAATAATTGCCATTGCGGTCAATAGCCGCCCCGGCGCCAAGGTTGCCGCGCAAACCCAGGCTTCGGGTAAGCGTCGCCATGGTTTTGTTATTTTGGTCAACAATATCCAGCCCGCCGGTAGTGCTTATCAAAATCTTCCCTTTTTGTTCGGTGATAGTACCGGCCGTGTCGTTGGTCAATCCGTCTTTTACTGTTAGCAGCCTCATTGTTTTGCTTTTCCGGTCAAACACGCTCACGCCGTTGTTACCGCCTCCCCAAAGCAGCCCAGTGCTATCCTGCATGGAAGTAAAAACAATGTCGTCGCCCTCCCGCTCAACCAGCGTTTCGTTTTTCTTGTATAAATAAAGCCCCCTCACACTGCCTAACCACACGTTGCCTGTTCTATCCTGACAGATATTTGCCATAACATTGGTAAGGTCTGTACGGCCTGGCGATACAGCTACAGTTTTTATCAGTTTTTTATCGAGGTTTATCACCCTGGTGAAGTTGTTAAATGCCCCCACCCAAACATTATCATCATTATCAACGGTTAGGGCATTTACAAAAACGCCCTCGCATTGCGCCTCGTTAACTAATTGCATTTTGTTATTTTGGACGTCGAAAACGGTTAAGTTTTCCGAAACAAGCGAACAAGCCCATATACGGCCCTGCTTATCGCAAACCATGGCGGCAAATGAGTTTGTTTTTAAGCCCAGCCGGGTGTTGATGTACCTGATCTTGTTGTGTACCGGGTCTATCACATCTATCCCGCCGCCGCCTGTAGCTGCCCACATATTGTTACGATGATCTTTTACCAGGAAGTCTGCCGATGAAAACGACAGGCCCTGTGCCTGTCCGAGGATGCTGATCGTTTTGTTTTCGGGGTCGATAATATTAATTCCCCCGCCCGATGATACCCAGATCCGTTGCCGGCTGTCCTTTACCATTTTTATTACCTTATTATGAGCCAATCCGTTTTTTGTGGTTAAGGAACTCAAAACGCCGGTCCTGGTATCTAAAACGGCTATGCCGCCACCCAGCGAACTCATCCAAAGGCGGCCCGCGGTATCCTGCAGCATGTCGAATATCTGCTGCATAGGGTTGGGGATAAACAGCACCAGGTTTTGCCCGTCGTACCGGTAAACGCCCTTATCCGTAGCGATCCATAGAAAGCCATCCCTATCGGTAAATAAGCAACTTACAATTAAGCCCGAAAGCCCCTGCGATTCGCCCAATTCAAACAATATACCTTTGCCTTTAGTGCTTAAAAAGGGCGGCCCGGCTTTTATAACCTTCGGCGCCGGTAAAACCAGTGTGTCAAATTTCAATGGCCTGGAAGGCAGTTTGTTGATATTAAAATCTTTTGAAGGGAGGGCATTATAATCAAAAGGAATTTCTTGAACAGGAGTGTTAAAAGGTCTGAAATCGTTGGTATCAACGGAAGACCGTGACGGTATCTTGTCGATATCAAACTTTTTTACAACGGGCGTTAGGGTGAATGTTTTTAACTTTGCCCAGTTTATTTTGGCAGGTTTGCTAAAAACCAGCGGCGTAACCACCGGGGGTTTATAAGCCAGGTCATTGTGCCCGGCGCCGGTTGTAGAGAAGTTATTTTTGCATGATGCTATGGCGAATAATGCCAGGAAGTAAGTAATTATTTTACGACAGGTATTCTTTATCGGGTTCATCTTTTAAATTTTTGCCCCTATTGCATGCCGGCAGCAAACAGGTATAAATGAGGTGCAGGTTTGCAAGGGTTGGTTGACCTGCGGAAGTTAGTAAAAAAAGGCTAAATATTGATTACGAAAGGTTTTAAGGAGAGTTCGTTGCCTCACTCTGCCCTCTCCAACGGAAAGGGCACAAAAAAAAGCGTGGTTAAAGTCCTCTCCCATGGAGACGATTAGGTGAAGCCCCTCACCTTGCTTTGGCACAAAAACATCCTAATATTGGCAATTTCTCCCTTGGCAGATGACAGTCGTCTGCTTAAATTTGGAGATAAACAAACGACATGGAAAACAATAATGAACTGATCCAATTTTCCGAAACAAAGAAAGTGATCAGGGTTAATTGCGCTATGATAGACAATTCATACTTCGGGGATGTGAGCGCCCGGCATGTTAAAATAACAAATGCTAACCTAAGCGATCTTGAAATTGAAGGCGCACAGCTGGGAGGCGCCTATATCCATAATATTGGCATGCCGCCAAAAGGCCACCCGATGTATGATGCAAGTGCAAAGCAAAGGCCCCTTAGATTTGAGAATTGCAACCTCGCCGGCAGCACTATTACCGATTGTAACCTGGAAGGTATTATCATAAGTGACTGCAACCTAACCGGCATGATGATAAACGGGATACCCGTTGAAGAAATGATAAAAGCCTGCAAAGAAAAATAAACCTGTATTTTTCCCGTTCCCGCCCCAGCGAATTTACCGCAGTGTAACTTGTGGTGGGCATTGCTGCAATTTTAACGGCATGGTGTGTCAACCCCGCTCCCACGAGTTTTGGCAACGTAACCGGAGATTGGTATCGACTGTAGCTTTAAATCCATTGTACAAGCAACTCATCTCTAAGTTTTCGCGTAGCATAAAAATACCAACTACATGGTATTTACACCAATTGATGCTATGCCGTACTTTCGTATCAGCCCCTTTTCTTAAAGGCCGCTCAACAATTATATGCTATAGTATTATGAAAAGTTTAACCGTTATGCACACCTCACGCGCTATTTTAAAGCCGCATTTTGCCGAAAAACCGGATCTAAAGTGTTACAAATGTTCAACTGTATATCACTACCGGATAAAACGCAACTGGTTTGTAAAGTACTTTTTGTTTTTCTTGCCTATCAAGATCTACTTCTGCGGCCGGTGTGTAAAAAACCGTTACCTTTTGTTAACCGATAAGGGAGAAAGACGATACAAACCTGTTTAGCAGGCAATTAACTTCGCCTCACCTAAATCCTCTCCAAAGGAGAGGACTTAACTTCGCTCTTTTTTAGAACCCTCTCCCCTGGAGAGGGTGGGGTGAGGCAACTGGCCGGCGAGTTCTTAAAATAAACTACAATAATTAGGGATTTATTTAAATATTATCGATTATGAAAAAGTGTTCATTGAAATGCCCTGTGTGTTCTGCGGTGTTTTATACCAGGGTTAAGCGGAATTGGTTCATTAAGAATGCCTTATTTTTTTTACCTATTAAAGTTTACTATTGCGACCATTGCGAAAAAAACGTGTATGTGCTGGTGTCTGAAAAGCTTTCCGAAGACGAGATATTAAAGTACAAGCCTGCATACCACAATGCGGGCGCATAAAATCAGCAGCCTTGTTCGTAAGCCATTTTCATATACTTACGCACCTCATCATTAATGTCTTCGACAAAAAAAAGACGTAAGTGATGATTAAAATCATCGCTGCCGGGCACGGGTTTTATTTTGTTGAAGCACAGGTTATCGTCATAAACCTGTTTAAACGGGAAAACCACATCAACAAAATTTTTGCCGAGCTGTATCACATAAGCAAACCTGGTTCGCGCTGCAAAGGAGATCATTGATTTTGCGGCGTGAACCCTCACCTCCCCTATCTGTTGAAACTCATTAACCAGGTGATTAAAAAGGCCGACGGTATGCATACTTTTCCCGTTCAAAAAGTCGGACAACTCCTTGTCATTACACGAATGTACCTGGTTGGTGTTCACAAATTGCTGGTTACATAAAGGGCAGGTCCACATTTTGGGGTTAGAGATTAGAGACTGGTTAATTAGAGATTAGTTTTTGCCGGTTGAAAAATCGGAAAAAAAATCCGGAGTTCAAGCGTTAGAATAGCCCGTTCTTCGACTACCACCTAATCTCCAATTAACTAATCTCTAATTAACTAACCTCTAATCAACTTTCAAACTCCTCACCGGATTCATCAGCGCAGCTTTTATGCTTTGGTAGCCCACCGTAAGCACCGCAATTAGCAGCACCGTAAGCATCGGAACAATAAAATACCAGGCATTAATGGCAATGCGGAACTTATAGTTCTGTAGCCATTTGTAACAGCCCCAGTAAGCCAATGGCATTGCGATAATACTGGCGATGACGATGAGGCCGATAAAATCTTTCGATATCAAAAGCAGGATATCAGGTATGGAGGCCCCCAATACTTTGCGGATGCCTATTTCCTTAATGCGTTGCGTTATGGTTATCAGCGTTAATCCTAATAACCCGAGGCAAGCTACGAAAATAGCAAAACCCGAAAACAAGCTGAATACCTGGCCGAAATGCTGCTCAGCTTTGTATTGCTGGTCGAAAAAATCATCCAGAAAGAAATATTGGAAGGATGATTCGGAGAAAACGCTTTTATATGTTTTTTCTATTTGCGCAATGGTTTGTGGCATGTTATCGGCATTCACTTTCAGCAGGTAATCCGATGCGCTGTTGGGGTCGCTCAGGCGGAAAACGATAGGTGTAAAATCGTCTTTTAAAGATGTCTGGTGAAAATTCCGGATCACGCCGATAACTTCATTTTGAAATACTCTTCCCCTGCCGTTCTTAGTCTGCACCAGTTTACCCACCGCATCCTGCGGGCTGTTGAACCCCAGTGAAGTAACCGCCGCTTCGTTAAGCACCAGGGTTGGGTATTTACCCGACCAGTTGTTGGCCGTACTGCCTGCAACTGTTTTTATTTTAAACTGGTTTACAAAGCTGCTCCCTATCTCGCAGGTGGCCAGCCGGAGGCTTTTTTCGCCGGCGGTTTGCGTACGGCTGGTGTACGACATAATATACCCGATATTTTCACCCGGGATACTCGAAGATAAGGTAACACCGTTCACGCGCGGGTTACGGGCTATCTCCGCACGGAAAACACTGTCTTTTAACAAATATCGTTGGTTATCGGCATCGGTAGCCCTTACATTTTGCGGCGCTACCACAATAAGGGTTTGTTTCATATCCATCCCTTTGTCGGCATCTTTCATATAATTTACCTGGCGGTAAACAATTAAAGTACCTATCATAAACGCAATGGTAGCCGCAAACTGGAAAACCACCAGCGCCTTGCGCAACGACAGGTTTTGGGCCGAATTCATAAACTTCCCTTTCAGTACCTGCACCGGTTTATAATTGGAGAGGACGAGGGCCGGATAGATGGCTGACAACAGGATACCCGCCGCAAGGAACGCCAGGAATCCGAAAAAGAAATACATATCCTTCCATAAGCCAAAACTTAATTGCACACCGCACAATTTGCTGAACCAGGGCATGGCGAACACAACAATAGCTACCGCGGCAGCAACGCTTATTAAATTAAGCAGCAACGATTCAAAAAGGAACTGTTTTATCAATTGCAGGCGCTGCGAACCCAGCACTTTGCGGATGCCGACCTCCTTAGCCCTTTCAATCACTTTAGCGGTAGAAAGGTTTACATAATTGATATAGGCGATGATCAATATCAGCGCGGCAATAAGCCCGAGATACCAAACCATATTGCCATTACCACCCGGACTGATTTCGTTGGATAAGTTTGAATACAGGTGTATATCCTTAAGCGGCTGCAGGGTAAGTACAATATTGCTTAAGTTGCTTTTCCCCTGTGTAAAGCTGGAATTAGTATTTGCGGTGCTTAGGCTGGTATATTTCTTTACAAAAGCAGGCAGCTTGGCCTCGAATGTCTTTGGGTTTGTTTGGGGCGATAATTGGATATAGGTGTAATAATCGGGCCAAACCCAGTCGCCTGCTTTTGCATCGCTTGAAACCAGGAAATCAAATTGCAGGTGCGAATTTGCAGGCACATCCTTACATACGCCGGTAACAGTGGCTGTAAGATTGGTGCCCGATGTTTGCTCCTGTAAATTAATGGTTTTCCCGATGGCATCCTGGTTGGGGAAATATTTTTTAGCCGTTCTTTCTGTAATAACTACGGTATTGGGGTTATTCAGCGCATTAACCGAGCCGCTTACCATGGGGAACGAAAAGAGCCGTAAAAACGCGCCGTCGACCTGGTAAAGGCTATTTTCGTTAAAAGCTATTATTTCGCCATTGGGCTGCCTGGCGGTTACCATACCTTCCATGGGTGTAACCCTCGTCATTTCCTTTACTCCCGGAAAAGCCGACTTTAAAGCAGGACCAACAGCCGAGTAAGTTTTGGGCGTGTTCTCTATGAGGTTTCCGCCGCTAAAATTCTGGCGCTTGACCCGGTAAATATCGGCCCCGTTTTGATGAAAGTTATCATAACTGAGCTCAAAAGTGATGTATTGTACAATCAGCAGGCAAGCCGCCATGCCGATCGCTAAACCCATTATATTAATAAATGAGAATAATTTTTGGCGGGTTATTATCCGCCACGCGATTTTTAAGTTTAACAGGTTCATGGGTTTTGGTTCATTAGTTCATTGATTCACTTGTTTATTAGTTGTTGACGATTCATGGTTTATAGTGGTTTCCATTGTCATCTTCCCCCAGCTTTCAGCTTTTTAACTGCAACTAAAACCTGCTACTGCTACTATAACTCACTCCTCCTTTAAATACCGGGTCGGGTTAGCGGTATGGGCTTTGTAAATATGCCACGAAACGCTTAGGGCTGTCATTACAAGCAGGCTTAAAAAGGCCATTATCAGCGGCGTAAGTGAAACCGTTGAATCAGGCGCCAGGATGCCAAATAGGGTTCCCGTTATCCACCACGAGAACGGCACCCCAAACAGCAATGCAAAACCTATGGCAAATAAAAACTCCTTGTTTATTAAATAAATAACGTTGCTCATACCCGCGCCCAGCACTTTCCTCACGCTTATTTCTTTCATTTTTTTACCCAATATGAGCAAGGCCAACCCAAAAATACCGGTTACCGAAATAATGACCATCACGATGGATGCCCCGGCCAATACCTGCGAAACCTGTATATACCCGCTGAAATAACCATCGAAAACGGTATCCTGGTAGTGGT
>Ga0206878_10342_pt1 | contig 16134 bp, 10 predicted proteins | sample Alteio_BWOrgCont_8_FD_152621 | JGI IMG/M metagenome (GOLD analysis project Ga0206878, IMG submission 152621) | Enriched cells from forest soil in Barre Woods Harvard Forest LTER site, Petersham, Massachusetts, United States -... | ecosystem: Environmental > Terrestrial > Soil > Temperate forest >... | reverse complement strand
GTCATCACGTAAGCGCGAAAGTTCGCGCCATGGTTGTACCGGGATCGCAGACGGTTAAGCGGGCAGCAGAACAAGAAGGCTTGCACCGGGTTTTTCTGGACGCGGGATTCGAGTGGCGCGAGTCGGGATGCTCGATGTGCCTGGGAATGAATCCTGACATTTTGCAGCCGGGCGAGCGCTGCGCATCCACCAGCAATCGTAATTTTGAAGGGCGGCAGGGGCGCGGTGGGCGAACGCACCTGGTGAGCCCGATGATGGCTGCGGCAGCCGCAATTGCGGGGCACTTCACGGATATTCGAAACTGGAAATTTCAATGAAAGCATTTCGTACGCATCGCGGCCGCGTGGCTCCTCTTGACCGGGTGAATGTAGACACCGACCAAATCATCCCCAAACAGTTTCTGAAGCGGATCGAGCGCACGGGCTTTGGGCAGTTTTTGTTTTACGATTGGCGATTCTCCGCGGACGGGAAGAAGAATGCTGGCTTTGTGCTGGACGAACCCCGTTATCAAGGCGCGAGCATTCTGGTTGCGGGAAAGAATTTTGGATGCGGCTCTTCGCGCGAGCATGCAGTGTGGGCGCTGGCAGATTTCGGATTCCGTGCGGTCATTTCGTCTTCCTTCGCCGACATCTTCGCCAATAACAGCACCAAGAACGGGTTCCTGACTGTGTGCCTGAAAGAGGATGAGGCCGCGGAGCTGATGAGGCGGGCCCGCGAGCGCAGCGATTACCAGCTCACGGTTGACCTGGAGCAATGCGAGGTGCGTGACGAGCAGGGTTTTCGCGCCAAGTTCCCGGTCGATGAATTCGTCCGGCATTGTCTGCTCAATGGGCTGGACGACATCGGGCTTACCCTTCAGCATGAGGCGGAGATTGCCGCCTATGAAGCGCTGCACCCGGTTCCACTGCAGCCCCCGGCGGCGAGACCGTAAACATACGCCAAAGGGCGTAAAGATTTGTAAAACCTTCGCCCTGGGCTTGACCTGCCGCGCAGCCAGAGTTGATGCTGGTTTCGTAGAGTTCTAATATTACATTTGCGTTCCGGTTCCTACCTGAACCTCTCCCAGCGGGAGGATCTTGACGTAAGACGATCTGCTGCCTTCCGGGCAGAGGTGCCGCAACGAGTCGACAATGAATACGTCTAACGAATGGCATGTTTTGTGCCGATCCTGTGAAGAGTGCAAGGGACAATAACTTTGAAAATAATCGCTTCCAGTTCTGCTCAAGATACAACATGGCCGGGCGGCCGCTCCCGGCTTTGGCTGATAGTGGCCGTCGCGGCGATGGTGGTTTGCGCATCCTTTTCGGGCTGTACCGGTGTCGACTCCAAGCAGCAGAAAGCACAAGCTGCAGGCCCGCATCCGGTTTCGGTTGCCGTGGCCAAGGTACAACACCAGGACGTTCCCGTTTACCTGGTTGGCCTGGGATCGGTGACCGCCTTCTACACGGCGAATATCAAGAGCCGCGTCGACGGGCAGATCATGAGCGTGAACTTCAAGGAAGGGCAGATCGTCAAAGAAGGCGATTTGCTGATTCTGATTGATCCCCGCCCCTACCAGGTGCAACTGGAGCAAATGCAGGCCCAGCTGTTCAAAGACGCGGCGTCACTGCGCGATGCAAGACTAAACTTGGACCGCTATACCACTCTGATTCCCTCTGGCAGCATCGCGCAGCAGCAAGTCGATACCCAGAAGTCCACTGTAGACCAACTGGACGGCCAGGTGCGCACGGATCAGGCGCAGATCGATAACGCCAAGCTGCAGATTGTTTACTGCCATATCACGGCGCCGTTCACCGGACGCGTGGGCCTGCGGCAAGTGGATCCGGGCAATATCGTGCATGCCGCCGATACCAATCCGATGCTGATCCTCACACAATTGCAGCCCATCGCGGTGATCTTCACTCTGCCCGAAGATCAGCTGCCAACTGTGTCGGAGCACATGAAGAACTCGACACTGATGGTAGAAGCCTATAGCCGGGACGATCAGACCAAGCTGGCGACGGGAAAACTGCAGACCATTGATAACCAGATCGATCCGACCACCGGAACCGCCAAGCTGAAAGCGGTGTTCGACAATAATGACAACCGGCTCTGGCCCAACCAGTTCGTGAATGCAAACCTACTGCTTGAAACGCGTAAGAACAGCACCGTGCTGCCCACGGCCGCGATCCTGCGTGGTCCGCAGGGAGCATTCGTCTATTTGGCAAAGCCCGACAAGACGGTGGAAGCGCGCCCGGTAACAATATCGCTCACCCAGGGCACCATTACCACCGTCACGGCAGGGCTTAACCCCGGGGACACGGTGGTGACCGACGGCCAGGACAAGCTGCAGACCGGCAGCACGATCGAACCGCGAAACACCGTCCCTAGTAATCCGACCGGGCAAAACGGCGGCGGCAATCCACTACCAGGCAACCCAGCCTTAGGAACTCCAGCTTCATGAGTCCTTCACGATTATTCATTCTCCGGCCGGTGGCGACCACGCTGTTGATGGTGGGCGTGCTGCTGGTGGGGTGGGTTGCGTTTTTACAACTTCCGGTCTCCGCCCTGCCGGAGGTGGATTATCCGACGATTCAAGTTGTGACTTTTTATCCAGGGGCGGATCCCGATGTGATGGCGTCGTCGGTGACTTCGCCGCTGGAGCGGCAGTTCGGGCAAGTCCCCGGACTGAGCCAGATGACCTCGACCAGTTCGTTTGGCAGTTCGGTCATCACGCTGCAATTCGGGCTCGATCAGAACATTGACGTGGAAGAGCAGCAGGTTCAGGCCGCCGTTAATGCGGCGGCAACGTTCCTGCCGGCGGACTTGCCGAATCCGCCGATTTACAACAAGGTCAACCCGGCTGATTCTCCCATTCTGACGCTGGCGATGACTTCGGATTCGCTGGCTTTATCGAAGGTGGAAGATCTTGCCGATACGGCTCTGGCGCAAAAAATCTCGCAGTTGCCGGGCGTGGGGCTGGTTTCCATCAGTGGCGGACAGAAACCCGCCGTGCGCGTTCAAGTGAACCCGACGGCGCTCGCTTCCTACGGGCTGAGCCTCGAGGACGTTCGAACGGCGCTGGCTGCAGCCAATGTGGACCAGGCGAAAGGCGTAATTGATGGCTCGCGCCAGTCCTACACCATCGGCGCCAACGATCAACTCTTCACCAGCGAACAATACAAGCCGATCGTCGTTACCTACCACAACGGTGCACCGGTACGGCTCAGTGATGTAGCCAACGTAATCGATGGCACGGAAAACACACGGCTCGCGGCGTGGATGAATCAGACTCCGGCAGTCATCGTCAACATCCAGCGTCAGCCTGGGGCGAACATCATCAGCGTGGTCGACCGGATCAAGAAGCTGCTGCCACAGTTGCAGGCGTCGCTGCCATCAGCGGTGAAGGTGCAGATTCTCACTGACCGAACCACGACTATCCGCGCATCGGTAAAAGATGTTGAGTTTGAGTTGGCGCTGACTATCGTTCTGGTGGTCATCGTCATTTTCTTCTTCCTACGAAACCTGCGGGCCACATTCATTCCGAGCGTGGCGGTCCCGCTGTCGATTGTGGGAACGTTTGGCGTGATGTACCTGCTCGGGTACAGCCTGAACAATCTGACGCTGATGGCGTTGACCATCTCCACCGGGTTCGTGGTGGATGACGCCATCGTCATGATCGAAAACATCGACCGCTATCTTGAAGCCGGAGATTCGCCGCTGGAGGCGGCGTTGAAAGGGTCAGGACAGATCGGGTTCACCATCGTCTCGCTCACGGTGTCTCTCATTGCCGTGCTTATCCCACTGCTGTTCATGGGCGACATTGTGGGGCGACTCTTCCGCGAGTTCGCGGTCACCCTGGCGGTCACCATCCTGGTCTCGGCGGGAGTTTCCCTGAGCCTGACTCCGATGATGTGCGCCAAGCTGCTCAAACATCGCAAGGAAGGTGAAAAGGGGCGGTTCTACGAAGTCACGGAAGATTATTACAACCGTGTGATTGCGTTCTACGGCCGCACCGTGAAATGGGTGCTGAAGCATCAAACGGCGACACTGTTTGTAACCTTCGGAACCCTGGTTCTCACGCTGGTTCTCTACGTAGTTGTGCCCAAGGGCTTCTTCCCTGTACAGGACACGGGAGTGATCCTGGGAATTTCGGAAGCTCCGGATAACATTTCGTTCGACGCGATGTCGCTGCGCCAGCAGGCGCTGGCGAAGGTGATTCTAAAGGACAAGGATGTGGAGAGCTTATCCTCTTTCATTGGGGTAGATGGCACGAATACCACGCCCAACAGCGGCCGCATTCAGATCAACTTGAAGCCACGCGATGAACGCGACACGGACGCCTCGGGGATCATCCGGCGGCTGCAGCCGGACTTGGCGAAGGTAGACGGTATCACGCTCTACATGCAGCCCGTGCAGGACTTGACGGTGGAAGATCGCGTGAGCCGCACCCAGTTTCAATATTCCATTGAAGATGCGGATGCGCAGGAACTGGCGCAATGGACGCCCAAGCTCGTGGACAGGCTGCGCGCCGCGCCGGAACTGCGCGATGTGGCGACCGACCAGCTCAACGGCGGGCTCAGGAGCACGCTCACGATCGACCGGGATACGGCGTCGCGGCTGGGAATTCTTCCGCAGGCGATCGATAACACGCTGTACGACGCGTTCGGGCAACGGCAGGTGTCAATCATCTTCACGCAGCTGAACCAGTACCACGTGGTGCTGGAAGTTCTGCCCAACTTCGCCAAGACGCCCGATGCAATGAATGACGTGTACGTGCGCCCGAGCAGCACGACGCCTGCCTCGGGCGCGCCCACAGCGAATGCTGCGGCGGCAACTACCAGCGGACCACCGGTTCCGCTTTCAACTTTCATCCGGATGCAAACGACGAATGCACCGCTGGCCGTCAACCACCAGGGACAGTTCCCGGTGGTCACACTGTCGTTCAATCTCGCACCAGGAGGCTCGCTGGGCGATGCCACGCGAGCTATCCAGCAAGTGGAGAAAGATATTCAGTTGCCGGCCAGCATTCACGCCTCCTTTCAAGGAACTGCGGCAGCGTTTCAGAACTCGCTTGCCAGCGAGCCCTTTCTGATTCTCGCCGCCATCATTACGGTGTACATCGTGCTGGGCGTGCTGTATGAGAGCTACATTCATCCCATCACGATTCTTTCCACGCTGCCCTCGGCCGGAGTGGGCGCGATCTTAGCCTTGCAGATCACGCACAACGATCTGACGGTGGTGGCGCTGATTGGCATTATTCTGCTGATCGGCATCGTAAAGAAGAACGCGATCATGATGATCGATTTTGCTCTCGAGGCTGAGCGCGAAGAACACAAGCCACCGGAAGAAGCAATCTTTCAGGCGTGTTTGCTGCGCTTCCGTCCCATCATGATGACGACCATGGCGGCGCTACTGGGCGGTTTGCCGCTGGCGCTGGGATCGGGAACAGGCGCGGAGTTGCGGCGGCCGCTGGGCATCACCATCGTGGGCGGTCTGATTCTCAGCCAGTTGCTCACGCTCTACACGACGCCGGTGGTTTATCTGTGGTTTGACCGGCTCGCGCATCGGTTTGAAAAGTACAAGATCGGGAATCCGATTCCGCAGGAGTTTCCGGCGGATTGAAGGATGCGAGACAGTGATTAACGCATGAGTATTTCGGCTCCATTTATCCGGCGTCCGATCGGCACGTCGCTCTTGGCGGCGGCTCTGCTGCTTTCAGGGATTCTCGCTTTCAACTTTCTGCCGGTATCTTCGCTGCCGCGAGTAGATTTTCCCGTGATCAGCATCGGCGCCAGCTTGCCGGGCGCTGATCCGCAAACCATGGCTTCCGCCGTGGCGACGCCGTTGGAACGGCAGTTTGGGCGCATTGCAGCCGTGAACCAGATGACTTCGACGAGCCAACTGGGCTCGACCAGCATCGTTCTCCAATTCGATCTCAACCGGAACATCGATGCAGCTGCTCGCGACGTGCAGGCGGCAATCAACGCCGCGCGCAGCCAGCTCCCTGCCAATCTGCCGAGCAATCCAACCTATCGCAAAGCCAACCCCGCGGATGCCCCGATCCTGATCCTGGCGCTCACCTCCGACACGGTTCCCGTGGCGCGTTTGTATGACACCTCAGACTCGATTCTGGCGCAGAAGCTCTCGCAAGTAGATGGAGTCGGCCAAGTGTTCACGTGGGGTTCGGCGCCGCCGGCGGTGAGGGCTGAAGTCAATCCCATGCTGCTTAACAAGCTGGGAGTGGGGCTGGACACGGTGCGCAACGCGCTCAATCTGGCCAATGCCAATCAAGCCAAGGGACAAGTCTCCAACGAAACGATCTCTCAAGCGTTCGCCGACAATGATCAACTTTTTACCGCGGATGAGTACCGGCCGCTGATCGTCGCCTATCATAACGGCGGCCCGGTGCGGCTGGGAGACGTGGCGGAGGTGCAGGACTCCGTGGCGGACGTCCGCAACGTCGGCCTGGCCAACGGTAAACCCGGGGTGCTGATCGTTCTTTTCCGGCAGCCCGGTGCCAACGTCATCGAGACCGTGGATCGCGTGCGGGCGATCATGCCTTATCTCCAGTCCTCGATTTCTCCGGCTATCAAGCTGGCAGTGGTTTCGGACCGCACGATTACGGTCCGCGCCTCAGTGAAAGACATCGAACATACGCTGCTGATTTCGATCGTGCTGGTGATTCTGGTCGTGTTCGTTTTCCTGCGGACGGTGCGGGCGACCGTGATTCCCAGCATTGCAGTGCCACTTTCGCTGGTGGGCACTTTCGGCGGGATGTATCTGCTCGGCTACAGCCTGGACAATCTTTCTCTGATGGCGCTGGCCATCTCCACGGGATTCGTGGTGGATGACGCTATTGTGGTGCTGGAAAACATCACGCGTTACGTAGAGCAGGGGATGGACGCGGTGCAGGCGGCGTTCAAGGGAGCGGCGGAAATTGGCTTCACCGTGCTCTCCATGAGCCTGTCACTGGTGGCAGTGTTCATTCCGCTGCTGATGATGGGCGGGATTGTGGGCCGGCTGTTTCGCGAGTTCGCGGTCACGTTAAGTATGGCGATCGGAGTTTCGCTTCTGGTATCGCTGACGACCACACCGACGATGTGCGCCAAATTCCTGCGGCCATCCGAACCGAACGAGCGGCATAACGTTGTTTATCGCGCCAGTGAATGGTTCTTCGACCGGCTCCTGGGGGCTTATCGACTGGCGCTCAAATGGGTGCTGGCGCACCAACCCTTGACGTTGACCGTGACCATTCTTACAGCCTGCCTGAGCATTTACTTGTACAAAGTCGTGCCCAAGGGTTTCTTCCCGCAGCAGGATACGGGACGGCTCAATGGCTCGGTTCAGGCTGCACAAGACATTTCATTCCAGGCCATGAGCGGCAAGATGCAACAGTTCGTGAAAATCATGCTGAAGGATCCGGCGGTCGATACGGCGGTCGGGTTCGCGGGCGGCGGCTCGGCGACCAATCAGGGCCGGTTCTTCGTCATGCTGAAGCCACTCGAGCAGCGCGGCCAATGCAAGACTCCACACTTCTGGAACCCTTGCTACCTAAGTGTCGACGATGTGATCAATCGATTGCGGGGTAAACTCGCGGTGGTTCCCGGAGCCACGCTGTTCCTGCAAGGGCAGCAGGACCTGACGATTGGCGGGCGCTTTGCGGCGGCTCAGTATCAGTACACGATGCAAGGCGAGGACTTGAATGAGCTCAACACCTGGGCTCCCTTATTGTTCGAGAAAATGCGCGCCCTTCCTGAGCTGCGCGACGTAAATACGGACCAGCAGGACAAGGGGCTACAAGCGCAGTTGGTGATCGACCGCGACACCGCCAGTCGACTGGGCGTGGCCGCGCAGGACATTGATAATGCGCTTTACGATGGCTTTGGGCAGCGGCAGGTCTCAACCATGTACCGCCCGCTCAACCAATACCACGTGGTCATGGAGGTCGCACCACAGTTCCAGCAGACTACCGAGGCTCTGCAGAGTATTTACCTGCGCTCTACCAGTGGCACCGCCATACCCCTGGCGGCGTTCACGCACTTCGTGCCCTCGAACATACCGCTGGGGGTGAATCACCAGAGTCAGTTCCCGTCGGTCACGATTTCGTTCAACCTGGCTCCCGGAGCCTCTCTTGGGCAGGCGACGCAGGCCATCGAAAAAGCCCAAGGCAGCATCGGCTTCCCCGCGACGATTCAAGCGAGTTTTCAGGGCACGGCACAAGCCTTCCAGGATTCGCTCTCCAGTGAACTGGTGCTGATCATTACCGCCCTGATTACCGTGTACATCGTGCTGGGCATGCTTTACGAGAGCTACATTCATCCCATCACGATTCTCTCCACGATTCCTTCGGCGGGCTTGGGCGCACTGCTGGCACTGCTGCTGACTCACAACGAACTCAACGTGATTGGAACGATCGGGATTATCCTGCTGATCGGGCTGGTGAAAAAGAACGCAATTATGATGATCGACGTGGCGCTCGAAGTGGAGCGCAAGGAAGGGAAGAAGCCGGTCGAGGCCATCTACGAAGCCTGCCTGCTGCGCTTCCGCCCGATTATGATGACCACGATGGCCGCTCTGCTGGGCGGTCTGCCCCTGGCACTGGGCACGGGCACGGGTTCCGAACTGCACCGTCCTCTCGGCATCACGATTGTTGGCGGATTGATTGTCAGCCAGGCGCTGACCTTATTCACCACGCCGGTCGTCTATGTGTACCTCGACCGCTTTCGACTATGGGTGCGTGGCGGAGAAGCCAAGCCCCTGGTGCAAGATTCTCCCGGCGCTCCCACGCCGAGTCCGGCCCACTGAACCGCTAGGAACCGGTAAAATCCAAATAGCCTTACAGGGAAGTTGATTTGGCGGCCACGACATGCTGCGAGCAACCTGTTTTCCGGAACATCGCATCGCAGCAGTGAGCGCAAAGGTCAAAGAGGAGCAGGCTTCGCCGGGTTTTGGAAGGGGCCGGCCCGGCGCGGGGTGGAATAATACGTAACCTGTAACACCCCTTTTTCTTGCCGGAAACCGTATGATAGGTGTTTCGTTTCGACGCCGGATGGTCCCGCGCCCGGTATTATCGTACTTCGCTTTCAAATTCTCGCAGGAGTCACGGATGCTTCAGAAAGCACTTGTCCTGGTTTTCGCCCTCGCCGGTATTGCCGGTTGCATGGGCTGCAGTACGTCGAGCCACTTTGTCTATGCGACGCTTCCGGCCACCAGCGAACTCGCGGTCTACCGGGAAGACCCCTTCTCCGGCGCGCTCACGGAGCTTGCAGGGACTCCGTACACGATAGGCGACGGAGCTCACTCCGTGGTGATCCATACTTCTGGAAAGTTCCTTTACGTGGCCAATCCCGGTCAGGGAGAAAACGACATCTCCCTCTTCGACATCGCCAGCAACGGCTATCTGACCGAGATCCCCCCAAGGGCCCCGGTTGGAAATAATGCCTCGGCACCCTCACTTCTGCTTATGGATCCATCCGGCAATTACCTTTACGTGATGAACTCCACGTCGGACAACATTTCGGTCTTCTCTGTCGACAGCGGCACTGGCGTGCTCACTCCGCTGACCAATCCTCTCACGCAGCATCCCTATCCTCCGTTTTCGCTCGGAGGATTGACACCGCTTAACATGCGCCTGACGCCGTCGGGCAGCTTTCTCTATGTCGCCGTCTCAGGGGGACAGGTCGGAACTGCTAACGGATCGATCGCAGGCTTCAGTGTGAACGCAGGAGTACTGCAGCAGCTTAGTCCGTTCCTGACGAGCGCCGACGGGGAAAATCCCAACGGACTCGTAGTCGACCCGAGCGGTTCTCATCTGTACGTGGCGAATACGCAATCAAATTCTGTCTCTATTTTCGACATTCAATCGACGGGAGCTCTGACAGAAGTTCAAGGCTCTCCACTCTCCACCGAGCCTTATAACAGTCCGTTTTCGCTGCTCATAGATCCAAAGGGGCTCTTCTTCTATGTGGCGAATCAGGGATCCGCCAACGTTGCAGTGTATTCGATTAGTCCCACTACTGGCGTGCTTGTGGCGCTTACCACGTCCACCAGCGCGTTTGCCTTCACCACCGAAAGTAGTCCGAGCGTTCTGGCCGAGGATCCAAACGGAAATTATTTATTTGTAGGAAACCAGGGTAACGGTGCAGGAATTCAGGCCTTCGGCGTCAACAGTGGCAATTTGAACCCTCTGTTCACATATAGCGTGGGGAACACACCTAGTTCGATCGCGATAACGCAGTGATGAAACAAGCGGCGCTTTTAGTTGCCTGAACCAGGTGGGCGGAGCCCGCGCGCAGTCCGCCGCACTGGACGAACCAACCGGAATAGGTTAGCTTGCTGGGGGGCGGCTGCAATGGCGGATGAATGTCCGCCACGAGCCGCGCCTGGGAACAGGGCCGTTCTCGAACGGTGGAGTTTTCTGTTAACAAGCCCATTACACACAAAAACTCCCAACTCTGCGACAATAGCTTATCCGGCGCGAGCCCCGCGTGTAACTGACACGCGACCAAACATCGAATCGGGAGGAGGCTTCCCGCATTCGGTCGCTGTAGGGCTGATTCGGCGCCGAGACTAACTCCAGGACTCAGAAATCCATGAGGATTGCAAGCGCGGCAAGCGCGTTCCCGAAACATTACTACACTCAGAAGGTTCTTCTAGAACGCCTCCAGGACTATTGGGGAGCCGAACTCAAAAATCCTCTCCTGCTGGCGCGGCTGCACCGCAACGTGACCGTGGATGGCCGCTACCTGGCGATTCCTGCCGAGGAATATGTGGATATTAAGACCTGGGGCCAGGCCAATGACATCTGGATCAGGGTTGCGCAGGAGTTGGGGGAGCAAGCACTCTGCCGTGCACTCCAAAGCGCCGGATTGAATCCTTCCGACTTGGGGTGCCTGCTGTTCACAACCGTCACGGGCGTTGCGAGCCCTTCCATCGACGCTCTCCTGATCAACCGCATGAAGCTGCCGGCCAATATTCGCCGCACCCCGATCTTCGGGCTGGGTTGTGTGGCGGGCGCCGCAGGAATCGCACGCGCCTCGGATTATGTTCGTGCGTATCCCAAGCAGGCCGCGGCGCTGGTTTCGGTCGAGCTCTGTTCGCTTACTCTGCAGCGTGAGGATTTGTCGGTCGCGAACCTGATCTCTTCGGGACTGTTCGCCGACGGAGCCGCTGCGGTCATCGTGACCGGTCCCGAATTTGAATCCGGGGAAGTTGAGATTTCCGGACCTAAGATTCTGGCCACGCGCTCTGTGTTTTATCCGAGCACCGAGGACATGATGGGCTGGAACATCTCCGAGAAAGGCTTCCGCATCATACTGTCTACCGAGGTTCCGACCCTGATCCGGCAAAATCTCGGCCGGGATGTAGACGCGTTTCTCGCGGACAACGGACACAAGCGAAGCGACCTGAAGAGTTTCGTCCTCCATACTGGAGGGCCGAAAGTGCTCGACGCTTCGGCGGACGCGTTGGGATTGCACAACGGACAGCTTGATGCTTCGTGGGATTGCCTGCGTAAGGTGGGGAATCTTTCTTCGGCTTCTGTGCTGTGCGTGCTTGAGGACGTGATGAAGAACCGGCGGCCTGAGCCTGGCACGCTGGGTCTGCTGGCCGCCATGGGTCCAGGATTTTGTTCCGAGCTTCTGCTTCTGCAATGGTGAGGTCGCGTAGTTGCTCAACTCGACGGATGTTTTTGTGATCGGCGGCGGCCCAGGCGGCCTGGCAGCGGCAATTGCAGCCCGACAGCAAGGACTACGCGTGGTGGTTGCCGATGGGGCCATGCCCCCGATTGAGAAGGCCTGCGGTGAAGTGCTAATGCCGGATGCGGTTACGGCGCTGGAACGGCTGGGAGTTGCCGTGCCTGCGGCCGATGCGCGCCGTCTGTGCGGCGTACGCTTTCTCAGTTCTGGATTGTCCGCAGAAACCGTCTTCCCTTCCGGCAGTTCCGGACTCTCCGTTCGCCGGACCACACTGCATCGCATCATGACCGAACAAGCTGCGGCACTGGGGGCTGACCTGCTTTGGCAGAGCACGGTCACCGGGATTTCCAATCAGCACGTCCACCTCGGAGAGCGTTCGATCCGCACCCGGTGGATTGTAGGCGCCGATGGCGCTAACTCTCGGGTGCGCCGCTGGGCGGGCCTCGATGCTCACTCGCGAACCGGTCTCCGCTATGCGTTTCGCCGGCATTATCGCGTAGCGCCCTGGACCGACCGAATGGAGATATATTGGGGAAAGCGCGCTCAGGGCTACGCCACTGCCGTGAGCAGCGATCAGGTCTGCGTGGCTGTGGCTTCCCATGATCCCGCGCTTCGCCTCGAAGAATCTTTGCTGGCGTTTCCCGAGCTCAGCGCCCGTCTGCGCGGGGCTGAGACGCTTTCTGCCGAAAGGGGATCAGTGACTGCGAATCGTAAATTGCGGCGCGTCTGGCGAGGGAATGTTGCTTTGATCGGCGATGCTTCCGGAACTGTGGATGCGATTACGGGTGAAGGCCTGGGTCTCTCCTTTAGCCAGGCCGTGGTGCTGGCGGATTGTTTCAAGTCTGGAAATCTCAACGGCTACCAAGCCGCACACCGCCGCCTGGCCTTGCGTCCGCTATGGATGGCGCGGCTGATGCTCACGCTCGACCGGCGCCCCAGGTTTCAACAGCGGACGCTCCGGGTCTTTCGCAGGCATCCCGAAGTCTTTCGCAGGCTGGTGGCTTTGCACGTGGGGAGCCTGTCGCCTTTTGACCTCGCACTCGACGGACTCACCCTGGGGTGGGGGCTCTTGACTGCATAGCCCCGATGAAAGAGCCCACCCATAGATTTTGCCGGGAGCAAGGTCGCCGGAGACTGCCATTGCTGGCCGTGGTCGCTTTCCTGGCCATCGCGGTTAACTCTTCTGCGGCGCAGGGCGTGGCATTCCAGCTGGATCCTCAACACACTACTGTCACTTTCACCCTAAGCGATGCGCTGCACACGGTGCGTGGAACCTTCCACTTGAAACAGGGTTCTCTGCGCCTTGATCCTGCTTCGCGCAAGCTCGCGGGCGAAATCGTAGTGGACGCAAAGAGCGGCGAGAGCGGCAGCGGAATGCGTGACCGCAAGATGCACCGGGAGGTGCTCGAGAGCGACCGCTATCCAGAAATCGCATTTCATCCCGATCGCGTCGATGGAACCGTATCGCTGCAGGGGAAATCCTCCGTGAGGATTCACGGAACATTTAACATCCACGGATCGGACCATGAGCTAACAGTCCCAGCCGAAGTGGAGATATCCTCGGATCACTGGACCGCTGTAATTCACTTCGCAGTGCCCTACGCAAGCTGGGGCATGAAGAATCCGAGCACGTTTTTTTTGCGGGCTAGCGACTCGGTTGATATTGACCTGACCGCAGCCGGAACTGTCACGCGGCCTTGAAATAACATCGCTCGACTACGGCTCAATATCCACGCATCGGCACGATTCCCTTGCCTTCGGTGCATTCGTAGGATCGTCCCGCCGCCAGGTTCTTGAACTCCTCAGTTCGACCGCTGGGCCAGCTGATGACGGCTCGGTCGACGCGATCGCGCTTCTCCAGACCAAACGTAACCGGGAGTTCGGACTGCGACAGATAACTGGAGCCGCTTTTCACCAGGCGCGATTGAATCAAGCCGTTGGAGAAAACGCGGAGAGTTGCGCCGATGCCGTCACGATTCGATTTAGTACCGATCAGCCGAAAACGAATGCTGTGATTCCCGGAGAGTTGATCGTTCCGATAAAGGTAGGCCGGACCGTTGTTGGTGGTGAGCAGCAGGTCGAGGTCGCCATCGCGATCGAAGTCAGCATAGGCCAGTCCGCGCCCAACCTTTGGCTGCTCGAATCCGCTGCCCACTTCTCCGGCGATGTCGCGGAAACTTCCCTGGCCATTGTTGAGAAACAGCAGGGGAGGCTGGGCGTAGCCAACGTTGCCGCGAATGTTGCGCACCGTTTCGTCGATGTGTCCGTTGGCGACCCTGCCTGTGCGGCAATGTCTTCGTAGGTTTTCCCGCTAAACTCATACAGGCCCGTCATTTCGTTATCGAAGTTGGTAATGGCCACTCCGGATCGGCCTGAGTTCTTGAAATCTCCGACATCCAAACCCATCCCGGCGCGGGCCTTGCCCTCACTGCTAAAGGCCAGTCCAGCCTCGACCGCGGCGTCTTTGAAAGTGTTGTTGCGCTGGTTTCGGTAAAGCTTGTTGGGCTGAGTATCGTTTGCCACCAGCAGATCCGGCCAGCCTTCGTGGTCATCGTCCAGCATCGCGACGCCCAGAGACTTCGAACTGCTGTCGAAGATGCCACTGGAGGCAGTAACGTCCTCGAAGCTGCCGTTGCCGCGATTGTGAAATAACCAGCAAGTTTCGCCGCGATAGGCTTCCGGCGTGCAGTAGGACTTGTGCTTGCCATCGAGACTGCAGAACACATCATGCTCGGGCGACCACTTGACGTAGTTGCAGACGAAAAGATCGAGCAGGCCGTCGCGGTCGTAATCGAACCAGAGAGCGGACGTGCTGAACGCCAAGCGCTTCCCTAATCCGCTGGCATTAGTCACGTCCGTGAACGTTCCTTTGCCGGTGTTGTGAAAAAGCCGGTTCTGCCCTACGCAGGTTACGAGAATGTCCGGGAATCCGTCGTTGTCATAGTCACCGACGGCTACACCCATGCCGTAGAGTTCAACATCGAGTCCGGCGCGGGAAGTGACGTCAGTGAAGGTACCGTTCCCGTTGTTGTGATATAGCTGCAGCGTAGAGCGCCGCTGCTTGTGGCCGGGCCAATCCATTCCATTGATCAGAAGAATGTCCTGCCAGCCGTCACGGTCATAGTCGAGGAAGGCGCAGCCGGAACCTAAAGTTTCCGGGAGAAATTTCCCACCGAAAGCGCCGCTATTGTGCCGGAACTGAATGCCGGCAGAGGAGGTGGCGTCGACGAATCGAAAGCCGGGCGAAGCGGTGGTCTCGGAAACCGCGCCCAGAGCCTGCAGCAGAGGCAACTGTGACACGGCTGCGAGTCCCGCTATGCATTGCAGAAAGGATCTGCGATTCACGGAGCGACTCACGGAACATTCACCAGACCGGCGCGTATGGCGTAAACCACAAGCTCTGCAGTCTTGTGAATGCCGAGGGCATTCATGATGTTGGCGCGATGAACCGCAACCGTGTTGGCGCTGAGGTCGAGTACCGTGGCAATTTCTTTGTTCGACTTGCCATCGACGATCATCTGCAGAACCTCAAGCTCGCGCGGGGTTAGTCCACTGCTGCGCTCGCCTTTGAGGGTCGACTGCTGCTCCACCTGGGGATCAAAAATCGTTTCCCCGCCGGCCACGCGCCTCACAGCTGGCCCCAACTCCAGGTTCATCGCGTTCTTCAGAATGTATCCCTTGGCGCCGGCTTCGGTCGCTTGCCGCACCCAGGTGCTCTCCGAATGCATGCTGAGCATGAGCACGGCGGTCTCAGGCAAGTCTTCGAGAATCTGACGCGTTGCATCCAAGCCGTTCATCGTGGGCAAAGCGCAGTCCATTACCACCACTTGCGGCTTCAGTTCGCGCGCCAGCTTAACTGCTTCGTCCCCGTCGCCGGCCTCGCCCACGACTGCCATATCTGGCTCGTCCTCCAACATGCGCCGAAAGCCCCGCCGGACCAGGCTGTGGTCATCGACCAGTAAAACCGTAATTTTCTTGGTCATAATTTATTCTCTTCTATTAGGTCTGGTCTTTCTCCCGGAACTCAACTTTCTCGCGGGGGACGGTAAGGTGCAATAACGTGCCGCCCGTGGCGGGAGTCGAAAAGGCAATCCGCCCGCCCATCAATTCCGCGCGTTCGCGCATCGCAACCAATCCAATGCCTTGCCTGACAGGCCGCTGATTGAAGCCTACTCCGTGATCTTCCACTTCCAACTCAAGCGTCGCAGGCAGAAAACACAATCGCACCCAAGCCTGCTTCGCGCCGGAATGCCGCGCAACATTGTTCAACGCTTCCTGCAGCACGCGATAGATCTGCACCGCTGCGCTGCTGTTCACATCGAACCGCACACCCTGCTTCTCATAGGATATGGCAATTCCGGTCTGTCTTTCTACGGTCGGGATATACCAGTCGAGTGTGGTTTCCAGCCCAGCCTCGTCCAGCATCACGGGATGCAATGCTTGCGACAGGCTCCGG
>Ga0206878_10341_pt1 | contig 16168 bp, 10 predicted proteins | sample Alteio_BWOrgCont_8_FD_152621 | JGI IMG/M metagenome (GOLD analysis project Ga0206878, IMG submission 152621) | Enriched cells from forest soil in Barre Woods Harvard Forest LTER site, Petersham, Massachusetts, United States -... | ecosystem: Environmental > Terrestrial > Soil > Temperate forest >... | reverse complement strand
GGTCTTTTTTTATAATGAATTGCTGGTTTCCATTTACTGCTTTACCAGTTTTCCTCTATACACTACATTTCCTTCTGCATTGACAATACTTATAAAATAAAAGCCGGGTGCCCAGTTTGCAGTTGAAATTGTGTTTTTGCCGGTGCTCTTTTCAATGGCAGATGAATAAACAGTGGTGCCTGTGGCATTCGTTATCCTTACCTGTGAGGATGGTGTGCCATTATAGTTTACCACGATGTATTGGCTGAATGGATTGGGTGCTATAGTTATGCTGGTTTGGATAACATTGGCAATTCCAGTCCTGGCCTTAAGTTTTATAATTACGCTGTCAGTTGCTGTACAGTTATTACTATCCGTAACCCGCAGTGTATATTTAGTTGGGCACAGGTTGGCGATAGAAGTTGTGGTAGCGCCGGTGCTCCACAAATAAGCGTAGGTACCTGTGCCTCCGGTTACCAGCGCCGTAGCAGTGCCGGTGCAGCCGCCTGTATCGGGCGTTTGGGTAATGGTAATTACAATTGCAGGTGGCTGCGATATTTTAATGGTATCAAGCGCGTAGCAGCCGTTTGCATCTGATATAGATACCGGGTTGGCACCACCTGTCAATGTGCTGTCTATATTGCCTGTAACTACAGAGTTTGTCCATGTTATATGGTAGGGAGGAACGCCACCGAACGGAAATACTTCGCCGCGGCCATTGTGCAGGCCATAGCAAATAAGATCTGTTTTCTGTGTACTGTCTGAAAGAAAAGGTGGCTGGGTAAGTGTTACAGAATCTGCTACTATACAATTATTGCTATCGGTAACTGTAACAGTGTAAGTACCGGCAGACAGGTATTTTATAAGCGTTATTGCTTGCGGCGGAATAGTGTTCCAGCTATAAGAATAGGGTGGAGTACCGCCTGAAGCGACTACATCTATTACTCCGTTGCCGCTGTTGTAACAGGTAAGGTTGAACGGAGAGAAAGTGAAAGAGATAGGAGTAGGCTGGGAGACGTATGCCGTATCTGTAACCACACAGTTGGTGGAATCCTTCACTGTTAATACATGCATACCTGCGGATGCGTGGCTGAGGTTGATGGTGGCTAACGTAGTGTCATTGTCCCATTCGTAACTATAGGGGGCGGTGCCACCAGTAAGGGTGGTGGTTATGCTGCCAGAACTGCTGTCATAGCATAGTGCACTGTGCGCCACATTACTGAACGTTATTTCTGTAGGTTGCAGGATGATGAAGGTATCGGTTGTTGTGCAGCCATAAGCATCGGTGGTTAATACCGTGTTTGCCCCTACCGGGAAGTTAGTAGCAGTATCGCTTGCGGTAGCGGGCCTGTTGTTCCATACATAACTGAAGGGGCCAAGAGAAGATGCCGCAGCTATAATGGCAGTATCTACCCCGTAGTTGCGACAACTAAGGTTGGTATGGGTTACAGTAGCATGTACCGCGTCTATAGGAACGGTAACAGTGCTGATGGTGGACAGATTATTAGCATCTAAAATGGTTACCCGATATGTGCCGGGGCAGAGGTTGGAAGCAGACGTTGTGGACTGAACAGGTGTAGTGTTCCAAAACAGGCTGTATGGGGGGTGTGCCGCCGGTGATCTTTACCCGTGCATAGCCATCGCAAACGCCATTGCATGATGGCTGTAGGGAATCTATAACGGAAGATGGTACCTGGGCAACAGCAATGTGGAAGCCCAAAATAAAAAGAAAGAAGAGTAAATATTTTTGCATCGATAATAGGGGCAGAAGCTTTGAAATGGTTATATAAATGTACTGATTTTAGCTGGGCTACGATGTGCCCGATTTAAACCCTTTTGTTAAAAGCAGAACCACCTTATTTATAAACTTTTGCGACTTGTCATCAAAGTATTAACACTAAATAACCGTCTATAACATATGCTAACCTGTTGCGTGTGGTTATGAAAGTAAGTTTGTAAGAATTGTGAAAACATTTTATTCTACCCCATAAAGCTAGTATTATACCACAGAGGTAAGGTTGCTCACTGATTATCCTTATTTTTATATTATTGTCACTATTGTACATACAGAACTGATGAAAAGTAAATTATTACCTATCCTATTTTTGTTTGTTACCTTTTTTTGTACCACCAGGAGTTATGCCAGCCATATTGCGGGTGGAGAGCTTACCTATACATGTAGTCATGATTCTACCTATCATTTTATCTTTAAGCTGTACCGCGATTGCTCAAGTACGGTTCCGGAACCCAGTGACGTACAAATGTGTTATAAAAATTCTTGCAACGCATTTCTCAATAGCATAATCTTGTCCAAATCGGTTTTCATTAATGGCACCGACAGTAACGGGACACCTGTTAGTTCGGGTTGCTCCGGATACCCTACAACGTGTACTCTTCCCAATAGCGCTATTCCTGGTTACCAGGAGTTTTGGTATGAAGGCGACCTGGTGTTAACTTACCGCTGTACTACCTGGACATTCTCAGTAACACAAACTGCAAGAAATACCAATAGTAACCTGTTAAATGCAAGCAATACCAGCTTTTATGTTCAGGCAACTTTAAATAATATACTTGCACAAGGCAATAGTTCGGCAGAATTTACGGTGAAACCGGTACCGTATGTATGTGATAACCAGCCATATGCGTATAACAATGGCGCTTATGACGTGAATAATGACTCTTTGGGATATCAGATCATACAACCGGAATCAGAAAATGGTTGTAATGATGCTCCTGTTAATATTCAATTCCTTTCAGGTTTATTTAACCTACAGGATAATCCTATAGCGACCAATAATACTTTTGTGCTGGATACGGTTACCGGGCAAATGAATTTTACCCCTTCAGCAATTGGTTCCTATACGCTTACGTTGCGGGTAACAGAATACCGGAACCATGTAGCCATAAGCTCAACTATGCGTGATATACAAGTACACGTTATAGCTTGTAATATATCGTCGCCCGTTGTGGAGCCCGATACTACAACCATACACCTTGTTAACGGGAAGATACATGACTGTGGCGGCAGTCCTTTACACTTTTGTTTTACTGCTGTTTCAGCAAACAGGTCAGCGGTACTTGTGCCATCAGATAATCATGCCATAGTAGCGCCAGGGTCAACGCTTACCTATACAGGTGCATATACAAATTCTATGTATGGTTGTTTTTCATGGTCACCTACTACATCTGATACTGGCATTAAGATACTTACCATAACTGTTACTGATTCATCTTGCGCACCTCCCGGTATAACTGAAGCCAATTCTTTTACGTTGCCCTTATACATTTTTCCTGTCGCCCATACCAATGTAACTGATATTGGTTGCCTGGGTAGTAAATTTACGCTTGCGGCCAGTGGTGTAAGCCCATATACGTGGATAGCGCTTCCCGGCGGATCGCCGGTAAGCGCATTGAGTTGTACAAATTGCCAAAACCCAATTGATAGCCCCACTATACCAACTACATACATAGCAACCTCAACATCGGGCAATGGATGTCCCAGTATAGATACGATCGTGGTAGTTACAGCGTTGCCACCACCTTATCCCTCCGTTTCAGGTACATCACTTCTTTGCCTGCACGATACTTTAAAATTGTATGCCGGTACCACTGCCCCCGTATACTCATGGACAGGCCCGGCAGGCTTCCAGTCGTCAGCACAAAACCCTTTATTGCTTAACTTTCAGCAGGCAGACACAGGAAAATATTATGTTGTAACCCAGAATACTTATTGCACATCGCCACCCGACAGTATATATGTAAATATTTATCCACCAACGTATTCTACCAATGCAGATACTACTATATGCCAGGGCGGAAAGCTGTTCTTATATGGAGTAGGTGATACCTACATATGGTCGGTATTGCCTGGTGGCTCTCCGTTAAGTACATTGAGCTGCACGGCATGTACCGATCCCCTGGCTATACCTACACTTACCACATCTTATGTTATATCGTCTAACCAGATGGGGTGTAATACAAGAGATACCGTTGTAGTTACGGTGCTTAACTACCCGGCACCTCCCAGTTTGTCTTCCAATACACCAATATGCGTGGGCGATACTTTAAAGCTATATGCGGGTACAACTGCCACCACTTATTCATGGACAGGTCCTGGTAGCTTTTCTAATAACCTCCAAAATCCGGTTTTGATCAATGGGCAATTAAGTAATACCGGCACTTATCACCTTATTGCCAGCAATGGCCCATGTATGAGTACAGACAGTACGTCTGTTATGGTAGTGCATGCGCCACCACAACCTGTTGTTGCAACAAACAGCCCATTGTGTGTGGGGGCTGTATTAAGCATAACGCCGCAGTCTAACCAGAATATTAATTACAGCTGGACGGGCCCCAATGGTTTTGTGGCTTCATCACCCGTAATAGCAATAAGTGAAGTATCTGCCAGGTATGCAGGCATATATACGGTTACCGGCACTTATCCTGCTGATGGGCTGTGTGTAAGCCCTGCAGATACCTTTGTAGTGGTTATAAAACCTAAGGTATATGCCAGTTTCCAGTTCCTGACGGATTCTATTTGCCAGGGTTATCCTGTTACTATTAATTACAGTACGCCGGGCGCAGATTCTGTGATCTGGAGTTTTGAAAGCGGTACGGCACAAAGCTTGTCTGCCAATCCGCTGCAGGTTGCTTTTACTACTTCAGGTTACCAAACAGTAACCCTTAATGCATTTAATGGTGTTTGTGCAGATACTGCAGTACATAAAATAGATGTGCTGACAACCCCTCCGGCCTCATTTACAGCTACCCCGGTAACCTGCCCGGGAGCGCCTGTTATTGTAAACAGTTACCATGATTTTACTACGGATGTTAAATATATCTGGAACTTTGGACCGGGAATAATGGCAAGTGGCAGTAATGCAGGTGTTTATACTTTATATTATGCAACGCCAGGCAGCTACGTGATCAGCCTCGTTACAAAAAATACTTACTGTACGTCCTTGCCCTATTACGATACAATAGTGGCACAGCCGTATCCTGATGCCTCTATCGTATATTCTGATGTGAGTGATATATGCAGTGAAGACAGTGTACACTTTGAGGCGGCACAGGTACCTGGTTACCATTATCAGTGGAAGCAGCCTGTATTCTTTAATAATGATACCCTTTACGATACTTATGCATTGGTACGCAACAGCGGCTATATATACCTGGATGTTACTGACCAATATGGTTGCACTTCGTCAGACAGTTTGTATATAACACCGCACCCATGCTGTAACGTATATTTCTCTAATGCATTTACACCCAATGGCGACGGTAAAAATGACGTTTTCAAACCCATCACTATCGGGCATCATGATGTGGCATACTTCAGGATATTTAACCGATGGGGGCAATTGATCTTTTCTTCATCAAGCGAAAATAACGGCTGGGACGGAACTGTTGACGGGAAGCCTGCAGATCTGGGTACTTATTTCTATAGTATTCGCTACCAGTGTGTGAACGGGGTGTATTTTGAAGATAAAGGTGAGGTAGTATTGATCAGATAGGGTATATTCTTCTCTAAATCGGAAGAGGTTCCCGTTCGCTTGTTTTATAGCTATTTTGAGGAGGATATAAAACAAGAGTAATTCAGAGGTTATATTCTGATTATTTAACGGTAAAATTGTCTATTCCGAAAGCAATATCGGTTTTAGTAATGGTTGTTGGTGTTGTATGAGTGTCAGTGCCACCTAATGCATTCAATGTAATGGTTAGTCTTCCGGGTACTGTTGTAGCAGGTAGTGTTATGGTTTCGCCTAGTTTTTGCACCGGCAATACACTGGTGCTGTCTATTGTTTTCGTCCATAAAGTAGTAGTTCCATTAGATGTAAACAGTATTTGCACAGTAGCAGTTCCTCCATATGTACCCAATGTACCGGTGAATTGATAATCGAAACTCAAGGTTGTGGAATGGTTCAAGTACACACTGTCTTGATACAGCGATGCCTGTGGGGCAGGATTGAATACATTGTAAGTGGTCATATTGGCGTATTTGATGCCATTACTTGGTAAAAATCCAGTGCCTGTTGTTATGTCAACAAAAGAACCACCCTGGTACGTACCCCCACTGGCAGTGTAAGTTACAAACCAGTCGCTTGTCGTTTCAAAACTTGGGTTTCTCGGCCCCTGAAACGGAGTGTTTGTGGTACTATTACTTTTTGAACAGCCAGATAACAATAGTGTACTGCCTAACAATACAGAGCATATAAAGAGATGTGTTTTCATTTTCATTTGCACTATTTATAGTGTCTGCACACACTTTTAGTTCGTAGTGAATTTAAAAGAAAATATTCATCATTAATTATTAGCACATTTTATATTAAAATTAGGTAACCTTATACTTTAATGCACCATAGCATAACGCATTGAAATTCAACGAGTTACACACCATAACCTTTGCTCAAATATTCCCTGTAGCTGGCAAAAATTACTAAGCTGTCTATATCTTTTATCTGACAATTCGGTTGTAAATATATAATCAATAATAGTTTGAATACGGGCTAACCGTATATTATAGTATTCTATCATTCCAGTAAGATTAATTTGTGATTAGACACTACAAATTTACTGGATACATTCCTTGTTTCTACAGGGAATGTTTTAAATATCTTATTTGTTATTAGTAGCTACCAAAAACTCCAAAATTATTGTTATGAATCTCAAATTCAACAATTTTGCTGATATGCTATTAAGCTTATCAACAGAACAGTCTTGCAGGGAATATTTAGAAAGAGAGCGATGGGGAGATAATCCAGCATGTCCATATTGTACTGAAAAGGCAAAAGCGTATAAGCTTAGTCGTGAAGGGTATTATAAATGCAGTTTTTGCAGAGAAAGATTTAGCGTTACTGTAAAGACAATATTTGAAGGTTCGCATATCCCATTAAGAAAATGGTTTATCGCAATATGGCTTTTTCAAGCACATAAAAAGGGTGTAAGCTGTACGCAATTAGCAGAAGACTTGGATATAACTGTTAAGTCTTCTTGGTTTATGCTTCATAGATTGAGGGTTGCTATGGAAGCAAATGATCAATTTTTAAATGGCAATATCGAATTAGATGAAACTTTTGTAGGTGGAAAGAATAAAAATAGGCATTATGATAAAAAAGTTGAGCAATCGCAAGGTCGTAGTTTTAAAGATAAGACACCTGTTTTTGGAATGATGCAAAAAGCAGATACAGATATAATAGAAAGGCCAAACAAGAAAGACCCAACAAAAACCGTAAAAGAGAAGATATACCATACTTTTGCAAAAGTAATATGCAAGGTAGTACCAGATACTAAAGGAGCTTCGTTAAGACCATTAATTAGGAAGCATATAGCATTCGGAAGTACAATTACATCAGATGAATGGTGGGCATATAGCGGATTGCATAGGCAATACAATCACGACATTGTTGACCATAGACGCGGAGAATATGTAAACCAAAGAGGTTCTACAACAAATAATATCGAAGGATTCTGGACTTGGGTTAAGAAAACATACTCTGCTACGTACCATATAATCACACGAAAGCATCTACAAAAATATGTAGATGAAATCGCATTTAGGTACAATTACCACAGAGTTCCAGCTAAGGATAGGATGAATATTCTATTGTGGAATTGCTTCGGTAAAAGGTTGACTTACAAACAGCTTATAGCTAAATAAAAAATTTTATTAAAATATATCTTAAAATTTATAATCTATGAAAAAGAAATATGGGTTTGCAATGAATAGAAAGGTTTTTTCTGCTTTAACTAATTATTCCTTGAAAAAAAATCCTCGGCAAGATTATATTTTTCTGCAAGACTTCTTAAAATGTTATGGCGCTCCTCTACGAAATCGTTTTCCCAAGCAATATCTGAACCATCCTTTTGCTCCTTAGTTAAATTTTGAAGTGAAATTGTTCTAAACAATACAGATAATAATTCTTGATTTGCTCTAACATCTATTAACAAATTAAGTATTGCATCTAATTTTTTGTTTCCTTCGAAATTATCTATCAATAGTTTTTCCATATTTTTTATCTAAAAAGGTGAATTAAAGCTTTTAAAAACAACATAAATATCCTATAAAATCTATTTCTTTTCTTTTTCAATTGCAAAATTGATTTATAAATTCATACGCCTGATTTACACCTAAGCTTAATGATTTTTTCATGTACATACAGCCATTGCTTTCATAACCAAGTTTATAAGATGCAAAACCTAAATTCAAATATATTTGACCTAAATCTTTATCTGTAGGATGTAATTTTATTGCTGTTCTACAATCGATTAATACACCTCTATAGTCATTTAATTGATTTTTACAAACAGACCTTAAAACATATGGAATTGGAGAATTTCTATCGTATTCTATTGCCTTATTGCAATAAGAAATTGCATTTTCATAATTGCCTCTTTTAGATTCGTTAAATGCAATTTCCATGTAATCTTTAAAATATTGACCATTGCAAGCCAATGGAATTAACATGATCAATAATAAAATGCTTTTCATTTGTGGTAATTTAGAGCATAAAAAAGACGTAACCGATTCTTTAGCTGCTCAAGGTTTACCACAACCTATCAACACAAAAGTGCAGTTACGCCGTATTGGCGTATCATATACAATATGTGTTGATTGCTACGTTTAACTGTGGTAATTTTGAGCAGCAATTTATAGATACAATTTTATTTATTCATAGGCTTAAAAATTCATTTTATGGCAAACAAAGTTAGTAAAAAAGATGAAAAATTAATTGAAAAATATGGTCACATTGAAGTTAAAGATACAGATTTTAAAAAGGCAATTCAAAAAGTGCTCAACGCTAACCCGCAGCATTTTCCGAAGCCCAAAGCTAAGAAAAAACCTTAATTTTTATAGGGTACACTTAAGTATAAACTTACCTAAAATTAAATAAAAAATATTTGACTTTACTAATTTTAAAAAGAAAAAGAATGATAGATAGCTGTTGACATATACAATATAATTTTCGGGTAAATAGAACACATAAAAAAAGAGAACCATTTCTGGTTCCCTTCTCTTGATTATAGGTTGTGTATGAACTTTTACATAGACAATACCTGGAATTCTGTACGGCGATTTTGCTGGCGGTAGGATTCGTCGCAGGTTTCGCAATTATCACATTTGTATATTGGTTTAGATTCGCCAAAGCCTTTACCCTGCAAGCGGTTTGCCTTGATGCCCTTGCTGATGAGGTATTTTACAACAGCTTGTGCCCTTGCATTGCTCAGGCGCATATTGTAAGCATCAGATCCACGGCAGTCGGTATGGGAATTGAGTTGTATGCGCATGTGTGGGAAAAAGTGCATGAACTTCAGCAACTTATCCAGCGATGGTAAGGCATCGGTACGAATGGTAGCTTTGTTAAAGTCGTAGTATATGCTTTCTATCTGGCATATAACACCAACGCCCAATCTGCACATCAGCATAGTGTCAGAAAGTTTAATGGTACCTGTAAGCCCCATAGTACTTACAACTTTTTCATCACTGTAGTAAGAGTCTTTCACCGCATTGATGTGGTATATGGCATTAGGTTCCAGCATATGATTGAAGGGGGTACCTGTGGCCATATTGATGGTATCAGTATGATTGCTGCCTTCTTTTGATATTACCATGAGTGGGTTGTCAATAGGCTTGCGTGTTTCTTCATCCAGTATTTTTGCCGTGAAAGTAATGTCCTGCTCCGGCTCCAGTTGTATGGTCTTGTAGAATGTATCAACATCGTGCAAACGCTTGATGTTGCTGGTAGAAAAGACTGTTTTAAGCTCTTTGTAGCCTTTTTTGTTGATTGTAACCTTGTATGATGTCAATGGGTATAGTGGGGTAGTAGCGCTGCCCTGTGCATCGGTAATAAGGCTGTGTATGTCTTTTGCGCCTTGTAAGGTTACCGTTGCGCCATCAATGGCGTTTCCAACAGATGAATTAACCAGGTTTAGTTTCAGCACTAATTTTTGGCGATAATAATGGAAAATGTTCTCACTTCCTTTTTCTGCGGGTCTATTACTGGCAAAGTAGCCGTTCTGCCCGTCGTTATACATGGTCAGCGACATGTCATCGTAAGAAGAGTTGACAGGAACACCTGCATTCACAACATTGCCCCAGCTTTGTGTAGCGTTGTTCCATGTGGCGTAGTAAACATCTTCGCCCCCAAGACCGGGATGGCCATTGGATGTAAAAGTAATAGTGTTATTATCCAGGAATACAGGTAGCAGCTCTGCGCCTTCTGTATTTATGGTTTTACCAATATTCTGAGGTGCTGCCCATTTACCATCGTTATCTTTTCTGCACATATATAAGTCAGTTCCACCTTCACCACCCGGCATGTCTGATGTAAATATCAGCATATCGCCATTAGGGTTAATAGCAGGATGCGCAGTGGAGTAGTCTTTATTATTGTAAGGAAACGGAGTAACAGTTTCAAATTTATTGGCTGCCTTATTGTAGTCGCTTGCAATCATTATTTGCAAATGCACCTTGTTCCTGTCATCGGGTACACTGCTCTGACCAAATATATCGTTCTCTACATTGTTGCGGGTAAAGTACATGGTTTGCCCGTCTTTAGTAAAGGCACAATTGGCATCGTGAAATTTACCTAAGCCCTTAGTTTCAACTGATTGAAAATCGTTGCTGCAGTGGCCTTCTTCAGTAGCTGTTACCTGGTACAGTTTAAAAAAGTATTCACCGGTAAACTTATCCTTTTTTTTGTAGGTTACAGGTGTAGTGTCGGATGTATAAACAAGGCATTGGTTGTTGATGACCGGGCCATATTCAGATAGGTCTGTGTTTAGGGACAGGAATGTTTCTACCCCTTCTGGCATGCCGCTGCGTAATGCAGCAGCATGTTCACAACCCTTTACCAGGTTTGCCGCCCGACGGTCATTTGGGGTAGTGGCCAGGTATTCACGCAGCCACATGGCGGCATCTTCATAGCATTGGAGGGTCATTAATACTTCTCCATAGTGCAAGGTCACATCATTAGGCAACTGGGCGTTAGCAGTGTTCTTGTTGATGCCCGCTTTAGCGGGGTGTTTGCCGGTAGCTGGTTTTGCATCGTTCAATGCCCGGGAGTAGAAAGCAGCAGCCTGGTCAGGTTGTCCTGTAAGGCGATAGCAATCCGCTATGCGAGCGCAAAGCAGTGGGTTTTTTTGACGCGGTGATTTGTCCAGCAGATCAGTATAAAAGGCAAGCGCTTTATTGTAGCCATGGTGGGCGAAGAAATATTCACCTTTGGCATTATCTTTTTCAACACTTTTGGCAGCTGCCTGGAAAGGCATTTGTATTAAGGCTGCTGCAAGTATAGTGTATAAGTATTTTTTCATTTTGACTTTTGTTTTTCAAGATCAGAAATTGGAAACAAAGCGCGGGTCAGTATAGTCTCTTATATCCCTGATGAAGTCGAAGCCTATAGTTAGCTCGTTGGTGCCTTTCGCATAGGGCGAAAGATCGGATACTGAATAATCGTAACTGTAACCTATGTTTAATCTTTTAGCAACCTGCATGTGTATTATACCCTCCACAGAACCATCTGTGCGGTAAGTGGCACCGATGAGCAGGCGTTGGTAGAAGATGGCTGACAAGTTAAGATCGGTATTAAATGGCACTGAATATTTGCCGTCTGCAGTGTAGCGCATGATGACCTGTGGCAATAATGAGAAATGCTCGCTTACAGGCAGCGTGTAACCACCACTCAAGAAGTACCCGCGTACCTCGCTTGCTTTTTGCCCGTTGCTGTAAGTTTTCTCGTTCTTATCAAAATAGTCTTCCAGTATGTTGGGGCAGGACAGGCTTAGGTAGAAACGCTGGCTGTACCAATATACTCCCGTACCAAAGTTTGGGAGTATGGCATTCTTTATGTCTGTAGCCAACAATGGATCATTCTTGTCTAGTGGGTTAAGGCCTCCATACTGTGCATTATACACTGCTACACCCGCCTGCAAGCCAAAAGCGAGTGTGCTCTTCTCCATTTTTATACGGTAGGCATAGTTGGTTGCTATGTTTGTAGTAGCTACAGGCCCTTGTGTTTCTTTATTGATGACAAGACCAACAGCTACCGGATTAAAATCTTTAAGCTTGCTGCCAACAGGTGCATCTACAGACAAGCTAATGTCGGTAGGGGAGCCATCGATACCCGACCATTGGTTGCGGTAGGAGCCATTTATAGACAGTACATCGCGACTACCGGCGTATGCAGGATTATATATAAGCTTGTTATACATAAACATGGTATAGTGAGGGTAATTCTGGCTAAAACCTGCTGCGGGCAGTAATAGTCCAATCGCAATAAGTATTCGTTTCATCTGCTATTTTTTATCTTTTTATTTGCCGGGTGGTATTCGCATCGCTGGCATCAAAATATTCAACTTTATGTGGCCACACCACTAGCTTGTAGTATGGGTACCTATCTTTTTATCATGAGTATGCCCGTGTATTTTTGCTGACCGGTTGCTATATTGGGTTTTCCCAGGTCAACCACATAATAATACACACCTGAAGGCACCTTGCCACCATCCCACCATGGGCTGCCGTAATGACTTTGTTCGTATATCTTGTCGCCCAGTTTATCAAACACTTCCACCTTTACATCGGGGTAAAAATTAAGGTTTTCTATTTCCCAAAGGTCATTCTTACCATCGCCGTTAGGGGTAATTACATTGTGAATGTTTACATCGTAATCGCATACGTCAGGGTTTACGATAACAGTTAATGTATCTCTTGCACTTTCGCAGGTTTTGTACACTTGGCTTACTGTATATACAAAGGTGCCTGCAGTAGCAGTAGATGGCAGAACCGGGCCTGGAATTGGGTTGTTGTTGCCATCGTACCATTTAAGGTAGTTAGCGCCACTATCCAGGTATGCAGCGAGTGTGCTGTCTTTAAAATTGCGGCAATAAACAGCTAAAGAGTCACCCCTGAGCGGCTTGTATGGGAATGGGCCGCTGTCAAAAATATCCATAGGGATATAGCTGGTGCAAGGCAGGCCTGCAGTTTGCAGGATAACAAAGTAAGTGCCGGCAGCCAGGCTGTCTTGCACTACTAAGGTATTCGCTGGTTCATTATAAGTCTTTAATGTGTCGGTACCTTGCAGCAATTTTAAAGTATAAGCCCTGCCACCATTATTTACATTGTATTGCATAGCTGCTTTTCGTATGCAGTCTGTTGCGGAAAGTACATTGTAGGTAAGGAGGCCAGCATCGCCGATGATAATAGTATAAGTGTGGAATGTAGTGACAGGTAACGGGCAACTCCTTGTGTTGAAATTGGCAGTAAGTGTATAAACACCATATGCCAAGCCTGCAGTACTCCATGAAAAATTAATCTTAGGATGTGTAGTGTTATTGCTATCAACAGTTACTGTACTGCCTCCAAGAATATCATTAAAGCTTACAATTGTGCTGTCGCCAACTGTGTCTTTAATTGGTACCTGGAAGCTAACTGTGCCACCGGGGCAGGTGTACAGGGTATCCAATCCAAAAACGTTAGCGCCACTTAACCCAACCACTGTATCTATATGCCCTATGGGAGGGATAGCACAATACTTGTTATCTACGATAAATATTTTTTCCCGCATACTGGTACCTACCAGTACACCGTTGCGATATTCTGATATTCTTATTGATACAAGACTACTGTCTGTAATTACACTGGGTTTAAAATCTATTTCGCCAGTATGGCTATTTAAGCTGAAAGTACTCGGCAGTGGATTATTTACATTATAAGGACTTCTAAACAATAAGGGGGCAGGAGATGTACAATTGCCATTGCTATTATAATAATATGGTTGAGCAAATGCATAGCTCAAAGAATCATTATCGGCGTCTGTACTGGCTTGCGAATAGATGTAAGGTAAATATGAACAAAAGAAAACATTGTATTTAGGAGTATCAATATAGACCGGGGAAGAGTTTTCACTGACACTATTATTAAGTGTAGCATACAACGAAATATTGTCGTTGTTTGGGTTTATAATATTACTGGCGTTGTTTCGCCCGGTTGTTGTACTGCAATTATTGCCTAAGGCAGATGTAAATACAAAAGCCCACTTACTTGATTTAGGTAAGTTGGTAATTGTACCTGAATAAACATATCTCATAACACCTTGCCATGTGGATGTTGGGTTATTGCAATTGTTTACAACAGAAGGACAAAAGGGAGTTACATCAACCGAATCACCTTCTTGTGTCAATGCCAACATGCTGTAAACACTGCCGGATGGCCCCACTGTACTATCTACAATAGCAATGTAGGGTGTGCCTCCTGAAAGATCAGAATAATTCTGCCCCCTGCAAGTGCCATATAAAACCAATGTGATCTTATACACACCCGGACCAATATTTTTATAAGAGAGTTCTTCGCCCGTAACATGGGTTGCCCTGGAAACAAAAGGTGTTAACGATAATGTCAGTAACAGCAATAATAAAAAACGTTTCATGTATTGTATTAATTTATTGCAATATAGAGTGATTACTCACTTTCAATGCTATTGAAGCAATTATAGCATTAATTGTAGTAAGCTACTCCATATGCTATGGAAAAATTTGTGCAATCGATGTCAATAGTACGTTGGTCGCTAAAGTAAATATAAAAAACAAAAGCCCGGAATGATTAAATTCATCAGTTTATGTATTTGCTTTTTTATCTAACAAGCATCACTTCGCCTTTTGCCTCAAAGTATTCACCATCTACGCACCTGTACTTCATGGTGAAATAATAATCGCCGGCATCCAGAGGTATGCCATTATACTTGCCATCCCATCCTTTCTGCTCTTCGCGCGAAGAGTAAACAAGTTGCCCCCAGCGGTTGAATACCCTGAAGTAAGCTATATCGTGATGGCCTATAGTGATGGGACGAAACACATCGTTCTTGCCATCATCATTTGGTGTAAAGGCGGTGGGGAACGATACTATACAGCAAGGGTGTGGGGAAAAGTACAGGCTGTCTGATGCTTTGCAGCCAAATGTATCTACCACGTTAAGGTATATATAGCCGGCATTGCGCACCAGTGCATAGGTGCTGGATAAGGTATCATTAGCAAAAATGCGCGATTGTATCCATTGGTAGCGGCTGCCCGAAACGGCAACACCGTCAAAGTGTACACTGTCATTGCTGCAAATGTTATTTATGTCGGCTGTGGTAATAGATGCATCTGGTATGGCATCAACCAATAGCGTATCTATAATGAGAGGAGAAGTACAGTTGGGGTTTTGTGTGATAAGCGTAACCTGGTAAGTGCCTGGCTGTGCGTATTGCAATGCATAAGGCCCTTCACCGCTACCGCTAAGTACAGTGGCAACTCCAAAATTCCAGTTGAATTGTACATCATAGTTAAAGTCGTTATTGGAAACCACAGTTATAGGATCACCAAAACAAGTAATAGCCGGTGCTGAGAAGGTAGATGGCGGAGCATCGTACACGTGTATAGTATGACTTACCACATCAGTACAGCCGCTATCGGCAGCAATAAGGGTTACGGTTTGTGTACCCGGCAACAAGAACTTTACACTAATTGGGTTATCGGCCAGGGTATCGAGCGGTATGCCGCTTGCAAAACTCCATATCAGCGAATCGGAACCGCCTGAATTATAATTTATAGATACCGCATCGTATTGGCAGATACTGTCTTTTGAGAAATGGAAGTCTGCAAATATGCCTGCACTTACCGCTACAGTATAGCTTGCAGGTGCAGTAACACAGGCGCTGTTTGACGGATATGATGCGGTAACGCTATATATGCCTGAATACTGCGTGCCTGCATTCTGTATAATAACATTCTGACTGCCCGAAGTGAAGCCATTAGGCCCCGTCCAGTTGTAATTGACATTGTTACTAGACTGAGCAAAAAGATTAATGGTACCCCCGCTGCATATTGGACTGTTGCCGGTAATAATAGGGAACTTAGGTGTAACGGTAACGGTTACATAAACACTATCTGCGGCTGAGAGACAATTGCCGTTTTTAGCCTGAACATGATACCATCCCGTGTTAGGCACCTGTATATTATTTACTACCGGGTTTTGTACTACTGAATTAAAGCCTGCAGGCCCTGTCCATAAATAACTATTTGCTGTGGTACCTGCATAGAGGTCCATAGTGGTATTGGCGCATAATGGACTGTTGCTTGTGGGTAATGGTTTGGAAGGAACAGCATTTACTGTTATGGTGACAGTGTCTGTTGAACTACAGCCTCCGATTTGATT
>Ga0206878_10337_pt1 | contig 16252 bp, 17 predicted proteins | sample Alteio_BWOrgCont_8_FD_152621 | JGI IMG/M metagenome (GOLD analysis project Ga0206878, IMG submission 152621) | Enriched cells from forest soil in Barre Woods Harvard Forest LTER site, Petersham, Massachusetts, United States -... | ecosystem: Environmental > Terrestrial > Soil > Temperate forest >... | reverse complement strand
GGTTGCCGGCGATTTTGGAAAAGGGTATAAATATTGTACCGCTGTTGCAATACACAAGGACAACCTTGCCGATGCCTATTATTTTTATTTAGGCAATAATTTGAGCGATTTCACGCCCAATAAATTGATACCTATCTTTCACGCCATGAAATTCAAATAAAGAAACTAACCCCGGTATCCGAAGTCAGAAATCGGACAGCGGAGCGTTTATTTTACACTTTCGCGATTGGCTTCAATCATGCTGAAGGCCTCTTCCATGGAGACACGTTCGCCGGTATCGTTCTTTTTAGCATCATCATAAAGGCGAATATCTTCCAATTCCTCCAGTTCTTCCATCATGATATCAAATTCTTTGGCAGGGAGTACTACCAACGATTTGTTGCCATCGGCGTCTTTAATATATTGAGGGTGTATCAATAACATGTCTTTTTTATTTAACAGTACCCTTCGGTATATTCAAATATAGCGGAAGTTTATTTTATAAAAAAGCACCCGGCATATTTTCCCAAACTACGGCAAGCATTAATTGCTGATTTTTGATGTGTTTGTTATTGCCCCCCGGTATAAATGATAAAAGAACAAGGGCAAAAATATAAGGTTGAGCAGCAACACGCCTGCTACCACTTGTTCGCCCCCTGTTGCAAGGTGAAGTGATTTAAAAATAGCGCCGACGGAAATGAGTAAGGCCGCAATGAACCCCGTTACTACCCTGGTATTATACGCGGCAGTGTGTGATTTCCAATGTTTCAGTGAATTTGAGAACAGTATAATTGCGCTCGAGATCACTAAAAGGAACCCGATCTGGACTACAATGGAAGCGCCCGGCCAATGCATGGTTTTGAACATAATACCAGTCGAGATACAAAACGCGGTTAAAAAGCTGGAAAAATAAATGGCAAGTTTCATGATAGTTTGTTGTTTATAGTTCGAAATAAAATAAAGTTCTTCCTGTATTTCATATATCCCGTTGGGCGTAATGGCCTGGAATGCAATTTCATAAGCTGATTCAAAATCGGCCCCGGTTAATAGCATTTCTTCAATAAAGCAGCAATAATGGTCAAGCAGCCCGTTTTGAAGACCGGTATCGGTAACCCCACCGGCCACAATACGGTTAAGGATCAATATAACCCGCTCATCATTAAGCTGCTCCATAGGGGGGTGATGGCTGTGGGGTGATTAATTGGTGTATCGTCTGTAAGAATGCCAGTAATTCGTCGACGGATGCTTTGGCTGATACTTTCCCGGACGGGGTGAGGCTATAATATTTACGGACCCGTTTGCCGATATATACTTCTTCGGCAACCAACAACTTATCTGCTTCGAGTTTGTGAAGCGCGGGGTACAGGGAGCCCTCCTTTACCAATATTCTTTCGCCCGATAGCTCCTTTATCAATTGCACCATCTCGTAGCCGTACATCCGGGGCTTTTCTTCTAATAGTTTAAGGATTATTGTGGTCAGCGTGCCTTTCAGTAATTCAGTATTACCCATAGTTTTAATGCATCTATTTTAGATGCATCACAAAACTATGTATTTGAAATTAAATTTGCAAATATTTTTTTGAAGGGTAAGCCCGAATCCGATTATCATCAAATATTTTAATCATTTGATTAAATAAAATGATTAAATAAATTGATTAATCCGTATTTTGTTTTTACTTTTGTCCCGATAAATAGGAGCACCTGCAATGGAAGAACAAGTAAAAGCGGAAAATAACCTTTCAACAGAAGAGAAATTTAAGGAAGCGGCACGTATTGTTTTTACCAAAAAGGGTTATGCAGCTACCAAAACCCGCGATATTGCTGAGGAGGCAGGCCTTAACCTGGCATTGTTGAATTACTATTTCCGCAGTAAGGAAAAGCTTTTCGAAATTGTGATGATCGAAAAGGTAAAGCAGCTTTTTTCGTTTATCGCGCCGGCATTAAATAATCAGGAAACTTCACTGGATGAAAAACTGGAGCTGATTGCCGTCAGCTACATTGATATGCTCATCGCAAACCCCGACCTGCCGCTATTTGTGCTGAGCGAGATCAGGAATAACCCCGAACGCTTTGGAAAAATGGTACAGGCAAACGGCTCTATTTTGAGATCCTATTTTGTAAAGCAGCTCGGCGAGAAAAATAAGAATATTAACCCTGTACAGCTTTTCCTGAATTTTTTAGGGATGATGGTATTCCCCTTTGTCGCTAAACCTGTAATTCTTACTGCAGGGCCCGTCAGCGAGGATGCCTACATTCAAATGCTGGAGGAACGTAAAATACTAATACCCAAATGGATGAAAATGATGCTTGAATAAACTACATTTTTTTATCCCGAATTTAATCAAATGACTAAATCAAAATACCAAAAAAGTTGATTAACCATGAAAAAGACCATATTACTTATAATTCCTTTGTTAACCCTGGTTTTTACGTGCAGGGCGCAATCTGCAGATCAATTAACGCTTAGTGATTGTTATAAGCTGGCCCTGCAAAACTATCCCCAGGTAAAACAACGGGAATTGATCGCAAAAACAGCTGATTACACGATTGAGAATATTCAAAAAGGCTATCTGCCGCAACTAAACATCAGCGGGCAGGCTTCTTATCAATCTGCAGTAACCGAGATACCTATTAAAATACCGGGTGTTAACATCCCCGCACTCAGCAAGGACCAGTATAAACTGTACGGCGAATTTGACCAGGTGGTGTACGATGGCGGGGCGATACAGCAGCAAAAACAACTGCAAAAAACTAATGAAGCGGTAAGTCAGCAGCAGTTGGAAACAGACCTGTACCAGTTAAAAGACAGGATCAACCAACTGTTTTTCGGGGTATTATTGCTTGATGCACAATTAAGGCAAAATGACCTGACCATTAAAGACATACAGTTAGGTTACGACAAGGTAAATGCCCAGATAAAAAACGGAACCGCTTTCAGGAGCAATGGCGATGTATTGATGGCCCAGTTGCTGCAAAATAAACAACAGTCAATTAACCTCCTTGCCTCGCGTAAAGCATATACCGATATGCTGGGTCTTTTTATTGGTAAACCGCTGGATGAGACAATCATCCTGGTAAAACCACAATCGGTAGACCCTTCGCATCAAATTAACCGGCCCGAATTGCGGGTTTACGATGAGCAGGAGAAAAACCTGGATGTGCAAAACAAGCTGCTTACCGTGCAGACCCTGCCCAAACTGAACCTGTTTTTACAGGGCGGTGTTGCGCGCCCCGGCCTTGACTTTCTCAACAATAATTTTGCATCGTATTATATAGGGGGCATCAAGCTTTCCTGGTCGCCATCGGCGTTCTATACCCTCAAAAGGAGCAGGGCGCTCATTGATATCAACCGAAAAAATATTGATGTAGAGAAAGAGACATTCCTGTTTAATACCAACTTAACGGTAAAACAGCAGGATGGGGACATTGGCAAATACCAGCGGCTACTGGTATCGGACGATGAGATCATCGACCTGCGCGCCCGGGTAAAAACCACAGCCCTGGTGCAGCTGGAAAACGGCGTTATTACCACCAACGATTTTTTGACGGATGTAAATGACGAAAACCTGGCCCGTCAAAACAAAATACTGCACGAGGTGCAACTCTTAATGACACAATATAATCAGCAAACTACAACCGGTAATCAACAATAAAACTCCAATGAAACCATCATGAGCTAAGGCTCACAAACCGGAATGAATAATCCGGCTCATGATAGCTTCATTACCTTTAAAAAACAAATTACTCCAATGAAAAAAATATTATTGCCCTTCGTCATCTTATTAACAGGCCTGGTGTCCTGCAGCAAAAATAAAGATCAATATGACGCATCCGGCACCTTTGAGGCCGTTGAAACCATTGTTTCTGCCCAGGGTACCGGCGCCATAAAAGAACTAAACCTCGAAGAGGGGCAGGTATTAAAAGAGGGGCAGGAAGTTGGTTATATTGATAGTATCCAGCTCTACCTAAAAAAGAAACAATTGCTGGCGCAGATAAAAGCTACTTTGAGCGGGAAACCAAATATCGCCGCCCAAACCGCCTCGCTGGAAGAACAATTGCGGCAGGCTAAACGCGAACAATTGCGTAACACCAATTTATTAAAGGACGATGCCGCCACAAAAAAACAGCTCGACGATGCCAATACGCAGGTAGATGTTGTTAAAAAGCAGATCGCTGCGCTGCAATCCTCGTTAAGCATTACCACGGCAAACTTAAACGACCAGGCCCGGCCGTTGAACGTGCAGATTGAGCAGATCAACGATCAACTCGACAAATGCAGGATCATTAATGAAGTTAATGGAACGGTATTAACCAAATATGCCGAGGCTGATGAAGTAACGGAAGTAGGTAAACCGATATACAAGATTGCACCGCTGAGCACCATTATTCTGCGCGCTTATATCACCGGCGACCAGATCCCGCATGTAAAAATCGGCCAGCAGGTAAAGGTTTTGGTTGATGACACCAAAGACACTTATAAAAACTATACCGGCATTGTTGAATGGGTGAGCGATAAAGCTGAATTCACCCCAAAAACCATCCAGACCAAGGACGAAAGGGCCGACCTGGTGTATGCTGTTAAAATAAACGTAAAGAACGACGGCTTCCTGAAAATAGGGATGTACGGAGAAATTAAATTATAAACAATGGACGCTGTTGTCGTAAAAAACCTGGTCAAGGTTTATGGTAAGGACAAAACTGCTGTCGACGATGTTTCCTTTTCGGTAAAACCCGGGGAAATATTCGGACTGATAGGTCCGGACGGGGCCGGGAAGACCAGCATCTTCAGGGTACTGACCACCTTGCTGCTGCCAGATGGCGGTTCGGCCACCGTGGACGGCTCCGACGTGGTTAAAGATTACAAACAGATCAGGAACAAAGTGGGCTATATGCCCGGAAAATTTTCCTTATACCAGGACCTGAGTGTTGAAGAAAACCTGAACTTTTTTGCAACCGTTTTTAATACTACCGTTGAGGCTAACTATCATTTGATAAAAGATATTTATATCCAGCTGGAGCCTTTTAAAACCCGGAGGGCGGGTAAACTGTCGGGCGGTATGAAACAGAAACTGGCCCTATGCTGTGCACTGATCCACAAACCTGTTGTTTTGTTTTTAGACGAACCTACCACCGGCGTTGATCCGGTGTCCCGAAAAGAGTTTTGGGAAATGCTAAAACAATTGAAGGCGCAAAATATCACCATCGTAGTGTCCACGCCCTATATGGACGAGGCCAATATGTGCGATGAGATCGCCCTGATACAGTCCGGAAAGCTTTTGTCGGTCGATACACCTGAAAATATCATCAAATCATACCCCGAACAGCTTTATGCCATCAAAGCCGATAACATGCACAAACTTTTAAAAGTGTTGCGCGGATACGACCAGGTAATGAGCAGCTACACTTTCGGAGAGTTTGCCCACGTATCTTTTAAGGACCCAAAGGTGAATTTAAGAGAAGTAGCCACCTATTTAACCCGGCAGGGACTTGCGGACATCGACCTAAAAGAAACAGCGGTTACCATTGAAGACAGTTTTATTAAGTTATTGTAATCATGAGCGAAGTAGTAATAAAAACTGATAAACTAACCAAACGCTTTGGCGATTTTGTTGCCGCCAACGAGATTACCTTCGAGGTGGAAAAAGGCGAAATATTTGGTTTCCTGGGAGCCAATGGCGCCGGGAAAACAACTGCCATGCGCATGTTATGCGGGCTTTCTATCCCATCATCAGGCAAGGCTACCATTGCAGGGTTTGATGTATATAAGCAAACCGAGCAGATCAAGAAAAACATCGGCTACATGAGCCAGAAGTTCTCGCTGTATGAGAATCTTACGGTGCTGGAAAATATAAAATTTTTCGGCGGCATTTATGGTTTAACCGATAAGCAGATCAAAACAAAAAGTGAGCAACTGATAGACCAGCTGGGCCTGCAGCAGGAGGCAAAAAAGCTGGTGTTGTCGCTTCCCTTAGGCTGGAAACAAAAACTTTCTTTTTCAGTAGCCGTGTTGCACGAGCCTAAAATAGTTTTTTTAGACGAACCAACCGGGGGCGTCGACCCGGTAACCCGAAGGCAGTTCTGGGACTTGATCTATGACGCAGCCGACAGGGGGGTAACCATATTTGTTACCACTCATTACATGGACGAAGCAGAATATTGCAGCCGTATTTCCATTATGGTTGATGGGGTTATAAAAGCGCTGGATACACCGCGAAACCTAAAGGATACCTATCACGCCAATAATATGGATGAAGTATTTTATGAATTGGCCCGCGGCGCTAAACGAAGCGAATAAAACGATAAAATGAAACAGTTCCTGATTTTTATAAAAAAAGAGTTCGCGCATGTGCTGCGCGACCGGAAAACCCTGCTCATCCTGTTCGGGATGCCCGTGGTGCAAATCCTGATATTCGGTTTCGCACTCACCAGCGAGGTGAAGGATGCCAGGATAGTTATTATGGACCAGGCCAATGATCCCGCTTCGCAACAGATCATCGCCAAAATAGAAGCAAGCAGGTATTTTAAAGTGGATAAAACGGTGAGAAGCCACCAGCAAATGGAAGAGGCCCTTAAACGGGGCGATATCAGGCTGGCCGTTATCTTTCCGGCCAATTTTAATAATGACCTGCTGCATCAAAATGCTGCTCACCTGCAAATTATTGCAGATGCAACCGATCCGAACAATGCCACCACCTTAACCAGTTATATCAGTGCCATTGTGCAGGATTACCTTGCCGATTTTAATAAAAGCAACAATATACCCTACCGGATAGCGCCCGAAATCAGGTTTTTATATAACCCCGAACTTAAGGGCGCACCGAACTATGTACCGGGGGTAATGGCCCTGGTGTTAATGCTGGTTTGCGTTATGATGACCGCCGTTTCTATTGTAAAAGAAAAAGAGACAGGCACAATGGAAGTTCTTTTGGTTTCGCCGTTTAGCCCCTTTAAAGTAATTGTAGCTAAAGCGGTGCCCTACCTTATATTATCGCTGATCAATGTAACTTCTATTTTGGTCCTCAGTGTTTTTGTGCTCCATCTGCCTGTAAACGGCAGCATTTTGCTGCTTTTTGCCGAAAGTATGCTGTTTATTATTACCTGCCTTACTATAGGTATTTTTATCTCGGTAAAAACCAATACCATGCAGGTGGCCATGCTCATCTCCTTAATGGGCATGATGCTGCCTACAATTCTGTTCAGCGGTTTTATGTTCCCTATAGAAAATATGCCTGTTCCGTTGCAGCTGTTTTCAAATATCATTCCCGCCAAATGGTATTATATTATTGTAAAGGATATTATGATAAAAGGCCTCGGCTTTGGCGCAATATGGAAGGAAACGCTCATCCTGGCAGGTACAACTGTAATTATGCTGGTCATCAGCTTAAAAAGTTTTAAAATCCGTTTATCATGAGGACCATCAAATTTTTACTGCAAAAAGAGTTCAGGCAGATCTTCCGCGACCGGGCCATAGTAGCAATGGTTATTGTAATGCCGGTAATGCAGTTGCTTATTCTGCCGCTGGCCGCTAATTACGAGGTAAAAAACGTAAATGTTGCGGTTATTGATAATGATCATTCGTCCTATTCACAAAAATTGATCACCAAAATAACTTCTTCAGGGTACTTCAGACTGACGGGTTATGACTTTTCCTTTAAACAGGCTTATAAACTGATCGAATCGGACGATGCCGACCTTATCCTGGAGATCCCCCACGGCTTTGAACGCAACCTGGTGCGCGAAAATGAGCAAAAATTGTTCGTAGCAGTAAATGCGATAAACGGTACAAAAGCCAACCTGGGAAGTGTTTACCTCCTTAACGTTATACAGGATTTTAACAGCGATGTCAGGCTGCAGTTCATCCAGCCAGGCAAGTTTAACCAGCAGCCAACTATTTATATCGATTCATCTAACTGGTTTAACCCTTTACTCAATTATCATGTATTCATGGTGCCGGGGATACTGGCTGTACTGGTAACCATGATCGGCGGTTTTTTATCTGCGCTAAATATTGTTAAAGAAAAGGAAGTGGGTACCATCGAGCAGATCAATGTAACTCCAATAAAAAAATACCATTTTATTTTAGGCAAACTCATCCCGTTCTGGATATTGGGCAATGTGGTATTTACGCTGGGCCTCCTTGTCGGTTGGCTGGTATATGGTATAACGCCGGTAGGCAGCCTTTTGCTGATGTACGGGTTTATCGCAGTTTACCTGCTCGCTGTTTTAGGATTTGGCCTGTTGATCTCCACCTTTTGCGAATCGCAGCAGCAGGCCATGTTCGTTATGTTCTTCTTTTTAATGATCTTTATTCTCATGGGCGGCCTGTTCACTTCCATCGACAGCATGCCCGACTGGGCCAAAACCGTTACTAAGTTTAACCCTGTTAGTTACCTCATTGAAGTAATGCGGATGATCATGCTCAAAGGCAGCGGCCTTAAAAATATTTTATCGCAGCTGGGTTTTATCGCCTTGTTTGCGGTTGTATTTAACAGTTTGGCCATCTATAATTATAAAAAAACCAGCTAAAAGCTTCAGGTCTTCTATAAAGTGTCCGGATACCGGTGTATCGTTGCGTACAAAGCCTGATATGAAATATCGGGCTTTGTTGTTGTTGGTGCGGTAATAACACCACCGCTGTTCGGAAGAAAGGAAATCCCTCCTTGGGGAGGGCAGGGAGGGGTTCTGCGTGATTGCATTGACGTAAATGTACAGCGTAGAAACCCACCCCTCCATAGGAGTCCTTTGGACTGCCACAACACAGCCAAACCCATCCCCTCCTCGGAGGGGAATTGGAAATATTCCGAACACCTATAGTGATAACACCGACCATAGGCTAATTCACACTTTTTTTTTGCAATGAATCATTTTCAAAAACAGCCAATTCCCTGAAAGTTAATCATAATCAGGCAACTTATATCCCGGAGCCGGCGTATTGCTGACACACCACTTAAATTGAAACATGCCCGGAAAACGAATATTGATCCTCGACGGATTTCGCTTTATCGCCATTACTGCCGTGTTATTTTATCACCTGACAAGTCCCTATGTTGCGCATTACCCACATACGGATTTCCTATTTCATGTTTTCAAATTCGGTTACCTGGGGGTGTACTTTTTTTTTATGATTTCCGGTTTTGTAATTAACTACACACTTGAAAATACCAGCAACCTGGTTTACTTTTTAAGAAACCGTTTTGCCCGCCTTTTTCCGGCAATGTTATTATGTTCGCTGATCACCTTCCTGGTAGCCGGGGCGCTGACTAAACCCCAGGATATCACCGGGGCGCACCAGGTACGTAATTTCTTACCCAGCCTGACCTTTACCAATCCTGCGCTATGGACGTTGTTTACCGGAAAAACATTTCACTGGATCAATGGCAGTTATTGGTCACTGTGGGTGGAGCTTCAATTTTATATACTGGCCGCAGTGATCTATTATGCGGGTAAACAGCACTTTCTTAGAAATTTTATTGTCGCGGCGGTGCTGATCAGCGTTTTTAAAGATTTCCCTAACCTTGCAGGTGCTGCGCATCCCGGGATAATGTATTGGTGGCGAACCAGTACCGAGATTTTTAATCTTACATTTAATATTTGCTGGTTTTGCTTCGGCATTTATTTTTACCAGTTATTCAAAGGTCTGCCATTCGGGATCAGGCACCTTCGCAGTTATGGCTGGTTGGCCATTGCCTTGTGCCTGGCATTGGACCTCCATAATTTCTATGAGAATTCAGGGGATATGTTAATCTGTTGCATACTCATGTGCTTATTATTTCTTTTGATGATATACCGGAAAAGTGCGTTGGCCGGTTTGGAAAACAGGGTAGTGACCTATATCGGTAAAATATCTTACAGCATTTACCTGGTCCACGAAGTTGCAGGTCTTTTGCTGATCAACAGTTACAGCCGTTATCTTGGACCCTTTGCCTTTTTATCGCCCTTCCTCGTCATATTGATGGTCATTGTCTTTGCGGCAGTCAGTTTTAAGTTCTACGAAAGTAAAATTGTTGAATGGCTCAGAGGGCGTGTAAGGTCTCCTGCCATGAATAAGTAAGGGAATTGGGTTTTTATTATTGATCCTTATAATGATGGTTCAATCAAAAACAGGTCAGATATTTCAAATCGGCCTCAATCACCAAATAGAGCGGCTATTCGTTTAAGGTCGTCCAAAAATTGGTTCTTGGGATGTCGGGTTTGGGTACAAATTACTAACCCTAAGTTGAACGTAAATTTGACTTGCGGTTTTTTGTTATTGGCTTTCTTTCAACTACCAAAACTTCCACCATGCCCGTTTTTCTATATCGCCCTTTTTATCCGTTAAATTTAGTGTGATTGTTCCACTTTCAGCTGGAATCCATATTGTTGCCTCTTCGATTTTAATTGCATGTATGTTTAAAAAACTATCGACCTGCTGTATAAAATATACTGTTTCTTGATTTAACTCTACAGGGAAATCGCTTTTAAAACCTTGTCGTCAAGAGGAGGCTCCGCTGGAGCCTGAATTTCTATTTTTTGTATCCTATAAACAGGCGACTCCTCTGGAGTCGACCGACGATATTGGTTTTAGCTCCGGAGGAGCACCCTGTTTATAGACAAAACCAGCAATTTTTAGGGCTCCGTCGGAGCCTCCTTTTTAAACGCGATTTCCCTGTTTAACTCTACCTTCCTAACCTTGGCAAAGTAATAATATCTGTATTTTTATCTTCAATTCTCTTAATCTTCTTCGCAAGTTTTTCTAAGGTATGAGGCAAATAACTTGAAGTGACTTCATCGGAGATATTTAGATTTTCATCAAAAAGAAAATAATCGGTTACCAGTACGGTAAAAAATTCTTTGTTTCTTTTATCAAAATAAAACAGTTCCTGTATTCTGTCGACAGGTTGTCGTACTGCCGTTGTTAACCAGTTGTAAATTTCTTGTTCTATTTGTGCCCATGATTAACCGGTCGTAAATTTTTTTTATTCAAACAAATAAATTTATTCATATAAATGATCATTTACCAATGTTTGATCGTAAAATGTTCCCGCCCCCCTCAACGGAACCCTATTTATGAGCAATTAAACGCAATAAAACTTCTAAATCCTCAATAAAGTATTTGGAAATTGGTACACCCTCGCGCACAAAATGTATAACCCTAAGTTGAACGTTAGGCTTACCGGTTTTTGTTATAGGTATTCGTCTTAATAATGCTATAATTTTATAATTTGGCTTTATAAACCCTATAATGAAATATCAAAAAATAAGAGGGCACAAGAGACGACAAAAAGCTGTCGAGCGATGGAGAGGAAAAAATCTTGATCTCCGCCTGGATTTAATCGAGAAATATAACTACGATAATATTGATATTGTTGTTCATCCCTGGTGTGATATATCTATAATCAACAGCGCGTTTCCTGAACCTAAACGGAAAACTAAACAGTTAATATTAAATGGTCTAATTGATATTTACCATTCCTGGAAGGAGCAATTGGATAAAATTGATCAACCCTATTATCTGAAAATTTGGCTCTTTGAATCACGATTTTCAAAATCTCAAGTAGTTTGCGCAGTAGGAAATCGGATTGATTATTACGAAGACTTGTTTTTTGAGCCGAAAAACGTCAAACAGTTTAAAAGCGAGAACTATGGGAGTCTAAAAATTAAACTCGACTCATTAAAATGGGAGCATTGTTTAGATGAAGACCATATAGAAGCCGATTATATCGGAAAGCCTGAACAATATTTAACCTATAAGGACTTCTTAGAAGTGAGAAAATGGTTTAATAAAACTATGAAGAAACCACACCGGACAACCAAATTAGATGATGCTGTAGAATATTATTCATTCAAAAAGGGAAGTGTGTGGGTAGGTGGACAAGATTAACTAGCTTTTGTGTTACATTCTAAAGCTCTGCAAAAACCGTTTATAAATTTGCTATTCCTCATTTAAAAATCGGGCTCTTAATTGATAAATCAACAACAAGCCTTAAATCCTCAATAAAGTGTCCAAAAAGCTGTGTAGCCCTGTGCGCAAAATGTATAATCATAAGTTGAGCGTAAATTTGGCTCACGGTTTTTGTTATAAGGCTTTCATTGGCACATTTCCCGAGATCTTATGCTGATCTTATTTCAGTTTTTATCCCAAAGCTTTTTATTCAGTACCCTTTCCATCACCTGTTCACGAAAGTTACGGCTGACGGGGATACGGCTGCTGCCGATAAACAGTTCGCCAGACTCAATGCCATCTATTTTGCCGATCGCAGCTATAAAGGATTTTCCGTTCATTAGGCTCCGGCGGTAAAAAAGCCTCCCGCAATACAAACGGGACAAAAGAGGAGCAGGACAGGCTTTGATCGTTGGCCCCTAATAGTCGCATTTTCACCGGTAATTTTTCCTATTCCTTTAACATTCACATTATCCGGATAATTAAACGTACCTTGCCGCCTTAACTAATAATAAAATGGCAACAGGAACAGTAAAATTTTTTAATGAATCAAAAGGCTTCGGCTTTATTACACCTACCAATGGCGGTAAAGAAGTGTTTGTACACGTAACCGGTTTGATTGACCAGGTGCGCGAAAACGACGAAGTAAAGTACGACGTAGAAGAAGGTAAAAAAGGCCCAAGCGCCGTAAATGTAAAAAAAGTATAAACAAAGTATAAGTAGCATTGGCAAAATCGACAGAAACATTTAGTAAAAAAGAAAAAGAGAAGGCCCGCCTTAAAAAGTCAAAAGACAAAAAGGAAAAGGCCGAAGAACGAAAGGCTAATGCCGGTAAGAGCAAAAGCCTGGAGGATATGATGGCTTATATTGATGAGCATGGCAATATTACTTCAACACCCCCCGACCCATCCCGCAAGATAAGGATCAACGCAGAAGACATACAGGTAGGGGTGGCCAAACAGCAGGACATCCCGCACGATACTGTGAGAAATGGTGTGGTAACCTTTTTTAACGAAGCAAAGGGTTATGGTTTTATAAGGGATCTGCAAACACAGGAGAGTATTTTTGTGCATATTAATGCTTTAACCGAGCCGTTGAAGGAAAATAATATGGTCACTTTTGAAACCGAGCAAGGTCAGAAAGGCTTATCAGCAATTAATGTAAAAAAGAAATAAAATGGTAGCCAAAACAACAGCGACGGTAATTCAAAAGGAAAACTTTAAAGCCAGGTTTGCCGAAATTATAGAAAACAATACAGGTTTAAAAGGGCAGTACACCATCCAGTTTTTTGAAACAGCGCAAAAAAGTAATTACGCATTTTCAGGGCGCGATGGAAAGTCTTTAAACATTTTGGCAAATCTCACTTTAGAAGAAGCCGAACAGTATAAGGTTTTGAAAAGCTCCTGGCAACGTTAGTTGCCCTGGGACTGTGGGAATCATTAATTATCCGGCCAATGGCAGGGCAAAATAAAAAGTTGAACCAACCCCGGGTTCGCTTTCCACCCATATCCTGCCATCGTGCCGTTTAATGATTTCCGCACTTAAATAAAGGCCGATACCAAAGCCCGATATATGCTGGTTATAATCGGTAACTACCCGGTAATACCTGTCGAATACTTTTTCCATATCATCGGGATTTATGCCGATGCCTTCATCTTTAATGCTTACCGTCAGCGTTTCGTCCGAAGCCTCGCATTTCACCTGTACCACCTTCCCTTTCGGCGAATATTTGATGGCATTACTGATAAGGTTAGAAATAACCGAACCGATCTTATCCCGGTCGGCGTTAACTTCCAGGTCGCCGCAGCCGGCAAATTCAATCTGGTGGGTACTAACGGTCAATTCTGCCTCATCAATCATCTCCCGCAATAGCTGATCAACTTTAAACGGTCGCTTTTCTATCAATATTTTACCGGATTCCAGCCGTGAAATGTTCAAAAAGCCGTTGATCATATTGGTCATTCTCTTCACCTGGAGCGTAGCCTTGTCTAAGGCGCCGGGCACAAAGGCATCTCCGCTGTTTTTTAACCTCGCACTTAGCACTTGCACAATAGCTGTAAGCGATGTTAAGGGCGTTTTTAACTCATGGCTCACCATGCCGATAAAATCGTTCTTACGGTTCTCGTCCAGTTTTCTTTCCGTAATATCCCGCACAATTTTCGATACCCCGATAATATTGCCCTGCTTGTCTTTAACAGGCGATATACTCAGTGAAACATCGAGCAGCGTACCGTGCTTGGTCATTCGTTGCGTTTCAAAATGTTCTACCCGTTCTCCGGTTTTTAGCCGGGAAATTATCCGCGGCTCTTCATCCTGCCGGTCGGGAGGGATGAGTTTATAGATGGTTTCACCAATAATTTCCTCCGCCGTGTAGCCAAACATACGTTCCGCCGAATCATTCCAGCTGGTGATCACACTTTCCAGCGTTTTGCTGATGATGGCATCGTCCGATGATTCGATGATCGCTGCCAGCTTCGCGCTCTTTTCTTCCGCTTGCTTAATATCGGTAATGTCCAGCGCTATGATCAATCCTGCATAAACTTCTTGCGAATCATTCAACAGGGGAATGAAGTGTACCGTTAAATCTTCCCCGTTTTCTGTTTTTCGCTCTACGGCAAAAGTTTCCCCTGCCAGTACCCGGTCATACAGGTGCCGGGTGGCCTCGTACCGTTCGGGCGGCATTACTTCGGCGGGGTGTTTGCCCTCGTAATCCTTACCGTTAAAGCCCATCTTTTCCATAATCTCACCTTCTACGGCGATAAAGCGGTGGTCTTTATCAATCACCGTGATCAGCGACTTCGGGATATTGACAGCGATGGAGCGGAATAATTTTTTCGCTGCGGCGCAGCCTGGCTTCGCTTTCCGCCAGATCCGCATTCATGCGTATCAGGTTGGCTTGTGTTTCACTTAACTCATCGTTTGTAGTGGCCAGTTCTTCGTTAACAGCTGCCATTTCCTCATTTGTTGCCGCCATTTCCTCGTTGGCAGCGGCCAGTTCTTCATTTACTGCTGCCATTTCTTCGTTGGTGGCCGCCATTTCTTCGGCGCTTTGTGCCTGTAACTGGTCTGCCAGTTTCCGTTCGGTAATATCGTGCAGCACGCCCGTAAAAAAGCTTTTTCCGTCATAATGCTGTACCGTGCCCAGGCCGCGCACCCAGCGTATCTTCCCGTCGTGGCGGCCCACCACCGGGTATTCCATATCGAAGCGTATGCCTGTACTGATAGCCAGTTCCACCAGGTCTGCAGCAGCCTGCCGGTAGTCCTCATGGATTTGGTTAATAGCCACCTCATAAGGCACTTCCTCGTCCTTATTAAACCCGAAAAATTCTTTCAGGCGGGGAGAGGGATGAAAGATACGGTCGGTAGTGTTGATATAGTACGAGCCCAGTTCGGCAGCGTCAATAGCCATACGCAGGCGTTCTTCAGCACGTTCCGCGGTTTTTCGGGCATTTACCTGTTCGGTCACCTCAAAAACAAAAACCAATATGCCGTCGACTTTATTGTTCTCATCGCGCCGTGCCGAATAGTTAAATGTAAAAAAGCGGTCGGTGGTAGGGCCGCCCTCATATTCCGCCACCGGTATCAGCAATTCGTCAACATCATAATCCTCGCCGGTGCGGTAAACATTCAGCAGCACATCGTGCAGGGGCTGGTCCGCCAATTCAGGCATGGCTTCGAAAATTGGCCGGCCTAATAGTTTCCTGTTTGGCAGTATCAGCTGGTAGGCGGGGTTAACCAGTTCGTAAACCAGGTCGGGGCCTGCTAACACACAAATTCCGGCGGGCGCCTGCATAAAAAAACGGGTTAACCGGTCGCGGTCTTTTTGCATTACCTCTTTCGCAGTTTCCACTTTTTGCCGTTCAACCACCTGCCGGGTATTCTCCAGTACCCATACCGCTACCTTGGTAACCTTTCCTTCCTTGTTTTTTATGGGGGAATAAACAAAAGTGACAAACACCATTTCCTCTTTGCCATTCCTTATCAGCATCAGTTCCACCTCGTTGGCATAATAAGGTTCACCGGTTTCAACTACGCCGCTTAAAGCCGACTCATAATAAGCCCTTGCTTCTGCAAACGAATCCCAGTAAAACTTTCCCTTTATGGCCTCAAGCGGCTTACCGGCCACCTCCAGGAATTTGTCGTTAACAATTTCGCTCACCAGCGTACCCGCATCCAATATGCAGATACCAATAGGCGCATTAAGTACGGTATTATGTAAGTTTTCCTCGTTATTGAATTGCATTTGTGCTGTTTCGGCCTATGTGACCGGTAAATATAAGAGATATTCAACTACCTGTTGCTTAGGTTGCATACATGGTATAACAATTATCAGCATGAACTGTTTGAACAGCC
>Ga0206878_10335_pt1 | contig 16447 bp, 19 predicted proteins | sample Alteio_BWOrgCont_8_FD_152621 | JGI IMG/M metagenome (GOLD analysis project Ga0206878, IMG submission 152621) | Enriched cells from forest soil in Barre Woods Harvard Forest LTER site, Petersham, Massachusetts, United States -... | ecosystem: Environmental > Terrestrial > Soil > Temperate forest >... | reverse complement strand
CTGAAGGCAGACAAGAACAAGGGCGTTTTTGGCAAGTTCCAGGCAGGCAACGGCCCCGAAGGTATTTACCAGGCGGAAGCTTTAGTTAACTTCTTCAAGGCCAAGGAAAAGTTTTCTGTTTTCGGCACCATTGGCAATAATGGCAAGGTTGGCCTGGGCTTTGAGGACGAACAGAAATATGGTACCGGCGATCAACTGGATTTTACCGACAACGGCATTAACATTAACACCCAAAGCAGCGACGACCTCGATGTTTTTGGCGGAATTTACAGCGGGCAGGGTTTCCCACTGGCGCAAACCGCAGGGGTGCATTATGATGCCAAGTGGGATGATGACAAGAAATCGGTAAATGCCAATTATAAACTCGGTTTTATAAGTATCGACGGTACAACCAACGTGCTCAATCAAAATAACATCCCCGATAGTATTTTCAACAGCCGGTCGAACCAAAACTACCACAATACCATGTTCAGGCAAAAGCTGAGCACGGTTTACGAGACTAAGCTGGACACTGCCTCAAACCTCAAGATCTCGATAGACGGGACGCTAAAACACATTATTACTGATAACAATTACACCTCGTCCGATTCGCTGAACAATGCCCTGGTAAACAGTGGTACCCGCCAGCTGAATAACACTGTCGACCAGCGGGCATTTAACGGGAGCGCCTTTTATACCCATAAATTTCGTAAACCGGGCCGCACCATATCATTCCTGCTAAGCGAATCATACAGCCAGAGCCAGGCAAACGGTGTCCTGAAATCAAATATTGATTTTTATAATGCACAGCAACAGGTTGACAGTACGCAAAACATTAATGAATCCAAAACCAACAACCTGCAAAGCAACCTGTTTAATACCAATCTTACGTATTCGGAGCCGTTTAACAAGGAACTGACGCTGGTGCTTAACTATGGTGTCGGCGTAAATCACGCCAGCGCGGACCGCATCACGTCTGATCTTTCCTCCGGCATGCGGGTTGATAGTTTGAGCAGCGATTACACCTTCAACCAGTTTTTAAACCACGCCGGCGCCATCCTGAATTATAAAAAAGGAAAACTTACCTTCAATTTCGGTACCCGCGTAACCGACGATCAGTTTCGCCAGATAAATGATTTTAACGGGAATTTAAATGACCGCACTTTTATCGACTGGGCGCCGCAAGCCCGGCTGCAATACCGGTTTTCGCCGCAAAAGAGTTTCACGCTCGAATATAACGGTACAACAACACAACCTACATTGGAGCAGTTGCAGCCTGTGGCCTCCAACAGCGATCCGCTCAACATTATAGTGGGCAACCCGGGGCTAACCCCTTCTTTTACCAATACATTTAATATCAATTACCGCTCGTACAAAGTACTCACCGACCAGTTTTTCGGTTTTTATGGGCACTATGCATTTGTTGATAATCCTATCGTCAATCATATCGATTACAATTCGGTGGGTCAAAGCGTTAGCGAGTATTATAACCTGCCGGGCCATGCAACCTCTAATTTCTATGGCGGGGCCAACTTCGGCCGCAAGTTCAAAAGCCTGGGCGGCCTCAACGCGGGTATCGGCTTCAACTTCAATGGCAACACGTCATATAACTACACAAACGATTCGCTCAATATGTCGAAAAACTATGTGCTCAACCCATCCATCAATTTGGGTATGTTTAAAGAAAGAAAGATTGAACTGGGCTTCCAGGGCGGGCCAACCTATACTATCAGCCAGTCGTCATTGCAACCCAACATTAACAACAATGGCTGGGGCGCACGTGCCGATATGGACGGCACTATTTACCTGCCGGGGAAATTCCAGGTAGGCACCTACAGTACTTACCAGTATAATGCCCCTACGGCTTCATTTCATCAAAGTATCAGCTTGCCTATTATCAATCTTTTCATTATTAAAACATTCCTTAAAAACGATAATTTATCGATAGAGGCTTGGGAAAACGATGTGTTCAACCAAAATTCGGGCATTACGCGGGTTGCGCAGGCTAACCAGATCACCCAAACCATCAATAATACGCTGAAACGTTACTTTATGCTCACCATTAATTACGATTTTACCAAAATGGCCGTTGGCGCTCCAAAATAATAACATCATGAAAAAGAAATTTATATTATTCGTTGTTTTATTGGGCATGGCAGCCAGTTCCCGGGGCCAGCACGCTCACTTCGCCATATCTGGCACCATTGAATTTGAACGTAAAACCAACGCCTATGCGCTCATTGAAAAAGCCATTAACAAGGATAACGAAGCATGGCTGAGACCGGCATTGGACTATTATAAAAAAATCAATCCACAATTTAAGGTTCTAACCGCGAAATTGGCTTTTGGCGACGACAAAACGCTGTACACGCCCAACGACGCTGATCCGCCGGCAAATACCGTGATGAACGACAGCCCGATGCTGAACCAGTTTAATACCATTTTTACCGACCTGGCCGCCCAAAGCGCCGTGGATCAGAAAAAAGTATTTGAACAAACCTACCTGGTTAAGGACAGCCTGCGCAAGATAAAATGGAAAATAACCGACGAGACCCGTGATATTGCCGGCTACACCTGCCGCCGCGCGAACGGTATTTACCTCGACTCGGTTTACGTAGTTGCATTTTACACCACGCGCATCCCTGTGCCGGGCGGCCCCGAATCGTTCAGCGGCCTGCCTGGCATGATCCTGGGCGTAGCCCTGCCGCATGAAAACATTACCTGGTTCGCAAAAAAAGTTACCGAAACCTATACTTCAGCCAATACACTTACTGCACCAAAAAAAGGCAAAGCCACTACCGAAAAAGATCTTCTGCATATCCTCACGACTGCCTCCGAAAATTGGGGGCGCGTGGGGAAATTGTATGTGAAAGGGTTTATGCTTTGAGTTAGTTGATTAGAGATTGGAGATCGGAGATTAGGTTAAAGGCGAAAGGTAAAGGGTGAAAGGTAGCCATATCCAGACGTTTGTGGGATTTCGATTCGGGAATCCCATTCTTTTTCACTCTTGTTTTTCCCTTCTTTGATCTTGATTCTTGGCTCTTGGCTCTATTCCCCCTATCTTTACCACATGAAAGTTTATGGCATTACTAACTGCGATACAGTTAAAAAAGCGCTGGATTGGCTAAAAGCCCACCATGTTAATTACGAGTTTCACGATTTTAAAAAGCTGGGCATTAGCCAGGAAAAGTTGCAGGAATGGGACGCGAAAGCAGGTTATGAAGTTTTTTTAAACAAGAAAGGCACCACCTGGAAACAGCTGGAACCCCAAGTGAAAGAGAGTATAAAAACCAGCGCCGACGCCTTAAAATTGCTTCAGGAAAAAACCAGCATGATAAAACGCCCGGTTATTGAACACAATGACTCTTTATTTTTTGGGTTTGATGAGGAAGCTTACGGTAAGTTGGTTGGTTGATTATGTTGATTGAGTTAATATTTCTCTGCCTAAACTTCTACAAATGTTAAACCCGCGTAACAATTATTTTACGGGAGGCCCCATAGTGTATTTTTCGCTATACTTGCTTTAAATTACTCAAATTATATTAAAATGAAATTAAAACTGTTGGCTGGTATAGCACTGGCTTTTTTGTCGGCTGTAAGTGTCGGCCGGGCACAGGATGCGGCTAAACCTGCGCAGCCTGCTTCTGTGTATGATTACCATGAAACTTTCGGGCCATTATTTTACAACAAAAATGGCAACGAATACCGTGCCGCCGACGGCCAGCCAGGCCCTAAGTACTGGCAAAACAAAGCCGATTACCAATTGGCTGCCAATTTAAACGACCAGACAAACGAAATTACAGGTTCAGAAACCCTGACTTATACCAATAATAGTCCGCAAAGCCTGGGTTACTTGTGGATGAACCTGGAGCAAAACCTTTTTAAATTAGATTCGAGGGGAACAGCAATAGTCCCGCTGGCCGGCAGCCGTAATTGGGGCCGCGGGCAGGATTTTGATGCCGGTTTTAAAATAAAGTCGATAAAACTATTGGGCAGCGGCGGTGACGTCGACCTGAAGTTCCTGGTATCAGATACCCGCATGCAGGTTTACTTGCCGAAAGATGTTACTGCCGGAGGCGGACAGGTTAAATTAAAAATAGAGTATTCGTTTATCCCGCCTGACTATGGTTCCGACCGTATGGGTATCCAGGATACAAAAAACGGGAAGATATTCCAGGTAGCCCAGTGGTATCCCCGTATGTGCGTATATGACGACGTATCGGGATGGAACACTATCCCCTACACCGGTCCGGGTGAATTTTACCTGGAATATGGCGATTTCGATCTGAGCATTACCGCTCCTGCAAACGATATTGTGGTAGCATCGGGCGAGTTGCTTAACCCACAGGATGTTTACACGCCCGAGCAGTTAAAACGCTGGGAACAGGCGCAAAACAGCGAAAGCACCGTTGTGATCCGTTCTGCTAAGGAAGTTACCGACCCTGCCTCACGCCCGGCAGGCAAAAAAGAACTGACCTGGCATTTCAAAATAACAAATGCCCGTGATGCATCGTGGGGTGCGTCTGCAGCATTTATTCTCGATGCGGCAAAAATGGATTTGCCGAGCGGCAGAAAAGCGATGGCTATTTCGGCATACCCGGTTGAAAGCGATGGCAACGATGGTTACGGCCGCTCAACCGAATACACAAAAAAATCTATCGAATTTAATTCATCCAAATGGTTCGAGTTCCCTTACCCCAATGCCACGGTTGTAGCGGGCATTGTTGGCGGCATGGAGTATCCCGGTATTGTTTTCTGCGGATACAAAGCAAAAAAAGAAAATCTTTGGAGTGTTAACGACCACGAATTCGGCCATACCTGGTTCCCGATGATCGTGGGCTCGAACGAACGTTTATATGGCTGGATGGATGAAGGTTTTAACACTTTCATCAACACGCTTTCCACAGCTGATTTTAACAACGGCGAGTATAAGAGTAAAAGGCCCCGCGATAATCACCGCATAGCATCTCTGATAACCGGCGGCGATTTGGAACCCATATTAAGCCAACCCGCTAACCTTAAAGAAAAAAACACGGGCATATTGCTGTATTTTAAACCCAGCATTGGCCTGGTGATGCTGCGCGAACAGATATTAGGGCCACAGCGATTTGACTTTGCCTTCCGTACGTATATAGAAAAATGGGCCTACAAACACCCTACTCCTGATGACTTTTTCAGGACGATGGAGAACGCCGGTGGGGAAAATCTACAATGGTTTTGGCGCGGCTGGTTCATGAACAACTGGCAATCGGACGTTGCGGTGCGTGATGTTAAATATGTGGATGGCGATGCAACCAAAGGTGCGCTGATCACCATTGACAACCTGCAAAAAATGGCTTTGCCGGTAATACTGCAGATAAAGACTGCAAGCGGCAAAACTTACCGTGTAAACCTGCCGGTTGAAATTTGGGAGCGCAACAGCACCTGGACCTTTAAGTACCCAACAACCGAAGAAGTTGAATCGGTTACATACGACCCTGACAATGTTTTCCCGGACATTAACCCCGATAATAACGTGTGGAAGAAGTAGTGAATAGCATGCGATTGGAGATTGGCAAAAATAGCCAATCTCCAATTTATGCCATAATTGTTAAAAGCAAAACTATTTAACCCCGAAATAAGTTAAATTAACAACGCCATTCACCTGCTATGAAAAAACTATACCTTTTGGCCGCTTTGCTATTTGTTATAGCAACATCCGTAAACGCACAGGGCCTTTTAAAAGGTACTGTTTATGAAAATGGCAGCAATATCCGCCTGCAGGATGTTTTTATAAGAGATAAAAACAACAAGCAAGCCACATTAACCGACAAACAGGGAAACTTTGAACTAAGGACCGAAGTCGGGCATTTGATCATCTTTGATTCACCGGGTTATGTATCTGATACCCTGTACGTGGTGGATATGACGCAAAAGAAGATAATGATGACGGTAAAAACAATCGCATTGCGCGAAGTTAGCGTAACAGGCACCCGTGAAGTGTTCGATCCGCATAAAGAATATCCCGATGTTTATACCAAAAGCAAGGTTTACGTTTTGTCGCCATCATCGTGGTTTAGCAAAGAGGGAAAAGATGCCCGCAGGTTAAAACGTTACTTTAAACGCGAGGCAGAAGACCGGCATATTGATGCCGTTTTCACCAGGGCATACGTTGGCAGTATTGTGCCGTTAAAGGGCGCAGAGCTGGAAAATTTTATGACCTTATACCGCCCCACTTACGCGTTTTTAATGAATAATGAAGGCGCTTCGCTGGCCGTTTATATAAACGATTCTTACAAAAAATACAAAGCGTTGCCGCCGGAAAAACGACAGATACAAAAGCTAAGCGATAGCACGGCGGTTAAGCAGTAGCAACATTTGAAATATTTAGCAGACCAGTTTATATAAAAGCGCTATATTTATTGAACTTTTGCCATGGATATTACATTAAAATATAAAATAGTTGAGAAAATCATTCAGAGCAATGATGAAAAAGTGCTCAATGAAATAAAGACTATATTGGGTTTATCCGAAATCGACTTTTGGAGTGAACTGCCCGGCCATGTAAAAGTAAGTATTAATTCCGCGAAAGATGAACTCGACCGCGGCGAAGGCATTCCGCACGCATTGGTAATGTCGGAAATTTCGAAGTATCGTTTTCCTGTGACTTAAAACGACTATGGTTTTTCAACAATGTAAACTTTGTGAAACGCTAATCTAGTTGTCAACTCTACAAACGAAGGAACAAACAAACTCAACTCTTCAATTTTACTTGTTACCGAATTAAAAACAACAATGGCAATTTTGTATTTGTTCAGATTTTGCTGATAGGATAAGTTTTTATCTATGGTTAACAAAACATCAAATCCATTTTCAACACAAAGTGTCATCAGCTTACCGTTTTTAACGCCGCTCCATCCCAACCTGGTAACCGTACTAACATCAAAGTCTTTTAGGTAAGCCTTCAGCTTTTTAGTAACACATTCATCAAGCAAAACTTTCATTTAGAATATGAGTTGATGTTTCAATAAACTGTTTTGACATTTCCAATATTTTCACCACTTGTTCGCGTTTCACACCCTCAAAATCTTCCAGGAAGGTTTCTATTGAATCACCTGTTTCAAGGTAATCGAACAGGTTTTTGATAGGCACCCGGGTTCCGTTAAAAACAGGAGTTCCACCTAAAATGTCCTTATCAATATTAATTACGCCGTTTTGCATTGGTTTTCGCTTTACTCAAAAGTACGCAATAATTAATTTATTAATCGGTGAAATCACAATACATCCCCCCAGGTACTTTTATCCTTCAGCATCACCTCGCGCAGCAGCCTTATTTGCGGCATACCGTGGTTTAACACTTCATCGTGAAATTTTTTGAGTGAGAAATTGGCGCCTTCCTGCTTTTCATAATCGGCACGGAGTTTCATTATCTCCAGTTTACCTATAGTATAAAACAGGTATCCTGGGTCAAAAGTGCCGCGAAGGGCTTCCTGGTACGATGGTTTTTGGCCCTGGTACCAATTATCCATAAAAAATTTGGTGGCGTCGTCCAGCTTCATGCCCTGGCAATGCGTTTTTATGGATACACATAAACGGCAAAGACGAAGGAGCGCGTCGCCGGTTTGCGCCAGTCGGTATTTGGCCGCCAGCACGGTATCGCCGTTGTGGCCATAGCCCACGTCGGCCATCATTTGCTCGCAATAATGCGCCCATCCCTCAATGTAAGCGTAGCTGCCAAATATTTTCTCGATACGGGTGGCTGATGATGCATTGAGATGTAAAAACTGGGTGTAATGCCCCGGATAGGCTTCGTGTACGGTTACATTATCGGTTGTATAGTAATCAAACTGCTTCAGCCAGTCTTCTTTTTGCTTATCGGACCATTTTGGGTCAACCGGGGTAATGTAATAAAAAGCTTCTGTGGCTTTTGTTTCAAACGGGCCGGGATCGTCATTAGAGGCAGTACTGGTGGCTCGGGCATACTGCGGTGTTTCTTCAACCTTCAGATTCACGGACGCCGGCATGGTCACAATGTTTTTATCGGTTAAAAATTTACGTATGGCTTCTACATTTTTCTTTGCATCGGGTATCAGGCTTTCGGCGGTGGGGTGATCCTTTTGCAGGTCGTGGTAAACATCCACCGGCTTTTTGTTTGGGTTGATGGTTTTTGCAGCGGCATTAAAAACGTCCTGTTGTTTTTTTAATTCAGCAAGCCCAATCTCCAAAATCTTTTCTGGCGATAAGGTTACCCCTTCGCTATAGAGCAGCATTTTTTTATAACTGCTTTCGCCAATGGCATATTTATTATTTGCTTTTGGCAGTTTCTCTTTGGTGAGCCAGTCGGCATAACCATTTAACGCGTCAATGGCTATTTTATCGGCTGCGTTAAAGGCGCTCATCAGCGTGTCGTTCTTTACATCCTTAAGCGCTACTTTCAGGTCGCCGCCCAAAAAGGCTACGGTTCCGCGCGCTATATCAATGGCTGTTTCCACGTAGGGTTTGGGCAAAGTGTCTGTAAGGTTTATTTTCGCGGCAGCAAAAACAGCAGGCGCATTCTTTTCTATGGCGATAATGGACTCGACGCGTGCTTCAATCGGTGCAAAGTCTCTTTTTATGTAGATACTTACGTCAACAGCGCCGGCGTATGTCATGGGGTTTCTATTGTAGGCGCCCATGTCTTCAAAATTGAAAATCTCGTTTTTAATAGCCGACCGCAGTATCCGGTAATCATAAAACATTTTGGGCGTCAGCGAAACGGTGTCTGTTGCAGCCAGTTTCTGGTCGTAATCTTTTAGTCTGCCCAGCTCTTTTCCAATCGATTCCTTGCTCATGTCTGTTACCTTACCATCGTACTGGTGGTAGCCGAGCGCCACCCCGGTGGCGGGCCGCCATTGCAGGTATCCTACCAAAAAATCATCGGCAGTTCTTTGAAAGGCTGCATCGCCCGAAATACTTTTTTGAGCAGGCCGCGGCTGGTCGCAGCTGAAGAGGACGGCTACCGGAAGGAAAAGGATGGCAAGTTTTTTCATAGATAAATGTTTATTGAACCGAAGTTATGATTTTACGGCTTTAGAAAATAATTTATCAGGCAAAAAGTACCGAACTACCCAAAAAATCGAACCTTGTTGATTCATTCTCCGTTAAAGTAGCTAATACCTTTCCCCCAATATAAATTGATGTTTAAAACCATGAAAAAGAAATTCGTTGTGTTCGCGTTGGTCATTGCCGCTTTTGTGGCTATTACATCAGGTTGTAATGTTAGCCGCGGCTATGCCGGCTTTTATCATCATAGCTGGAGAGGTTACTGACCAGTAATTAACCCTTCATTTCTATCGTTTTTTGCTATTTTCTCTGCTCCCGGCATTAGAATTTTACGAATGTGATTAATCCTTTTCGATTAATATCCATCAAACATACAAACACCCTGTATTTTGGATGTTGACATTAAAAATTTAAAGTCATGAAAAAGAAATTCGTTGTATTCGCATTTGCCATAGTAGCTTTTGTATCGGTAACATCGGGATGTTATGTGGGTTATGGTTATCCCCATTACCACCATCGTTACTACCGTGGTTACTAATAAATAGTTTAAGTTTGGTTTGGTGTGTGTGATGAAAGCCCCGGCGGTGCCGGGGCTTCTTTGTTTTTGGTTAATTAAAGACAATGTAATTAAGTAAGGATTTCAATAATGAACACCGAATATCGACTGCCGAGGTAAGAAAATCCGGAAGTTCAATTTCATAATACTTAAATTTTACGATATTAATGTTGATAACTACCTGGTTGTTAAAAGAAAACAGCTGTAAAAAAACCCTGCGCAAGAAACTTAACAGTTTGTTCATGATAAAATTTAATGCCCATTTTACTTTTAGGGATGAAAAACAACCAGTAAAATGAAAAAAACAATCATCGCGACCGCGTTATTAGTAGCATGCTTTTTTTTCGCTTCGGCAAGGATAGAAGACCTGAACGGAAAATGGACCGGCCTTTTAAAAACCGACCAGGGCGACGAGTTTACTTTACTTTATAATTTTAAAATTGACGGCGATGCTTTATCCGGTACCGCCAAAACGCCAAAAGGTTATATGCCGATAAACGATGGAAAAATTACCGGCGACAGCTTTACTTTTAATGTGATTGTAAACCACATGGAAATTGACCACACGGGGAAATTTTACGGCGATTCGGTGGGTGTTGATCTTAGCCTGGGTGATGCAAGATCGCATGCAACGTTGAAAAGAGCTGCGCAATAATCCAAATAAAAAAATCGGGCGTGTTTTCTTGTTTCCTGTAAAAAAAATCTATTTTTATTGGAAAGAACAACCGATTATGAAAAAGAAAATTTTTATCACCACAATTTTATTGGGCTGCTGCGCATTTTGCTTTGCAGTTATTGCAGACCTGAACGGCAAATGGAGCGCCGTATTTAACGCACCGGACGGCAATCAATATCCGCTTACCTACACTGTGAAAATTGACGGTAATAAGCTATCCGGCACATTGGAGACCGCAGGTATGTCGGTTCCGTTGGATAATGGCATGATCGCGGGCGATAGTTTAAAGTTCAGCGTTACCGTGCAGGGTACCGAATACGTACACAAGGGCAAATATTATGCTGCCGGCGATTCGGTTGCCATGGATGTTACTTTCGAGGGCACTAAAGGGCACAACGTTTGGACGAGGGCAAAATAGCCAAAGGCCTGTAACACTTTCCGAGATATTAAGTCTGATAAGAAAAACTAAACATCATGAAAAGAAAGATTTTTACAACCACAGCTCTGGTATGCTGCTTTATGGTATGTTTCGCTATTATCGCCGACATAGCAGGCAAGTGGACAGGCACCTTAAAAACACCCGATGGTAACGAGTTACCGTTAACCTACACATTTAAACTGGATAGCGGCAAAGTAAAAGGCAATGTTGAATCGCCCCAGGGAACTATCGATATCACCGACGGAAAGATAAACGGCGACGATTTTACTTTTAGTTTATCCGTTAACGGCACCGATGTTAAGCACACCGGTAAGTTTTATCCCGCAGCAGATTCAATAGGGATGGACATTGACTTTAACGGCACCAAGCTGCATACCACGCTAAAACGCAGTACTGATAAATAAATATCAGCTTTCGCAAATATTTCCTGTAAGCACCTGTAGTCACCTTCTTTTTTTGAGGAACCGGCTGCAGGTTTTTTTATGCATTAACAATTTTGCTCGTGCATTTTTTTACCGCCTCGTTAACTATGAAAAAATCTGCTTTGCGCTGCAACGTTTTACTTTAATACGCATCTAATACAGGGGTATTTGTTACCGGGTTGTAAACTTAACTGCGATAATGATTTCCTTTAAAAAACGATGGATATTGAGGCTCATATACTAGGTTTGGTGGTTAAAAAGCTGGCAAAAGAAGCTACGGCTGCAGAGTTGTCTGAATTAGACCGACTGTTAGTTGAAAACCCAGATATCGGCAATTCGCTGGAAAACACTTTCGCATTGTGGGATATAATCGATTTTGATACTACGCTCAGCGTGGAAGAAATTGACCGTAACCTTGGCCGCGTTTTAAAAAATATCCATGCCCGTATAAATGCGCCGGAATCCGGACAGGATGGCGGCGATCCGCCCAAACAGCAATCATAAGAACACTATTTAGAAAACATCTAAATAAAATATTCTCAATGTTTTGGTATACCATTCGGGTCGTGCATTTTATCTTTGCGGTATATGGTCCGCAGCTTTATAGCCTATTCACTGATCTTAGCATTACTTTCTGCCAACTTTTCGCGCCTGTTTTTTTACGCAGGCTTCGAGTTGAACAGGACTTATATTGCTACGCATTTGTGCGAAAACCGGGATAAACCATGGCTTCATTGTAATGGCCGTTGCTATTTCATGAAAAAAATAAGGCAAGCCGAAGAAAAAGAGAAAAACGATGAGCGACAGTCTCAGAAAAATCTTTTCCAGGAAGCCTTATTTACTCAAAAGGCCGACACCCGGTTTTATTCGCAGGTATTGCAGGTGATGCAGGTGCCCAATCACCGCATTGCGCTGCCTAACGTTGATATCCCTATCTTCCAGCCTCCGCAGGAGGCTCAATACCAAAAAACTGTTTAAAAGGATTTTTACCAACGGAATAATGTAGAGACGCAATGTTTTGCGTCTCCCGCGTGCAAATACCGCATGCTGGTCAAGCGAATATGCACGCTGTTCCGTTGTTGGATAGAAATTCCGTCCGGAGACGCAAAATATTGCGTCTCTACGAGAAGGTTTGTAATCAAATCTACTTTCAAACAGATTCCATTATTTGCCCGTTGATGGTCAAATAAATCCAATTCATCTCTAATTTATTATACCAGGTAATGAAAGATTGCTATCGCAATCAAACTTTCGTTCCCAACTCTGTTTACAATGCATTTTTTTAAAAAAACAGCTTGCACTGTTATCCCTTGGGTTTTGTGGGTAACCATTTGCTCCGCGCAAAAAATATATAAAGGAAAAGTTACCGATGCCATTACCCGCGAGCCAATTGAATACGCAGGCATCAGCACCGGCACACCAGGGAGAACTGCCATCACCGATAAATACGGCAATTTTCAATTATCGCTCCGGTCCGACACTGCCACATTGCAGGTTTCCTGCATTGGGTATAACCGCCAGGTTGTAAGGGCAGTAAGCGCCGGTTCGCCTATAACTATCATGTTAACACGCGGCGCTGTTGATCTCAAAGAGGTAATTATTTCGCCCGATCAAAATAACAATTCGTTTCATACACTAAGTGCGCTCGATCTTAACCTGCGCCCGGTAAACTCTTCGCAGGACCTGATGCGGCTGGTACCCGGATTGTTTATTGCACAGCACATGGGCGGTGGCAAGGCCGAGCAAATATTTGTGCGGGGTTTTGATGCGGACCATGGCACCGACATTAATGTTTCGGTTGACGGGATGCCGGTAAATATGGTATCGCATATCCACGGACAGGGTTACGCCGACCTGCATTTCCTGATCCCGGAAACAGTTTCGGCATTTGATTATGGCAAAGGGCCTTACTATACCGAAAAGGGCGATTTTGCCACCGCCGGATATTTAAATTATAATACCAAAGACGCATTGGATCACAGCCTGGTGAGCATAGAGAGTGGTCAGTTCAATACCTTTCGGGCCGTGGCGTTAATTGACCTGCTAAATGCTAACGCCAAAAAAAATGGTGAAAATGCTTACATAGCAGGCGAATACAATTATACCGATGGCGCTTTTAAACTCCCCGAACATTATAAACGCTATAACCTTTTCGGGAAATATTCACTGCGACTCGGCGACAATAATAAACTGTCGTTCAGCGCGTCAACTTTCGGCACCAGTTGGGTGGCATCCGGTGAAATACCCGAACGCGCGGTAGCGGCGGGCACCACAGCCATAGATGCCAACGGCAATGCCTACAAAATACCCGAAATTGCCGATCCTATCGGTCGTTTTGGGACTATCGACAGCGCACAGGGCGGCAAAACAAGCCGCAGTAACATTGTCGCTAAACTGGCTACCGGTCTGAAGAATAACTGGACAATGGAGAACCAATTATATTATACCCATTACAATTTCCTGCTGCATGTGAATACGTCTTTTTTTGCGGAGGACAGTCTTGGCGGCGAGCAGCAGCAACACGAAACAAGGGACATGTATGGCTATAACGGTAAATTAACCAAACGGAACTACATCGGTAAAAACATTTTGACGTCAACACTGGGCCTGGGAACCCGTTTTGACCGGACTTATGGCACCGAACGCAGCGATGTGACCGAGCAATACAAACTACTTGATTATATTGAACTTGGCGATATAAAAGAGAACAATACCAACATCTACCTTGATGAAACGCTGGAAAGCGGCAAATGGCTGTTCAATGCAGGCGCAAGGGTTGATGGGTTTAATTTCAATTTTCACGATTCCACCAAAACCAACCTCATAGTAAGCCCAAAGGTCAATATTCAGTACACAGTAGATGATAATATCCAATTTTACCTGAAAGCAGGTAAAGGCTTTCACTCCAACAATGCCATTACGGTAATAGGCAATAATGGTTTTGAAACGCTGCCCGCCGCCTACGGCGCCGACCTGGGCTTAAACTGGAAGCCATTCACCCACCTTTATCTGAACGCGGCCGTTTGGTACCTATACCTGCAGCAGGAGTTTGTTTACTCGGACGATGGCACCATTGTACCCGGAGGCAAAACAAAGCGCGAGGGGCTCGACGTGTCGGCCCGGTACCAGTTAGCAAAATGGCTTTTCGCCGACCTGAACCTGAACCTGGCAAGGCCCCGGCTGGCCGACAGTGTTGCCGGGCATGGCTATCTTGCACTGGCGCCTACATTTACCAGTACCGGCGGACTTGATTTTAAATTCGCCAACGGCGTAAACGGCGGCCTAAGCTACCGGTATATGCACAGCCGGCCGGGCAATAATACCAACACGCTAATTGCCGATGGCTATTATGTAACCGACTTAAAGATAAATTATACCCAAAAGCGATACGAAATAGGACTAAGCATTGAAAACCTGCTCAACACCAAATGGAATGAATTTGAGGCCGAAGAAGTAAGCCAGCTAAAAGGCGAAACCGTACCCGTCGACCAGATGAGTTTTACCCCCGGAACGCCATTTTTTGCGAAGCTGCGGGTAGCGGTATTTTTTTAGAACTACGATAATAAATCGGCGAGGTTTTAACACGGAGAGGAGGCACGGAGAGCACCGGGTTTTTTAATGGAACAAACATTTTAATAGTAGGTAGATCATTTACGATATGTTAAAAAATTGCGATCAGATTTATTAATGTTTTAACATCAATTTTACTTTAGCCCCGTTCCTTTGCAATGGGAATTTTTTAACAAGATCAGTTTAGTTAGTTGACCGGTTTGTGCATGCAAGCCGTTTTTTTTATGCAGACGTAAAACTAAAGGTCGCCCGGTGAGGTAATCTCCTTTTCCATTATATTGTAATTGTAGTCATTCCTGGTAAAGTATTCGCCGGTGTGTTTAAACCCGGCTTTCAAATAGAAGCCATAGGCCGTGTCGCGGGCATTGCACCATATGCGTGTGCCGCCGTTCTCGCGGGCATGATCGATCACCTGGGTTAACAGTGCGGTGCCCACTCCCATATATTGCATTGCCGGGTCGACAGCCAGTTTGCGGAATTGAAAGTCGGCGCCTTTCCAAAATAAAGAAATTACGCCACCCAGTTTATCATCCTTAAATGCTCCGAAATGAATACCCTCCGTATCCTCCTCCATCTCCATTTCAAACATTTTTTGACCTGGGTACAGCACATCCCTTCGTAATCGCCAGGTATTTTCGGGTGCTATTTGCTCGATAGTTATCATTTTTTAGGGAGGTTAAAGGTTAAAGGCGAAAGGTTAAAGGTTGACCGAAAAGTGCCTTTAACCTTTCGCCTTTTACCTCAAAGCGGAATATTCCCATGCTTTTTCCTCGGGTTGTTCACTACTTTATTCTCCAGCATTTTAAAGGCATGGATTAATTTTAACCGCGTTTCGGATGGTTCTATCACTTCATCAATAAAACCACGCTCGGCAGCCCGGTACGGGTTGGCAAAGATGTCAGAATAAGCCAATTCCATTTCTTTCCACTTGGCGTCTTTGTCTTCGGCTGCATTGATCTCTCGCTTAAAAATAATTTCAGCAGCGCCTTTTGCACCCATCACTGCTATTTCTGCCGATGGCCACGCAAAGTTCATATCGGCGCCTATATGTTTGGAGTTCATTACATCATAAGCCCCACCGTAGGCTTTACGCGTAATAACAGTTATGCGCGGCACCGTAGCTTCACAAAAAGCAAACAATAGCTTAGCGCCGTTGGTAATAATCGCGTTCCATTCCTGGTCGGTTCCTGGTAAAAAGCCCGGTACATCTTCAAAAACCAGCAGCGGAATATTAAAGCAATCGCAAAAGCGTACAAAACGTGCACCTTTGGTTGAGGAGTTTATATCAAGCACCCCTGCCAAAAAAGCAGGCTGGTTAGCCACTATACCTATACTGCGACCGGCAAGGCGACCAAATCCCACCACAATATTTTCGGCAAAATCTCTATGAACCTCTAAAAACGATCCGGCATCTATTACATGGTCTATTATTTCCCTTATATTATAGGGCTGCGAGGCGTTCTCCGGCATTATTGTGTCCAGCTCGACACGTAGCTCGTTTCTGCTTTCGTAAGGCAAAGCAGGCGCTGTGTCCTCGCAATTTTGCGGCATATAACTCAGCAATTTTTTTACGTGCTGTATGGCATCGATCTCATTCGTACAGGCAAAATGGGTAACACCCGATTTGGTGGCATGCGTGTTTGCGCCGCCCAGTTCTTCGGAAGTTACAATTTCATGGGTAACGGTTTTTACCACATTGGGCCCGGTTACAAACATGTACGAGGTGTTCTCTACCATCAATATAAAATCGGTAATGGCGGGTGAGTAAACCGCCCCGCCGGCGC
>Ga0206878_10333_pt1 | contig 16484 bp, 13 predicted proteins | sample Alteio_BWOrgCont_8_FD_152621 | JGI IMG/M metagenome (GOLD analysis project Ga0206878, IMG submission 152621) | Enriched cells from forest soil in Barre Woods Harvard Forest LTER site, Petersham, Massachusetts, United States -... | ecosystem: Environmental > Terrestrial > Soil > Temperate forest >... | reverse complement strand
GTATTTTTACATCCTGTATTAGTGTCAGTAACTGTTACTATATAAGTAGTAGTAGACGAAGGATTGGCGTATGGCTGGGCTATTGAATCAGAATTAAGTCCAGTTGAAGGCGACCAGCTGTATGACATATGCGCAATTGCGGCGGTTCCTATTAGAGCACTGTCACCATTACAAATGGTTGGATCTGAACCTGCATGGGCAGCGGGTAGTGAATCAATTACAACTTTAGTGGGGGCGGAATAATCTATGCAACCGTTTGGATACATTACTCCTACTGAGTATTCAATAGCTGTATCTGTTATGGTAATGGTTTTCGTAGTGTCTCCATTTGACCAAAAAAAACGTGAACCATTTGATGCAGTTAAATTCATAGGTTGTCCAGCGCAAAAATTCGCAGTATCTCCTTCTACTATATATGCCTCCGGAACAGGTTTAACAATTATCAACACTGAATCAGAATTTTTGCAACCTGTAGATGTATTAGTTACGGTTAGAGTGTACATGGTGGTGTCAGTAGGGCTGGCCTTGGGATTAGAAATAGTGTATGAGCTTAATCCGCGGGTAGGAGTCCATTGATACGTATTGCCTGCAACGGGGGCGCTCCCTATCGAAATCGTATCACCGTAACACATTGTTTGACTGGGGCCCGGATTAGCAATGGGGGATGGATCAATGGTTATAAAAAGCTTATTTGTATCGCAGCCTATTAGGGGATTTAAATTACAAACAATATAGGTTAAAGTGTCTTTTCCATTAAAATTAGTATTGGCAGTATATTCAATTGATTTTCCAACTACAGAGGCGCTTCCATGTTTTGGAGAGAAGTATATTGTAGGCGGAAAATCAAGAATACTATCTATGCCTTCCACAGAGTATACTGTAGTTGTTCCGCTGTTTTCACATATTGTTATTGAATCATTTTGCGCCTTGCCTATAAATTGAAAAAGCAGAATAAATATTATTGGCAGTGTCCTTATTAGTAGTGTTTTCATCGTATATCTTTAAGAATATGTGATAATAATTTTTTGTAAAATTCATACGAATCGCGTGGTGTTTCTTGTTATTTCGACAGAAGGGGATAAAGAAATGCTTAAACTAAAAAGGTGATAGCTTAAGTGAAAAGTACTCCCAATGCCAATAAAATGAACTAAAAGAGCGGACGTTAATGGATTTAAGTTCTTAACAGAGAGTGTGTTTTATTTTCTTAAAGCGCGTATGGATGACTTAAATCATGCTTATTAATGCGCGGCATCATTTAATTTTAGCTGAATTAGCTTTTTCTTTGGAATAGTTAATCCAAATAAAAATGTTTTATGGAAATCAAAGTGGAATCTCCTCATTTTACGGTCAACTCCTTATTGCAGGAATATATAATCCGCAAAGTAGGAAGGCTGTATCATTTTAATAAAAGATTTATTAGCGCGGAAGTATTACTGAGGCTTGATAAATCGGATACTGACGATAATAAAGTATGCGAAATTAAGCTTGTAGGTCCACGTAAAGACCTGTTTGCCACTTGTAATGCATCCACGTTTGAAGATGCTATAACCGAAGTAATACATTCGCTTGAAAAGCAAATGAGAAAGCAAAAAACTCGATATAGCTCCGATAAAGAAAAAATTAATGTAGAGGACACCGAGGGCGAAGGAACGGAACTATAGTGTATTAAATAGAAATGTCCTTGCAAGGAAGTTTACAAGGACATTGACTATTTACCTGTGACCCCGGTGGGGATCGAACCCACGACCCAAAGATTAAGAGTCTTAATATTTACTATATTAATTTTATAAAAATAGTATATTAAACTATTGTAAATAAAGGATTTTAATAGAAATTAATATTTGTTTATTTTGTGTTATTATATTGATAATTTGCATACATTTGTGCAAATATAGTGCAAATCTGATCACCATGAATGCAGTAATTAACCTCTTTCTTGATACAAGGCGGGCCAAGGCAAACGGTAAATACCCGGTAAAACTTAGAGTGTATTTTAATACAGTTGCAAAACATTACCGGACAGGTTATGATGCAACAGAAGATGAGTTCTTTAATGCGTACTTATCTAAAAGGCCGCGCAATGAATTTAGAGATTTAAGGATAAAACTTAGTAGCATTTCAAATGAAGCTGAAAAAAACGCTTCAAAGATTGAGCCCTTTTCTTTTGAGAAATTTGAAAAGAAAATGTATCGTGGTAAAGGTGAATCAGATAATGTATTCTTTTATTATAAACAGTACATAGAACAATTAAGAAAGGAAGAACGTGCAGGTACTCTCAGTAATTATGACATAAGTTTAAAGTCCCTGAAAAAATTCGTAAATAGGAATAAGGAAAAGCCAGTAGAAGCTTTATCATTTTTTGATGTGACACCAGATTTTCTAAATAGCTATGAAAAATGGATGGTAGGGGAGGGGCGTTCATTAACTACTGTTGGGATTAATCTTCGTCCGTTACGCGCTATATTTAATATTGCACTACAAGAAGGGAATTTTACAATTGAAACATATCCTTTTGGCAAACGCAAATACCAAATCCCTGCTGGTCGAAAGGTAAAGAAAGTATTGAATAATGCTGAACTTAAAACATTATATACTTTTAAAGTTCCTAAGAATAGCCCACAAACAAAAGCAAGAGACCTTTGGTTTTTCAGTTACCAATGTAATGGTATGAACATAAGAGATATTGCAGAGCTTAAATACAAGGATATACAGGGGGATAAAATAGTATTTATACGAAATAAAACCAAGAATACTAATAAAGCTAATTCCAAGCCTATTATCGTTCCCATTACTGACTTGGTAAAGAAAACAATTCAAAAATATGGTAATCCTAAATTAAGCGGTGAAACTTATGTATTCCCTGTTTTTAGTGATGGGATGAATCAATTTGATAAACTCAAAAAGATACAGAATTTTGCAAAATTCATAAATCAACATATTAAAAACCTGGCGGTAGCAGCCGGATTACCTACAGGTATATCTACTTATTGGGCAAGGCATAGCTTTACTACAAGCGCAATACGCAATGGTGCAAGCATGGAATTTATTCAAGACAGCTTAGGACATCAGGATATGAAAACAACCATGAACTATTGGGGCGGGTTTGAGGAATCTGTAAAGCGAGATATATCCGAAAAAATCATGGATTTTGTATAGATAGTACTATAAATCAATAGATTATACTATTTGGATAAGAATAGGCAACCGAATAGGGTACTTTTTCAGGATGAGACATTATGAAACATCTATATCATAAGCCGAATCATTATATAAATCAAGATACGGTTTCCATTTTTCCTTTTCATTCTCTACCCTAAAAAGTTTCATTAGCAAATCGTAATTCATACCTTTTAAAAGGCCGTAATCTTCTACTAAACTCATAAATTTTGGGTCATTATTCTCACTCATCCATATACAGTTACAGAATAATAGCAAAATCTCAAATTCAGATAATTGAGCTCTTACAAGTTTGATATACATGTTTTTATCAAATCCTTTTATGTCTGTTTCCTCTATTTTCCTGAAAATCCTGTATAGATTCCTATAATAATGGCCTAATAAATGCCCATATTTCCTATATAGTTCACTGTAAGCAACGCCAATTTTTTGCATCCTGCCTTCAGCATCATTGTTGTAATATTCAGTATCAAGAGAGTATATCCTTCCCAAAGCGTTATAAATATTCTGGAATATCCCCCTGCTACTTGTGTCATTTTTTTTGATATTCTCAAGTATTTTGTAATGCAGTTCTATTTGCTTCATTACAATATTTTCCGCAGATTGGATTCTATTAAATAGGGCAGTATCATCAACCGCGGATGTGTATTTTTCAATAAACTCTTTAGCCCTTGTAAGTTGCTTTTTGGCCTCTTTCCATAAATATACAGTTGCAACAGCAAGAAGGGCTGTGCCAATGGCTGTGCCAACCTCACCCACCTCACCCCAATTTATGTCAAAATCAAAGAAAGATTCGCTGCAACAAACGATAATCATAAATTAATGCCATCTACATTTTCAAGGCCATGCGATCTTTTAAATTTATCAAATTGCAATTCGTCAAATTTTGTTTGCAGAGAATTCAAAGCGTTTTCTCTGTCTGCTATCAACTTAGTAAGTCTTACCTTTTCCTGAGCGTCTAACTCATAAGGGGAACTCTTTTTTTCTTCCTTTTCTTTTATTTCCTCGTAAAATTTATACCATTCATCATAAGCTCTTATGTAATCCTGTAAAAATTTCACAATTGGATCATTTTTTTGTTTGATTTTATTATAAAGTGCCTGATTGTCCAGGTACTCATAATTACGTATTTCGAAAAATCTTGCTAAAGCCAAAAGTGCAACTCTAAATGCATTTTGCCTATCTCTATCTGAAATAAAAACCATTTTCCTCGTGGTATCTTCTGCTTCCATTGCTGGGGTAAAAATGTCATAATCTATGCTGGCTTGACCGGAAAAATCAGGCTTAATGGAAGATTTAATTTGTATGGAAAAAACACAATTATCAGGTACGAGAATCGACTTGTTTAAAATAACAAGTGAAACATCTCTTTGATAAGGGCTTGCCACGCAATCAATTGGGCTACTAAATTTACTTTTGTTTAACTGATTAATAATTTCAAACCATATATAAAAGTTAGAGCAGTCTTCATTTGGAATGCTGATTTTTTTAAATAAAATGCCCTTTCCGGAAACACTCGGAATTATTTCTTGTTTAAACCCTTGTAAATCGACCTTTTCCATGGTGCTAATTTAAAATATTTCTACTCTTCTCATTCAAATTATTATACTCCATCTCGCAATTTCTCTGTTTGATATGGGTGAAAAGCCCTTAATTTACCTGAGGGTTCAATTTCAATCCTATAATAAACGCCATCATAATAGGCACTCCTACCGCCTCTCCTAATAAATACTTTATCTGGATTCTTACCAAGATACAAGATGTAGTCCCCATATACTTTCTCAATTACGGCTTCAATAATCCTTTTAACATCTTTAAATTTATATTGAAATACTGATTTTTCATCAAATCTTTCACCGACTTTAACTTCCTTCACGTGACGAATAGATATATGCAGGAATCTTTCAAAATCCCACCAAACTGGATATTTTTTATGAGATAATCTCATATCCCCTGCGTCAAAAGTCATACATAAGTATAATAGAGAATAGAAATTTGTTTTATAGGTTTTTGCAATCTCTTTAAGTTTTTCAGATGACTTTTGTAATTCCTTTTCAACCAGCTTCATTTTTTTATTTATTCTCCTTCCCTCCAGTTGATTAAACTCAAGCTCCTCTTCTTTTGTTATAGTTGAATGTATCAATTTTGCTTTTAGTTCATAATATCTTATTGCAGGTATTAATTTGCCTGTGTTTTCGTCTGTTAGTTCATCCTTTACTTCTGGAGAAATTCTTTTATTATTATGAAATTGAAGTAATCCGATTAATTCACACATTTCTTCAGGTAATAAGTTATCCTCATTTTTTAGCTTATCTGAGTAAATCCCTATTTTAATTCTATCGATTTCTAATTCGGGGTTCTCGCTTTCTGGTACGTCAAGGATTATGACATTTTGCAACTCTTTTTGTCCGGATAATACAAAACGATTTTCTCTTGGTCTGAAATTAAACGAAGATATTAACTCAATATCTGAGCTCAAAATGCCAATTCTATCTAAATGCTCTCTATTTTCAGAAGATATGCCAAGCAAAGTAGATGGGATAAATTGAATATACCCACCTGTCTGAGAAATTGGTTCAATTTCAATATTCCTCTGAAGTTCTATTCTTTTATCCTTATCATAAAGAAATGTACCGCTTAGGGTTTCGCCAAAACTATTATAAGCTTTTGAGTTTTGGTAAAACGTTAAATGGACAAAACTGTCATATTGTCCATACTCTTTAAAGATTTGCTCGTATGAATAGCGATCTGGCAGCATTTTAAAGCAAACAGAAGTTCCTCATTTACGCCACCCAATACAGGTGTTTTTGGAACTCAATAAATAAATCCTTTATTTTAGTCACACCGCCCAATTTGGCCTCAGCATCATTTATGGCGTGATACTTTAATTCAAGTAGGCTGGGCAGTTTTTCTTGATCGAGTTCTTCCACGCCTGTTTCAATATACTTGGAAAGCACAAAACCCAAAAACTCTTTTTGGTTAGTATCTAAGCGGGCAAAGATGCTTTCCTGGGCATTAGCAACTCTTGCCTCCCTGGTTATAGGTTTCACTAAAAATGCAATGTATTCCAATACATCAAAAAGGTCGCTTTTTTCAGCATCAATTACCTTTTGCAAGGTTGTAAGTTCCTCTTTGCCATAACCAGCCTCAGCCAATTTTACAAGCAATGCTTTCCGGGTTAAAGGGTTGGACCATATTCTGCGTAACTCTGCCTCATTCTTAAAGAAATCAGGGATTTTACCAAAGAGGTTATTTATGTATTCCTGTACCGAAATAGGTTTACCATCTGGTCCCCAAAAGGTAGTATCAACGGAATGTAATATTTCGCGCTCCTTGCCGTCCCTCAGCTTAATCCTTATTTTAGGGATAGGCTCTTTTTTATCAAGCTTTTGTTTTGGCTCCTTTAATACATCTGGTTCTTTTTTTTGCTTTGTATCCGTATATAGGTATTCTTCTGGGTCACCATCCCATTCAGGGTCTTTAAAGCGTTCGCTTGCGTTCACAAAGTCATAAATGGTAAAGAAGTACTTGCCATCAAATAAGCGCGTTCCCCGGCCTATTATCTGTTTAAACTCAACTATACTCCTGATAGGTCGCATTAATACAATATTCCTAATGTTTCTGGCATCTACCCCGGTAGATAGTTTTTGAGAAGTGGTTAATATGGTTGGTATGCTTTTCTCATTATCCTGAAATTCCCGTAGATACTGTTCACCCAACTCTCCATCATTGGCAGTTACCCGCACACAGTAGTTAGGTTCCTTGCTTGTTTTATATTGGTTAATCAGATCACGAACAAAAGCGGCATGGGCTTGGTTGGCACAAAAAACAATTGTCTTTTCATTTTGATTAATCAGGTCCATAAATATTTTCACCCGATTAGCTTCCCTCTCCTTAATTTCAATACTCTTATTGAAATGTTCTTCCTTATAGGTTTTCCCTTCTTCTATCTCGCCCTCTATAATAGTGTCATCCGTTTCGTAGGTATATTCATCAAGTGTAGTTTTAATACGCTTTACTTTAAATGGAGTAAGGAAGCCATCATTTATCCCTTCCTTTAATGAATACACATATACAGGCTCACCGAAATATCTATATGTATTAATATTTACATCATGCTTTGGGGTAGCTGTTAAGCCAATTTGAACTGCTGGGGAGAAATATTCCAAAATAGCTCTCCAGGTGCTTTCATCATTTGCGCCTCCCCGGTGGCATTCATCTATAACTATAAAATCAAAGTAATTCGGTGGGTATTGACCAAAATAAGGAGTGTTTTTAGGGCCACTCATAAAAGTCTGAAATATGGTAAAAAATATACTGCCATTGGTAGGAACGCTTCCTTTTTTGCTTATTTCTTTGGGGCTGATACGTACCAAAGCATCCTCTGAGAAAGCAGAAAAAGCATTGAAAGCTTGATCTGCAAGTATGTTTCTATCTGCTAAGAATAAAATACGGGGCCTGCGTGAACCGTCAAATTTCAGGTTCCAACGCGTTTGAAATAGTTTCCATGCAATTTGAAAGGCTATAAATGTTTTACCTGTACCCGTGGCAAGAGTTAGTAATACCCTGTTCTTTTTATCAGCAATAGCATCCATCACTTTATCAACTGCTATTTCTTGGTAAAAGCGGCCTCCCATACTGCCTCCTTTATCCTCGTAAGGAACACTATTAAAGTTGTTTTGCCATTGATTTTGGACTGGAAAGGTTTTATTCCATAATTCATCAGGAGAATGGAAATTATCTACCAGCCCTTCAAAGGCCGTCTCCATGTCTATATAATATATCTGCTTACCATTTGCCGCGTATGTAGAATCAAGCTTTAACTTTTCAGCATAGTCTTTAGCCTGGGCCACGCCCTCCCCAATTTCTCTTTCATCGCTTTTAGCCTCAATAACTGCAAGTTTGCGCCCTTTGTATTGCAATACGTAATCGGCCTTTAATGGATTAACACGCTCACCACTTGCCTGTATTTTACCAGGTGCAACGGGTAGCTCCCTATGTACTTTTACATCAGGGTTCTTTTTTGTATCCCAGCCGTTCTCCTTTAGCTTTGGGTCAATTAACTCTGCTTTGGTTTCGGCTTCGTTCATTTTTTTCTTTTTCCTGGCAGCTTTGGAAGAATTTTTTTACCCGATCCTTTCGGTACTAAATTTTGGCTTTTCATCCAGTCAATAGCCTTAAAGAATTTTTCCCTTGGAATATCTAATTTCTTCTCATGCCAGTTCTCCCTGGCTTCGCAGACTATGGCTTCTTCATCAGTAGGCAACCCATCAATCAATAAATTATTCCACGCAGCATATGTAGTCGCCACTATTTCCGCTTGTTCAGTATTCATTGGAATCATCAAGCCTATAAGCCAATCTAATGTATCTATGTTGTCATTCAGACAAGTTTTTGTTTTTTCAGCAATCTTACTCGCCTGCCTTCCTAAGTTATAAATATAGTACCCAGCATCTTTTTTGGTTACAGTATAAAAGCCCGCTTTAGCTGCTCTTGGTTCTACTTTGTTTTTTACATGCACAAAATCGTTAGGACCCGCAGCATCTTTGACAGGAGTTCTGTCTAACTCAATATTCAAATGGTATTGAATCGTATTGATAATTTTTTCCGCTTTAACATGATGAAAAGTATTTTCCTTCCCTTTTTCTAAATGCTTTTGCAAGGCAATTACCGTTAACCCCGCTTGTAAATCTGTCGTAGAAATGCCCGGTATCAACATAGGAGGTTCAATAGCTTTCTCAATAGAAACATTAATATTTAGCTCTCCCGTAAAAGCCTTTTGTAACATAGACTTTTTCAATTCCTCTAAAGCATTTAACTTTTGTTGGGATATAGCTTCCAGTTTTTTAGTTTCAACTGAAAGAGTATCTAATTGATAGGCTATTTTCTTTTGTATCTCCAATTTTGGAAAAGGGAAGGTTTGTGTTTCAAAAGTTCCCATGTTAATATTATCTTGTGCGCTTCCCTTACCTAATAACTGCAATGTTGCTTTAAGAAACTGCAAAGCATAATATGTATAATTTACATCAGCCTTTTTAGGGTCCACTACAAGTCCTATCATGCTATCAGGGAAACATGAATCAAAATCTAAAATACCTGTTTCAGCAATATTTGCAGCTATGGTTATACATATTGTGCCCTTATACCAAAGTTTACTCTGAGCCAAGCCAACTTCATTATAAGTTTGAGAATATTGAACTATAAATTTGTCAGCATTTCTAACATCTCCAGTTTGAATAAAGGGATACTTCCCTCCATAAAGTTTTATATCATTTCTTGGGCGATTTTTTGATTTCCCCCTGCCAAATGTTAATGCGATTTCAGCTAACTTTTTTTCTTCCCAACCCTCTCCCTTATTAGTAAATATGCTTTTCAATTCACTTTGAAAAAGCTCCTTAGCATTTTGCAGATTCTTTTCAGTGTTTTCTTTTGCTTTAGCAATAGCTGTAAAGGCTTCATCTAAAATGGCTACTATACGCTTTTGTTCGGCGAGGGGAGGAATTGGGATTGGTAAATCTTGAAAATGTCTTAACCTTAATGATTTTGCTGTTGCGCCAACCGCAACTTTTTCAAAGTATTTATGGAAATGAATTAAGTACTTAAAAGCAAACTGAATATCTACGGTATCGTTAAAGTTAAATATTGCGTATGCTCTTTGATGTAAGTCAAATTTACCCGAATAGAATTTTGGCAAAAAGGTTGCTCCCTCACCAGCAATAATAATCGCATCACAATCAAATAGATATTTTGAACTCCTTTTTATGATTTTTGACCTATCAAAAAAAGCATAATCCCCACTTTCAATTGCATCTTCTGTATTTGAATTGCCTGTACTTATTTTACACAAATCGCCCAGTCTTTTTTCTTCCCAATCTTTCATCATACTAATTCTTTAATGGTAAGGAGTATTCCATTGGTTTCAGCATCCAATTTATATTTCCCAGGCACAATCATTTCTCTTCGCTTAAACGTTCAATGTCCCTTTCAATATCATTCATTACAAAATCATAAACTATGTCCACTATTTTCTCGATGTCTTTGGTAGATAATTGTTCAGGGTACAATTTCTTTACTACTGGCTGTTGATTATTATAATTAATCAGGGTGAAACTATACCCGTAAGTGTCTATCTTGAAATCTAATTGAAACCCGCTACCATAAGCTTCAGTACTTGATTTTTTTAAGCCATTAAGTCGATACGAAAAAAATAAATTAGTATTAGTCCTCAAAAACTCTTCATTTTTCCAATGCTCGGTTAATTGGGGTATGGTAGTAATATTTTTATTTCTACCGGGCCACTGATAGTTACTGGAATAAAACCATTCCTTAAAATCCTCCATACGTTTTATTAAGGATTCATACAAGGGTACAAGGCTTTTGTCAATTATTTCAAATAGAATAGAAGTTGTTGCGGTTTGCTTTATTTCTTCGCGTTTAAGTTGTGATAATTTCTCTTTTAGTGTTTCGTACTTCTTTTGTGAAGGGCTTTTTAATTCTTCGTACTCTTTCTCTATTTCAGCTTCCAGTTCTTCAATGCTTGGTATTTCGCCACGTATGTTTTCGGGTAATAATTCTCTTATTTTATATTCTGCTATGCCTATTGGCTTTGAGGAATCACGCAAAGCGTACTCTGCTACTAAGCCATCTTTGGTTTTACAAAGAATTAAGCCAATGGACTCTGCATCATCTTTTTGTTTCAGATGTTCATCAGCCAGGTTCAGGTAAAATTCCATTTTGCCTTTGTATTCCGGCTTAAATTCATCAATTTTTAAATCAATAACTATGTATCTTTTCAGGCGTGTATGATAAAAAAGCAGGTCGAAAAAATATTCATTTTCGCCAAGCATTACTTTATACTGGCGGCCCATGAATGAAAAATACTGGCCCAATTCCAGTAAAAATTTTGTGATTTGAGTGGTTAGTGCATCTTCAAGGTCCCGTTCTTTAGCTTCTTTTCCGAGATAGATAAAATCAAACTTGTAAGGGTCTTTAAATAGTTGCTGTACCAATTCAGACTGTTGCGGGGCAATAGTATTTTTAAAATTGCTAACTATTTTCCCTTTTCTGTTATGCAAGCCACCCTCGATTTGATGGACCATTGCATCTCTACTCCATCCATTTTGTATAGTTTCCCGGATATAGAAAAGGCGTGTTTCTATATCCTTTACCTTATCAAGTAAGGTTATGTGATGATACCAGCTCAATTGTGCAAGTGTCCCTTGCACAAACTCATTTTGAGTGGTGTTTTCTAATTGTGCAAGTTCACCTTGCACAATTATATCTTTTTGATTATTAGGGCTTTGTAATTGCGCAGCCGTTGGTTGCACAATTGTACTAAATGCCGGATAAGCCTCTGCAAAGGCTCTCATATATTTCAGGTTCCTAACAGATAAGCCCTTAAAATCTGAAAATTCCATTTTAAGGTCAATAGCGAGTTTGTCAATAATTTTAGCTCCCCATCCTTCTTCTTTCTGCAACTCTAAAATAGTATTGCCAATTTCCCAATACAATTTCAATAGCTCAATATTAACTGCAACGCTTGCTTTAATACGTGCCTGCCGTATTTTCTCTTTGAGGGTATTTAGTATGTTTATATAAACGGGCTGTAACTGGCTCATTTTTATACTAATTCCTTTATGGTTAGGAGTATCTCATTTGTTTCAGAATCCAAAGTCTGAATTTCTTCCAATATTTTAATCGGACTACGTAATGCAGCTTCTTCAGGAGCATTTGGATTCTTAACGCTCAAGTCGTAAGTATTCGTATCAATATCAGCAACCTTTATGGTCCAGCTATTCTCACTTTCGGCTTTGGCTTTTTGCAGCTTAATAAACTCAGCCAAATCATTTTCATTAAGCGGGTTTGTCTTACCCAGGTTTCTTGTTAAGTTCAAAGAGTAAAACCATACTTTGCGGGTGGGTGTTCCTTTCTCAAAAAATAATACCACAGTTTTAACCCCCGCACCCGTAAATGTGCCACCGGGTAAATCCAATACTGTATGCAGGTTACAACTTTCAAGTAACAGCTTGCGTAAACTTACAGAGGCATTATCTGTATTGCTTAAAAAAGTATTTTTAATAACCACGCCTGCTTTGCCCCCTGCTTTTAATATCTTAATAAAGTGCTGCAAAAAAAGAAAGGCTGTTTCACCTGTTTTAATAGGGAAGTTTTGCTGCACCTCAACCCGTTCTTTACCTCCGAAAGGCGGATTTGCTAATACTATATCATAACGGTCCTTTTCCTGTATATCACCAAGGTTTTCTGATAAGGTATTGGTATGAATAATGTTAGGGGCCTCAATACCATGCAAGATCATGTTCATTATACCTATGATATAGGCTAATGATTTCTTTTCCTTGCCATAAAAGGTTTTGGTTTGAAGAGCTTCAGCGTCTTTGGTAGTTAGGTTTTTACTTGTTTTTAAATACTCAAAGGCTTCGCACAAAAAGCCTGCTGAACCCACAGCCCCGTCATATATTTTATTGCCAATTTCCGGGGCTATTACCTTAACAATGGTTTTAATTAATGGCCGGGGTGTATAATACTCGCCTCCATTGCGCCCGGCATTACCCATGTTCTTTATCTTGCTTTCATACAAATGGCTCATTTCATGCTTTTCGGCACTTGTACGGAAATGCAGTTCATCTATAAGGTTTATTACCTCTCTAAGATTATACCCGCTTTGTATCTTATTCTTAAGTTCATTGAATATCTCCCCGATTTTATACTCAATGGTATTGGCAGAGATTGCATCTGCTTTAAACCTCTTTAAGTATGGGAACAGCTTTAAATCAACAAAGTCTTTAAGATCATCCCCGGTTAATGCTTTATGGTGGTCAATCTTTCCATCCTTACCCTTTGGCGCGGCCCACGTTTCCCACTTGTATTCCTTACTTATTAGCTGGTCATAAGACCTCCCTGAAAGTTCGGCTTTTGCCTTCCTTTCGTTCTCCAGATCATCAAGGTATTTTAAGAACAATACCCAGGAGGTTTGCTCTACGTAATCAAGCTCACTGGAACACCCGGCATCTTTATGCAGGATGTCATCTATATTTTTAAAGGTTTGTTCAAACATGGGATAGGGATATAGAGTAAAAATAGGAATTTTATTGAATACCCGATTTCTATACTATTTCATGCTATTATAGTGACAGGCAATAACCGTTTCTAAGTCGTTTTTCAGTCGTTTCTCAGGAATTTACTTATTCTATTTCCTTCTATTATAGATAAATTATGTACACGTGTATGACCGTGTCAGAATTTCCACCCCCTAAATTAACGTAGCCAATTATAAAGACAAGAATTATTGCTTTTTGGCGGTGTTTTGTTCAGAAACTGCCTGAAAATTAACAGGAGGTAATAGTATTGGAGTAAGACTTGCTTTAAGCGATAAAGAAGATAATTGCTCTCTAATAAAAGGGTAAATAATTGCAGGGGCATTTACTTTTCCAAAAGTATCAATATCAATCGGTCCCTCACCTTGTTTTATAAAGTTGCCACCAATTTTAATGGATGCCTCCACAACGGGTACTGTCTCACCATCAATGGATGCTTTATAAGCTAATTCAACCAAACAATACAATCCTTCAGCAGTTTTTAAATAAGAAGTTTTAAGGTCAAGGGATGGCTTTTGTTCTTTTGTGAAATCAATGATGTCCTTCCTTTTAAAGTTGGATTCAATCATTATAATTGCTTGTATTTGGAAAGAAGAAAGAACTGGACTTGTCATAAATTATGCTGCTTTATTTATAGGTTGTTCTTCACTAAAGCTTAATTTATCAAAGCTATCAGGAAAGTATACGGGTTCAACTTCTGAAATAGGAACATGATCAGGAACTTTGGAAGCATATTTAAAATTAATAATAGCTGAATGAAATTCCTTTGCAAAGTCCATTTTGATGGTGGTAATTTCATGCCAATTAAAACTATTGGGTAGAGTAAAAGGCTTTGATAATAAGGGAATAAATTTTGTTTGAATTTCAAAATTCACAACAAATGGCGCAATCGAGGGAATGCCACTTTGAATAAGTTCAACAGTGTTTTCTAATTTAGTTAATGATTCTTCATTAATTAAACATAAGCCACCATCCTGAAAATGCCTATCAAAAGAAATTATTAGCTCAGAAAGGATATTTTCATAATCTGGATTTATAATTAATGAACCCGGTGTCAATTTCAAGAAATGAGTTTCTGAATACGAATCAAATTCATATAAAGCAGATTCAATTAGCAATGCTGCATTGTTTCTTGAAATCCAGTTTTTTATAAAATCAATTGGTGTCATAGAATATTAAAAACCTTTTTTAGCGTTGAATTAATTTGTTCCGAATATGTTGTGGCTTTATTTGCATCATCGAAGGTGATTTCAATATCCTTATAATCAGAACTTCTTCTGAATTTCTTAAGTTCTTTAATTTTATTGAATTCAACAAGTTTACCGGGTTGGAGCTTGGTAATTAGTTCTGATACTTCCCGTATATAATAATTATGTGAGCTTTCTTTTTGAGTTTCAACATCAATTTGTTTTTCGGTTTTTTTGCCGGCTGTTAAAAGAATGTGAATCATCAATTGTACGCACGAGTAATAAGCACAGTGAATTGAAGGCGCATAATATTTATAATTACCAAACAATTGTAAGGCTGACTTATGATTATCCTGAGATTTTTTTAATAAATGTGTCATCCGATAATTCAAATATAGTATTTGGATGTGAATTACACCTTACATATTAGACGTTTTAGTCTAAAAGATGCCTTAATCCATACTGTTTGAGGCTTTTATAGACTTATCTCCCATTTTACACCCGTTTCTATGAAATTTTACTTTATTTTATTTAAGATAACCGCGCCCAGTGAAGTGAGAAAAACCTTTTATGAATATCTTATAATAAGCTAAAGGGGAATTTTAATGCCCCTTTAGCAAATATTTAGGCTGCAATCTTCGCATTTTTCTTTCTCATGGATTCCCCTTTAATTTCGAGGCGATGTGCTTGGTGAATTAGCCTGTCCATTATAGCATCAGCCACTGTTTGTTCTCCTATAACATCGGACCACTCTTTTACGGGAACTTGTGAAGTAATTATAGTTGAGCCTTTACCATGTCTGTCTTCAATAATCTCCATAAGCATTGCTCTTCCTTGACTATCGAATGGCTGTAAACCAAAATCATCCAGTATCAAAAGGCTCTGCCTCTCTATTTTAGCAATCTCTTTCATATAAGAACCCTCGCCCTTGGCAATTTTAAGTTTACCCATAAGTTTAGCTGTATTATGATAAACAACCTTATGACCAAGGCTGCAAGCTTGATGACCTATTGCAGATGCGATATAACTTTTACCAATACCCGTGCTTCCCGTAATTAGAATATTCTCATTCTTATTAATGAAATTACAATCTCCGAAACGCATGAGCTGGTTCTTATCCAGGTTACGGTCTGTGCCGTAATTGACCTCTTCTATTGAAGCCTTATAGCGGAATTTTGCGTTTGTGAGTTGGCGTTGTATGCTACGGTTGTGCCTGTCATCCATTTCTGATTGGACAAGAGTTGCAACCATCTCATCTGTGGTATAATCCTCCATTTTACCAGAATCAATACTGGTTTTAAAAGCTCTGTGCATACCATTGAGCTTCATCTTTTTCATGTTTTCTAACGTTTTTTCATTCATGTTTTGTTGTTTTTAAGAAAATTAAAATCACTATTGGTAATATTCTTTGCCTCGTATATTGTTGTGTTCAGGCATCTTCAAGTTTTCATATTCATCTTTATCCATGTCTAACCCTTGTTCCAGTATCCTTTTTATGATTCTATAGCTATACGTACCACAACTTATTGCACGTTGACATGCCTTGGTAAGGCGTTCATTTCCCACTTTTTTAGCAAAACCAAGAATCCCAAGACACATTCTATAAGCCTGGTCTCTGTGCCGTTGACCCTCAAGGATTCTACCTATATAGAGTTTAACATCCGGGTGTATTTCCTCTGCAAGGGAAACAAAGCGGTCCGAAGTTAGTTCGGTAACAAAACGGTGAGCAGGAGATAGATGTTCATTAATAGTTGTGTAAGTATGTGCGAGTCTATCTCGTTTATGAAAAGCGATGCGTTCGTAATGATAAAACATTTCAACCTTCTCATTGGAATAAAGAATTTTTATGTTTTTACCAATGAAGTGATAGGGTACGCTATAGTAATGTTTATCTGCCGGGAGACATATATGACAGTTCTTTGGTATGGTTACAAAGGCCAGTTTTTTAAATTCATACCGTAATAATGGAAGGGGCAACAAAGCTGACTTTTCTACCTCATTGAAC
>Ga0206878_10331_pt1 | contig 16510 bp, 15 predicted proteins | sample Alteio_BWOrgCont_8_FD_152621 | JGI IMG/M metagenome (GOLD analysis project Ga0206878, IMG submission 152621) | Enriched cells from forest soil in Barre Woods Harvard Forest LTER site, Petersham, Massachusetts, United States -... | ecosystem: Environmental > Terrestrial > Soil > Temperate forest >... | reverse complement strand
GTGGGCGTTAGGGCTATGCTGGTTGTAGTATTGGGTACGGATGCTGTGTACGCAGTGGTACCGCTTGCAAATACAGGCGCTAAAGTACCAGCGCTTAATGCCAGGTCTGTAAGATTTGCATTGGTAGATACTACCTTAATGTTTGTTGTAGTCGAAGTCCCCCCGCCGATATCGTAAGCGGTAACCAGGTAATTTGTTGCCGGGGCAGAAACCGTAGGCTTACCGGTAAGAACCCCGGATTGAAAATTAAACGTAAGGCCTGCAGGCGGCGCCGGCGTTATAAAATAACCGCCAGTGGGTGTAAACTGGTCTATTTTGCCGTGGCCGTAGTCGGACATGTATAAATTACCTTTAGCATCGGTTGCTACGTTGGAGTTTAGTGAAAAACCTGTTGCCACCGTTACAATGGTACCGCCAGGGCGCACTATTTTTAACGCACCGTTACTATAATCGGCTACATAAACATTCCCGGCGCCGTCTGTGGTAACCCCGGTAGGGCCACTGAACCCAGAGCCTATAGTAACGGACGCGCCCCCGCCCGGAGGCGTTTTAGTAATTAAACTGCTGCCGTAATCGGCCACAAACATATTGCCATAAGTGTCTACGGATACCCCTACAGGGTTGGTAAAACCGGAACCATAGGCTACGGGAGTTCCGCCACCTACCGGAACCTGTTTCACATCACCACCACCGTACTCCGCTACATATAAATTTCCCGCCGCGTCTACCGCAACACCATAAGGAGTGTTAAAACCTGACGCGACCACAACAGGGGTACCACCGCCAGCCGGAATTTTAAAGGTTTCGCCCAACTGGCCATCGTTAAAATATACGTTACCGCTGGCATCTACTGCAATGCCGGTAGGATCGGAAAGCCCGCTTGCCAGTGTAACCATAGTGCCGTTACCGGCAGGGATTTTAACAATTGTTTTGTTCGTCAAATCTGCCACGTACGTATTTCCGGCTGCATCAGCGGTTATGGCAAACGGAGCTGCAAAACCCGAGCCTAAATTGGTTGGCGGGGCATACGCCGGTGTGCCAACAGCACTGGCAGTAGGCGTTAACGGTGTAATAGTTGTACCAACAATATAAGTGTTGGGGCCGGGATAGCTTAAGGAAGGTGGGGTGGTAAAGTTTAATATGGTGCCGCTGGTTGTTCCGCCGGCATCGGTAGCGTTTACGCGGTAAAAGTATTTTGTTGATGCGGTGAGGCCCGAAATTGTTAATGCTACCGGTGTATTACCCGAACCTGCATTAACAGTGCCGCCGGTAGTAGCAGCCGTTGTGGTAGCCCCTGCAAGTGTTGAGGAAGTTCCGTAGGTAAACGTTACCGTAGTTGTATTTCCATTGTCGTTAACAGTGCCGTTAAGCGTTGCAGATGTAGCCGCAACAGGGCTTGCGGCTCCTGTAGTTGCAGTTGGCGGGGTAAGCGCCATTCGTATTACAGCGCCGCCGTTTGTGCCGTTGTCGCCGTCAACCACAAAAATTTTATTGACGCTCACATACACTATACCCCATGGGTAATAAAAAGCATTGGTATGTAAATGCAGCCCGGTAAAGAAGGTAGTGCCCGTCCCGCTGCCGCCTGCGTATTCCACCAGGTTATATCCCGATCCGCTATTTTCGTTGCTGTAAAGGTTACCGGAGGCGTCGGTAGCCAGGGCTGTGGAATACATCCCTGTAGAAACAGTAGATAATGCATAAGAAGAAGCCCTGGTTAGTTTATAAACATGGCCGCCATCGCTTATCGAGGGCGTGTTGCTGAAAGCATCTGCCACATAAACGTCGCCGTTGGGCGCTAAGGCCAGGCCGGTTGGATAGGTGTATCCTGCCCCGGAATTTAAATTGGCATACAAGATCGTCCCGGTTGAATTAGCCGGACTTCCCGCCGCATATTCCACCACGTTAAATTTCGAAGTTCCGTTATATTGTATCGTGTACAAATTATCGTTTGCATCAACAGCGAGCGCCGTATAATACGCGCCCGACAAATAGGTGACCGGCGCGTTGTAGTTGGCACCGTTGGGCGTTAGCTCCAATACCGACGATGTGCCGACAGTAGTAACGTTGGTAACAAACACATTGCCGGTTTTGGTTACCGCAATCCCCCAGGGGAATTCGGTATAGGTGTGTGTAAGCCCGGTATAAATCACCGTAGGAGTTGTGCTGCCGTTGGGGTACTTTGCTATCTCGTATATAGCGCCGTTCGTGTTTGCGCTTGCCCGAACAACGTACAGGTTATTGCTGGCATCTTTAGCCATACCGGCGTACAAACCGGTTGTTTCGAGATTGGTCAGCGTGTACTGTGCATCCACCCGGGATGCCATGCCCAAAAAGATGGCAGTGACCAATAAGATGTAAAATCCGTTAGTAACTAATTTTTTCATAAGCTTAGTTTTAGATGCACAAGTAGGGGTTTTGCCAGCCGCTGATACATCCTTCATGAATGTCTTTAAAATCCGGCGAATCGAATTTCAAACCGTTGCCCTGGCTAATAACCGTTTTGTATATTTTTTTGGTAGATGTTTTTATACTGGTGATGTCAATTACCGGGAGTGAAAAGCCTGATAAAGGATAGAAATTACGTTCGCCCCGCGGGCCGTTAACCGATTCTTTCTGCAGCAATGCCATTACGCTGTTCCAGTCGCGTTTTAATATCAATGGCTTTACTTCCCGTAAGGCCAAACCTGCCTCGTAGCCAAGCAGCCCGAAAATATTTGCCATCTGGCCGCCGGTATTTTCAAACCGCTTCACAAACTCCTTGTTTCTTGCATCCTCAGCACTCCTGTTCCAGGTCGCGGCGGCGTATAGCTGCAGATCAAGGTCGGCTACATCCTCCAGCAGGTCGTCATAAGCCATGTTTTCTATCACGGTTAATGGAATCTGCTTGTGGAACGGGGAATTGTACCAATGCACTAAAAATTCGTTGCCGAAGGTTCCTGCAAAAACGGCATGTATGTAAGTTGGAGGGTCACGCCGTATCTGGTCAAAAAAGTTTTCGAGGTCAAGTTTCCTGATGTCGGCGGTATCGCGTGGTATTACATGGAGGCCTATCTGCGTCGCTCCGGCCATTTCGGCGCCTTTTTGAAAAGCGCTGCTTAAATGATAACCTGCCTCGTAAACGGGCATAACCATTAAACCGGTGCCGCCAAACTCTTTTTGCGCCCAGGTGCCGAGTGCATACTGCGACTGCCAGATCTGCTGCGACGAATAAAATATACGGGGGCTAAGGTGTTCAAAATAAGGGATAAACTCGCCCATATCAAAAAAGAAGGCCAGCTTATTATATTTTTCAATAACCGGAATAATATCGGGCATAGAACGGTAGCTGATCAGCCCCGAAATAATATCAACACCATCAAAAAAAACAAGTTTATTAACCGCTTCCAGTACGCTTTTAGGGTCGCCCATTTTGGTATAAACGGGAATAAATTGCACTTCGTTTTGTTTAACTGCACCGGGATATAAACCCAGCAGGATGCCCGCCATTAAATGCTGGCCATAAAAGGGGTAAACACCCGAATACGGCGTTAAAAAGCCGATCTTTATGGGTCCTGTCATATCGCGTCGGTATTAGTTCCTTGACGGGAAAACACCCTGCAGGGCAATAACATAATTAACTGCAAGGTATGGCTGCAAATTTGAATGGGGCTGGCTGCCTCCTATGGTTCCGATGGCATTGGGAATCAATGACACTATATTTGCGCCAGAGGTGTCGGTTGTGTACGATTTCAAGCTAACGGCATTAGGCCCGGAACCAGTTGGCGCCCCCGCTGATAAATAAACGGAAGCACCCGGTACACTGGTGGTACCCACAGTCTTATTGGTATTTAATGCATGGGAGTGCACAGGCATCTGGGTTTGCGTTAATGTTACGTTCTCGACGCCGCCAAACTGCCCCAATACGTAAGCGGACAAACCATTGCCCTGGCCGGAATTACCCCCTGTATGGATAGGTGTACGGCCACGAAGATCAGGCAGCGCAAAATTGTTTTGCCCGTTGCCGCCGTAGAAAGTACCTATCAGCGAAAAAAGAGCGGTATTAGTGGAAATGGCTAATATTTGCCCGTTACACAGGGCATAACCTGTCGGCGCGAAATTGCTGGCAAAGAGGAAGATCATTGCTAAATCTGGAGTCATGATGTAGAAGTTTTAATGAATATGTATCTTAGTTTATTAATATTAAATAATAAAAATCGTTACAATTAACCAGGGAACTTAATTTAGGGGAAGAACAACTTGTTCCGTTACTGTTTATTTACTAACGCTATAACAATTTTTTACAAAGCATAACGCAAAAAATCAACTACGACCCGTTAACCACAAAAACCGGTTAACTCCTTGAGGGAAATATACCCTGCATGGCAATTACAAAAGTGATACTAAGACCCGGCTGTATATTATTATGCGGCTGGCTGCCGCCAACAACAGACTCCGAGGAGGGGTTTAAAGTTGCCAGCGCCCCGTTTGTATTATCGGTCGTGAAAGTTTTAAGGAAAGTAACATTCGGCCCCGAACCAGTGGCAGGGCCTGAAGCCATGTACGTATTCGAAGCGGGTATATTTGTTGTTCCTAAATTCCTGTTTACATTTATTAAATGGTTATGGGCTGGCATTTGGCTTTGCGTAAGGGTAATATTTTCTGCACCCATTTGTTCCCCTATTACATACTGGGATAAACCAAGCCCCTGGCCCCAGTGTATGGGTACACGGCCACGCAGGTCGGGCAGCGCGAAAGTTGTTTGCCCGTCGCCGCCATAGTTTGTACCTAAAAGCGAAAACAATGCGCTGTTTTGGGATATCGGCAACAATTGCCCATTGCAAAATTGAAATCCCTTGGGGTTAAAATTCCAGCCCCCCATAAATATTTCGCCGAGGTATGCTTCGCCCATAAAAAAGATTTTAACAGATGTTTACGATAGATAAATTGTTCAATATTAAAAAAATATTTTCGAATTACGGAACTGTTTTTCAAGTATTTATTACTGTTATGTATTATTCCTGTAAGCTCTAATAAATATATTTTTATTTAAAAAAATTTTATTGATACATTTATATCGGCAATCTACATCCACGCATCCTATGAACAACCAACGCAGAGCATTCTTAAACCAGCTATCACTAATAGCAGGGGCAACCGTTTTAAGCAGACCGATGACTTCAGTAGCCGCGGTCAGCAAAAAAATCAACAGTATTCAGTCAAAGCGCAATAGCATTACCATTTATCATACGAATGACCTGCACGGAAATTTTGCACCTGTGGCTGGTAATTTGGGCGGCCTTAACCAGGTAAAAACACTGTTAAAAAAACAGGATATTAGCGGGTTATTGTTTGATGCCGGCGACTTTTTAAATGGAGCTCATAATGTTACTCAGCAAAAAGAGACCGTTTACGCTATGAACAAGATGGGATACCTCGCAGCAACCGTTGGGAATCACGAACTTTCGCATGGCCAGGATGCATTGGCTGCCCTCATTCCGTCTATGCAATTCAACCTCGTAAACTGCAATTATCAGTTCGATAACGCTTTGAACAGCCTTATTAAACCTTACATTATCATTCGGTCGGGCAACTATAAAATTGGTATTACAGGAGTTGGTCACCAGCTTAAAGGAGTAAAGTATAATGATGCTATAGCCTGCGCTAACAACACGGCAACTTTGCTTAAAGAGAAGGAAAAATGCGACCTGGTGATCGTTCTTTCGCACCTTGGTTATTCCCAAAAAGGCGATCTGCCGGATAACCAAAAGCTGGCACAATCTTCTGAAAATATCGACCTGATCATTAGCGGGCATAACCGTAAACTATTGCCAGGCGCGGTCATCTGTTTAAATAAATTCAAAAAAGAGGTAATTGTAAGCCAGGCTGCCTGGGATGGGTTGATGATGGGTAGAGTTGTATTCGGTTTCAGGAACGGGAACGAGAAAAGCGATTTTAGGGCCAAGAACCTGATCGCCGGCCAGGCTTACGGACAAACCGATGCTGCGGGCTTTGCTGAATTGAGGTCGATTCAAAAACAATTGGTTTCAGCTTAAATCTATTTTTTTTGGACCATCAGTTAGTAGATAAATTTGTTGCTTTCCTCGAATCTATCGGGATAAAGGTATCTTTTAAACCGATAGACGCAGCTTGTTTTCTGCCGGGTCTGCTAATGGAAAATGGCAGTATAGTTATCGACAGGGACAAACTCAAATATCCCGGTGATATCCTGCACGAAGCCGGGCACCTTGCCACTATGCCCCCGGAAATTCGCGAAACCATGTCGGACAACCTGGAGGATAATGATTTGAACCAGGGCGGCGAAATGATGGCCATTGCCTGGTCTTACGCTGCGTGCCATAAGCTGCAGATAGACCCTCATATTGTTTTCCATGCCGAAGGCTACAAAGGCGCCGGTGAAAATATTGTGCAGAATTTTAACGAAGGATATAACTTTGGCGTACCTTTATTGCAATGGGCCCGAATGACCTATGACGAACGACGGGCGCCCGAATTCAATGCCCTGCCTTATCCGAATATGATTCGCTGGCTCAGGGAAAGTTAAAATACCTATTATGGTTCGTTATTCAAAATTATCACTCCCTTTTGATGTGCTGGCCGTACAGCAGGAATTACTATTGTACAAAAATCAATGGCAGGCACACTTTAATGTAGCCCACTATGAAGGTATGTGGACGGTACTTGCCCTTCGTTCTCCAGCTGGTGATGTGAATAATATCATTCCTGAACTAATGACCAACAGCGAATACCGTGATACGAATAATATGCGGTATTTCCCTGCTGTAAAAAACCTTCTTTCCCAATTAAAATGCCCTGTAATGGCAGCGCGGTTTTTAAATTTGCAGGCAGGCGCCATCATAAAACCACATAACGATAAAGAACTTGCATTTGAAAAAGGCGAAGCCAGGATTCATTTCCCCATTTTTACCAACCCGGCCGTTGAATTTTATATGGAAGATGACCTTATACCTTTTAGGGAGGGAGAGTGCTGGTACATTAATGCAAATTTGCAACACCGGGTCTCCAACCTGGGCAATACCGACAGGATACACCTGGTGGTTGATTGTAAAGTAAACGAATGGCTTGCCGATCAAATAAATTCGTCGCCGGAGATCTCTCGCAGGGAGGAGAAACCGGACCCCAGAGTGTTAAAAATGATGATCGGCCAATTCAGGTCTCAAAATACGGAAACCACCCATAAACTTGCCGACGAGCTGGAACGACAGTTAAAAGAATCCCATGGATAATTTTCCGTTAACAGATTGGATACCTTATAAACTCACCCGGAACAACAACCAAAACCTGTGTACCTGGCTGGATACCTTTGGTGAACCCTTTACTGAACCCTTTTTTAACGAAACCATAAAAAAATGCCGGTTGATAAACGGCCAGCATGCGAAACTGCCCTCGGTCAGCGACTTAACCATATTACCCGAATGGGCAAACAAGGCGACTTCGATAGTTCCCGGTGTCTTTATTTTTCATATTTCGCGCTGTGGGTCTACGTTGGTCTCGCAATTATTTGCAACCCTAAACAGTTGTATATCCCTTTCGGAGGTGCCTTTTTTTGATGACTTGCTGCGTTTACCTTTCCAGGACCCGGATTTCGACAAAAGCTTAACCGGCGACTTGTTAACCTCTGCAATAAAATTTTACGGGCAGCAAAGAACCGGCAACGAGCGACACCTGGTTATTAAAGCAGATAGCTGGCATATTGGTTTTTATGAACAGATAAGATCGCTTTACCCCGGGGTACCCTTTGTTTTAATGTACCGCAGGCCCGATGAGGTTTTCAGGTCGCATGGCAAATTAAAAGGGATGCAGGCTGTTCCTGGTTTAATTGAACCCCAGGTATTTGGGTTTGACCCTTCGGCAATTGACTATTGCGACTTTGACGGGTATCTTTCCGGTATCCTTGAAAGCTATTTAAGCAAATACCTGGAAATTATTGAGACCGATAAGCGCTGCATGTTGGTAAACTATAACGAAGGCCCCATGCCGGTTATTAAAAAAATAGCGTCTTTTGCCGGTATCGGCTTAAGCGATGACGAAATCAGCCTGATGCAGGAGAGAAGCCGATACCATTCCAAAACGCCAGGCGAGCGATTCTCCGATGAAACAAGCGCCGATTCTCCAGCTTGCATAGCAAAGGTGATGGTGCTTTATGAAAAGCTGGAACAAAGAAGAGCCGGCACAATTAATACTCCGTAAAAAGCAGGTCTGTCATCCATTTTTGTAACAATCGGTGTCAATCCCGTTCTAAATATAAAAATACAGCCATGACAAAAGAATCATTTTCCATCAACGGCGATGAGATATTAAAAAAGATAAAAGAACTGATTGCTGAAGGCAATGTCAGGAAGATAACCATAACCGATAAATCGGGCAGGGAGATCATGTCGTTCCCACTTACTATTGGCGTTGTAGGCGCATTATTGCTGCCGGTTTTAGCCGCCGTCGGCGCTATCGCAGCATTGGTTACGGAATGCACCATTACCGTTGAGCGAGACGAAGAGCCAACGCAGGAAGCGTAAGCGGGTTATTCGTCTCTTGTAAATCTGAATGCCTATGATTAGTATCGACTTCGAGGATACCTTTAGTCCTGTGCGGGCAGAAATTGACCGGCAGTTCAGTATTACGGAATTTTATTCACCCCAGATAATCGGCGATTTGAAATTAATGAGGGTAGTAATTGAACCACATCGCGATCCGCTATTGGTAGACGTTTATAACCTCGCATTAGGCCCGCCCATCGGCGATCGCGGCGTAGAAGACAATGTTCGCGTAAGGCATAGTGATTCAAGCAAAGTGTTTTCAACGGCTATTCTGTTCGCGCTGGCCTTTCTAATTGAGTACCCGGAAATGATTATTGGTTTGGACGGTACCGATGACCTCCGCGCTACCTTATATCACAGCATGTTCAATGTCAACCGGGCGCATTTGGGCGAATACTTCAACACCATTGGAGTTGATTGGTATGTCAAATTACTCCGAAATCAAGTGGAGATCGAGAGAAAACCCGATGGGTCACCATTCTTCAAACCCAGGCCGGAAGCATTTGATTATACAAGGACCCGCCATGATCTTTACCGGTACTATATGTTTGAATTAAAATAGTTTTAATATATTTGTATATGAATTCGCGCATTCAAGGAAAGCTAAACGAGATCAAGAGGCTATCTGCTGATACAAAAGGCAGGTATATTGATTCATCCGGTACAAGAAAGGACAGTACCGATGGCTTGTCTGCGGCTATACATTCCAAAAAAGATGCCGACACCTTCATGACCGAACTTAAGGCGATCAGGAAGAGGTCTAAATAAATACCCAGGGAAGATATATTTGAAAGCCGCTCGCAAAGCGGTTTTTTTGTTTAAACGTTTTCCCGACCTCAAGCCATCTTCAACGCATACTAATTTTAAAAGAACCCAATCAATTATAAAAAATTTCTTTTTTTACCGAATATCATAAAATTGTACGTTATCTTTATAGTTAATAAACGGGGCAATCCTGTTTTATAAAAACCTGTTTCCAAAACCTGTTATATCACTTAATCAATCCAAACAAATCCATCTTACAAAAAAGCGTTCACTTAACCGGATAGTCTCCATGAAAGCCGAAATCCATTATAAAACGAATTTGCCTATTGGCGGCAAGGTGTTTTAGCCGCATTGTAAATGCCTGTCAATAAGAGGTTCGATCTTTTGCGTAACGTCCTTTAAATTGAACTTAAACCCACCCAATACTTTATTACTGACGACGAAATAAACCAATCAACATGACAAACCGAATTGATCTTTTCCTGGAAATCTCCACTTACCTTACGGGGTTTAACCGGGCCGAATTGCAGGGTACCGGGATGCTTGAAACCTATTTTAACACGGTTAATGACCCGCCAAGGGAAGCCGACAAAAACAACATCGATTTTTTCTTCGAAGCGGTGCAATCCATACTCAAAGATGGCAATGGTGATGAGCAAGCCATATCAACGGCTATTGCCGCCCACCTGATGCCTTTATCGGCCTATAACGGGATGGCGCAACAGATCATCACCTTGTGGTACACCGGCAACTGGGGCAATAATGTGCTTTCATCGCAATCGTACATACAAGGGTTGATGTGGGGTACCGCCGAAGCACACCCGCCTGGGGCTAAGCAGCCTGGTTTCGGGTCCTGGAGCATGCCGCCCGTATAGCCGCGGCCTTGTAATACTGTTAACAACCAAAAACCTTATCGAACTGATATTAACCGAAAACCGCTTAAAAAATGAAAATTGATAATTATGACGTGGTGATTGTTGGAACCGGGATATCCGGCTCACTGATCGCCAAAACCTTAACCCAGGCCGGTAAGAAAATACTCATGCTGGAGGCTGGCCTGCAGTCGGGCATAGCGCTCGACAGCGATGGCTCTTACCAAACCTATATGGGCTACCTCGATAATTTTTACACTGCGGATGCCAAGGTGCCCAATTCCCCGTACCCGCAACTGACCGATGCACCCACAACAAACGTGCTAGAGGTAGTAAAACTCACGCCTGGCGGTCCGCCGCCGCCCGGCTACCTCGTGCAAATGGGACCGCTGCCCTTTGCCAGCGATGCGGTAAAAGGACCCGGCGGCACCACGCTGCACTGGCTGGGCACTACGCTACGCATGCTCCCCAACGATTTTAAGATGAAAACTGTTTACAACCAGGCGGTCGACTGGCCTATAACGGCAGACGACCTGAAGCCTTATTACGAAATGGCGGAACTGGAGATAGGCGTTTCAGGCAGTGTAGAGGAGCAAAAATACCCTGAAACACCCAATGATTACTTTGGCGAGGATTATGTATTCCCTATGCAAAAGATACCGCAAAGCTACCTGGATGCGGAGATTAAAAAGAAAACGGAAAACCTCAAAATAAAGCTCAACAAACGGGAGTACAAGCTAACCTGCATCAGCACCCCGCAGGGCCGCAACTCTACTCCCAACAAAAAGTACCGCTACCGCGACGTGGTATGGGATGCAGCTGCAAAAAAGCTGCGGCTGCAAAGCCACTCGGCCACCTATAACCCGGTAAGTTCGCTGTGGGATGCTTATACCGGCCAGCGTTGCGAGGGCAATGCCAGTTGTGTACCCATTTGCCCGGTGCAGGCAAAATACAATGCCCTCAAAACGCTGAGACGGGCAAATTTCAATCATTTGGAGATCATTACCCAGGCCGTTGCTTCTACCATCAGCATTGATGAGAAAACAAAAGAAATAACAGGCATCGTCTATAAAAAATATGAGGACCCCAATGTGCCCGTATTCACCACGGGTATAGCAAAAGGGAAAATATACGTACTTGCCGCCAGCGCTATCGAGAATGCCCGCATCCTCCTGGCTTCGGACGCCGCCAATAGCAGCGACCAGGTGGGCCGCAACCTGATGGACCACATGGTAATGCTTACCTGGGGCCTCACCAAAGAAAAAATATACCCTTATCGCGGTCCGGGCTCAACCACCAATATACCCACCTTCAGGGACGGGCCGTTCCGCGCCGAACATGCGGCATGGATATCGCCGCTGGATAACTGGGGCTGGAGCTGGCCGGTATTCTCGCCTGGCTCCGACGTCGGCATCGCTTTAAGCCAGGGCATTTTTGGCAAACAGTTAAGGGAGCGGCTTAACCAGTCGCTTACGCGGCAGTTTCTATTGCATTTTGAATGTGAGCAAAGCCCCGACCCAAACAACAGGGTGACCATTGACCCCGCGTTTACCGACCCGCTGGGCAATTACCTGCCGGTGATCCATTACGGTGCTACCGAATATATGCGCAAGTCGTTCGAGGCAGCACGCATAGTATCCGACCAGGTATTTAAAGCCAACGAGGTAGAAGACTACACCGTTTACAACCCCGTAACCGATGCAGGCTACGTGGTTTATAAAGGCCAGGGGTACACTTATCGCGGCGCAGGGCATATTGTAGGTACGCATCGCATGGGTTTTACTAAAGAAGACTCGGTGGTCAATCACGAACAGCGCAGCTGGGACCATCCCAATTTATTTTTGGCGGGATGCGGCAATATGCCTACCCTGGGTACCTCCAACCCTACCCTAACCATGACCGCCTTAACATTTAAAGCCGCAGAGGCTATTCTTAAACAACTTGAACAATAAAAATATGAAAGCCCTATATCAACAGCCCGATAACCCAAAAAGACAAAAACTGCTAAAGCCCTTGCCCAGTCCAAAGGCCATTAATACGTTGATGGCGGTTGAAACCCCAGCCGACGACGGCACGATCAAAAACCTTGATGATCTGAAAGAGTGCCTGCAGATAGCCATAGAGCTGGAACATTCTACCATACCACCGTACCTTTGTGCGCTTTATTCTATCAACGATGGCACAAACGAAAAATCGACTGAAACCGTCAGGAGCGTGGTGGTTGAAGAAATGCTGCACATGATAATGGCCTGCAATATCCTGAACGCGATTGGCGGCGAACCGCAGATAAACGCCGAAAAGTTTATCCCGGCTTATCCAGGTCCCCTGCCCCAAAGCGACGGTTCATTCATTGTTAACCTGGCCAGGTTCTCCAAAGATTCCATCGATACTTTTTTATTGATAGAAAAGCCGAAGCCAACCGATGCGCCGCCCAAATATAAAGGCTACAATACCATAGGGCAGTTTTACATGGCGCTACGGATAGGGCTTGAATATGTTAACTCCATTACACCGGGCGGTATTTTTAAAGATAAACCGGAATGGCATAAAAAGCAAATAACCCCGGAACATTACTATGGCAGCGGCGGCGAAATTGTACCGGTATATTCACTGGAAGATGCGCATAAAGCCATTGCCGAAATTGTAGGCCAGGGCGAGGGCATTGACGATACGATAGAAGACTCGGACCAGGAAATGTTCGGCCAGGGTATTGAATATGCCCACTATTTCAGGTTTAACGAACTGCACAAGGAGCAATTATATAAGGATACCGACACGCCGAAAAGCGGCCCTACGGGCGATAAAATAGTTGTTGAGTGGGACGCGGTACACAGGATGAAAGCCAATCCCAAAATACGCGATTACCAAAGTCAGCCCGAATTGCTGGAGAAGGCCCACGCTTTTAACCGCAACTACACGCTTTTGCTTGACAATATACACCACGCCTGCAACGGCGCGCCGGAGTTATTGATGAAGGGTGTTGCGCTGATGTACAAACTCAAGTATTCGGCAGTTGAGCTGATGAATATCCCAATAGATGGAACCGGTTTTATGGCTGGTCCTACCTTTGAATTTGAACCCATCAGCGGCTGATATCATAGATAAATACTAATATTTATATTACGTCACGCAATGCTTAGACACGGACTTTATTCTGTCAGAAACACAAATCCATGATCTTTTAAAGATTTTTATTAATTTACGCTTTGCCGCTTAAAATCCTGCTATTCAAGCTGAGCGGCGGGATGAAATTTACATAATTTATTAGAGAATGATAATTGAGCATTTCTTAGAAGAAACCCTAAACAACCTTATTGGCCCAAGTAAAGAACAAATTATTGTTTTCAATCAATGGGCGGCGAGGGCGTTAGATGAATATCATCAAGATTCAAATACTCAAATGAATTTTAATTTGGATGGGATATCATCTACTGTTCAACTAAGTTGGAACTCTGATTTTCCAAAAGACGCAATGAATGAAAAAAAGAAGATTGCAGAAGAAGGCGGTGTTTCGCTAGCATTTTTTGTTATGTCAGTGTTATTGGATTATCGTTATGTGCAACAAACCGAAATTGGAACGGGTGTTGATTACCGCTTCAAAAAAACTGTTCCTGATTCACTTAACTTTTTAGATCAAAGCCATTTTATTGAAATTTCCGCGATACTTGAAGAAAGTGCAACAAATACTCTAAAAAAAAGAATTGAACAAAAACATCAACAAATTAATAGAGGAGCAAGAAAAAATGAGGAATCATCGGTAATTGTTACTTTATTTACAGACCCAATTGCAGTAAAGGAGACCCATGTCAGAATATAAAAATTTACATGAAGAAGCTATGAATTATTCTTTTCTCGCAAAACAGGAAAGAGATAACGGGAATGAAGAGAAAGCTGTAGATCTATATGTAAAAGCAGCAAGTCTTGAAAGTGAAGTAGCAGATTTTTATTTGGATAAACCAGAATTAGAACCCACGCGGTCAATAATAGCGAGAAGTGCAGCATTTCTTAACCTAAAATCAGGGAATCTTGAACTTGCTGAGAAATATATTTTTTGGGCGTTATCCAATAATACAGATAACAACGTTCGTGAGCAGTTTTATGAGGCATTAGAGTTATGCTTAGCATTTAGAAATTTAGAGAATTCTCAAATTAGCCGAGATGTCGATTATGTTTATCAACTTAGGCAAAAAAGTGTACTTTATTCAATTGAGCCCAAGTCGCCTTTTTACAGTACCGCGGTCACTCTAGAAATGGTATCCGATTTTTCAGCGAACTACACCAAATCTCTAAAAGCCTATTCCAAAAGTAAATATATTAAACAATTTTCGACAAATGAAAGTCTAACTCCGCTAATTGAAGATGAAGCTGAGCAGTTCCAAGAAATTATTAATCCGATTATTACGACAGCCGGTTTTGGTAGTTTTAAATTTGCTATAGCCGCCGATTTTTTACCGAGACTTGGGGAAACCACGGAATTAACAAAACTAAAATCTAATATACTGATTAATTATCACGATGAAATTTTTAGCAAACCGTTAGATAGAGATAATATTTCCAAATTTAAACAGAAATATAATGATGAAGAAATCGATCAGATTTTCCGTCCATTATTTAATATCACTTCTAAAAAATCCGAATTTAAGATTGAATATTATGATCGAGAAAGTTTAAGAAAAACACCTATATCAAAAACGGGGATTCAACAAAAAATACAGTTACTACCAGTAAAAAGATTAAGTTCGAAGGAAATTGGAAACCTTGAAAACACTTTAACTCACAAAAGGTTAAACGAAAAAGGCACATTTTCGAGGAGCGTGATTCTAAAGCAAGAATTAAAATCATTTACTTTTGACTACACAACCAATTATATTGAACCAAGAGGTCATGATCCAATTATTTTGAATCATGAAATTATGATAAGTGTTGGGTTTAGTTCAGAAGTGGGTTTTAATATTAGCTATGATGACTTACCGATTGAAAGCCGCGCAATTATTTTTCAAGAGGCCCTTGATGGTTTTTACAACCGGTTCATCGACTTAATTAAAACATTAAGAGATAAACAGGACAGAAATTTTGCAGATGAATCTTTATGGAATATTATTATTAAGTTGATAAATAATCCTTCATCTGTTGACTGAGTTGATTCTCTTATTTTCAAATTTACCTTTTTCTATTTGTTTGCCATCTTTTATGCTTTTCGATTAGAACTAGGCGTGGCTTTTGTGTATCCGCGCCGTACGCCCCGATCTGGCGAGAACTGTGGCTTTGGTCTACGCCAAAACGCAAATCACTGCAAATCAATCACAAACCGAGTTAGAATACCATTACCTTGCCAATTTCTTGCTGATCCTTTTATAAAACAACCTTTTGGCAAATTCAGCAGAAAACAAGTAGGCCAAAACGATGAGTACCATTAAACCATAGTACATTACCGGCAGTTTTACAAAACCAAACCATACCGCCAGCGGTGTTACCGGCAATATCAACACAAAAACAAAGATCACTATTGTGGCTATCGACAAGTACTTACCCGGCAAGCTCTTCAAAAAAGAGAGCCGTGTGCGCACCACCAGCACAATTAAGATGGCCGAAATAACCGACTCCACAAACCAGCCGGTTTGAAAAACTTTTTCGCCGGCATGCATTACAAATAGCAATACGCCAAAAGTAAGGTAATCAAAAACGGAGCTCAGCAAACCAAAGATGATCATGAATTTACGGATAAACCCGAGGTCCCACTTTTGGGGCGATTGAATGTTTATGGCGTCCACGCTATCCGTGGCTATCGCCATTTCGGGGAAATCAGTTAGCAGGTTGGTCAACAATATTTGTTTGGGCAACAGCGGCAGGAAGGGCAGAAACAGCGACGCCCCTGCCATGCTGAACATATTACCAAAGTTGGCGCTTGTAGCCATAAAAATGTACTTCATGGTATTGGTAAAGGTTTTGCGGCCTTCAATTATTCCCTCGTACAGCACGTTTAAATCGTTATCGAGCAACACAATATCGGCGGCCTCTTTGGCTACGTCAACGGCTGTGTTTACCGAAATGCCCACGTCGGCAGTGTGAAGCGCAGGTGCATCGTTAATGCCATCGCCCATAAAACCAACCACGTTACCCGCTTTTTTCAGCAACGTAATTATCCGTTCTTTTTGGTTGGGCTCCACTTCGGCAAAAATATCAGTGAGTGCACATTGATGAAATAACGCCGCGCTGCTCATTTTTTGCATTTGCGAACCGGTAAGTATCTTCGGGTCTTTTATACCTACCTGCAGGGCCAGGCTTTTGGCAACCAAAGCGTTATCGCCGGTAATTAGT
>Ga0206878_10330_pt1 | contig 16516 bp, 12 predicted proteins | sample Alteio_BWOrgCont_8_FD_152621 | JGI IMG/M metagenome (GOLD analysis project Ga0206878, IMG submission 152621) | Enriched cells from forest soil in Barre Woods Harvard Forest LTER site, Petersham, Massachusetts, United States -... | ecosystem: Environmental > Terrestrial > Soil > Temperate forest >... | reverse complement strand
TCTAGCAGCGATTTCTACTCCGACTGTCGCAAGTGACAGTTTTCATCAATCTCCGCTTGAGTTTAAATACCAATCGCAAGAATAGATGCCGAGACGTCAGTAATGGATTTCGGTTATAGCGAGAATACCAACGCAAATATTAAAGGAGCGGAACAATGAAACTTGAAGCGAAGACATGCAAATTCGCACTGATAGCGCTTTCCGTCTCAGGGATGTTGACGGCAGGTGCTCCGATAGCAGCGGCACAGAATGGCAGTTCGCAAAGACCAAACATCGTCATGCTCATGACCGACGACACCGGCTGGAATGATTTCGGCGTCTATGGTGGTGGCGGAAGACTCGGACATGCGACCCCGAATATCGATCGGGTTGCAAAGGAAGGCGCCTACTTCACCAGTTGGTACGGCCAGGCGAGTTGCACCGCGGGCCGGGCCTCCTTTATTACCGGACGCATCCCGATCCGGTCTGCGCTTTCGGTCGTGGTCGTGCCTGGCGATGAGAACGGCCTCACCAAGAACACGCCGACGATCGCCGAGTTTTTCCAGAAGAACGGCTATTCGACATACTTCTCGGGCAAGTGGCATCTGGGGGATCAACCCAAGTTCTACCCGATCGAGCATGGCTTCGACGAAATGAAAGAGTTCGCGGCTTATTATCCGGGCGTCTACACCTATGACTACACGGCGAACTTCGCGCATCCCTGGTTTCCGAAATATAACGCTGCTTACTGGGAGGAGTATCAGAAGATCGTCAACCTCTACGAGTGGGAAGGCGTCGCCGGCCAACCCGCAACCAAAGTTGCGCGTATCGACTACGACTACCTGCATGAATTCGACATCCGTCAGGCTAACTCAGCGGTCGACTACATTAAGGCGCACGCGCACAGCGGCAAGCCCTTCTTCATGGATGTCAATTTCATGAAGATGCACAACCCGAACATTCCTTCCAAGCTGTTTGAGGGCAAGTCGCACCTCGGCAATTACTCAGACGCCATGATGGAGCTGGACTCCAACATCGGCAAAGTCATGGACGAGATCCGGGCCGATGCGCCCAACACCATCGTCATCATCACCGCCGACAACGGCGCATGGCAGGACGCCTACCCTGACGCCGGCACAGTGCCGTTCCGTGGGGAAAAAGGCTCGCCATTTGAGGGCGGATTCCGCGTGCCCGGCATCATGTGGTGGCCGAATCACATTCCCGTTGGCGTCCGCTATGACGAAATGATGTCGCACATCGACTGCTGGGCAACGCTGGCGACGATGGTCGGTCTCACCCCGCCACCTCACGGTGCGTGGAAGGACAATGACGGTAAGCCGATCTACTTCGACAGCATTGACAACAGCGCTTACATCCTGGGTAAGGAGAAGCATTCCGCCCGCAACGGGTGGATCTACATCGACGGTGAGGACTTTGCAGGCGCACGCGCCGACATCGGCGACGATCCTACGAACCCGGATATCAAGATCGCCTGGAAATACCTGTACACGTCCAAGGACACCTGGCTTGGCGCCAAGCAGGATCTAGGCTGCTGCGGTTCGGTATACAACCTGACGATGGATCCGTTCGAGAAATACGACATGTTGTTCAACGGCGCCGTGAGCACGCGCCTCCCCACTACCTCGCCTGGCCGCTATGCGGGCTACGACAACGGGTGGGTTCTTTCGCTGATCGGGGTGCCGATTGGGGAGTTCGACAACTCGATCGTCGATTTCCCGAACATGAAGCGCTTTCCCGGTGGGGCGTCGAATGATACGTCTCCGGACCTGCAGCACCCGAACAATCCGTTGCCTTTGATGGATATCAAGCGCCTCGCGAAAACCATAGGCTCAGCCGACTAGCTGCCAAGGATATCTGGACGGGCGCAAGCTCTCTTGAAGCGGGCATTTTCTCAAACCAGGGAACGCCCGCGTGTATTCCCGTTGGGGCACAGAGAGAAAGTAAGTCGAGCCGTGATTTGCAGAGGTCATGCCTACGACAGAAACCAGCCTCATTCAATCTATCCAGGGTAATGGAGCAACTACTTGCGATGGGGAAAAGCGAAACTTGAAGGCGCTGGTCGATAACGGCGGGACCTTCCAGTTAGAAACTGGGAACGGAGATTGTCATGAGCAAATTGCCAGGCACGAAGCTATCCAGACGCCAGTTACTGCAGTTGGGAGTGACGGCCACGGCTGCCACGCTCATTGCAGGCGGCACCGAGTTCGTTCTTCCGCCTGAGGCGCACGCACTGGGAGATCCTTTGCCGTCGTGGAACGACGGGCCGGCCAAGAAAGCGATCCTTGATTTCATTCACGTCACCACCGATAAGTCGAGCCCGAAGTTTGTACCTCCGGAGCAACGCATTGCCACCTTCGACCAGGATGGGACGCTTTGGGTTGAGCACCCGATGTATAGCCAGGTGGTCTACTGTTTCGATCGCGTGCCCGCAGTCGTGAAAGCGAAACCGCAGCTGGCCAACGTCGAGCCGTTCAAGACGGTGTTGACCGGCAACCGGGAGGCAATCGCAAAGCTACCGATGGATGGACTGATGAAGATCCTGGTCGTGACGTTGACGGGCATGAGCGTCGACGCTTTCGAAGCCCAGGCTAATGACTGGCTCGGAGCAGCTCGTGATCCACGATGGAAAAAGCTCTACACCGAGCTGACCTACCAACCCATGCTCGAGGTGCTGAAGCACATGCGGTCCAGCGGCTACAAGACTTACATCGTTACTGGCGGCGGACAGGATTTCGTGCGCATGTATGCCGAACGGGTTTATGGCATTCCACCCGAACAGGTAGTCGGGACTGCGGCCGGCACAAGCTTCGGTTATGACAAGAGCGGCAAGCCGTTTTTGACGAAGGATCCGAAGCTGCTGCTGAACGACAATAACGCGGGCAAGCCAGAGGGTATTCACCTGATGATCGGACGGCAGCCATTTGTCGCTTTCGGCAATTCGACGGGAGACCGGCAGATGCTGGACTACACGAAGGCGGGAAGCGGCGAGCGGCTTGCGATGCTCGTGCTGCACGATGACGCACAGCGAGAGTATGCCTACGGCCCTGCGCAAGGCCTGCCGGATACCAGAGTCGGCACATTTACGCAGGCCCTCTACAACGAAGCCGAATCGAAGGGCTGGATTGTTATCAGCATTAAGAGCGATTGGAAGCGCATCTTCGCTTTCGAGTCGTAGGCACAAAGGTGCGAAGTGAGATTCACGTGGGCACTTCTCGCGTCGTTGGCTTGTATTGCAGCGCACGGGCAGGAGACGCAGTTTCTGCCGGAAGTTGATGGGTATCTCAAGATGAATTCGAATATTCGGGCTTATGTCCAGGCAAAGGACGATCAGGAGGGCGGCGATCCTGAGCAGTTTACGTTTGGCCCGAGCGTTCAGTTCTATCGAAAGCCGTTGCTGAGACTCAAGAGCATTACGGCGTTTGATCTGGACGATGCGAAATCAAGGCCGGTGGTGATAGATAGCGGATACAACCTCTTCGTCGCCCAGCGCGGATGCTTTGCAAGATTATCTGTTCGTCGGTGTGAAGATGTTCCGGAATCAGCTTGAGGATCGAGGCGCCGATCATCTCTTCCGGAGAATAGCCGAAGACCCGCGTCGCAGCATCGTTCCAGATCGTGATGATGCCGTTCAAGTCTTTGCCCACATCACGTCGTCCGAGGATGCGATGATCGCTGCGAGTTCACCAAGAGGTTTCAAATTTTCTCGCGCCCCAGCTTGGCTCTCCCGAAGTTCTTGAGCAGCGGTTGCTTCACGAGTAATATCCTGGCAAACGACAAATACACCCAGCGCGTCCCCGCCTGCCCCGAAGATCGGACTATAGCTGTAGGTCCACCGGACATCCTGCAGCCTCCCATGTCGGACGATCGGAGCGACGGTATTTTCCTGAAATACCGTCGCTCCCTCATTCATGACCCGTTTGAGATTCGGACCGACGATCCGCCAAGCATCCCACCAGCACTCTTGGGCTGTCTGCCCTAAGCCTGAGGGATGTCGCTCGGCGAGAATAGGGATAAAAACGTCGTTATAGAGCTGTACCAACTCCTTACCCCAGAAAACTAGCGAGGGAAAAGCGCACCCAAGCATGAGATTGGCGGAGAAGAGAAGGTTTTCGGTCCAATCCTCGATTCGTCCGAGCGGAGTCAAACTCCAGTCGCAAGTCCGGATTACCTCGGCCATTCGGCTGTTGCCGTGGATCAAACCTTCCGGGTTGCTTTCAGTTTTATGCTGAACTGACGGTCCGCGAATTGAACGATTCATACAGCTAAGTTGAATTGAGTGCGACCATAAACTTTAGCATTCCACGAAGCCGCTCGGCGGAATACGAGCACTGGAGAAGGCAGCGGGCCAGTATTGCCCAGATGAACATCGGCTTTCTATGAGCAGGTCACTGGCGTCAAGGGGTCTTTTGTTTTTTCCATCATAGCGTCTTTGTCTTTGCAGTTGTTTGTTGTGGTTGATCCGCTTGTGCTCTCTCCGTGTTTCTATTCGCACTTTGAGTGAGCCGTTCATAGCTCTGTGCCGGTTGGGGTCAGAGGAGAAGTCGATGCTGCCAGTTTTCGGTCGGCATCGTTGAGGGCCCAAGCCGACACGCAGTCATCGGAACACGGGGTCGTCGCAACAAGTAAACATAATCACCTATCAAGCGGCTGCAGCGTAAAAGGGAACGTATGGTTCCTGGGTCACCCAGATGCGGTGCAGCAGCACGGCCAACTTGCGGGCGACCGCGACGATGGCACGATTCCGGGACTGCTTACCTCCCCGCGAAGGGAGATGCAGACCCCACTGTCGCAGGGTTGAGTCTCTTCCATGCGATCCAAGAACATGATTGGCACACTCGACCAGAAGCGACCGGAGGTCGGTGTTTCCAGCCTTAGTGATGCCCAGTTGTGGGTCCCCTTCGCCAGACTGGCTGCGTCTCGGCCGCAGGCCGAGGTAGCAGCCGACATCGCGACTCCGCTGGAAGCGTTCCTTGCTGCCAAGCGTCAGGACATAGGTCAGCGCCGTGAGTTGGCCGACGCCGTAGACCTGGAGCAGCGCTTGTGTTTCTGTATACTCCGTCTCCGTGAGTCGTTTGATGGTGCGATCGTAGTGCTTGATCTTTACCGTCATAGTAGCGATCTGTTCCAGGACTGGGCCAAGCGCCTCGGCCCGAGCTGGCGGCAGGACCGCCATGCATCGCTTCGCGAAGCACAACGTGGAAGAGGCCGGCAGTCGATATGCGCAGGGCCTGGCCAGTCCGCGCACCGCGTTCACTGCAGCAGTCCGCAGACGAACGATCAAGTTACGGGCGCGGATCAACTGCTGTTCTATGCATTCACCACCAAGTGGTTTGACGTTTTTCTTCGCCACACTATCGAATTTCCTTGGCCTTACTCCGCACTTCGTGAGCTGACGCCATTGCTCCTTGCTGTATCTCTCTACGTTTGGTCAGGCGCTGCTTTATATGCACTCCCCTGTGGGTACTTGACCTCACTAACGCTAACCCTGCGCGCGCTATGCCGCGGATTCGTGATCGCGATTCTTGTTCTCCTCGGTGCGTGCTTTGGTACAGCGGAAATCGTTTCTCTCATCAATTTCTCTCCCGCTACTTACATTGACCGGCGAACCTTTACTGCTATGCAGTCGATCACTAACCCTCGGCTTTTCTTGGAGCGCATTCCAATCATTCTCAGTGCGCTATTCGCGATTCGCGCAATGCTTCCGGACGCGAAGAATGGGGCTCCGTGGCCGGTTTCGTAAGTGATATGCCTGCACAGCCCCTCACGCGAATGGACGCCTGAAACAATCGGTGCATCCCGGAGGGCATGGCCCTTGGTAGGAGCGCACAACTGCAGCCAGAAAATCGGGATTGCGGTGACAACATCACTTGACCAGCCTGGGACTTGGCGAAGTTACCGCAAAGTCGGGCGGTCTCAACCGGTCGGTGCAACACCATCTGATATGAATTCATTTTCTAAAGGTGGTGTTTATGGCACAAGGAAAGCGGGACAGGCTCTCCACGGAGCAGAGGATCGACATGTGGCGCCGCTGGAAGGCGGGCGAGTCGTTGCATGAGATTGGCCGCGCCTTGGGTAAGGTCCATGGTTCTATTCGGTTCCTGTTGACGCAGCGCGGCGGGATAGTTCCTGCTGCTCGCCGGCGCTCTCTGCGAACACTAACGCTGGCCGAGCGGGAAGACGTCTCAAGAGGAATTGCTTCCGGTTCGTCGATACGTGAGATAGCTAAAGGGTTACAGCGGCCTGTGTCGACAGTAAGCCGGGAGGTGGCGCGTCATGGCGGGCGTTCACTCTATCGAGCCAGTGAAGCAGATCGTCAGGCTTGGGATTCGGCTCTGCGACCCAAGGTATGTCTTCTTGCCAACCACGAGACATTGAGGACGATCGTGGCCAGTAAACTGATCCTGGACTGGTCGCCGGAACAGATTTCGAAATGGCTGAAAGTCCACTATCCCAACGACGAGAGCATGCGCGTGTCCCACGAAACCATCGACCGCAGCTTATTCATCCAGGCCCGCGGAGTGCTGAAAAAAGAGCTGGTTCAGCACCTCAGGTCCAGGCGGCTTATACGTCGCTCACGACATTCTCGGGCTGGCGGAAAGTCCCACGGTCAGATCGTCGATGCCATCTCTATCAGGGAAAGGCCAGCCGAGGTTGAAGACCGCGCTATTCCCGGTCATTGGGAGGGCGACCTGCTCGCTGGCAGCAAGAACAGTCACATCGCAACCCTGGTGGAACGACATTCGCGTTTTGCCATGCTCATCAAAGTGCCCAGCAAAGACACTACGACGGTCGTCGCCGCGCTGAGCAAGCATGTGCGTAAACTCCCCGCGACCCTGCGGCGCTCGTTGACCTGGGATCGGGGGCACGAGATGGCCAAACACAAAAGCTTCACGGTGGACACGAATGTCAAAGTCTACTTCTGCGATCCGCAGAGTCCCTGGCAACGCGGCACCAATGAAAATACCAATGGCCTATTAAGACAGTACTTCCCTAAGAAGACCGACTTGTCCGTCTACTCTCAAGCAGATCTTAACAAGGTAGCTCTGCGCCTCAATCAACGCCCGCGAAAGACCTTGGGCTTTGAAACCCCGGCGAGTAAACTGCAAGCCAGTGTTGCATCGACCGGTTGAGCTGGCAGGCGTTTTCAGTAAGTTCGCGGATCACCGGTCATTGCCTCGGCAAGTTACCGCAAACCCAGACTTTTCAGGCCCAGCGATTGGGTGAGGCGCAGTCGGTTAACACTCGGCTTCAATATTTCGCCCGCAGCGCACTCGATCCGCTCTGCCAGCACTTGAAGGTCAACCCGCGATCCATCCATTAGCCGAACTTCCGCAGAAGTGGCCGGCAGAGAACTTTTTTGTTGACGTTTGAGATTCTCTTTCGGCGAGAGATGGCGGGAAGAGCCTTTGTTTCCAAGGGCGGCTTTTCAAGGAGTGTGGTTCAAGGCAGCAAAAGTGGCGTGTAGTGAAGACCTACCTTCTTGCCCGGAAGGAGAAGATCCGTAAGATGAGCGGCATGTATGTGCGCCGCTGTTATCGACAGAAGAACGGAAAGCGGCATGCATATTGGGCTCTGGTGGAGTCGTATCGAACAGCGCGTGGTCCGCGGCAGCGCGTCGTAGCTTATCTGGGGGAACTCGATGAACAGGGTCGAGTCGGTGTGCAGCAGACAGTACAGCCGACCTCCACCTCGCAGGCACATCTATTCCAGCAGCCGACCAGTCCGGAGTGGGTAGAAGTAGACATGCGCGGCGTGCGCGTGGAACGCAGCCGTCAGTTAGGAGGCTGTTGGCTGGGATGGATGCTTCTGCGTCAGTTAGGCCTTCCTCCGCTGCTGGATCAGCTCTTGCCACAAGGGCGCGAAGAGATTGGCTGGAGTGTGATGGCCCAGATCTTAGTGCTGGGACGTCTGGTGGATAGCTCCAGTGAGTTACGACTGGCTGAGCACACGTACGAAGCCAGTGCCTTGACCGAGTTATTGGGAGTGCCGGCAGAAAAGGTAAACGACGATCGGCTCTATCGGACCTTGGACCGTTTATTGCCGCATAAGACGGCCTTGGAGAAACACCTGCAGCAGCGCTTGGGCGAGCTGTTTGCGCTGGACTATGACTTGCTGCTGTACGACGTTACGAGTCCTTATTTCGAGGGCGAAGCCGCGGCCAACCCGCAGGCGCAACGCGGCTACTCGCGCGATCATCGCCCCGACTGCAAACAGGTCAACATTGCTATGGTGGTGAGCCGGGATGGGCTGCCTTTGGGCTATGAAGTGTTCGCCGGCAACCGCAGTGACGTGACCACGGTAGAAGAGATCGTCGCGGCGATGGAGAACAAGTACGGTCAGGCGAACCGCATCTGGGTGATGGATCGCGGCATGGTTTCGGCAGACAACGTGGAGTTTCTGCAGAAGGGTGGGCGGCGCTACATCCTGGGCACGCCCAAGAGCATGCTGCGCAAATTCGAACAGCAGTTGCTGGATGAGAACTGGAAGGAAGTCTACGCAGGGTTGGAAGTGAAGTTGTGTCCAGCCCCAGAGGGGGAGGAGGTCTTCATTCTCTGCCGCAGTGCCCAGCGGCGCTTGAAGGAGCAAGCCATCCATGCTCGCTTCGAGCAGCGCATTGAACAAAAGCTGGAACAGATGGCCACCAGTTGCCGTCAGCGCAAGCAGGATCCACTGCTGCTGGCCCAACGATTAGGCAAGCTCCTGGGACGGAATAGTCGCGCTTCAGGCTTATTTCGCGTTCACATCAAAACCGACGCACGCGGCGGAGCCCACCTGGAGTGGAGCAAGCGAGAGGATTGGCGCGATTGGGCCAGGCTAAGCGAGGGCTGTTATTTGCTGCGCAGCAACGTCACCGCTTGGAACGGCGAAGAGCTCTGGCGTGCTTACATGCAACTCACCCAGGCTGAAGCTGCGTTTCGCGTCCACAAAAGCGATCTGGTGCTGCGCCCTGTCTGGCACCATCTCGAGCACCGCGTGCAGGCTCATATTCTGATTTGCTTTCTCACCTATGTGCTCTGCAAAACACTCGGCCAGTGGTGCCATGGTGCAGGACTCGGAGACGAACCGCGCAAGATCTTCACCGAGCTGGAGCAGATCGCATTAGTGGATGTGGTTTTGCCCACGCGCACTGGCATCGCGATTCGCAAGCGCTGCGTAAGCCGACCGACAGAACACCAGGCCATCCTGATTCAGCGACTGGGGCTGGAACTTCCTACCTCCATCGAATTTGCGGATTTGTAGTGAAGACTTCACTACCTCCGCGCTGCAAACAAAGCACTTACCGCTTCAACTGCGGAAGTGCGGTTAGTTCATCGGCCGAACGTCTACTACCGTCACAAATGGACCGCCGCTATTCGCCGAGACTGCCGCGACTCCAATGATCGAGCGATATCTCAGCATTCCTAAACCTCCAAATTCGACGACTTTGGCCGTTGTCGAACACAAAATGCCCACAAGTGGACAGCAATAGCAATTTCTCTCGGCCTATGGTCCGCGAGTTTGTTTCTTTTCAATCGTTTGTTTCTTGAACAACGGAACGAAAATTGCCAGTATATCGTCCGGAACTCGATTGGAGCGTCAAAATGATCAGCTGGTTGCAGGATCTTCGTTACTCAATGCGGCAGTTGCGCAAGTCTCCCGGGTTTACCATCACCGCAGTTCTGACTCTGGCCATGGCGATCGGAGCCAACGCCGTAGTTTTCAGCGTGATGAACGGGCTCATCCTGCGCCCGCTGAATGTGCCTGAGGCGAAGAGTCTCTATGGAATCGAGCGCGCCGGAGATCAAAATCTGGGGCAGTCCTATCCGGACTATCTCGATGTGCGCGATCGTAACACCAGTTTCGATGGGGTCGCGGGCTACAGCATCGATCAGGTCGCGATGGACAATGGCGAAAAACCATCCCTGGTCTGGGGTATGGAGGCGACCGGGAACTACTTTGATGTATTGCGGATTCAGCCCTATCTAGGACGTTTCTTCCACGCCTCTGATGAGCACGGTCCGAACAGCGCTCCTTATATAGTGCTCAGTTACGCGTATTGGCACAGCCATTTTCACGACGATCGTAGCGTACTGGGCCATAAGGTTCAGCTCAACAAGCATCCATTTACCATCATCGGCGTAGCACCACCTGGATTTCGCGGGACTTTGGTGTTTTTCTCCTCCGAGTTTTTTGTGCCGATCGTGAACCAGGAGCAGACGGAAGGCTGGAATGGCTTGAACGATCGCACTAACCGTTCGGTTCTCGCAACACTAGGACACTTGAAGCCGGGAGTGACTCCGGCGCAGGCAGTTGCTGATCTGAACTCGATCGGCTCGTATCTGGCAAAGACTTACCCCAGGGACGAACACCGAACGAGTTTCTCGTTGGTGAGCCCAAGTCTTCTGGGTGACCAGTTCGGCCGTCCGTTTCAGGCATTCCTGGCCGGATTGATGCTGCTGGCAGGATTGATTCTGCTCGCCGCGTGTGCCAACCTGGGCAGCCTGTTTGCCGCTCGGGCCGCTGACCGTTCCCGTGAGGTTGCACTGCGGCTCGCCCTCGGTTCCAGCCGCAGACGCATTTTGCGCGGGCTGTTCACTGAAGCCGTACTGATTTCGCTTGCCGGAGGCCTAACCGGATTGTGGGCCAGCGTTTTTCTCCTGCGCAAGCTAAGCGAGTGGCAGCCGTTCGGAAATTTCCCCATGCACACGCCCGTGAACCCGGACGCCACTGTTTCTGGAGTCGCCTTATTACTCAGCCTCGTCAGTGGATTCCTCTTTGGCGCAGTCCCCGTGAACCAAGTACTCGGCACTAATCCCTATGAGGTGGTCAAGGCGGGATCGACCGCGAGAATAGGGCGGCGGATTACTGGCCGGGACATGTTGCTTGTAGTGCAAATTGCAATCTGCGCTGTTCTGGTCACTTCTTCGATGGTTGCCGTGCGCGGGCTTCAACGAGCGCGGCACAGCAATTTTGGTTTTGAACCGCAGAGGACGATCTGCACATGGCCGGCTACACCGGCGATCGATTGCCTCCGATCCAAAAGCGCCTGCTTGATTCCGTCGCCGCGATGCCGGGGGTGGCCTCTGTCGGACTAACAGATGCGCTGCTCTTGAATGACGCGAACGGCTCGGATGTCTATACGGATAGAACGACCGATCTGCGGCCTTCAAATGCCGCCAGCAATGCCTACGTGTACCACATCTCTCCCGATTACCTTTACGCCGAGGGCACCTCCTTGCTGTCCGGCCGCCCTTTCACCTGGCACGACGACCAGAACTCGCCACATGTTGCCATAGTGAATGAGGTGTTTGCGCGTAAGATCTTCGGCTCGGTAGAAAATGCCACTGGCGGTTACTACAAGATGCCGGATGGAATCCGCATCCAGGTCGTGGGTGTTGCCCAAGACGGTAAGTACGGGTCGCTGACCGAAGATCCACACGCAGCGGTATTTCTCCCCATCCTGCAGTGGCCATCGAATTCGAACTGGCTGGTAGTGCGTCCGAAGGGTGATCCCCAGCAACTGGGAGAGGTCATCAGGCGCACACTGCAGCAGTTGGATCCAGTGCTGCCGGTTCAGATTGAAAAGCGGTACGACGAAGTGGCGACGGTTCTTTTCCCCTCCCAGATGGCGAGCCTGGCGCTGGGGGTGATGGGCATAATGGGCGCAATGCTGGCGGTAACCGGCATCTTCGGCATGGCTGCGTACTCGGTGACCAAGCGTCTGCGGGAGTTGGGAATTCGCGTAGCCCTCGGCGCACAGCGGAAGGAAATATTGAGGGTGGCGCTGGGACGGGCCTTCCAATTACTGGCTTTCGGCTCCTCAGCAGGGCTGCTCCTCGGAATCCTGGCCAGCCGGGTGCTTGCCTCGATCGTGTACCAGGCCACCCCTCGCGATCCGATCGTGCTGGTCGGAGCCGTATTGGCAATGTCATTAGTGGGGTTGCTGGCTGCATCGGTTCCAGCCCATCGCGCGCTATCGGTTGACCCTATGATATTGCTGCGCGAGGAGTAATCGCGACTGTGCACACTCTCACTCATTGACGATTGACAGCAATTCACAGCCCATGTAGTCGGCAAGCTGGAAGTACTCACATCGTTTGGAAGCGTACGGTAGCACTTGCAATCTGCACTGGTTGGGCAGCGTGGCTGTCAAGAGGTGCCCAATCAACGTCGCCAGCCGTCAAATGAACGAGTGGGCAACTCGGACATTACCCGCTCCAGCAATTCCATCTTTTGAGCCGTCGTGCCTGAAAAACTTTACAGGCACAAGAGGATAGCGTCCGGGTAGCCATCATCTAGGCGCAGTCCAGTCAGCCGCGTGACTTTGCACCAAATCAGTGCTCGATGACAGGTTTGCCAGGTTGAAATTCTGGATCGCCTGACTGCCATAGGACAAAGCTGAATTGATCGGCCAGGAGACGCTCGCGCTGCGGCCGACTTGAACCAAGACCGTGTCCCTCGTCGAAATCCACTCGCAGCAGGATCGGCCGCCCACTAGTGCTGGCGGCTTGCAGACGCGCGGCCATCTTGGCCACCACCCATGATGGAACGCGCGGATCGTTGGCCCCCGTGATGGCCAGCACCGCTGGGTACCGAGTCCCGTCAATTACATGGTGATAAGGACTGACGGAGTGAAGGAACTTGAATCCCTGGGCATCGGTGACGTCGCCAAACTCGGGGATATTAGCCGCACCACCTTGCGTGCCCTGAAACCGCAGCAAGTCGGTCATGCCAACATTATCAATAGCGGCAACGAATAGCTCTGGATGCTGCACAATGGCACCGCCGACTGCGATGCCACCCGCGCTGGTGCCACGCACTGCCAGATGTGCGGGCGACGTGTATCGCTGCTGGATAAGGTATTGTCCAGCAGCAACCATGTCGTCGATGGTGTGTTGCTTGGTTTCCTTCCGCCCTGCATTGTGCCAGGATTCGCCGAACTCTCCGCCGCCTCGCGCGTGCACGACGGCCCACACTCCCCCTCTTTCAATCCAAGCCAGAATGCGGGGCGAGAAGGATGGATCATTCGAATCTCCGTAAGCGCCGTAGCCGTCGTAAAGGGCGGGATGCGAGCCATCCAGTATTAAACCTTTTTTGCGGAGTATTGAGAGAGGAATCTTGGTTCCGTCTGCGCTCGTTGCTTCAACCTCTCGCGCTTCTAACGCGGAGAAGTCCGCCGGATATTTCTGGATGAGCGCGGTATTCGAGACCTGATTTGACGACGGATCGTATGCAAATGCTTGGCCCGAAGATGTCCATGATTCCAGACGAAAGATGATTCCCGGCAACAGGACATTGGCGTCAACCGTGGAGATCGTACCGTCATACGGCAGCGGAATCTTCTCCCATTTCAATTGCGATCCATAGAGTGAGCGTCGCAGTTCAAAGGTAACGCCCCGCTTCGATAAGAGATAGAGGCCATCCTTAGCGACGTACACGCCGACCAAAACGGCATCGCTGGTGGGAATGAGCACGGTGGCATGTGCGACGTCGGGATGGTCTAAGTCGAGCGAGATGAGTTTCCGGTTCGGTGCATCCTTGTCGACGAGCAGATATAAGGTCGATTGATGTGCGACCGCCGAACTGTCGGCCCCGGTCGAGAGCATGTCTTCCGCTGAAATGACCTTGCGCCAAGGTACGCTGGCCTTCTCGGAGTCAGCGGGGCCAACATAAATGCTGGGGTAATCCGTTGTGCCTTTGGTGTAGTACCCCAAAATATAGTTCGATCCCGGCGTAACGCTGACGCCCACGAAACCCGCCTTGGGGATAGTCAAAGACGATGGAACTCCAGGGCCAAATACCTCGGTGTCTCTCTCTGCATCTGTCCCGACAACATGCAAGTAGACGTGCTCGTTTTCATAGATGGCAGAGGGTGGAGCGTCGGGTGGTAGCTTCTGTAGGCGGGCATAATAGAACGACCCCGAATCACGGTTCCATGACGGGCCAGCATACTGGGTGCGGGTAATAGCGTCGGAAAGCATACGGCCGGTTGCAGTTTCGATGACATGGATTGTGCTGTTTTCCGAACCACCCAGCGAAACGCCTGCAATCACATAACGGCCGTCCCACGACGGCACGAAATAATCGATGGCGGCGTGTTGCGCGCCTTCCTCGAGCGATCCCGGGTCTAGCTCCCGTTCGGCTTTGCGGACAGTTCCACTACCTGCCACGTTCCTTGTTCAAGCGTCATCCGACCTGGATGTATGGGCAAAGCAAAAGTTAGCTTGCCTGATGTAGTTTGTGCATGGGCGGATGAGATAAAGAGGCAGAAGGCAAAAGAGATACGAAGGCTAAACTCATTCATAGCACCAAGCATAATGCTACCGCGACGGGGCGGCCACAGGGCGATGGATTTGCAAGACGACTGCGCCGAGAGGCCTGATCTCTAATGCTGGGAGAACCCATCACGACGCGCTCAATCCTCCTAACACCAAGCAGGCACTGCGCAGGATTGCTTCCGTATAGACGGTGGTACGCCAAGATCAGTAGATTTCGCTTTTCGGAATGCTCAACCTTGCCAAGTTAGAAGCGAGAAACAATCCCAAGTCGTGGGCAGGCCCATTCGTAGGCGACCAGCGATCGATCACATGGTAGCGACCGGCTTTTACTCCCTCGATGATCCAATCCGATCCATCCGTGCCTGTTTGGTCGTTGACCGGGTTGGGCGCATTCCAAAACCCGCCACCTTCAACCTCGGATCGAAAGCTCTGGGCTTCCTGTGTCGTTAGTTGCCGAGAAATATTGGTCGTAAGTGTGCCGGGACTGTACCCACCCGCGCCGCTCGCAACCTTTGTGACCAAAACCCAAGAGCCGTCGGCTTGCAGATCCACTCTGACGGCTATGGGATGGTGAAAACTGCGGAGCCAAAGGAAACGATATGCTTCTGCTTCCCTATTCGCCGCGAGTACAAAAAGTGAAGGTTCTTGAAGAGCGCGTAAACGGACGGCGTAGACCTGCCGGAGATGCACCAGATGTCCGGTGACCCCGGCGAGAACTTGGAGCGGCTGGCCGCGTTTTTGCGTGGACGTGGCATCGAGCTTGGCTATAAGAAAAATATCGAGCCCGCTCTCGGCATCAGCTATGGCGGATGCATCGCGCTCCTGCCGGGGCAATCGAAGGCCGAGGAGTTCTCGACGCTGGTCCATGAGACAGCGCACGAACTGCTGCACAAGGCAGAACGCCGCACGGCAACCACCAAGACAGTGCGTGAGACAGAAGCCGAGGTAGTGGCTTTTGTGGTCGGGAAAGCTGTTGGGCTGGTGACGGGCTCCGCATCAGCCGACTACATCCAGCTCTACCATGGCAACGCTTCACTGTTGGCCGAGAGCTTGGAAATGATTCAGCAGACCGCCAGCGTGATCCTTGCCGCACCGGAACCGTCGATAGCGGACGACGTAACCACCGAGGAGCTCGAAGAAGTTGCGGCATGAGAATCGTATCCACGATCATGTAACAATCGCTACGACATAGGAAAACCGGACAGACGGGAAGCGAATGCTCCCGTCTGCCATTTTTCAGCGGCGCGGGAGAACTCTGCGGGTCCTCCCGACCCTCTTCCGGTAGTTTCACAGCAATTCTTTACAATATTCCTGCACAGTTCCTACACAGCCTAGATTGGCCATTTATAGGAAATCGAATGAGCAATCTAAAAAATCGTTCTCACCGTTCAGAGATGACAATTCATGAGTGATGATGCGCTCTGAGTGCTGAGTTCTGTGCTCTGTTCTTCGCAGAGGCCGCACAGGCAGGCGAGGTGGTGTTCCTCGGGGGCTGGTTGCGGTATTTCTCGGCGCAGAGGAGGCAGGGGCAGAGGCGGTGGTGGATGGGCTCGGCCTCGTTTTCTTTCGAGGATTTCGGCGGGTGGGACGATCTCGTCCCCGTCAGGGGGTGAGGATGACGCGGTGGGCAGGACGTGAGAGCCCGAGGTGGGGGTGGATGGATCGGAGTAAGTGGTCTCCGAGTCGTCGCCAGAGTGGTTGCGGGAGCGGGACTGTGATCGAGCTTGCGGCGCCGGTTCGAAGGGAGACTTACCGCCGAGGGCAGTGAGGCAAACCTGCATGCCGTAGGTCACGGAGTTGGCGGTGGGTCGATCGATCTACGTCGGGAGCTGGGTCCTGACCTGGCTGCGGAGGCCTGAGCCGCGGCGCGCTCGATGTGCATGTGGTCGTGGTGATAGCAGAATCTGTTGCCTCTACGGGCGATTCCGGCGCATCGGTGGCCCGAGGTCTTGATATGTCGGCAGAACGGCAGCATAGGTATACCCCTCCCCCTCGGGGACCTATGTATCAGATTTCGTGCTATTTAACTAATAGGTTGCAATATGTATTCCGGAATCAGTGAGTTACAGGCATATAACTGAGAAGAAGCGAGTTAGCGTAGAGCGGCCAGGGAGCAAACAGCCAGCCCCGACAAACAGCAAAAGGCGCGGCTGGTGGGCCACGCCTTCAGTAAATCCGTACTATCTTAAGTTTATGAGGATGGGGGTAATATTCGGCCAGGATTCTCGCGGCGCTAACTACTTTCCGTCGCAAAATGG
>Ga0206878_10329_pt1 | contig 16540 bp, 14 predicted proteins | sample Alteio_BWOrgCont_8_FD_152621 | JGI IMG/M metagenome (GOLD analysis project Ga0206878, IMG submission 152621) | Enriched cells from forest soil in Barre Woods Harvard Forest LTER site, Petersham, Massachusetts, United States -... | ecosystem: Environmental > Terrestrial > Soil > Temperate forest >... | reverse complement strand
GAGATCATCCGGGTACGACTTGCGCCCCACAGTGTGTTTTTGGATGAGTTTTCATACGCGGTGCCAAAAATGGAGCAAAAGGCCGTAGTTGCTACTTTAACCGAATACGAAGATGAGTATTGCGTATCAACCAGCGTGGTAAATTGCCATGTGCGCAAAGCGGATTTCTTTATATCATTTTCTGATAGCAACGACCATATTACCAGTTCCGATGCCGTACAGATGCATTGGGAAGAAAATGTAAAATTCGGCGGATACTATGTGTTTTGTACAAAAACATGCCATGCCGAGGAAAGCTTTTTTGGCCTTGGCGATAAACCGACGGAACTGAACCTGCGCGGTAAACGCCTCAAAAACTGGAACACCGACGCTTATTCGTTTGCCTGGAATCAAGACCCTCTTTACCGAAGCATCCCCTTCTATATCAGCCTGAATGAAGGCATAGCACACGGTATTTTTTTTGATAATACCTTTAAGGCACATTTTGATTTTGGCGCTGAAGACCCCACCAAAACAAGTTTTTGGGCCGATGGAGGCGAGTTGCAATATTACTACATTCACGGTCCGCACATGATGGACGTGGTAAAAAGCTACCACATTTTAACCGGTACGCACCCTATGCCGCCGCTTTGGGCGCTGGGTTACCACCAGTGCCGCTGGAGCTATTACCCCGAAGCCAAAGTAAAAAAGATAACGAAAGGTTTCCGCGAAAATAAAATACCCTGCGACGGTATCTACCTCGATATCGATTATATGGACGGTTACCGCTGCTTTACCTGGAACCGCAAATATTTTGCTGATCCTAAAAGGATGATCAAAGAATTGGCGGCCGATGGTTTTAAAACCGTGGTGATCATCGACCCGGGAATACGTGTTGATGATAATTACGCGGTTTTTAAGGAGGGTAAGGAAAAACGGCACTTTTGCCGCCGCAGCGACGATTATTTCATGGAAGGCCATGTATGGCCGGGCCGTTGCCAGTTCCCCGACTTTACAAACCCCGATGTACGCGAATGGTGGGGCGGCTTGTTCGACGAGCTGGTACAAATGGGCGTAGCCGGTGTTTGGAATGATATGAATGAACCCGCGGTATTTGGTTCGGGGACGTTTCCCGACGATGTGCGGCACCAGTACGACGGCTTCCGCGGTTCGCACCGCAAAGCGCACAATGTTTACGGTATGCAAATGGTGCGCGCCACGTACGATGGTTTGCGCAAGCTGATGAAAAATAAGCGGCCTTTTACTATTACCAGGGCCGGTTACTCGGGCGTGCAGCGTTTCTCGTCCGTTTGGACGGGCGATAACGTAGCCTCGTGGGAACATTTGAAATTGGGCAATATACAATGCCAGCGATTATCCATATCAGGTATCTCTTTTTGCGGAACAGATATAGGCGGCTTCAGCGGCGAACCCGACGGCGAATTATTTACCCGCTGGATACAGATGGGCACTTTTTCACCTTTTATGCGTGCCCATTCTGCCGGCGATACCAAGGAGCGCGAACCCTGGAGCTTCGGCGAGCCGTTTACATCTATCAACCGTAAATTTATCGAGCTGCGCTATCGCTTATTACCCTATTTATACTCCATTTTTTGGGAACATCACCGCTATGGCTTCCCCATATTGAGGCCGGTGGTGATGCAGGAACAGGAAGAGGTGACCAACCATTTCCGGCAGGACGAGTTTACTTATGGCGATAAAATATTGATCTGCCCTGTACTTTCGTCGGGCGAAATAAGCCGGACGGTTTACCTGCCAAAAGGAAAGTGGTACTATTTCTGGGACAACGAATTGGTTGAAGGCGGTAAGGAAATAGAAGTGGCGACGCCATTGGAAACAATCCCGATATTTATAAAGGCCGGCTCGGTGATTCCCGAATACCCGGTAATGCAATACGTTGGCGAAAAGGAAATTGAAGAAGTAAAGCTGAATATTTATTACAGCGACTACGAGGTAAATTCCTTCCTTTTTGAGGATTATGGCGAAACCTTTGCCTACGAGCAGGATATTTACCTTGAAAAGAAATTTGTGGTGAACGGCAAAAATAACAAGCTAACCATTCAGCAGAGTATGGAAGGCTTATATACGCCGAGGTACGAGAACTACGAGTTTAACATTGTTGGTCTGCCTTTTAAAGCCACCCGGATAATAGCTGACGGTAAAGAGATAAGGGATTTTACTGTTAACAAACAGAAGATAGTAAGTTTAAAACTGAGAAAGAACTTTGCACAGTTGGTGATTGACTGAGTTGGGGGGAGAGCCAAGAATCAAGAGCCAAGAATCAAGAGCCAAGAGCCAAGAATCAAGAGCCAAGAATCAAGAGCCAAGATAAAGAATTAGAAACCTGATAAACCATAATATTAAAACTTGGATAGAGCTGGAAATACTGGATGCAATAAGCTATGCAGATGATTAATTGAAATTTTTTCATCTTGGCTCTTGATTCCTGGCTCTTTCTTAACAAATCTTCCTGCCAAATGACTGAACAAGGCTTGCAAAGGGTTGTTGTTGAACATGTAACACCCGAAATTGACGCCGGGCGATTTTATATAAAAAAAGTCGCGGGAGAAACCATTAAGGTTGAGGCGGATATATTTACCGACGGTCACGACCATATTGGCGCCCGGCTTTTATTTAAGCATGAAGACGAGAAAAAATGGTCGTTTGTGCCGATGCACCTCGTCAATAACGACCGTTGGGAAGCATCGTTCGATGTCGTAAAAACGGGCTTTTATTACTATACGGTAACCGGCTGGGTTGACCATGCCGACACCTGGCACCATGGTTTCATCAAAAAATACCAGGATGCCCAGCACCTGGATGTTGAACTGCTCATCGGCGCCGAAATGCTGGAATGGATGCTTCCTCACGCCAATAAAGCCGATCAAAAAAAAATCGGAAACGTTATCGCCCTGCTGCGTAACCCAAAAAAATACGACCAGGCGGTAAGCGCGGTTTTGAGCGCCGACGCGCATCACTTTATCCTGCAATACCCCAATCTTGAAAATGCAACGGTTTACAGCCGCGAGTTAAAGGTGTATGTGGATAGGGCGAAGGCCGGTTTCAGCAGTTGGTATTGTTTTTTCCCGCGTTCTGCTTCGCGCATCGAGGGGAAACACGGTACGTTTAAGGAGTGCGAAGCGCTATTGCCGCGGGTGGCCGAAATGGGCTTTGATGTATTATATTTCCCGCCCATACATCCCATAGGGTTTAATTTCAGAAAAGGCAAAAATAATACGGTAAATGCTTTGCCCGGTGATGACGGCGTTCCCTATGCTATCGGCTCAGCCGAAGGTGGTCATAAAGCTATTTTAAAAGACCTGGGCACCCTGCAGGATTTTAAACACCTTATAAAAGAAGCCGCCGCGCACGGCCTCGAAATAGCGCTCGACTTTGCCATACAGTGCTCGCCCGACCATCCTTACGTAAAAGAACATCCGAAATGGTTTAAATGGCGGCCGGACGGCACGGTGCAATACGCGGAAAATCCCCCAAAAAAATACCAGGATATTTTACCCATTAATTACGAGAACGACGACTGGCAAAACTTGTGGAAAGAACTGAAAAGCATCCTCGATTACTGGTGCGAACAGGGTATCCGCATTTTTAGGGTAGATAACCCGCATACCAAATCGTTTAATTTTTGGGAGTGGTGTATCGCCGAAGTTCAGAAAAAATACCCAGGCACTATTTTTCTTTCAGAGGCCTTTACCAAGCCGAAAGTAATGAAGGAACTGGCAAAAGTGGGCTACACGCAATCTTATACCTACTACGTTTGGCGAAATTCAAAGCAGGAGATCATCGAGTATATGACAGAGCTCACCCAAACAGACATGAAGGATTATTATCGCCCGAATTTTTGGCCTAACACGCACGATATTAATCCTTATTCGCTGCAAAGCGGCTGGGAGCCAAGTTTTATTACACGTTATTTTATGGCGGCTACGCTGTCGTCAAACTATGGTATTTTCGGCCCCGTTTACGAACTCATGTACCACGATGCCTATCCCGGAAAGGAAGAATACCTGAATTCCGAAAAATACGAAGTAAGGCACTGGGACTGGGAAAAACGCAACAAACTTACCGAGGTTATTACGCGGGTGAATGCGGCACGCAGGGTAAACCCAGCGCTGCAAAACACAAATAATATAACCTTTTGCAATATTAATAATGATATGCTGCTGGCCTACTACAAAAGAACGGGCGATAACCACATATTATGTGTTGTAAACCTCGATCCGTATGGCCGCCAGGCGGGGCATGTGCAAACGCCGCTCCACGAACTGGGTATATCGCCGGGGCAGGATTTTACGGCATTTGATATTTTAACAGGCCGGCATTTTATATGGAACCAGGAATGGAATTATATTGAGCTGAATCCTTATGATTTACCCGTACATTTATTTAAAATTGAAATATAAATATCTCCGCAAATGAGCAGTTTGGATGTCATCGGCAATGCCTATTCAGTTACGCTGAACAAGCCCTGGAAACAGTTTGCCCATGATAAGGACGCTATAACATTACTGGAAGAAAATATTTTTTACGATTACATGCGCAAATGCCGCTGGTTTGCCGGCAAGGCGCGGATGATAAAATTTTTAAAGGTACAGCAGCTATTAAACATGCCTTTCGAGGACGGGCTGTCGTACCTGGTGATATTGCATGTAGGCTATACCTACGGCGACGAGGAAAAATATGCCATGCCGGTTTCTTTCCTGCCCGATGATTATGAGCTGATAGGGCAGGTTAACCATAAAGCCTTCATCACCAAAATAATGGCCGATGGCAAGGCCGGCTGGCTGATCGATGCGATTTACGACTTCCGTTTCCAGGTACAGTTGTTCGAAAATATTTTTAACAACGCAAAAATCAAGCAGGAAAACGGCGCCCTGATTTACCACAAAGGAAAAGGCCTGGCTGTAACTGATGAAAATATGTGCTACCTGTGCGTTATCCCCGACCTGGAGCAAAGTAACTCGTCGCTTATTTACGGCAATAAATATTTCTTTAAACTTTACCGTAAGCTTTTCAGGGAGATAAACCCTGAAGTGGAAATGCTGCAGTTTTTAACTGAAACGGGTGGATTTAAAAATATCCCGTCCTATTGCGGCAGCCTGGCATATGAACGCCCAGACACCGCACCGGTGACGCTGGGCTTGATGATGCAAAAGGTGGCAAGCAAATCGGACAGTTGGGTATCCACCGGCGATGACCTCAATACCTTCCTGTTTATGTTCGTCGATAAATTTTTCAGCATTCACGACGAGGTGTTTGAAAAAGTTGAGCTATTGGGCAAACGGACCGCCGAAATGCACCTGGCTTTATTATCCGGTAAAAATAATGAGGCCTTTAAGCCTGAAGTTTTTGACGAAACGTATATTAAATTTCTGCAAAATCACCTCAATAACCTGCTTAACAAACGTATTACGCTACTAAAAGAAAATTATTCGCGGCTTGATGATAATGCAAAGCAACTGGCGGACGATTTTATAAACAGTGAAGCCATCATCAGGCATTTTTTCGAAAAAATAGCAAGTAACGATCTCAAATCGTCGCGCATACGCATACATGGCGACTACCATTTGGGCCAGGTGCTTTTTACCGGCACGGATTACCTCATTATTGATTTTGAAGGTGAGCCCGAGAGCTCCATTACTGATCGGAAAATAAAGCATTCGCCGCTTAAAGACGTTGCTGGCATGATCCGCTCGTTTCACTACGCGGTATGTGCCAAATTGTATTTTAGCAGTGAAACCCGGGGAATTAACCCATTGCGCCTGCAAAAAGCTGCTGACCGATGGTATAAACTGATAACCGATGCATATCTCGACGCTTATATGCACACCATGGGGAATATATCGGGTATATTTGGCAACCGCACCGAGCTTAATTTTTTGCTGCAGCTGCACCTGCTTGAGAAATCGGTTTATGAATTGGGGTATGAACTGAATGGCAGGCCCGATTGGATAAGGATACCTTTAAAAGGCATACAACAAGTATTGTTTGAAATAGAAAAGTTTAATAGTTAACAGGCCTTCGGGCTAAAATATATGGCGAAAAAGAAAACTGATACCGGAATTGAACCATCTGTTAAAATGGATGAGGCAAAGAAAATCAAGGCGGCTGCAAAAAAACCGGTAGCTGCAAAAAAGACGGTTGAAAAGGCCCCGGCAACTGAAAAAGCCGCTCCTGCAGCAAAGGCGAAGAAAAAAACCGCGGTACCGGGCGCAGAGTCAGCTGCCCCGGTAGTATCGGCGCTTAAGAATGTTGAAGTTTATAGCCGTTTCACCGACTTTGATATCGGCCTGTTTAAGTCGGGTAAGCATTTTAAATTGTACGAAAAGCTTGGCGCACATGTAATTGAGTTTAACGGAGTAACCGGAACTTATTTTGCCGTTTGGGCGCCAAATGCGCATTATGTGTCTGTTATAGGCAATTTTAATGGCTGGAACCGCGGTTCGCACTCCCTTTACGTTCGCTGGGACGGTTCGGGTATTTGGGAAGGTTTTATCCCCAATATTGGCAGCGGCGAAGTCTATAAATACTTTATCAATTCAACCAACGGCGAAGACCTGGAGAAGGCCGACCCGTTTGCGCTGCGTTGGGAAGTAGCGCCAAAAACGGCCTCCATTGTAGTGGATACTTTTTATGAATGGAAAGATGCCGCATGGATGAAAGACCGCTACCGCCATAACGGTTTAAATAATCCCTGGTCGGTTTACGAAATGCACATGGGCTCCTGGGCGCGCAGCCCGGAAAGCCCCGACGAGTTTTTGACCTATGACCAACTGGCCGGTAAATTGGTGCCCTATATTAAAGAAATGGGTTTTACCCACGTGGAGTTTATGCCCATAATGGAGCATCCGTATTACCCGAGCTGGGGATACCAGATCACCGGGTTTTATGCCGCTTCGTCGCGCTACGGCTCACCACAGCAGTTAATGTACCTGGTGGAGGAATTGCACAAGGCCGGCATCGGCGTTATACTGGATTGGGTGCCATCCCATTTCCCCGGCGATGCACACGGCCTGTATAAATTTGACGGCTCGCATTTATACGAACACGAGGACCTGCGCAAGGGCTTTCACCCCGATTGGAAATCGTACATTTTTAACTACGGGCGTAATGAAGTCCGTGCATTTTTGATCAGTAATGCCCTGTTCTGGCTGGACAGGTACCATGTTGACGGACTACGTGTGGATGCAGTAGCCTCCATGCTCTATCTCGATTATTCGCGTAACCACGGCGAATGGGAGCCAAATATTTATGGTGGCAACGAAAACCTTGAGGCTATTTCGTTTTTTAAAGAATTTAACGAAGCAGTTTATCTCAATTTCCCGGATGTGCAAACCATTGCGGAAGAATCTACCTCATTTACCGGGGTAAGCCGCCCCGTTTATACCGGTGGTTTGGGTTTTGGTATGAAATGGATGATGGGCTGGATGCACGATTCTATCAAGTACTTCTCGAATGACCCGATACACCGTAAGTATCACCATAACCAAATCACCTTTAGCCTGATATACGCCTTTACGGAAAACTTTATGCTGCCTTATTCGCACGATGAGGTGGTTTATGGTAAAGGCTCCATGCTGGGTAAAATGCCGGGAGATGAATGGCAAAAATTTGCGAACCTGCGCCTGCTTTACAGCTACATGTTCACCCACCCGGGCAGTAAATTGCTGTTTATGGGCGCCGAATTTGGCCAGGGGAAGGAGTGGAACTTCCAGCAGTCGCTGGACTGGCATTTATTGGAATACCCCAATCACCAGGGTATAAAGGAGGTGATAAAGGCGCTTAACCAATTGTATAAGGACGAACCCGCGCTGTATGAAAAAAGCTTTGAATGGAACGGGTTTGAATGGGTTGACGGCGGTAACGCCAACGATTCGATATTGATATACAACCGTAAGGGTAACGATATAGCTAACGAATTGGTAATTGTTTTAAACATGACCCCTGTTACACGGACCGACTTCCGCGTTGGAGTGCATTCAAAGGGAAAGTGGGTTGAAATTTTCAATTCAGACGCAAAAAAATTCTGGGGAAGCGGGTTCGAGAATCCAAATCCCATAAAAACAGAAACGGTTACCTGGCATGGCCGCGAGCATTCAATAAAAATATCGGTGCCGCCGTTGGCTGCCAGTATATTTAAAAAAGAAAAAATAGTTCCCGCTAAATACGAGCTGAAATAATAATTTAAAAAAGGCATCTTTTTTGCCCTGATTACGTACAAGACTGACCCTCATTATTTTGGTGAGTCTTGTACTGGCTTTAAATTATCACGCTTATGAACGTAAAATTCCGCTACCTGTATTTGCTCCTTGGGGCCGTTGGGTTTGTTATGCTTTTTTATTATTTTTTTCAGAATCTGCCTGATATTTCAAATATCGATCCGATACGCATTTTGGTTATTGCAGTCCCCGATATGTTGTTCTTTTTCCTCGCTTACAAAACTTACCCGCCCGAAAAAGAATCACGCCCCCAGGGAAGTTATCAACACCGAAAAGTTTCCAACTACTAAATTAAAACTGCGGTACACAGGCAGTTAAAAACAACCTCGCTATACTTCTGGCCAAATTATGCCCTCTTCACTGGTGTGACAACATAATGATAATTGTCACATTTTTAATATAAAGCATCTTTTTTTTTACAGTACCGTACAAAAGGCATCAGTTTAATTAAAAGCTGTTTTTTTACAATATTAACCTTTGTATTATGAGTTCCAAATTTCGCCCTTTATACCTGATCACAGGAGCACTCGGATTATTTTCGCTGCTATTTTATGTTTTAAGCAACGTTGAGGACATTGACCTCATGGCTGTTATAGCCATTGCCGTTCCGGATATGTTTTTCTTTTACCTGGCCTATTTAACTTATCCGCCGGATATAGCTACCAACAGGCCCGATAATTATTAATATAAGTCGCTGTAATAAATTCACGGCCTGCAAAACCTTTGGAGATCCATGAATGCAATAAAAAACTTTATCTTTAAATAATAGTTTAAATATAAATTACCATTGTATTTATGAACCCCAAATTCCTGGCGCTTTACCTGGTTGCAGGTACCCTTTCCCTGCTTTTGATCATTTACGAGTTGATCTCCGACTACCCCGGTTTTAATGCAGTTCGCATACTGGGGAATGTGATATTGTGCTTGGCCTTTTACTACCTCGCTTACAAAACCTACCACGAGAAGAAGGATAAGGAGTTGATGTGAGTTAGCAGAGCTTAAAGGTAAAAGCGGAAAGCTTTTGCCGTTCTGTTGCTTTACTCTCAATCTCTTGCTTTAAGCTTTTAGCTTTCTGCTTTCCGCTTCAAGAAACTATTTTATCGCACTGGTATATTTGCTAATCACCGCCCAGGTGCTGGCGTCCGTATCAAATACCGAATTCAATCCCTGTTCTTCACCTCCGGGGTCGCCCATAAACTCATCGCCGTCTTTCCAGAAGGTTTGGCCGGGTATCGGCCTTGCTATGCCCCCGAATGCCCAAAAGTTGGCGCCGGCAATAGCGGTATCGTTTAGTACGGTGTTAAAGATAAACCCGTAAAAATTATCGCGGTTATGCGTGGTTGTGGCTGGGCTGTAAACATGCAGGTCGCGGGGCAGGCCGAATTCTTCAATTACCAAGGGTTTACTCAATTGCGCGGCTATCAACAAATGCTTTTTTATATCCTTACCGGCACTGTCTAAAATTACCTTATAGCTCGCGTTAATTGAAGTATCCTTAAACCAGCTCCAGTTCTTTGGCCAGATATGAATAGTGAGATAGTCGATGTTTTTATCGGCCTGGACCCTTTTATAAACACCCAGGTCGAAATCCGAAGCAATGTCGCCTTCGCTCCCGGTAGTAAGCAAATGGTTTTGGTCTATCGATTTCACCAGCGCCGATACATGACTCATCCAGGCCTCAAAGGCTGGTACCGCAGCTTTTTCCATGGGGCGCGGCTCGTTAATAATTTCCCAGGCCATTATGGCGTTGTCTTCAGTATATCTTTTGCCATTGAAGGAATTGGTCCGGTTCAGTACATATTTTATGTAGGTATCCAGCTCATCCATACAGGGCTTACAAGTATAAAACTGGCTGATGTATTGCCTCAGCTTGTCCCAGCTGTAATAGCCGCCCAGGCTTTTTGGATATGGTTGCTCACCGTAGCCGTTCCATTTAAGGTACTGACCTATCCCGCCGCTCCATTCCCAGGTGTTGGTAAAATGCAGGACAGCTTTCATGTTTCTTTTACCCATTTCGTTCAGCAGGTAATCCAGGCCCGCCATAATATTTTCATCAAATTTACCTGCCTCGGGCTGCAGCGTTTTTTCGTTCGGGGTGCGAAATTTGTAATCCGAAAGGCCTTCGGCCCCAACCATTATACGCAGGTTGGTAACGCCATGCGCTTTCAAAAAATCAAGCTCTGTTTTTAGGCGGTTTTTGCCAGCCTCGCCGTTGGTAGCCAGCAGCCCGCCATACCAGTAATTGGCGCCGATATACCGGTAAGGCTGACCATCAATAGTAAAATGCGTGCCATTGACTTTTACAAATCCCTGCTGGGCAAAACAGGTTATGGAAACAAAAAGTGCTGTTATTAAAAAAAATATTTTTCTGCTCACAACGTGATATTTGGTTTATAAAAATATAGAAATGCAAACAGCAGGGTTAATATTGTTTTAACAATTGATAGGTAAAAATGAATACTTATTTGATAGGGAAGCCGGAGAAAGTTTATTTCACATTAAAGATTATTATTAGGGGCGTATAATTTCTTGAAAAATCGGGGTAAGAATTAAATTCTTATCTTTATAACGATTTTAATCTATGACAAAACAGCTTTTAGAAATACTATCAATTGAAAGACTTAAAGAAAGCAAAGTTTTATTAGATCAGGGTTGTTTTAGCGGTGCGTATTACTTGGCAGGATATTCGCTGGAATGCGCATTGAAGGTTTGCATAGCGAAACAAATAAATGAACATGAAATACCAGCTAAGTCTTTTGTTAACGAATTTTATGTGCATGACTTAAACAGGCTGATTAAACTGGCGGGTCTGGACAAAGAATTTGCGGATAAATTACGGTCTGAACCTATGTTCGCGATTAGCTGGAATAGTATTAAAGATTGGAACGAAGGTGCCAGATATAAAACCTGGGCGGAATCAGAGGCTAAAGAGTTATATAATGCGATTGAAAACTTGAAAGGAGGAATGTTATCATGGATACAGCAATATTGGTAGATGAGTTAAATAAACGTGCATTTGACTTGGTAAAGACGCTTAACGAAAAACATTTTGTTTTTACAGTAGCAGCATTGATGAAAAACGAAGATGCAGAAGATTGGTATATCGTATTGGGAATACCTAACCTTCGCGTGACAGGATCAAGACCCGCGTTGATCGACCTTTATGATATAATCACTGAAAGTAATTTAACCCAAGATAACTTCATATTAACGCTAAATGATATTAAACTACTTGATGATAAGGATGACCTTTTTAATTTGCTTAGATTAAAGTTCAATCCGAACCCGGAAGTATTGCGTATCCCTTTTACCGGAAATTACATTAAAGGAGTTAGAATACCCGATTCAATAATTTACCAAATCAAATAATTTAAAGATTGTAAACAAAAAAGCCTCCAATAAACTTGAAGGCTTTTTTTGTTGTGGGATAACTTATAATTTTCCTATTTCCTGTACCAGGTCGATCAGTTTGTTCGAGTATCCCCACTCGTTATCATACCATGATACCACTTTTACAAAGTTGTCATTTAATGCAATACCTGCTTTTGCATCAAATATTGATGTACGTGCATCGCCTTTAAAATCTTCAGATACAACTTCATCTTCGGTATAACCCAGGATGCCTTTCATCGGGCCTTCAGAAGCTGCTTTCATGGCTGCTTTAACTGCTTCATAAGTAGCAGGCTTTTTTAAACGAACGGTTAAGTCAACTACAGAAACGTCGGCAACCGGCACACGGAACGACATGCCTGTTAATTTACCTTTAAGTTCAGGTAATACTAAACCAACAGCTTTAGCAGCGCCGGTTGACGAAGGGATAATGTTTTGGTAAGCGCCACGGCCGCCTCTCCAATCTTTGTGCGATGGGCCGTCCACTGTTTTTTGTGTAGCAGTAACCGCGTGTATTGTGCTCATTAAACCTTCTTCTATACCGAAACTATCGTTCAGTACCTTAGCGATAGGCGCGAGGCAGTTGGTGGTACATGAAGCATTCGAAACGATAGTTTGATCAGCTTTCAGTTGGGTATGGTTAACACCCATAACAAATGTAGGGGTGTCGTCTTTTGCAGGTGCGCTCATTACTACTTTTTTAGCGCCTGCGTCAATATGTTTTTGAGCTGTTTCCAGTGTAAGGAATAAGCCGGTAGATTCAATAATTATTTCCGCGTCAACTTCGTTCCATTTTAGGTTAGCAGGGTCTTTTTCGGCAGTAACGCGGATAGTTTTACCGTTTACCACCAAATGACCGCCTTCAACAGCTATAGTGCCTTTGAAAGGACCGTGAGTTGAGTCGTATTTTAACATGTAAGCCATGTAATCAGGCTCAACAAGGTCATTAATACCCACAACTTCAATGTCGGGTCTTTCAATTGCGGCCCTGAATGCCAGGCGGCCAATACGGCCGAAACCGTTAATTCCTATTTTCATGATTTTTTTTTAATTTTTACTTGAATAGTACGTTAATAAATTGTTTATCGGTTCTTTAATGATGTTCGCAATTTTAAGGTTTGCATCGGCAGCGGCCTCATGTAATTGGTTTTGAAAGTCGGCTGCAACAGAGCCTGCAAAGTACAAAAAAGCATCGGGATGTTCATCATGTAATGGTAATAAATACGTTTTCATGAGTTTGTCGAACCCTGTTTTAATGATGCCCTTCAGGTAGTTATCGTCTTTATTGTCAATATAAAACTCGGTAAACGAGTTTAAAAACAAAGCGGGTTGTTTTTGCCGGTAAACCTTTTCGAGCAGGGTTTTACGGTCGAGGTCGTAACGGTGTACAAATTTCTTTCGCAAACCTTCAGAAAGGGTTTCGTTCATAAAGTTTTTTACCAGTTGCCTTCCCAGCCAGTTTCCTGATCCTTCATCTGCTAAAATATAGCCGAGACCGTAATTATTGGGTTTTACCTTTCTGCCATCATACCAGGCGGCATTTGAGCCGCTGTCTACTATACTTACTATGCCCGGCGAATTTTTGCAACAGGCAATAGCCGCTGCCGAAATATCATGCTCAACCGTTACTTTGCCGAATTTAAAGAAAGCCGACAAGGCATTGTGAACCGTATCTTTTAACTCGGGCGAAGAAGCGCCGGCACCGAAAAAGTAAATGCGTTTTATTTCTTCGGCGTGGTGTATGAGATTTATGTTTTTGTTAAGGAGCTGAATGATGTTTTTTTCGTCGTTTAAATACGGATTTATTCCCCCGGTTTTAAAGCTTGCGATAATTCTGTCCTTATCAGCCAGCCTCCAGTCGGCATAGTTCGATCCGCTATATACAACTGCAATCATTTATTTAGATAGAAAGTATTTCAGCCATCTTCATCAGGTCTTCTTCCAGTTTAAATTCATGTTGATTCAGCGCTTCTTCAAGGCTGGTTAGCTTAATGTGATTTGCCTCCAGGCCCACCATCATTTGCGATTTGCCCGCTATTAAGGCGTTCACAGCTGCAAAACCCAGCCGGCTGCCCAATACTCTGTCAAACGCCGAAGGGCTGCCACCGCGCTGCAGGTGGCCCAATATGGTAACCTTTATATCGTAGTTTTTAACTTCTTTTTCAACTATTTTGGCAATATCATAAGCGCCGCCATGTTTATCGCCCTCGGCAACAATAACAATGCTCGACGATTTCTTTTTGCTTTGCCCGCTTTTCAGGTTATCTATCAGGTCCTCTATCGCGGTTTCTTTTTCGGGCAGCAATATCGCCTCGGCCCCGCAGGAGATACCCGCACGTAACGCAATCGCGCCCGAATCGCGGCCCATTACCTCAATAAAAAATAAACGGTCGTGTGCGTCGGCTGTGTCGCGTATCTTATCAATAGCTTCAATAACGGTATTGGTTGCCGTATCAAAGCCAAGTGTGTAGGTAGAGCCGTACAAGTCATTATCAATAGTGCCCGGTACGCCCAAAACGGCTATGTCGGGGTATTTTTGAGAGAAACGCAATGCGCCGGTAAAAGTACCATCGCCGCCGATCACCACTATGGCATCAACTTCGTGTTTTTTTAAATTCTGGTAGGCTGTTTCCATCCCTTCATCAGTACGGAAGGGTAAACAACGGGCTGTTTTTAAGATGGTGCCCCCAAGGTTTAATATGTTGCTAACGGAACGGGTTTCCATTTTGTACATATCGTCTTCAATAAGCCCCTGGTAACCGCGCCTTATGCCAACTACATCGAGGCCATTGTAAATTGCGGTACGCACCACAGAGCGGATACAGGGGTTCATCCCCGGCGCATCGCCGCCAGATGTAAGTACTGCCAGTTTCGAAATTTTCGGCATTTAATATAACTGATTTTTCGGCACGAATATAGTGTGTAAAAATTACACCATTAAATTTAATTTTTTTTTTTACATTAGCGGTTGACCAGTAAATTTAATTAATTAACCTAAAATTATCGGGGTTTGGAAGTAAAACTACCAACATTTGAGTCAGTTTTCTCGATTGACTGTGTAATATTTGGCTTTGAAGCAGGAGAGCTGAAAATATTATTGATCGAGCGAAACGAGGAGCCATTTAAAGATTGGCTTGCTTTGCCCGGCTATATTGTGGAGCAGGACGAAAGTATTGACGATGCCGCCGAGCGTATATTGTACGAACTCACCGGCCTTCGCGACCTGCACATGCAGCAGTTTCATACGTTTGGTGAAGTGAACCGGCACCCGCAGGGGAGGGTGATAACCGTTGCTTATTACGCGCTGATTCGCGTTAACGGGCAAAAAGAGCTGCGACCTATAAGTCAATACGCCCGCAAAGCTTTCTGGCATCCTGTAAACGAACTGCCTAAACTGGCATTCGACCATAGCGAGATATTTAAAACCGCCTTCAACAAAATTCGCCGGCGTCTGAATTACCAGCCGATAGCGTTTGAGCTATTGCCCGAGAAATTTACCCTAACGCAATTACAATCGCTTTACGAAGCAGTTGAAAATAAGAAGCTTGATAAAAGAAATTTCCGCAAAAAAATGCTGAGCTACGGCTTTTTGAAGGAACTTGACGAAAAACAAAAAGGAGTATCGTACCGCGCCGCCAAACTCTACAAATTCGACCGCCGGAAATACGCCAAAATATTCCATAGCGAAATTGGTACGGGGTAGTGGGTTAGAGATTAGTTAATAGGAGATTAGAGATTAGGGGGGAACTCTCTCAAATATATAACAACAGAGCCGGGACGATTAACATCCCGGCTCTTTTATATTTAATAACTTTTTTCGAGTAAGTTTTAAGTAGTCTCTAATTAACCAGTCTTAACCAGTCTCTAATCTCTAATTAACCAGTCTCCAACCTCTAACTAACCGCCAATTCCAAATGGAACTTCACCAGGTTATCTATAGGGCTGCGGATAATGTTGCCTACAACCATCCCGTTTTCAAGCACTACTTCTTCAAGCACATTCCTGAAGTTGTAGCCAACTGAACCAATACAGTTAAAAGTATATTTCTGGTAATCGGGATAATGGGTTACCAGGTTGCGGAAAAAATCTTCGAATGATGTACGAACAATGTTGCGCGAATATTCAATATTTACCGGGCTATCATAAACAAATTTGCTGAAACTGGCACAAAAACGGTTAGCGCGCGGTTGGGTATAAACTATCTCGTTGATGTCATCAGGTGTAAGTTTGTAGGTTTCCCAAAAGTTTTTGCGAACGGCTTCGGGCATATAACCTCTTAAATAGTCGGCCAGCAGTTTTTTGCCTATGTAGCAGCCGCTGCCCTCGTCGCCCAGTATGTAAGCGCCCGAGTCAATGTTGTGGGTAACTGTTTTACCATCATAAAGGCAGGTATTGGTGCCTGTGCCTAATATGGCGGCAAAGCCTTCGGTGTGGCCTAATAGTGCCCTGGCAGCTGCAAGCAGGTCGTGCCCTATGAATACCTTCGCTTTAGTGAAGATGGCCTGCATGGCTACTTCAACAACTTTACGCATTTCGTCGGTTGAGCATCCGGCGCCGTAATAATTTACTTCGGTAATCTCATCTCTTTCCAAATCAGTTGGCAGTTGTTCGTCAAGCGATTTGATAATATAATCCGTAGGAGCAAAATAAGGGTTATAACCTTCGGTGTTAAAGTACACTTTTTTACCTTCTTCGGTAACCAGGCACCAATTGGTTTTTGTTGAGCCACCGTCAGCAATTATGATCATAAAATAAGTTTATTTTTAAAAAATTGGATAAAAGTATGATTAACTTATTGTAAAAAAAACACTTTATTATTTTAAAAAGTAAAATTCTGCTTTTTAGTAAGATATTGCTTTTTTTCCTTCAAAAAACAGGTGTTGCAGCACATCGAAAATTTGCGGAGTTTTTAA
>Ga0206878_10328_pt1 | contig 16581 bp, 15 predicted proteins | sample Alteio_BWOrgCont_8_FD_152621 | JGI IMG/M metagenome (GOLD analysis project Ga0206878, IMG submission 152621) | Enriched cells from forest soil in Barre Woods Harvard Forest LTER site, Petersham, Massachusetts, United States -... | ecosystem: Environmental > Terrestrial > Soil > Temperate forest >... | reverse complement strand
CGGAGCCACCTGCTTCTTCGCGACGCCCGCGGCCTTTGCCGCGTCGGTAGCAGCACGCGACTGCTCCTCCATCTGCACGCCCTCAAGCGAAAGCAGATACTCCGTCCGCGCGATCGGCTCCTTCAGCGTGCGATACGCATCATTCAACTGAGAAGCCTGCTGCAGCGCGGCTTCTTGCTCCGCCACCGGTTTCGAAGCAAACCTGTCCGGATGCAGCTTCCGCGATTGCGCGTAGAACGCCGTCTCCAGCGCAGCTGTATCCACATTCAGCTTGCGCGGAAGAGAGAAAACATCAAAGTAGTTGGAAGTGTCGTTCATTACGACCATGGAAAAATTTCATTGAAGTACGCATGCGCTGGAACACTATGGCCATCTTGCACCATTCCTACAAGATGCATAGAAAGAGCTTTGAGTATCAACTCGCGAGTTTCATCGAATGAATCTCCGATGACCCCTACGCCAGGCACTTCGGGTGTAAATGCACCCCAGCCGCCATCGGCAGCTCGCTCATAGACGATATTGCACCAAGGAGAGATCATGCCGAAAAACTCGATCCGCACCCGCAGCTCTTCGTCGAGTTGGGATTGATAAAGTTGAAGCCCTGCCGCATCAGCGTGGTCTCGTAATCCAGCACCATGCCGTGCAGATACAGGAAGCTCTTCGGGTCGACGAAGATCTTGATGTTGTCGTCGCCGAACTCATACGTGCGGTCCCGCTCACGCGCCTGCGAATCGAAGCGGATGTTGTAGCTTAGTCCCGAGCAGCCGCCGCCCTGTATGCCGACACGCAGACCGCCATCCACCGGCGACACATTCTCCTTCGCCATCGCCACGCGGATCCGCGCCAGCGCGCGCTCCGTCACCTGGATGCCCTTCTGCGTCGCACTCTGTCCATGCGCCGTCAGCACCACCTGCCCGTCGAGCGGGTTGGTGGCGACTGCTGCGCCTGCAGGCGGCTTGGTTCCGGGTTGGAGAAGTGTGCTCATAATTCGCTTCACAACTACAGCGGCGAGGCCGAGACCTCGCCGCCTTTACCTCAACGCTCTCAGGACAGCCACGGCTCCGTTCACTGTTCGCCGTCCGCGCAGGACTAGTGTGCGGCGACAGCAGCGTCGGCCGTCTCGGCCACGCCGTTCTTCTTCTTCCAGTCGCCGATCGCCGCGCGGATCGCATCTTCTGCGAGCACCGAGCAGTGGATCTTCACTGGCGGCAGCGCCAGTTCCTTCACGATGTCCGTGTTGGAGATGGTGAGCGCCTCGGCGATCGTCTTGCCCTTCACCCACTCCGTCGCAAGCGACGAGCTGGCGATGGCGGAGCCGCAGCCGAAGGTCTTGAACTTCGCGTCCTCGATCACCTGCGTCTCGGGGTTCACCTTGATCTGCAGGCGCATCACGTCGCCGCACTCCGGCGCGCCCACCAGACCCGTGCCCACTTCGGTTGCGTTCTTGTCCATCGCGCCCACGTTGCGGGGGTTCTCGTAATGGTCGACTACCTTATCGCTGTATGCCATGTCGTTTCTCCTTGTTTCAAAAACTGTTGCTCGATCTGTTGTCGTTCCTAAATTCGTTTTCTAAACTTTTAATGCGCCGCCCACTCGATCTTGCTCAGGTCGATTCCTTCTTTCACCATCTCATACAACGGTGAAAGTTCACGCAGGTGCAACACCACTTCGATCAGCTTGTCCGAAACGTAATCCACTTCCGCCTTCGTGTTGAAGCGGCCAAGCCCGAAGCGGATCGAAGAATGCGCCACATCGTCGCCCAGTCCCAGAGCCTTCAATACATAAGATGGTTCCAGCGTCGCCGAGGTGCAGGCCGAGCCCGAAGAAACCGCGATGTCGTTGATTCCCATCAGCAAACTTTCGCCCTCGACGTACACGAAGCTCATGTTCAGGTTGCCCGGCAGATGATGCTCCATGTTGCCATTCACGTGAACGTAGTCCAGCTTGTCCTCAAACTTCTTGCGCATGTAATCACGCAGACCGGTCAGCCGCTTCGTTTCGGCCTCCATCTCCTCGCCTGCGATCTCGCACGCCTTGCCCAGTCCCACGATCGCCGGCACATTCAGCGTGCCCGAACGCATACCGCGCTCGTGGCCGCCACCGTTGATCTGCTCCGAGATCTGCACGCGCGGGTTGCGGCGGCGCACATACAGCGCGCCCACACCCTTCGGCCCGTACAGCTTGTGGCCAGAGATCGAGAGCACATCGATGTTCATCTTCTGCACGTCCACCGGAACCTTGCCCACGGCCTGCACCGCATCCGTGTGGAAGATCACACCCTTCTCATGGCAGAGCTTGCCGATCTCTTCGATCGGCTGGATCACGCCGATCTCGTTCGACGCGAACATGATCGAGACCAGGATCGTCTTGTCCGTGAACGCCGCCTTCAGCTGTTCGATATCAATGAGCCCGTCCGCCTTCACCGGCAGATACGTCACCTTGCAACCGGCCTTCTCCAGCCGCTTGCACGTGTCCAGCACGGCCTTGTGCTCGGTCACCTGCGTGATGATGTGGTTGCCGCGCTCGCGATACATCTCCGCGATGCCCTTGATCGCGAGGTTGTTCGACTCCGTCGCGCCCGAGGTGAAGATGATCTCCTTTGCCGTCGCGCCGATCAGCTTCGCGATCTGCTCGCGCGCTGTTTCGACAGCCTGCTCCGCCTCCCAGCCGAACGAGTGGTTGCGGCTCGCCGCATTGCCAAACTTCGCGCCGAAGTACGGCATCATCGCATCCAGCACGCGCGGATCGACCGGCGTGGTGGCATGGTTGTCCATGTAGATGGGCAGGTGTACACCCTCGGGAAGCTTGCTGTCGATTGCGATGCTCATACTCTTATTCTCCTGAAACCTTCATCCGCGTGTCGAACGTCGCGGGCTGCATTCCAAATCTTTCAGCGTAGCGGGCCATTTCTAATCCCTGACCCCTAGCCCCTAATCCCTGCTTCTAATACGTCAGCGTCACCAGGTCCTGCTTCGGCGCCTTGCCTGCGTTCTGGTCGATCAGATCCACCAGCCGTATGCCGGCCAGCAGGTCGCGAATGCCGTCTGTCACCTTCTGCAATGGTTCTTTGATGGTGCAAGTGTTCGTCAGGTCGCAAGGTCCGTGCACCGTAATGCACGAGGTGATGAAGAGCGGCCCGTCGATCGCGCGTACGATCTCGAACGCCGTGATCTTCTCCGCCGGCCGCGCCAGGGCGTAACCGCCGTTCGTCCCCGCATGCGACACCAGCAAACCGGCCTTCGCCAGCGTCTGCAGGATCTTCGCAAGCAGCTGATGCGGAATGTGATACGCGTCCGCAATGTCCTTCGCGCTCTGTGCATGGCAGGCCACGGCCGTACCCGCGCAACTGGCCTCATGCTCGGCCAGGTACTTGAGCGCCATCAGCCCGTAGTCCGCTTTTTTGGTCAGTCTTAGCATAAAAACTCTTATTAAAAGCCCTCTGGCGGCTGGGCAAACGCCTAACCGACCAAAGCAGTCCCTGTTCTAGTGTACGCCTTTCCCAAGCGGTTGCAACTCCGTCCCAACCGCGGAAAACCGCCTCTTTCCGGCACTTCGCCGCAAACTATGGCCATCTTTTCGTTTGACATCCGCCCGCCACCATCGGAAAATCCACCCAAGGCACCTCGCGCATCCCCATGCGCGACCCCCGCCCAACCCAATGACTGCCCCGCCGCATCCTGAGAGCCTCCAAAGCTGCAAGCACCCCCGCGTCCGCATCGTCTCGCGCGATGAAGACGCCGAGTTCGTCGAGTGCGAGCTATGCGGCGACGTCTTCGACTCCGAAGAGTTCCGCGACATGGAGATCGAAGCCAAAGCCAGCGCCAAAGCCCAGGCTGAAGCCGAGTAACTTCCCTCTAATTTTTACTCGTCATCCCTATTTTTCACTTGTCATCCCGCAGCGTAGCGGAGGGACCTGCTTCTGCTTTTAAGCCGCCTGCGCCGGCGACTGTATCCGCCGCATCACGATCCACGCATACTGCGCCGCACTCGCGATCGCACAGTACGCCGTCGCATGCAGCAGCCACACACGCAGCACATGCACCACCGGCCACGCACACAGCGGATCGATCAACACCACAACGAGCGTCACGATCTGGACGCATGTATTCGCCTTGCCCAAAAAGCTCGGCGGAAAATCACGCAGCGTGTTCGTGAAGAACAGCAGCGACGCGATCAGCAGTATCCCCAGGTCGCGGCTGAACACAAACACCGTCACATACTCCGGCACGCGCCCCACGTGCGTCAGCACCAGGAAGAGCGTCGAGAGCAGCAGCTTGTCCGCGATCGGGTCCAGGTAAAGCCCAAGCACCGTCGTCTGTTGCAGCCACCGCGCCAGCAAGCCGTCCAGCCCATCGCTCACGCCGGCCAGCACAAACAGCCCGAAGGCCAGCGCATTGTGCCCATCCAGCACCGCGAGCACCAGGAACGGAATGATGAAGAGCCGCGCCAGCGTCAGCAGATTGGGAGCAGCGCGGAACTGGCGAAGGAGTGGCATAGGCAAGAGTCATCCTAACGCAACGGCCAAAGACTCACCATGGATCGAAAAGACCGCACGGATTAAATCCATAACAGGCCGTATCCGCGTGAATCCGTATTTTTCGTTCTTCATCCGTGGTGAGCTTTGTCTTTCTTGGACGCAGCCTCTGGTTTGCACTGGAGGGGCAGGCGATTTAGACTGAATAAGTTGCAACCGCCGCCCGCCAGGGCTGGCTGCAGGCGCGTAGCTCAGTTGGTTAGAGCGCTACCTTGACACGGTAGAGGTCAGGAGTTCGAGTCTCCTCGTGCCTACCATTTTCCTTTTCATCTCCACGCATCGCCATCTCCCGGCGTTTTTTTGCGGTCATTTCGAACACAAGAAAAAATCTCGGTAAAAATTAACTCTCCTCGCACAACTATTGCCTGCCCATTCGCGTCAGTAGAGAAGTTCGCGCAAAATTGCACTCTACCGGCCATGAAAAGACCCGTTCTCTGGATATGCAGCCTCTTCGCCACGCTCACGGCGATCTACCCGTTCACCCGGACGTTCTACCGTACTGAGCTCAGCTACAACGAAGGCTGGAACATCTACAACGCCATCGCCGTCGCCGATCATCATCTGCTCTATCCCGCCCGCTACGGCTGGACGACCGTGAACTATCCCATGCTCTCGTTCTGGATCATGGCGCAGCTGCACCGCTTCACCCATGACTATCTCTTCACTGCGCGCGTCGTCTCCCTGCTCAGCACCATCGCCTGCTGCATCCTGGTGGGCTTCATCGTGCAAAAGCTCACAGACTCGCCGCGCGCAAGCTGGCTCGCCGGCTTCTTCTGCCTCGCCATCTTCTGCACCAGTGCAGACAGTTACATCGGTGTGGACGATCCGCAGTTTCTCGCGCTCGCCTTCTTTCTCGCAGGCTTCCTGCTCTATATACAGCTACGGGAGAAACTCCCGACCCTCGCCATCGCCGGTGCCGCCTGCGTCTTCATCATCGCCGCCTGCATCAAGCACAACCCCATCGACTTTCCCCTTGCCGTGTTGCTCGATCTCGCCTTCCTCTCCTCGCCATCCATGGCAAAGCTCCGCGCGCTCTGGTTCAGCTTGTGCATGATCATCTTCGCCGCCGCCGCCGTCGCACTCAACATCCACTACGGCGGCCCATACTTCCTCAGCGAGCTCTTCAGCCCCCGCGGCTACTCCCTCACCAAGGGATTGATCCAGGCCAAGGACGTTCTCGGTCCCCTGCTCATGCCCCTCTGCGTCGCCTGCTACACCGCCTTCATCATCTTCAAGGATGAGAAAAAGCGCATCGCAGCCATTTTTCTATTCACCAGCCTGGCCGTAAGCATCTACACCAGCGGCGGTCAGGGCGTCAGCGTCAACTCTCACTTCAGCGCTCTGCTCGCCATCGCCATCCTCACCGGTGTCTTCTTCCACGAGATAGACTCCGCGCAGTGGGCATGGCCCGGCAAATGGCTCAAGACAAATGCCGCCGCCTATGCGCCCCTGCTGCTCTTTGCCTGGTTCATCATTCCCGCGGTCGTCTGGAACGTCTGGGATCCCGCGCGCAACCTGCGCGAGACCGCCGCGGCGCAAACCCGCTTCGATGAAGACGTGGCCTTCCTGCGCGATCATGACGGCCCCGTGCTCTGTGAGAGCCTCCTGCGCTGCTACTTCGCCGGCAAGCCCTACCTCTACGACCCCTTCAACTCCACCCGCCTCATCCAGCTCGGCAAGCTCGACGCCGGCGTTCCCTCGAACGCCATCCAGAAGCATCAGGACGCCGCCATTCAACTCGACTCGCCGCTTCCCAGCGAATACGCCTCCGGGCGTTTCAACCCCGGCATGCTCGACATGATCCAGCAGAACTACGTGCCCGTCCTCGCGCACGAAGATGCCATCATCTACGCGCCAAAAGTAAGATCAGATTCCGTACAGATTGTTCCGATGAAGCCCTACTACCGGCAGACAGCTCATGCCAGGCCAGACTACAGACTGGCATCGCCACATCACCATTCCCCGAAACTGCTGGCTGCTACCTCATAGCTGAGAGGTAATAGCGCACAACGCCGTCATGCAGATACTGCTGCGATGGTCCCCAGTCTGAAAGCTTGTACAGGATCATCAGCGCAAAAGCGCCCGCGATACTTACAGCCAGAGCAGCCACCATCCAGTGCCGCCAGCGGCTGAACACCGCAAGCAACTCTTCATTCGACACAATGGCATACAGCCCAAGGAACGCCAGCAGATCCATCTCCGGATAGAACTCCATCCGGTAGCGGTAGTTCATGCTGATCGCCGTCAGCATCAGCAGGCACGGCACCGTCAGGCCCGCCGCAACCGCCAGCCACCGGCCCAGTGGCTGCAACACAACCGCACGCCGCGTCCACACGGCATACACCAGCCAAACAATAAACGCGATCGGCAGCAGGTCCGTCAGCAGAAAACTGCTCGGCGGAAGCTCCACCGCGTCGATCAATCGCGCACTCATATCCCCGAAGAGCAGATGCCCATCAGCGCCGCGGAGCACCCACAGCGGCAGAAAATAATAGAGCAGACCAAAAGGAATGCGGCGCACATTGAAATAACCGTAGATCTGCGTCCGCGGCATCCGGTCCAGGTAATGACTGTTCATGATGTACAGCGTGTGGTCAGCGAAGGTCGTAACATGCCCCCACCGCTGATAGTTCACAATGCCCGTGACGACCAGAAGCGCAACCATCACTCCAACAGGCATGAGCATGCGGCGCACCGCGCTCGCATCTTCAACGAGAAGCACCACCAGCAGCAACCCAAACGCCATGCACAGTCCAATGCCCGTCGAAACCCGCGTGAGCAACGCAAGCCCGGCAAAGAGCGCCAACCACGAGAGCGTGCGCGCACTGAACTCGCCGCTCACCACACCCTTCACCGCAAAATATACGAACGCCGCGCCAAACGCCGCCGCCCAGAACACGACCTCCTGATAGATCGAGCTCTTGAGATAGGCCACGCCGCTTCCGCCCAGCACAACATACGCCAGCATCAGCCCGAACACCCACTCCGGCGCAGCCGCGATAACGCGATGCCTGCGCACCAGCAGCACCGTCCGCACCTTCATCATGCCCGCAAAACACACCGCCACCACACACGACCACGTCGTAACATCCGCATTCATCCGCCGCACAAGAAACAACGGCAGCCGGATCAGCGCGCACCATATCCCCCAGTAAGAGTAGACAAGACCGTTGCGCAGAAACCCTTCGTCCCCGACGATCGCCGGGTCGACATCAAACCGCCAGTGCAGCAGATGCTGCAGCATGCTATTAAAAGTCAGATTCTGCACCGGCGCTGCCGGCCCAAGCCCCACATCGCTAAGGGTCGCGCCATAGTAAAGGACCATGAAGAGCAGCAGCGCCCACTGCAGTGAACGATCACTCCGGTACAACTCTCGTAGGCGAGTCAACATCTTCAATGGATTCCTGTGGAGTGAGATGTAGATAAAGCCATCAGGCGATGCCCTGCCGCGCCCGGGCAAGATTCCAGCAGCCTACGGCAAAGACAACCATCAGCAGCACGCCATCCGTGCTCTTCCACACCAGGATCGGCGTCCAGACAAGGATGAAGAGATTGATCGCCAGAAAGAAGAGCGCGCACAAAAGCATCGCCCGCGCGGGCTTCGCCACTCCGGAAAAGAACCGCCACACGATCAGCCCCATCAGGATCGTCAGCGGCGCAACGTCATAGATCATGATGCGCGGGTTCAGCAGGATCACGCCCATCAGCAGCACCGGCATCCACTGCTCCAGAGAAAATCTCCCCTCCAGAAACTGCCGCGAGAAATAAAACAGCAGACAAAACAACGACAGCGCGTACAGCACGTAAAAGATCGTCGTCGCCGGGGAGTAAGCCACGCCCACATGGTCCAGCGCATATCCCAGCAGACCCGCCGGACTAAATCCAAAGTCATGGTTGTAGCTGAACTGAAGCGCCAACGCCTTCAGATAATGATGGAAGAGCGCAGGCCAGATCAACGGCTGCATGGCAAACAGTCCAACGCCCGCCACGCCCGTAACGCACGCCGGCAGCCACTGCCTGCGCGCCGAAAGGACCGGGATCACCAGCACGCTCAGCATGGGGGCCTTGAAGCACGAAGCAGCCAGCGCCGCCAGATAGAACCACTTCCATTCGCCGCGCCGCCAGCCCACCAGCGCCGTCACCAGGATAAGACCGTAGAAAATATAAGCGACATTGCCGCTCAATAGATTGTCCTGCACCAGCAGCCCCGGGAAGAACGCCGCCACCGGCGCAAGAAAGACAAAGAACCCACGCTCGCCCGGCGTCGCCGCCTGCATCCCCACCCAGATCGCCGCAAGTATGCCGGCCACATATAGCAGCCAGTACAAACTACCGCTCAACCATCCGGGAAGATCGGCCGCCACCCGCAGCAACGGCAGTGTGATCGGCGAGTAGACATAGGTATACGGCGGCGTGTCGTTCGGATGCATCGCCAGCTGGCTGTGAAATGTCTCCTGCACAGCGATGCCGTCGGCATAAGGATCATGCCCCGCCTGCATCGAGTGCAAAGCATTCCTGTAGATCTGAAGGTCCCATCCAGGCGCATCCGTCTGTATCCAGATCGGGATCGCGGCGAATGCAAGCACCCAGAAGAGGCAGACGATCGTGCGTGTGCGGGTAGATCCAGTCACCATGAAACCAAGCTCCAGTTGCCGTATTGCCCGCATCGATCGTGCAGATCAGCCATGCTATCCTCGTAAGGATAGCCCATCATTCCATCATTCGCAGCGGTATGTTCCATTGTTTTTCTCTGCTCTCAAGATGCAGTGAACGCTTCGCATAAGGACTCTCTTTTTGAATAGCCCTTCCCACCCCATCGCACCTCCAGCCTCTACCCAGCCCCTCGCAGGCGCTCTGGATATCGCGATCGTGTTGCCCACCTTCAACGAGCGCGACAACATCGCCGAGCTCATCGCCCGGCTCGAAAAAACTCTGCTCGGCCTTCGCTGGGAGATCCTCTTCGTCGACGACGACTCGCCCGACGGCACTGCCGACGTCGTCCGCACCCACGCCCGCCGCGACTCCCGCATCCGCCTCGTCCATCGCATCGGCCGCCGCGGACTCTCCTCTGCCTGCATCGAAGGCATCCTCGCCACCTCCGCCAACCGCATCGCCATCATGGATGCCGACATGCAGCACGATGAGACCATCCTGCCAAAGATGCTGGCGAAGCTGAATGATGAATCGCTCGACCTCGTCGTCGGCACCCGCAACGCCGCGGGCGGAAGCATGGGCGAGTTCTCCTCCAAACGCGTCCTGCTCAGCAGCTTCGGCAGAAAGATCAGCCAGGCCGTCTGCCACTGCGATCTCAGTGATCCCATGAGCGGCTTCTTCCTCATCGACCGCAGCTACTTCATGGAGGTCGTCCATCACCTCCATCGCGGCGGCTTCAAGATCCTCGTCGACATCCTCGCCTCCAGTAACCGCCCCGTCCGCTTCGGCGAGATCGGCTATACCTTCAACCAGCGCAAGTACGGCGAGAGCAAGCTCGACCTCAACACCGGCGTCGAATATCTCTTCCTCATCATCAACAAAATGACGAACGGCCTCATCCCGACGCGCTTCGCCGTCTTCTCGCTCGTCGGCGTCGCCGGCCTGGTCACGCACTTCATCTGCCTCACGCTCCTGCTGAAGTCCTTTCACCTGCACTTCTTCGCAGCGCAGATCACCGCAACCTACATCGCCATGACGGAGAACTTCTTCCTCAACAACCTCATCACCTATCGCGATCGCAGCCTGCGCGGCGGCCGCCTCGCCTATGGCCTCGTCTCCTTCTGGCTCGCCTGCTCCTTCGGCGCCTGGGCCAACATCATCTTCTCGCGCTCCCTGCTGCAATCCGGCACGCCCTGGTACCTCGCCGGTCTCGCCGGCATCATCCTCAGCTCCGTCTGGAACTACTCCATCAGCAACCTCTTCACCTGGCAGATGCCGCAGAAGCTTCGTGAAACCGTTCCTGCTGAACTTCTCGCTACTGACGTGAAAGAGCCGAGCTGAGCCCATGCAACACTCTCAACCAAAATTGATCGACCGCATCTACATCCGTTCACCGCGAACACTCCTCATCGCCCTCGTCGGCAGCGCCTTCGCTCTCCGCGCTCTCTTCGCCATCATTAATTTTCACGACATCCCCCTCGCCTCACCCAACTTCGGCACCTTCGGCGCAGAGATGGGCTGGGTCGCGCGCAGCATCGTCACCGGCCACGGCTTCACCTCGCCCTTCTGGCCCATCACCGGAGCAACAGCTCTCGTCCCGCCGCTCTATCCCTATCTGCTCGCCGGCGTCTTCCGCCTCTTCGGCCTCTACACCGTCCAATCCTCGCTCGCGATCCTTTTGATCCAGAGCCTCTTCTCCGCCCTGACCTGCATCCCCATCTACCTGACCGTTAAACAAAGTGTGGGCGAACGCACCGCGCAGCTCGCCGCCTGGCTCTGGGTCGTCTATCCCTTCTCCATCTTTTACGGAGCCACCCAGGTCTGGGACTACGCGCAGACCTCCTTCCTCTTCGCACTCTGCTTCTACCTTGCGCTGCGTCTTCCCACGCAAAAACTCATCGGCTGGTTCGGCTTCGGCATCCTCTACGGCATAACCGTTCTCTCCAACCCATCCGTTCTCCTTCTGCTTCCCTGCCTTCTCGTTATCGCGCTCTGGCACGCGCGCCGCACAAACTGGTTCCTCCGCGGCGCACTCACCACCATCGCCTTCTTTCTCGTCATCACTCCATGGATCATGCGCGACCAGCGCGCCCTGCACACCACCATCCCCATTCGCGACGGCTTCTGGCTGGAGTTCTGGGCCGGCAATCACGGCGACACCTCCTCGTCCAACCCGCCTGCCGCCCATCCCGCCACCAACGACGCCGAGATGCAGCTCTATCAAACTCAAGGCGAGATCACCTACCTCGCCGGCAAACACACCCTCGCCGTCAGCTTCGTCCGCCAGCACCCCGGCTACTTCGTCGCCGTCTCGCTCCGCCGCGCCTTCCGCTTCTGGACCGGCGTCTGGAGCTTCGCGCCCAGCTATCTCCGCGATCAGATCCTCGACGTCCCCAACTTCTTCTTCTGCACCTGCATCACCATCTTCATGCTGCGCGGTCTTCGCCGCTGGGGTCGCACCGCCCCCGCCGACGCTCTGCCTTACCTCATCGTGCTCCTCGTCTTCCCCGTCACCTACTACCTCTCGCACGCGTCGATGGACTATCGCCAGCCCATCGAGCCGCAGATCGTCATCCTCGCCGCCATCGGCGCATTTGGTTTTAGAGATTCCGCCCGCAACACGGTTCGTGAAGTTTAGTTTCTGAAACAATGCGGTTTTAGCTTCGTCTCTTGTAGTAGGTGAATAGCATGATGCGCTCGATACCAGCTCTGCTCCTTGCACTTCTCATCTCAGCTTTACCGCCCGCGGCGTTCTCGCAAACAGCCGCAACCGTCATCATCCCCGCTGGCGATACCATCGCCCTCGTCAATACCCGCGAGGTGTGGATGAAGACCGTTCAACCCGGCAATCCCCTCTACCTGCAGGTCGTTTCATCCCTCACGGTCAGCGGCGCCGTCGTCATTCCCTCCGGCACCTATGCACAGGCCACCATTGCGGCCTTCACTCTGCCGAAGCAGGGCGCCAACCAGGGCACTATGCATCTTCGCCTGGACAAGCTCATCTACCCCAGCGGCTATACCGTCACACTCTCGCCGGCTCCTGTCGCACTCATCACCATTGATGTCGCGTACAACTACGATCTCCTGCTCGATAACGGCACCGCGCTCAGCGTGACCCTGACCGCTCCGCTTACGCTCGACGCACAAGAGGTCGCACAAGCTGCGCCCATGGCAACCGATCCCGGCCCCTTCAAACCCGGCACGCTCTGCCGCGACACACCCGAGATCCCTGCCACTGACCCAACCGACCCAACACCGGACACCGTCATCCCCGGCAGCCCCGGCACGCCCGACACCATCATCCCCGGCGTGGATGGCGCTCCCGATATCACCATCCCCGGCTCGCCCGCCACGCCAGATATCACCATCCCCGGCTCGCCCGGCAGTCCCGGCACGCCAGAAATTCCGGCCTACTTCTGCCCGCCGCCGCCCATCGTCCCCACCAGCACGCCGGAGTAAACGCAGCTCAATCGTTTGTGGTTTCGCATCTCGAAAGGAAAATGATCCGTATGCGAGTTCAACATCTCAAATGGACGGCTGCCCTTCTGATCGCCTCCGTCTGCTCCGCCCAGACCGCGGTCACCGCCGCGCCCGCTGCGCTGCCGCCTGCCACCGCGCTCACCGTTCCCGCAGGCACCGTCGTCCCGCTCACGCTCGACCGCCAGATCCTGCGCAAGGCGAAGATCGGCGACAGCGTCAACGCCACTGTCGCCTTTCCCGTCACCATCGGCGATCAGGTTGCCATCCCTGCCGGAACCGACGTGCTCGGCGTCATCACCGCGATCTCCACGAAAGATAAGGCCACGCATCTACCCAGCATCGCCATCCACTTCACCCGCATGACCTACCCCGACGGCTACATCGTCATCTTCGACGCCGTGAATACCGCCGATCTCACCCTCCCCACCGCACCATCGACAGAAACCTACGCCGACGCATCCTTCGGCGCGCCGCACGTCTTCGGCCCAAACCCCGCCGCCGATCCTCAGCAGCCGCCGAACAACCCCGTGCAGGACCCGTTCCACGGCAAGCTCACCCCCGGCGAGAAGACGACCATCCTCATCCTCGGCCCACTGGCTTTCTTTGGAACGATCCTCGCGGTCATTTTCTGGGGAAAGAAGAAGTCGCAGTCCCCCTACCTCTTCGACGCCGGCTGGCAGTTCCAGATGACCACCCAGACCGCCTTCAACATAGACACAGCAAAGGTCATCGGCACAGCCGCCGCCCACTGAAATGCCGGGTCCGCACAGTTTGTGAAACAATTCGGTCGTCCTCAGTTTTGGCCCCCGTAGTATGAGGTGAACGAAATGACACGCTTCGCATCGGTCATATTGCTTGCGCTTCTCGCTCCCGCCGCACAGGCTGCAACCCAGCCCGCCGCGTCCACCTTCACCATCCCCGCCGGCTCTACCGTCGACCTCGTCAACACCCGCGTCGTGTGGATGAAGAGCGCCAACCCAGGCGACACGCTCTACCTGCAGGTCACCGAGCCTCTCCTCATCGGTGATGCCGCCGCCATCCCCGCCGGCACCTTCGTGCAGGCCACACTGGTCGCGCTCGCACTGCCCACCAGGGACGATGATCAGGCCGTGCTGCATCTTCGCTTCGACAAGCTCATCTTCCCCAACGGCTACATCGTCCTTCTCGCAGACGGTGGGCAACATGCGCCCCTCACCCGCGTCACCGTCCTCGTCTCAATGAAGAACGACGTTCTGCTCGATAACGGCATGTGGCTGCACATGCTCTTGCCCGATCCTCTCGCGCTCGATGCACAGCAGGTCACGCAGGCAGCGAAGCTCTCCGTTACACCCGGCCCGTTTCAACCCGGCACGCTCTGCCACAGCACGCCCGTCTCGCAGGGCTCTCCCGGCATGCCAGACATGAACATCCCCGGCAACTCCAGCACGCCGGACCAGGTCATCACAGGAAACGCTGGCGGCACCGTCACCATCCCCGGCAGACCAGGCTCAGCGGACATGTACATCCCGGGCCATCCCGGCGACTACTCCGGCAAGGCCATCGTCTGCCCCGAACCGCCCAGCATTCGCTCCAGTGTCCCCGAGACCTCATCGCAGATCGCATCCGCCGCGACCCAGTCCAATTCCACATTGCAACAGCAGCCGCTCCCGACACTCACCATCCCAACCGGCCTCAACATTCCATTGACGCTCAGCGAGGTGATCACTCATAAGTCCTTAAAGATTGGAAAGCCCGTCAGCGCCACCGTCGTATTCCCTGTGACCATAGGCAGCCAGCTCGCCATACCCGCCGGAGCCGTCGCGCAGGGAACCATCGCAGGCAAGTCCGAGGTCAAGAAGACCCATCAGCCCATCGCGACGATCCATTTCACGCGCCTGACCTATCCAAACGGCTACACCGTCACACTCGACGAGCCAGCCACCGCGGAGATCACCGCTACATTCGCTCCATCCCTGATCGGCGACGTCGTCCTCTTCAACCCCGGCTTGCAGCTCCAGATGACCACCCAGGACGCATTCATCATAGAGACCGCCAAGGTCACCGCCGCCGCACACTGAACTAGGCTCTACTCTTTATCTCCGCCTTGATCCGCTCATACTTGCCCTGCAGCGCATCCAGATCTGCATCGCTCAGCTTCTCGATATTGATCATCTGATCGCCCGCTGCATCGATCGCGAGGATCAACTCATTCAGTTTTAAATTGATGGCGCGGGAGTCGCGGTTCTGCGTGTTCTGGATCAGGAAGACCATCAGAAAGGTCACGATGGTCGTGCCCGTATTGATGATGAGCTGCCACGTATTCGAGTAGTGAAAGACCGGTCCCGTCGCCGCCCACACCAGGATGGTTAGAGCCGCTGCCCCAAACGCCCAGCTTGATCCAAGCCATCCGGAGATGCACGCCGCAAACTGCGCGAACCCACTCTGCCCTGCCTTTTTCGCTGACTTCTTCTCCGCCTTCGGCCTGCTCATCTGCATCACCTCAAAGCGTGTGATGCAGATTAAGCCAGCCTCGTCGCTTACTTCCCCGAGTTCCCATCCGTCGGCGCTGCCTGCGCAGGAGCCGCGGGCGCAGCTGCAACCGCCGCCGCCGGCTCACCGATCACATCCGGCCCCAGCTCCACCTGCGCATTGCTCACCACATTCGCCACGACGCGCCCAAACACCTTCTGTCCATAGGGATTAAGATGGGTCCGGTCGATCGGCTGCTTCCCTGCCGCCACGCGCGCATCCGGATGGTCCGTCGCGTCGAACTTGTCCGCCTCTTCCTGCGTCATCTTGTTCAGCATCCCCGTCGAGATCGCGTTCAGGTCCACGACCAGCACATGGTCCTGGAACCCCGCCATCTTCGCCGCCGTCGCATAGTCCTTCAGGTCCTCAACTACCTTCCCGTCCTTGAATGTCCTCCGCGAGAGCGACGTCACGATGATCGGCACCCCGCCCATCGCGCGCACATCCGCGATCATGCGATGCAGATTCGCCGGAAACGTCGTCGCCGGATCGGTATAGAGCGCAGGCAGCGCCGTCTTCTGGTCGTTGTGCCCGAACTGGATCAGGTAGTAGTCGCCCTTCTCATCCAGCGCCTTCTGCCACGATCCCTCATCGATATAACTCTTCGTGCTGCGTCCGTTCCGCGCATCGTTCACGCACGTCACATTCTTCGTCAGCACAGCGCAGAAGCCTGGCCCCCATCCGCCGCCCACCGCCACCGTCGAATCGCCCACCAGCACGATCTTGATCGGCAGATCGTGGATCACCGCATACGCCTTCACGCCCTCCGGCGGCAGCTTCGCCTCCACCGGCGACACATACTTCGCCAGCTCCGGAGCGGCCTTGCCCATATCCACCGCCACCATCCGCCCGAACACATACGACCCCGCCCAGTTCAGGTGCGTCTTGTCGAAGATCGTCTTGCCGTCCGTGTCCTTCTTCGTGATGCCGAGCTCCTGGCTCTTCATCTCGCCAAATCCGTCGAGCAGCGCGATGCTGTCCGCCTGCAGATCGATCAACGGCGTATTCATCTCCTTCGCCACACCCGCCAGAGCATTTGCATACTCCGTCAGGTCCGAATGGATCACGCCGTCCGCCTCAAAGTTGCGCCGCGTCAACGGCGTCACCAGGATCGGCTTCACTCCCGCCGCACGCGCCTCCGTCACAAACCGCTTCAGATTCTCAATGTACTGCGGCAGCGGCGTCTGCCGCGGCAGATGCTCCGGCGTCACCTCGTCGTTGTGTCCGAACTGGATCAGCATGTAATCCGGCTTCGATGCGATCGCCTTGTCCCATATCCCCAGCTCGCGAAAGGTGTGCGTGCTCGTGCCGCCGCTCGACATATTGATGCAGTCCACCTCTGCCGTCACGTTCGCGCAGAACCCGCGCCCGTAGCCCGCCTGGTCCGTCTGCGTCGAATCGCCGAT
>Ga0206878_10327_pt1 | contig 16598 bp, 16 predicted proteins | sample Alteio_BWOrgCont_8_FD_152621 | JGI IMG/M metagenome (GOLD analysis project Ga0206878, IMG submission 152621) | Enriched cells from forest soil in Barre Woods Harvard Forest LTER site, Petersham, Massachusetts, United States -... | ecosystem: Environmental > Terrestrial > Soil > Temperate forest >... | reverse complement strand
GACTGGGGCCGTTGCCCTTCGCTGGCGGCAGGACGCGCTGATCGACGACAAGGAGGAGGCGCAGAAAGAATTCGACCACTATCTGCAGGAAAGTGTGCCGTCAGGCGTCGAGGTGAAGACAAACCACTTCGTCGGGCTGACGAACTATAAGAATCCGCTGATGGTCGTGGCGGACGTGAGCGGCAGCCTGGGGACGTCGACGGGAAAGCGCGTGATACTGCCCGCGGTGTTCTTTGAGGGAAGCGCGAAGCCTCTTTTTGCGCAGGAAAAACGCGAGAGCGCCGTCGATCTGCACTATCCGTTTTCGGTGCACGATAAGTTCAGCATGAGCTTGCCTCCAAATTTGACCGCGGAAAGCGTGCCGAAGGAGTCCGAACTGATGTTTGCCCCGAATGGGCAATACATCGCGAAATTTGTCATGAAGGGCAATACTTATGCGTATGGCCGGCTGATGCTGCTCGGCAATGCGTTTTATACCCTCGCCGAATATCCGGAGTTACGCGGCTTTTATCAAAAGACGAATCGTGAGGACCAGGCACAGTTGGTGCTCCAGGCCAGCGCTAAACCGGTAGTGGCCGCAACACCCGCGGGGAACAGCAAATGAGATTGCGGCTCACGCTGATCAGCGCTGGAGCGCTATTGCTGGCGGGTGCAGCCGCCAAGGCGTCGGCGCTCTCCTTACCCGACTGGGTAGCGCAGGCGGCCGCGACTCCGACGGCTGAGCATTCGAGCGATGCCAGGGCCATAGTGCTGCTGGAAGACAAAATGATTTCCGTGCAGTCCGACGGGCGGGCGGTCGAGAGGTACCGGTTGGTGGTAAAAATCCTTCGGCCGCGTGGCCGTGAAGACGCCGAGCCTTCCGCGCAGTTTTCGAAGGATGCAAAGCTGCACTCGTTTCACGTGTGGAGCATCGGTCCCGACGGGCACCAGTACACCATGAAAGAGGCGAATACCGCGAGGAAGGCGACGAAGAAGGCGGACTGCTGTACGAGGATGAGCGCTTCAAGATAGCATCTCCCCCCGGTGCCGATCCGGGCGGTGTGGTGGCCTATGAGTTTGAGCGCCAGGTGCTTCCCTATATGAGTGAGGAGACGTGGGGCTTTCAGAATCCGATTCCGACGGTGCGTTCCGTCTTCGAGCTGGATTTGCCTGCGGGATGGAGCCATCTTGCTGTCTGGTTCAAATACGATCCGATCCAGCCCACGGAGATCGCCCCGGGACACTTCCGCTGGGAAATGACGAACATTCCGGAGATCGACCTGACCGATGTCCCTCTGGCTCCGTCAGAGCGCGCGCTGGCCGGCCGCATGGTCGTACATTATTCGGCGCAGCCCCTCCCGGAGGGAGACGCACTCTGGGCGAAGATTGGAAACTGGTATCAAGATCTTGCAGCTCCCAGCTCGGAAGGCACCTCTGAAATCGCCGCGGAATCCCGCTCGCTGGCTGCGCCGGATGCCGACTTCACGCAGCGCGTTCAGAAAGTCGCCACGTTCCTGCAGGAAGAGATTCGCTACGTTGCCATCGAGATCGGCATGGGTGGAGTTAAGCCGCATCCGGCGACCGATGTCTTTCGCAACCGCTACGGCGACTGCAAGGACAAGGCGACGCTGCTCATTGCCATGCTCGATGCCGTCGGGATTCGCGCCACATGGGTGCTCGTGGACACGCATCGCGGATTCATTGACCCCAAAGTGCCGTCGGTGGACGGCAATCATGCCATTGCGGCGATCGAGATTCCCAAAGGCTATGACAATCCCTTGCTGAAGGCCATGGTTACAGCGCGCACGGGCAAGCGATACCTCACCTTCGACCCGACGAATCCTTACGTTTCGATCGGGCTGCTTCCTTCGTATCTGCAAGGCGGCTACGGGATTCTGGTTGCGGGCAATGACAGCGAGGTGATCGAGCTTCCGGTGCTTCAGCCGGGCAGCGATTCCACGATGCTTACCGCCAAATTCGAACTTGACACGGATGGAACACTGAAAGGAAGCGTGACGGTTACACATAATGACGCGTCCGCAAGCAGACTGCGCGAGTTCTATGCGACCAATGGCGAGAAAGAGCGACGCGCACATCTAGAAGAGTCGCTGGGGCACGATTCTTCGTCGTTTACCGTGGGCTCGGAGACGGTGCAGCATGTGCGGGATCTCGATCAGCAGCTTTCGCTACAATACGAGGTGACTGCATCCTCGTATGCGAAGGTAGCCGGCCGCTGCTCCTGGTGCGTCCTCGGGTGATTGGATCGGATGTGGAGCGGCTGAACGATAATCCGCGCAAGTATCCGATTGAGTTCAAGGCGCTCGGCAACTGGAAGGACAATTTTGACCTGCGCATTCCGGCAGGCTATGCAATCGACGAAGTGCCCGACCCGGTGAATGTGGATGTGGGTTTCGCCAGCTATCGCAGCGATGTGAAAGTGGATCGCGACACGTTGCACTATTCACGAGAGTACATTCTGAAGCAGCTTGCACTCTCTCCCGAGCAATATCCCGAATTAAAGAAGTTCGAGGCGGTAGTAAATACAGATGAGAACCGCAGCGCGGTCCTAAAAAAACAGTGACCGCATCTTATCTTTTTCCCCGATTCATCGGTACTACCTGCACAGTGGTCTCTCGCATCTCCGCCAGGAAACGATTGATGATCGAGCCGCGCAAGAGAATGTCGAAGCGGGAACGGGCGGGCTGCCCGAAGACAACGTGCGAAATATTTTCCTGCTGTGCGAAGTCAACCAGAGTTTCGGCGACGCTCTTTCCCTTGAGCGTCACCACCCTTGCTCCCAGTTCGCGAGCCATGCGCTCATATTCCTCCAGCCGAGCGAACGCCTCGGTCGCCCCGGACGTCTCAAGGTCCGGTACCCGATCCACCCTCGAATGTGATCGGCTTCCGGCCCCGGTGAATCTGCAGCCTTCAATCTTAGAATCTCAGTGCAACTGCTCAGCATCAGAAGGGCTACACAGAACGCTTCTTTCATTGAGCCGCTCTCCTAGGGGGTGGCTCGTTCTTTCGGTCATTGACTCCCCTGGTTCATCCTACTTTGGCGGTACAGCAAACAGGTTTCTGGACCAGTAAGGTGCCTGTGGCGTGCTTGACAGCGCGCTCTAGGCTGCCTATGTCGGGGTTTATTTAGTTGTCCGCTAGCGAATGCCCGTAGTCTGAGACTACGAATAGGCCCTCATCAAACTCCAGTTCGCCGCCAGTCCGTTCAAGGCGCGTCTGAACGACGCGCCTCCTGCCCTAGTCCCTCAGACCATCATTGGCGATTCGATAACAAAAACCCGTGTTAACTCCTGCGGTTCATCCTTTCCTTTGGCGACGTAGCGAACAGATCTTTGGCCCTGTAAGGTGTGGATATCCATTTCATTCCACGTCTTCTTTTCTCATTGCGGCGATCCCCCGTCGCTAGCGTCAGTTGTGTTCCTCGGATTTCAACAGGAATTGCTGCTCGAGATGTTGCAGGCCGTGGAACACGAGGGAGCGGCGTTAGCGGTACCGCTCCTGGAGAGCACTCACGGGGAACGACTAGCGCCAGCGTTGCCATAGCACAGCGGCTGACTCAACCGGAGCGACTCGGTGGTCACGACGCAATGACGCAGATGTGGCTTGGCCTATATCCATGCTGGATATGCTGGTCAGTGCCGTCGTCATGATGACCCTGTTTCCTTGGGTCGTGGTGTTGATGCAGCGAGCAACATGCCGGCAAGTTTCATGCATTCAGAGGATGCAGCAGCACGAATTAAGACAGTACCGCTCACATGAAATGATTGACTGTCCTCACCCGATAAAACCCATTATCGCGGTGCACTACCGCGATCTCACCTGACACAGTATCCATCAAATGAATCTAATGTGCCGCCGGGAATACAAGCATTGAGTCAGAGCGAAGGTGTAGTCAGGCCTCTATTTGCCCGCGGCGGCGTCCGCTTTCTTTTTTTGCATTTCCACGGTCCAAGGAGGCACGATGCCATTCTGCCGCGCGTAGGCAATAAGTTGACCGAGGTGTTCGTGCGCGTCGGCAACGAGGATGTAAACAACGTCGCCCTCGTTAGCCTGCGGGCCGAGCTTTGGCAGCAGCTTCGCGAAGTCCGCGTTGCTCATGCTATTGATCGTTTTGTTCGCGAAATCCCACGACTGATTCAGGTCCTCGACAATGCGATCCTTCTCGGTTGTGGATTTTTCGAATTCGCGCGCTTTAAACCCTGCCGGAGGGTTCGCACCCATCATGCTGAGGATTGCATAGCGCTCTCCAGCGACATGCAGAAACACTTCAGCAAAGGGCCGGGTGTCGGGTGAAGGGCGCCAAGTCAGCTTGTCGCTCGGAAGTGCCTCGGCGAGATCGACGCACTTCTGATTCACGCCCTGCAGGTCAAGAAGAGCCTGGGCCTTCATGTCATAGCTGGGTGCAGTGCTGTCAGTAGACTTGTCGGGAGTTTTTGCGTGCATTGCGACAGCGCTTGCATTCACGATGCATGCGAGACAAATCATAGAGAGTATCGGCGTTTTCATTGCGGTCCTCGCTAAGTTGAAGCTCTTAGAATCGCCCCGAGGCTAGAGCAGAGACGGAAGAGATGCAAGCAGTTCGTGACGACCCGGATGTTTGAAGGGGTGAGTCGCTGCCTTGACGAGATTGATGATTCCAGAGATTGCCAAAGTCGCGCATGAAAAGTGAGCTGGTTCACGTGCGCACCTGCGCGTACCAAGGGCCTGCCGACTTCCGACAAGCCGGTACACGGCAACTTGGCAGTGATATAGCCAATCCGACCGGGGTGAATGAGTGACTTGGCCTGCTACCGCCAATCGAGATGGCAAAGTCCGAATCTTAGCTCGTGTTGACATCCGACCCGAGTAATGTAATGCTTGGGTCGGATGGTTACCCAAAAGAACACAGTTGATCGGGTTGCCCTGCTGCAGGGGACGCTCGACATCCTCATTCTCAAGATCCTTGTGCTGGGACCGTGTCATGGGCAAGGCGTGGCTCGGTCGATCCAACGCCAGTCGGAGGAGGTCTTTTTCGTCGATCACGGCTCACTGTACTTGGCCCTTCAACGGCTCGAAGACAAGAAGTGGATTAGCGCGAAGTGGGGCGTGAGCGAGAACAACCGCAAGGCGCGGTTTTATTCGCTGACCGCAAAAGGCCGAGACCAGCTCGTGGAGAAGATCAGCGAGTGGCAGCGTCTAACTCGGGCGATGGAATTGATTCTGAGCGGCAACGCCGGACCGAGCAGCGAGGAGGTATAGGCATGTTCAAACACAAGCGCAGCGTCGAAGATTTTGCCGAGGAGATCAAAGCGCATCTCGAACTCGAAGCTGATGAGCTTGAGCGCGAAGGCGTGAGCGAAGACGATGCGCGACGGCGAGCTAAGGTCGAGTTCGGCAACGCCCAAGCGGCGCGGGAGCGCTTTTATCTCAGGAGCCGCGTCGAATGGCTCGACAATCTGGTCCGCGATATCCGATTCGCATTTCGCCAGCTGCTAAAAAATCCGGGCTTCTCTTTCGCGGCGATCGCGGTGTTGGCGCTTGGCATCGGCGCATGCGTAGCGGTCTTTGCCTTTGTCGATGCCGCACTGATCAAGCCGCTGCCCTACGCGGACCCGCAACGGCTTGTGCACGTAACGGAAAGCGAGGTGGCGTTTCCGAAGGTGAACCTTTCTTACCTGGATTATCTGGATTGGAAGAGGTTAAACACGGTTCTCAGTTCGATGGATGCCTTCACCGGATGGGACGCGTTGCTGAGCACGCCCACGGGCACCGAGCCAGTGCCGACAGAGCGGGTCAGCGCAGGATTCTTTCGTACCCTGGGGGTGGCTCCCGCGCTGGGCCGTGACTTTCATCCGGGCGAGGATTCGCTGTCCGCGGCCAACGTAGTGGTGATCAGTTACGGATTCTGGCAGCGGCAATTTGGCGGCAGGAAAGACGTGATCGGGCAAACGGTGAAACTGAGTGGCGTTCTCCACACAGTGATCGGGGTGCTGCCCAAAGACTTCGAATTTGCGCTCGGGAACAACCCCGAGATCTGGGCGGCGATGAAGCCGGACAGCGACTGCGAAAAACACCGCGACTGCCACAACCTTTATGCAGTAGGGCGTCTCAAACACGGAGTCTCGGTGCAGACGGCATTGGCGAACATGCAGTCGATTGCGCGGCAGTTGGAGAACCAGTATCCAGATACCAACCGCGACCGGGGGGCTAGCGTGATGCTCTTGTCGAAGATGATCGTAGGGGAGATCCGTCCCATTTTGCTTCTGCTGTTGAGCGGCGCCGGCCTGTTGTTGTTGATTGCGTGCGTGAACGTTTCAAGCCTGCTGGTAGTGCGCTCAGAAAGCCGCAAGCGCGAAATGGCGGTTCGCGGCGCGCTGGGTGCTTCGCGTGGCCGCCTCGCCTGTCAGTTCGTAACTGAGGGCATGGTGCTTGTCGGTGGCGGCGTTTTAGCCGGCCTGGCCTTCGCCGCTGGAGCCATGCAGATTCTAAGCCGCCTTATCTCAAAGGAGATGATTGCCAAAATGCCCTTTTTTCAGGGGCTGGGGCCGAACCTCCACGTGCTGACCTTCGCGGCCGCTTTGACGCTGCTCGCCGCGACATTGTTCTCGATCACGCCGATACTGCAGCTGTTGTCTTATGACATACGCGACGGACTGACGGAGGGAGGCCGCGCCGCGGCGGGAACCTTGTGGCGCAGGATCGGAGGACGCCTGGTAGTGATCGAGCTCGCCACCACGATGGTGCTACTCACCGGAGCAGGTTTGCTCGGCAAAAGCCTTTACCGCCTTTTACATGTGGACATCGGATTTCAAGTGGACCACCTTGCCACGCTACACGTTCGCCTGCCGGGCACGCAGTTTCCTGGGGACCCGGAGCAGGTCGCTTTTACCCGCAGATTGTTGGACCGGGTCGAGAGCTTGCCCGGGGTACGGGCCGCGGGCGTTACCAGTTTGTTGCCGGCAAGTTGCAGCTGCAACACGGACTGGGTACGAATTGCCGGCAGACCATTTAACGGCAATCACATTACGGTCAACGAGCGCGATGTGAGTGCAGGCTTCTTCAGTACGCTTCATACGAAGCTACTTGCGGGCCGCTACTTCACCGATGCAGAGGACGCGTCCAAGCCCAGAGTGGTAGTCATCAACCACGCCTTTGCACGAAAGTATTTTCCCGGCGAAGACCCTGTCGACAAACAGCTTGGTGACCCCACGCTGAGTCCCTCGTCGATGAAACAAATCGTCGGCGTGGTGGAGGATTTCAAGGATGGGGCGCTCGATGACGAGCAATGGCCGGCGGTGTACTATCCCTTTAACCAGAATGCGTCTTCCGGATATGTCATGATCGTCCGCACCTCTCAAGAGGAGCACACCATCCTGCCTGCCCTGACGGCTGCGATCCACCAACTCAACATGGATGTGGGAGTTGAACAAGGGTCGTCGATGAGCGACCAGATCAATGACTCGCAGACAGCCTATTTTCATCGCTCAACAGCTTATCTCGTCGGAGCTTTCGCGGCGTTGGCATTGGTTCTGAGCGCCGTTGGTCTTTATGGAGTGATTGCGTATTCGGTAAGCCAGCGGACGCGAGAGATCGGCGTGCGGATGGCGCTCGGCGCCCAGCGTTGGTCAGTTCATCGGATGGTGTTGCTAGAGGCGGCTTGGCTGACTGCGGCAGGAATCGCAATTGGAGTGGTTTGCTCCCTGGCCTTCGGCGGACTCTTGCGAGGACTGCTCTTCGGAGTGCGAGCGTGGGATCTCCCAACTCTTGCGACAGTGGCCATCGTGCTTGGACTGTTGGCTCTCTTTGCTAGTTATATCCCCGCGCATCGCGCCGCATCGGTGAATCCAGTGGCCGCACTCCGTGCCGAGTGACCCAGTGGCGGCGGTTGGCTAGACTTCAGCGGTAGTCAAGTCGCCAAGTCCCTCATTCAGAATCAGTGTATTCGCACATGGACGTGTAGTCGCCTTTCCGGACACTTGGCGCTCCGAGTTCACGAAAAACGACGTTTTGAGAACCGTCGAGCCGAGGTCGCCGCAAGCCGGCCTCTCCGTGAACATGCAGGATGTATTAGCGTTGAGTCCAACTCCAGCAGTCGAGTCTCTAATAGGGCATGACGAAAACCGCATTAATCGTGGGTGTTTCAGGAATTGTCGGCGGCAATCTAGCGGACGGTCTCATCGCAGAAGGCGATTGGACGATCTATGGTGTTGCCCGTCGACCCGGCGAGCGAACCGGAATCATTCCCGTCGCCGTTGATTTGCAAGACGCGAACGCAGCGAAGCTGGCACTCCGGGACGTGAAGCCGACGCACGTGTTCCTCACAACGTGGCTCCGTCAGCCGACAGAGACGGAGAACATTCGCGTCAACGCAGGCATGGTGAGGAACGTCCTCGATGCCGTTTCCGATTCGAAGACGGTTCAGCACGTCGCTTTGGTCACGGGGCTCAAACACTACCTTGGGCCGTTTGAAGCTTACGGAAGAGAGACCTTGCCCGATACACCTTTTCGTGAAGAGCAGCCGCGACTTGATATCCAAAACTTCTATTATGCGCAAGAAGATGAGGTCTTTTCCGCAGCCGCACGAGACGGATACGGATGGACTGTCCACCGGCCTCACACAATCATTGGTTATGCGGTCGGCAATGCCATGAACATGGGTACCACGCTGGCAGTCTATGCGAACATCTGTAAGGAATTAGGAAAACCCATGCAGTTTCCTGGATCCTCCGTCCAGTGGAACAGCCTTACTGATATGACCGATGCTCGCCTTCTAGCCAAACATCTCCTGTGGGCCTCGACGACCCCCGCCGCTCGAAACCAGGCGTTCAATGTGGTGAACGGTGATGTTTTTCGCTGGAGTCGGATGTGGAAACGAATTGCATCATGGTTTGGCGTTGAAGCCGCCGAGTTGAAGGGAGACGGCATTCCCCTAGAGACGCAACTTGCAGACGCTGGTCGCGTCTGGAAGCGGATTTCAAGAGAGCATGGTCTTGCCGAAGCAGACCTCAACGTTCTCTCGTCTGCCTGGCACACTGACGCCGATCTGGGGCGCCCGATTGAAGTCGTAACCGACATGACAAAGAGCCGCGGCCTCGGCTTTACCGTTTACCAACCTACAGATCAAAGCTTTTTCGACCTTTTTGAGCGGTTAAGGAAGAATCGCCTTATCCCTTAAGAATCACTGCCGCAAGACAGGATCTTGGGAAGCTCCTACTCATTCAGACGCCGGAATCCAGTTCTTTCCGATACCCCGATTTTGTCGGAGATGTTCGCATTGCCGGTTTTACGGCCAAATGGATCTCAATTGTCTGCAGCCTGCAGACCACTCGGCATTCAAAAGTACAATCTCGCGGAGCTCATTCGAATCCGTATATACTTTGTCGCGACCGAGATGGGGGTGTCGAGGTTTTGGGGAACAACGGCGGTCATGGCGGTGTTTCATGTTCCGCCGATCTTGTTTGTTCCCTGGACAACCAGGTGGTTCCAGCATTGGTAATAGGCGCAGTCGACTCGCTGGGTTTTTGTCTGATCCTCCGGATTCTTTCCTTCGTTAGAAAGCTAGTGGAAGGTCCGAAGGTGGCTGAAAGGTGAGCTCTCACGGCCAAACGGTCTAACCAACCGCAGGCGACCTTCCGGGGTGGCCTTGCTGTCTGTGGCACGGCTCAGTTTCGAGTCAGGGCTGTCATCCCGAGAACACGCTGCCTTCGGCATCGGCAGGAGTGGTGTCGCGGTAGGGATACGGCTTACGCCGTACCCCCCGCACAGATCCGGACGGGCGGATTTCCCGCATCCGGCTCTTGCCTCAGGTGGTGACGCGCAGACGGCGCGAGGGATAAGGATGGCAGATATGGGCCGGAGGAAGCCATCGGCGGATGAGCCGTTGCATACGCTCCCACTGAACACGTCCCTTCTGGCTCCGTCGTTCGAGAGCATGGTGCCAGAGGTGACTGACCGTGAAGCGGAAGTGAGCCAGTGCATACCGGTTGCCGGCACTCCGAAGTATCGGATATGCCCACTCACAACGGACTTCAACCACTTGCCGACTTCAGGAACAGGATCATGCATACGCCGCCGCAACTCGATCTTGACCCGTTGCAACGTCGCCTGCATACGCTTGCGAATCGTCTGCCGAAGCACCATGAACCTACCCTTCCTCGTCTTCCCGCAGATGTGCTTGAAGCCGAGGAAATCGAAGGTCTCAGGCTTGCCCAGACCAACGCGCTTACGGTTCTTTGCCGCATGGCGTCCGAACTCGATCAGCCGCGTCTTCTCCGGGTGCAGCTCCAGTTGGAACTTCTGCATACGTTCTTTCAGTTCCGCCCAGAACCTTTCGGCATCGTCTTTGAACTCGAACCCAACCAGGGCGTCATCGGCGTACCGCACCACGATTACATCGCCGTGCGCACGCTTCTTACGCCATGCCTGGACCCAGAGATCGAAGAGGATGGTAGAGACGAGTCTTGACGGCGGTAGCCTGTGCGGAGCCTAACACGCCAGGAAGCGCTTTCGCGCCGGCGCCTCACCGAGTAGGCATGGCCACTTGATCTCGTCTCCCCAAGCAGAACCCGGCGTGCAGATTCCCCGCACCGGGCTCCGCAGATGACATTGGCTAAAGTAAGCTACGGTCAGACCATCGGGTGTAGGTTTTGAGCAAACGGCAGTTCGAACCACGGTCGATCTTTCAGGCGCGTCCAGTTCGTCCTACGTCTTTGACCGCGACGATTCAAGGCGCTTATCCACTGCCGCTGTACCTGGTGCCGCACCCAGTTGAGCTTTCGCTCGCAGTGGTGCAACCCAAAATACTGGTAGAAGCCCCTCAACATCCTCTTCAGATGTTGCTGTTGCTCCCATCGTCGCCAGTGTCTGGCCACCAGCAGACCGCCGATCCAGCAAAAGCCAGAAGGAGCAAGATTCTCTTTCGTGTCATCGCAGCCTCACGCGAAAGATAGCAGCATGGCGACGTCCGTTCCACAAATTGATTCATTGCTTGCTCGTAAATTACATTCCACCGTAAGACGATTACTGATGCTCCATCTCCGCGCATTCTTCCTACTTGATTGCCACCCAAGCCCCCGGACGACGGCTCTTTCAAACGAATGGCGTTCGTCGCTTTTGTGACGTATGACTTGCCTATGAAGAAATGAACATGCCTGACAATTAAGTCGGGCCACCTGCCTGTAAAGCAGTGTGCTGGGCTGTGCCCAGACAGGGACGTAGGGAACTTGAGCTTCCCGCCTGAGTCCAATCATGCGTCAACATACAACGCAAAAAACGTCCCAGCCTTGTCCTTTAGCGTTTTCTCTCCACACCGCGTACCTGTCTATTCACTGGCCCTACTTTCACCTCCCCATTTTGCGACGGAAAGTAGTTAGCAAAGCACCTGATGTGGAACTCGTTGAACACCTGTACTGGGCAGCACATGATCGGATGGGCTTTGACGCAGCACAAAGGTCTGACATGGTGAGCACAGTCGAGGCGCTCAAGAGAATACCACTTGGACAAGCGTAATCAGGATTGCGTCTGACATGGCAACAGGCCATTCTACGGTCCTGCGGGAAGTTCCCGCCGGGCGAAATCGTGGGCGTTATGGAAACTTGCCTGCCATGCTGCCCAGGAAGCAGTTTACCGAAATCGAGACTTTTTCAGGATGTTCGAGTCTTAATTGCGTCAGTCATCGCTTGATTGTGGCGTGCCTTCTGAGCGGTACTTTTTATGGACGGCTTGTGGTTGTACAGCCCAAGTTGGGCTCACTAAGCCAGGCAAATATCGCTACACTAGGCAAACGTGATCGTTAGTTCTCATCCGATGCTGCACCCTGTTCTTGAGATTCTGGGCTATACCAGCGGATATGCATGGTATCGGCGGACGCGTAGGCACTCTGGGGACCTTCTTGGAAACGAGCAACGTTGGACGATAATTGCTGCGGCTGCAATTGGAGCAAGCTGGGAAGCAGGATTCTGGACTTGCTGGAGCAGACGCCTGGTTTGATGATGACTTGGCAATCAATGTTCTTGCCTGGCGGGAAAACGATCATGGGCGGGCTCCTGGGTGGATGGCTCGCGGTGGAAATGGTGAAGCGTCTGCGTGGGATACAGTCGCGGACAGGGGATCTCTTTGTGATTCCGCTGTGCATCGGAATAGCCGTGGGGCGGATTGGGTGTTTCCTGGCTGGACTGGCCGATGATACCTATGGGACACCGACGAAACTACCGTGGGGAGTAGACTTTGGCGACGGCATAGCCCGTCATCCGACGCAGCTTTATGAATTCCTTTTTCTAGGATTGCTAGCGTTCGTCCTGAATCGCTACAACCGACGCCCACATCCAGAAGGGGCTACGTTTCGGCTGTTTCTGGTTTCTTATCTTGCCTGGCGCCTTGTGGTTGATTTCATCAAGCCTCATCCGCTCGTGCATGGGATGAACCTGATTCAATGGAGTTGCGTTGTGGGGCTGGTCGCACTTACACCCAGTTTGTTTCAATTGTTCTTCGCAAAGGATCAGTTCGTCAGGAGTTTTTAATGAGCATGGAGCCGCTGCCTACGACCTCGAATGAGACGATCAGTCTCGCGAAGCTTGCAACGATCTTCGCGGTCATTTTCGGAATCGCTTTTGGCCTTTGCGCTGTCAGTACCGTCACCGGCGGACTTGGGTCACAAAAGGTGCTGCCATTTCTGATCGGGACGTCAGTGGTGATCGAAGGCGTCTGTCTATTGGGATTGCTGGTAGTTGGGGTTTTGGCGATCGTCCGTTCTTTCAGCTGTAAATCTCAGGACTAACCGAGGGATATCGATGCCGGCACGAACAAGACCATATCTGTTCTATGACACTGCCGTCTCGCTCTGTTCCACTTGCTATCGCCGCATCGATGCGAAGATCGTATTTGAGGATGATAACGTCTTCATGCTCAAACGCTGTCCGGGCACGGCTTTGAGCGAGTTCTGATTGCGGATGATGTGGACTACTATCGCCGCTGACGCGTAACGCATCCAAAAAACATCTCTGATCTTATTATTTCCGATGCGGAGCTTTCAGATGTGATGATCGGTTTTGTACGGCTTATGGCTTCCCTTCTAAAGCTAGGAGCTGATTTGGGAGCGAGAATCCTTCGTGAGCATTCTGAGTCCTGATCGAAGGTAAAGAGCGAACGACACGGCACGAACAGCTGCGACGCGTTCAAAAAGATGGTGCTGGCCAAGGCAGCGAAGATTCCGCCGAATTGGGAAGACGCTGAAATCAGCCAATGGGTAATGGGCTGCGCCAAAGAAACGTGGGTCTTACGAATACGATGCATTCGCGCCTGATTGCGACAACCGGAAGGTAACGGGAGTAACGTTTCGCCTGGCTGTCCCTCACGTATAGACTTGTCTACCGACATTTGAGGGGGTCAGGAGTCACGATGAAAACCCGAGCTTGCTTGAGCGTTTCCACGCTGTGCGCGCTGATGTTATCGGTGACGCACGTTGTTTTTGCGGCCGAAGGACCCTATGGCGGAACTCCCGCTCCGATCCCCGGCACCGTCCAGGCCGAGAACTACGATACAGGAGGCCAAGGCGTCGGCTATAACGTGACATCCGTCAATGGGACAGCCAACAGCTACCGCTCCGACGGCGCCGACCTAGAGGCCACCACCGACACGGGCGGGGGCTACGATATCGGCTGGACGGCGGCCGGGCAGTGGTTCCGATACACCGTCAACGTGGCCTCAGCGGGAACGTATACCGTTACGTTCCGCGTGGCGGCAATCAACGCCGTGACGGATGCGTTTCATATCTCCAACTCGTCAGGAACGAAGCTGAGTGGCAACCTGAACGTACCGGCGACGGGCGCTTGGCAGACCTGGACAAATGTGACCGCCATGATAACGCTGCCGGCTGGTCAGCAGACCTTGACCGTAAACCAGGACAATCCAGGGTGGAATATCAACTACGTCACGTTTGCGGCGACCGGGGGCGCCTATGGTGGGACACCCGCGGCCATCCCCGGCACGGTGCAGGCAGAGAATTACGACCTGGGCGGGCAGGGGGTAGGCTACAACGTAACGTCAGTCAACGGCGCGGCGAACAGCTACCGCTCCGACGGCGTCGATCTAGAAGTGACCACGGATACCGGTGGGGGTTACAACATCGGCTGGACTGCCAGCGGGCAGTGGTTCAAGTATACCGTCAACGTGGCCGCAGCAGGAACATACACGGTCACGTTCCGAGTAGCCGCAGTCAACGCGGTTTCGGATGCGCTCCATATTTCCAACTCGTCAGGGACGAACCTGAGCGGCAACGTGAATGTACCGGCGACGGGAGCGTGGCAGACCTGGACGAATGTGACTACTACGGTAACCCTGGCGGCCGGTCAGCAGACCTTGACCGTAAACCAGGACAATCCGGGATGGAACATCAACTATTTCTCATTCAGCTCGTCCAGCGGTGGCGAAGGACCTTATGGCGGCACTCCTGCTGCTATCCCGGGAACGGTGCAGGCTGAAAACTACGATACGGGCGGCCAGAGTGTTGCCTACCTGGTGAGTTCAACCAACGGATCCGCAAACAGTTATCGCCCCGACGGCGTTGATATCGAAGCGACCACTGATACTGGCGGAGGCTACGACATCGGCTGGACCGATAGCGGGCAGTGGTTTCGCTATACCGTGAATGTCGCGACCGCTGGAACATACACCGTCGGCTTCCGCGTGGCGGCACCCGGCGCAGTAACCGATGCGTTCCATATGTCCGATGCATCAGGTGACAATGTAACTGGATCGGTCAATGTTCCAGCTACGGGCGGATATCAGGCATGGACGACCGTAACGGCTACAGTCACGCTGCCGGCAGGTCAGCAGGTCTTGACGATCGATCAGGACGAGGCGGGCTGGAACCTCAATTGGTTCTCGTTTACTGCAGGCAGCGGAGGTGGCACGGGCTCATGCACGGGTGTCTCGTCCATCACGGTCGGTGGAACGACATTCACTCCGCAATGGTGCCAGGAATTCAACGGCAGTGCGGGTTCTCCTGACACTACGGTGTGGAACTTCGACCTTGGAAATAATGGCGGCTGGGGCAACGGCGAAGCCGAAGTCTACTGCGGACCTCCGGGATACCCGAACAATCCTTCCCAGTGCCCGACAACCTTCAGCACTTCGACCAGCCCTGTCTACATCGACGGCGGCGGGCATCTAGTGATCCAACCCAGAGACGTCAACGGAACGTGGATATCCGGCCGTATGAATACGGAAGGGAAACAAAACTTCCAGTACGGTATTCTCGAGGCCAGCATCCAACTTCCCAACACGACCAACCAAGGCCTGTGGCCTGCGTTCTGGACCCTAGGCAGCAACATCACTACCATCCCGTGGCCCACTTGTGGCGAAGCCGACATTATGGAGAACTGGTCCCCGCAAGTGGATAACGGAGCAGGTCCCTCGGGCAACAACTCCACCATCCACACCGCTAAAACCGGAGGAAGCGGCATTGGACAGCGCTTTACTTTCCCAAGCGGACAGGCAGCGGACACGGCATTCCACACCTACGGAATCATCTGGACACCGAACGAGATGCAGTTCTTCGTGGACAACTCATCCACGCCGTTCTTCACGGTCACGCCCAGCAATTTGCCGTCAGGTGATACCTGGCCGTTCAACCAGAACATCTTCACCATCCTGAATGTGGCAGTCGGTGGCACGCTTGGTGGCTCGATCACAGGTCTGACCAATCCCGGGCCAATGGTTGTCGATTACGTTCGGTGGTACACGCCTCAATAGAAGCTGGGACATCGATACAGCCGCTGACGGCAGACGTTCTGTCCGCCGTCAGCATTTCCCGAACGAGCGAAGACAATCTTCGAGAAGCTCGCGACAAATGCCTTCTCGGTGTGGAGTTGGAGAGATCGCCAGTGCGCGCAGATCAATACTGACAACGGGGCTGCCTGCGAATCTCTTGCGTCCAAAATCGTGTTGACGGGCGGGAGCAAGCCCGAAGCGCCGATGTCGGGATTCAGCCGCTGGGCTCACTGAATCCTCTCGTGGGGATGTTTTGCGGTATGCGATCCGAAGAAAATCACAGTCGTTTTATTGCACGTCTCTGAAGATCATCTCTTTGTTCTGAACCGCCGCCGAAAATCGTGTGCCGCAGTGGCAGAAGTTTAGTGACCTGTAAAGGAAATTGCAGTAATCGCAGCCATCGAAATATGTGTGCTCGCGACACTCGCCATCCCTTTGCTGACGCTAATAATGCCGGGATGCTCTCCCCGTAGCAGGTGACCTTTCTCAAACTCAAAATGCTGTTCACCCTGGCTGATTTTGATAGGGCGAGTGACCGTGTAAGCCTGGTTCTTGGTGTCATCGAAGGCTGGATCGAAGCCAGGCTGTAAGACTGACCACCATATCATCGAATCCATTGTGCTTTTTCTCCTCGTTTTGTAGCGTCCGGACAGTGAATAGGGTACAGGCGTGGTTTGGTGCCTACGGTTAAACGAGTCACTCAGCGAGGTTTTCTGTCAACGCTTTTCCCCGAGTTCCGGATGTGTGCGTCCCGATTGTAGACTCATAGGCAATTCTTCAAACAGAGTAATAGGCCAGCGCCAGGCTGGCCCGGTAGCCGCCAATCCGGAAACAATCCGGCGTTCGCACTGCGA
>Ga0206878_10326_pt1 | contig 16665 bp, 11 predicted proteins | sample Alteio_BWOrgCont_8_FD_152621 | JGI IMG/M metagenome (GOLD analysis project Ga0206878, IMG submission 152621) | Enriched cells from forest soil in Barre Woods Harvard Forest LTER site, Petersham, Massachusetts, United States -... | ecosystem: Environmental > Terrestrial > Soil > Temperate forest >... | reverse complement strand
AGGTTGTTCATAGTAATTATGCGAGGGGTTTTCAAGCACCACCGCATACATAAACTGAAAATTCACATTGGCACTTGTTACATTGAATTTTTGCTCCAGTACACCAAGTTGAGCCTGATGCACAGTGCTATCGCCAATACGCACAGAATAGTTCCCTCCCGTAGGACATACTACAGGAAGAAATGCCCCTGCAATAGGATCTAACGTAGCACCATGCATAATCTCTATCTGGTAGTCATTGCCTGTAACCGCATCAGGACCTGCTGCCTTAGTAACTGCACCACAAGCTCCGCCAGTTAAAGCAGTTTGACTATACCCGGTAGTACCCGAAGTATTGGTAGCATAGTATCCATACCAGTTAGCAAGGGTACCGTTTTCAAAATCTATATTATCACAAGCGGTCTGGCAAGTAATACCGGCAGGAGTAAGGTTTGGGCTTAACCTCCTGTTAGAATATTCATTGACACTGGTAGGATAATTCTGTGCTGCATTCCTGAATTGGGAATAAAGACCGATGTATTCGTTTTGCTTTTCATTGGCGAAATTCCTTATGCTGGATTCATCCGTGATAGTGCCGTTCTCATAAGCTTTGAAAAAATCAGTCTTATCCGTTCCTAATATTTTGTCATGGTAATATTGTTCAAAAAGGGTTCTTTCATCGGCGGTAGCCTGCACAGAATCACTTGCTTTTTGCAAAGGGTTTAAGTTGAGATACTCTGCATAAAGCTCCTCCATCTTCTCGCCATTAAGCCCTAAAACGGCAGCACGAGGTGCATGGTACGCGGTGGTAGCAGCTTTGGCAGGAGTAACAATATGGGTTTGTCCAGAGGTAGTTACTGCTATAAAGGAAAACAAAACGGCAGTAACAGAAATAAATACTCTTTTCGCGTTGTAATAATATCTCATATTGGGCTATTGAAGTTGGGTTACGAAGATATATTAAAAATCGTTAAAAATCACCATATAAATTACTCTTTTTCTTTATCGTCTCTATTGATAACCAGATGGTTTTCTTGTGTGAGGCCCTGAAATAGCCTGAATATCACTATTTTTTGTGGAGATTATTTGTTAAAAAACGGTTCAAAAGAACATCAAATACTAATACGGTTTAGCGTTATTTAATCGAATGGTAGTTAGAAAGTAACTTAGCTCTCATTACAAGGCACTTTTTACTGTCTTTTTTTTGCAATCCTGTTTTGTTCCTTTTCTTTACTGTTTTTGGTCCTCTTTTTTAGGCATCTTCCCTACTTCATCAGGCTCCTTACCGACTTGTGGAAACAGTAAAGCATTTTTATTGCATCCACGTCTATTCGTTTAATATATTTGCGCTCGCTAAAAAAGAGTGGGTTTATGGAATCAAACAAGACATCGTATATAGGGTTATTTTTAATTGGAGCTATCCTTTTCGGATGGATGTATTTCAATGGCCCCAATGAAAAAGAAAAGGCCCTGCAACAGCATAGACAGGACTCTATTGCCCATGCAGACAAGCAAGCAAGAGAGGCCGAAAAAAGTTCCAAAACTGATAATCCGGTTCATACTTCAGCCGCTTCAAATATACCCCTGACGGATAGCGCCCGCAAAGCAGATTCTGCTAAAACACTTACTGAATACGGTATCTTTTATCCGGCACTGAAAGGCACTTACACCGGATCTACTTTAGAAAATGATCTTCTTAAAATTGACATATCCAACAAAGGCGGTAAAATATCTTCTGTTGTATTAAAGAACTTTAAAACCAGCACCGGCAAGCCTCTCACATTGTTCTATCCTGACTCTATAACGTTCGGATTGATCCTGAATGCCTATGCCAAATTCATATCTACCGACACGCTTTACTTTACTGCCAGAGATGCCAAAACAGCAGGTGATTCCAGCAGTATTACCATGAGGCTTAACACCTCCGATCCTGCTAAATACCTCGATTACATTTACACAGTAAAGAAGGGAAGCTATATGGTTGGATGCGTTCTTAGGCTTAACGGACTGCAAACCATTCTTCCATCCAACAGCCCTGATATAACCCTGCGTTGGGCCATGAATACGCCTTCGCAAGAGCCAAGCGTGCAAAATCAGCAACGCACATCTACTATATACTATAGGTTCTTCAGTGATGAAGTAGACAACATTTCTCCCGGCAAGGATGATAAAAAAGTACTACCCAATGATGTTAGCTGGATATCCTTTAAGCAGCAATTCTTCTCTACTATACTAATTGCCGATACCCACTTCGGCAGCCCTGAAGTAAGCACCGCTAAGGACAATGCACCTGATAAGGTTAAAAGCTTTACAGCTACACTCACTATTCCTTATAACCACCAGGCTGATGAAAGCTTTGGTATGCGCTTCTTCTTCGGACCAAACAATTATAAACTTCTCCAAAAATATTCCAGCGACGGAGACCTGCAATTAGATAAAGAAATAAACCTGGGATGGGGCATATTCGGCTGGGTAAACCGCTTTTTGGTTATACCTATTTTCGACTTCCTTAATGGCTTTAATCTTAATTACGGACTTGTTATCCTTATTCTCACTATCTGCATAAAGGCATTGATGTTCCCTATTGCTTTCCGCTCTTACGTTTCTACCGCCAAAATGAAAATACTTAAGCCCGAAATAGACGAGGTAAGCAAAAAGTTCCCAGACAGTGCAGATGCTATGAAAAAGCAACAAGCTATTATGGCCCTTAACAAAAAAGCGGGCATCAACCCATTGGCAGGTTGCATACCTGTGTTGCTACAAATACCTATTCTCTATGCACTGTTCAGTTTCTTCCCTGCTTCTATCGAATTACGTCAGCAAGGATTCTTATGGGCACACGATCTCTCTACATACGATGCCCCTATTGTATTCCATGGTTTCACATTGCCCGTATTAGGAGACCATATAAGCATATTCGCCATTTTGTTTACCATATCGCAATACCTCTACATGAGTGTTAATCCTCAGCTGGCAGCCAATCCCAGCACCGACCAAATGGGCAAGACCATGAAGTACATGATGTATATTATGCCTCTCATTTTCTTTGGTGTACTTAACAATTACTCTGCCGGACTTAGCTACTACTACTTTTTGGCTAACCTCATCACCTTCGGACAAACCTATTTTGCCCGCCTCTTTATAGACGAAGGCGCATTGCACCGAAAAATGCAGGAGCACAAGGCCAAAGTCATCAAGCCATCTAAGTTCCAGCAGCGCCTGGAGACCATGATGAAGGAGCAACAGCAGAAGGCGAAACGCAGATAGTCGACAGTAGTCAGTAATCAGATCCCTTTTCTCATTTATAATAATTGCCCAATAATTATCCTGCAATTATTGTATCCATGCTTATTGTATTTCATTGTATTTAACAATGGAGACCTCATTAATAATGGACTTCGGAGGGGTGCTTATTGTTAATTTATTGATATTTCATTGTTAATTTGAAGTAAAAATAAGGCTATAAAAACTCGGCAAAAAACAGGGATAGGTAAATCTCTACCGGTCAATATTCTGACTCCTGAACGGCGCAGCCCTCATGAGCGTCTTTATGATTGAACGCGACGCGAATAATTCTGTATTCTAACCACTGTATTTATTTTTTTTTAATTTAGCGGCTCAATAAAAATCCATTCCTTATATAAAGGAGTGTGAAAGAGGGACAAAGAACTACGAATTAAAACCATATACCGTGAAAATAGCTGTACCTAAAGAAACCAAGGTGAAAGAAAACAGGGTGGCCCTAAGCCCCGATGTTGTTAAAGACCTGGTAAAAAAAGGATTTACCGTATCTGTAGAAAAGGGCGCGGGCGAAAAGTCGTACTTTAACGATGATATCTACACCACAGCAGGTGCAAGCATTGCAGACCATAAATCGGTTTTCAGTGATGCAGACGTTGTGATGGCCGTTAATGCTCCATCAGCTGAAGACATAGGTCTGATGAAGAAGGGTTCAGTACTGTTATCATTTATGTATGCAGCTACCCATCCCGAACTGGTAGACGCTTGTGTTAAAGCAGGTGTTTCTGCGTTTTCGGTGGATGCTATACCACGTATATCAAGGGCACAAAAGATGGATGCTCTTAGCTCACAAGCTAACCTTGCCGGTTACAAGTCAGTTATTATTGCAGCCGATGCACTGGGTAAAATATTTCCGCTTATGATGACTGCTGCAGGTACTATTAAGCCCAGCAAAATTGTTATCATGGGTGCAGGTGTAGCAGGACTGCAAGCTATAGCAACAGGCAAACGTCTTGGAGCTATTGTAGAGGTATCTGACATCAGGCCAGAAACCAAGGAACAAGTACTATCACTCGGCGGCAAATTCATTGAAGTGGCCGGAGACAGTTCTGTTAAGATGGAAGGCGGTTATGTTAAAGGAGTATCTGACGAGTTTTTAAAGAAGCAACAAGAACTTATTGCAAAGCATGTTGCCGATGCCGATATAGTTATTACCACTGCTCTTATACCAGGCCGCAAGGCTCCAGTACTCATTAGTGAAGCTATGGTTAACAGCATGAAGAATGGTTCAGTGATAGTAGATATGGCCGTTGAACAAGGTGGTAATGTGGTAGGCAGCAAAATGAATGAGAACATTGTTACCAAGAATGGTGTTAAGATAATTGGAGAAAGTAACCTTCCAAGTTTACTACCATTGAATGCAAGCGAACTCTATGCTAAGAACATTTCTACATTCCTATTCCATCTGGCTACTAAAGACGGCTTTAAATGGGAGATGGAAGAAGAGATTACTAAAGGATCGCTGATCACTCACAACGGAGCGGCGGTACATCCTTCGGTAAATAAACCAGTAACCGCATAAATTAACAACTAAAAATTGCGCTCTTTGCGACTTTGCGAGAGACAAAACCTGACAACAGATCACTGACTACTGACAACTAATTTATAATTCGTAATTAAAAAAAATGGAACACTTAATAACATTCACCCAGGCGCACATGCAATTAATATTTGTAATAGTGCTTATGGTATTTGTAGGAATAGAGGTAATTGGCCATGTGCCATCTGTATTGCACACCCCGCTTATGTCGGGTGCTAACGCTATACATGGTGTGGTAGTAGTTGGCGCTATACTCGTGCTTCTTAACTCAGATCCTAATAATTATCTAAGTCTTGCACTGGGCTTTTTAGCAGTAATACTCGGCACCCTAAATGTTGTGGGCGGTTTTGTTGTTACTGACAGAATGCTAGAGATGTTTAAAAAGAAACCTCAACAAAAAAAGTAGTGAGAATTGAGTAGTGCGTAATTAGCAAAAAGACACTAACCTTTCAATATCCAAAACCTAATATTAAATAAAGACCGCTCAATACTCAGGACTCAAGACATAATACTAAACAACTATGAATAGTACATTTATTTTAGACATCATTTATCTTATCGGTTCAGTAACATTTATACTCGGCCTTAAGATGCTCGGCAAGCCAGAAAGCGCCCGCAACGGCAACCTTATTGCTGCTGCCGGTATGACCCTGGCTATTGCCGGAACTATTATAGTTAAGGGTAGCCAGATATCTCCTATCGTTTACGGACTGCTCTTCGGAGCATTTGCCATAGGAGGCGTTATTGGCTGGGTAGTTGCGAAAAAAGTAAAGATGACTGCCATGCCACAGCTGGTATCACTCTTCAACGGTATGGGCGGAGCCTGCGCTGCGTTGATATCTCTTATTGAATTTCCTCAACACATCGGCGAACTGAAATCACTCATTACCGTTATGGCCGGACTTGTTATCGGTAGCATTTCTTTCTCAGGCAGTATGGTGGCATTCCTTAAACTGAATGGTAATTTGGGTAAGGATATTCGTCTTCCTTTCTATAATGCTATCAACAATATTCTTCTCCTTTTCGTAGTTGGTCATGCCGGATATTTGGTATACAGCGCTAGCGGCGATGTCCCAATGTCTGCCATTCCACATTTATACATGGGAGCTATTATAACTCTTGCAATTGCATTAATATATGGCATCATGTTTGTATTACCTATAGGTGGTGCAGATATGCCGGTAGTAATATCACTCTTAAACTCATTCACAGGTTTGGCTGCTGCGGCAGGAGGTTTCCTTTATCACAACCAGGTTATGCTTACCGGTGGAATATTGGTAGGATCTGCCGGTACACTGCTTACTGTAGCCATGTGCGAAGGTATGAACCGCTCTTTGTTTAGCGTAATATTCGGCGCTTTTGGCGGAGGCGGCGCTGCTGCAGCTGCAACGGGCGCTACAGGAGGCTCTATTAAGGACATCTCTGTATCTGATACAGCCGTGCTTATGAACTATTCTAAAAAGGTAGTAATTGTTCCGGGATACGGACTTGCTGTTGCACAAGCTCAGCACGTAATGCACGAGTTAGAAGTGTTATTAGAAGAACGGGGCGTAGAAGTTAAATATGCCATCCACCCTGTAGCAGGACGTATGCCCGGCCACATGAACGTGCTTATGGCAGAATGTAACGTGGACTACTCCAAACTGGTAGAAATGGAAGATATCAACCCAGAGTTTGAAACTACCGATGTTGTATTTATCGTGGGCGCTAACGACGTAGTTAACCCCGCCGCTAAGACCAATCCTGCCAGTCCTATTTACGGCATGCCTATTTTGGAAGTAGAAAAGGCCAAGAACATAATCGTTAATAAGCGTAGTATGAACCCCGGATATGCGGGTATTGATAACGAGCTATTCTATAGTCCCAAGACCAGTATGTTATTCGGCGATGCCAAGAAGGTGGTTACCGAACTTGTTGCGGAATTAAAAACTTTATAATAATCAGTCGACAGTTTCAGTTATCAGATTTCTATGTTGTCATTCTGAACGAAGTGAAGAATCTATTCCAGAAACTATCTTATTAGCGCAATACTCCCCTGCTTTTTAAAGGTAGTGCCATCGTATAAGGTACCGGTAATGTAATAAACAAAATTACCGCTATTCATGGGCTTGCCTTTATAAGTGCCATCCCAACCGGTATTTATATTTTCGCTTTCAAAAACTTTATTTCCCCATCTATCAAAAATCACAAAGTCCATAGTTTTTATACACAAACCTTTTACATATAGGATATCATTTTGTTCGTCTCCATTGGGTGAGAATGCATTGGGAACAAAAACACATCTATCTTTGTAGGCAGCATTAGTGAGGGAATCCCAAATGCTAGTTTGCCAAAGAGCAATAAATGGTATTTCTCCAATCGGAATCAATGTATCTGATGTAAAAATTGTAATATTCTCTAAATCACCTGCTACGTATACATGCTGACCGGTACGATCAACGCCAATACCGTCTCCATCGTCTTCGCTTCCTTCACTAAAAATACTCCCTCGTAATATACTGCCTGATGAATCAAACTGGATTATAACAGTAGCAGTTTGATTATTATTATTCAAATTAAATGTATCAATACCAAACTTTAAATTAAACGGAGAGCCATTGCTGCTTTCCATTACTATATAGCCTCCACCCCGATTTAAGGTATCACTTGCAACAGAATAACCACCCCATTGAGAAAGACCATCTATTTCGGTTTGCTTTGCCCAAAGCACATCACCAGCTGCATTGTACTTTACAAGAAATGCACCGCTCGACGGTCCCAAGGAAAACGATCCGAAAGTATATGAACCATTAAATGCTCCAGTTATATATACATTTCCAAGGCCATCGATCGCAATGGATGTTGCCTCCGAGGATGATCCCGTGTTTGTTGTCATGTTAGCCTGTTTTGCCCAAAGAACATTACCGCTTGCATCATACTTCGTTAAAAACACATCTCCCTTGAATGCAGATTGGAAAGGGGAACTTATTAAAGTATAAGCCCCGAAAGAAAGAGTATCATTAAATGTTCCAGTTATGTAAACATTCCCTGAAGCATCTGTTGCTACTGATGCTCCATTCCCAAAACTTGAACTACTTATGTTATTAGCCTGCTTTGCCCAAAGTACATTGCCGTTTGCATCATATTTAGTTAAAAACACATCGCCTTGGGATGCAGAACTTATTAGCGTAAAGGCACCAAAACTAATTGTATCATGGAATGCCCCTGTTATATAAGGATTGCCTGAGTTATCAATAGCCACGGAATACCCATAGCCATAACTTTTATTACTAGATGGAATGGTTTGTTTAGCCCAAATTACATTGCCCAATGGATCATACTTTGCTAAAAACACGTTACTAAACGAGGATTGTACACTTATTTTAATGCTTCCAAACGAAATAGTATCGTAAAATATTCCTGTTACGTAAACATTGCCCGAACGATCTATAGCAACAGAATTACCCATGCCGAAACTTAATGAATTTAGATTTTTTGCTTGCTTTGCCCAAAGAACATTACCGTATTCATCGTATTTAGCTAAAAACATACTTTCGAAAGAACTTGTCAATGCAAATGTTCCGAAATTAAGAGTGTCAAAAAAAACACCCGTCATATAAGCATTACCTGAAGCATCTACAGCAACAGGATGATCAGAATTAAGATCACCTTGGGCACCTAACTTTGGTATGGCCTGCCTACCCCACAACCAACTCTGCGCATTGGCAAATAAAAAACTTATAAGGAAAGAAAAAACAAATAAGAGTTTTTTCATGAAACGCTAGTGGTTATTGAATACGAATTAGTAAAGCTACTAAAAAAGGTTGGTATTATTAAATCTTCACTCTTTTCTTACTTTTGTATGCAGCACTCGAACGTCTCTCCCGCTTGGGAGAGATATGAGAGAGGGTAAAACAATATGAAAATCTTAAAATTTGGCGGTACATCTGTAGGTTCATCACAAAGGATGAGATCGGTGGCGGAGCTTATCAATATTCCGGGTAAAAGAATAGTGGTGCTCTCGGCTATGTCGGGCACAACAGACCATTTGGTGAAGATAACACAGGCATTACTTAAGGGAGATAAGAATGGCGCGGCCAAGCTTGTGAAGGAATTAGAGCCTAGATACAGAAAGACCATTACAGAATTATACACCACCAAAGAATACATTGATAGAGCCAACGGACTCATAACCGAGCACTTTAATTTTATGCTCTCTTTTACCAAAGGAGATTTTAATCCTGCTGAAGAGAAAACTATATTGGCAGAGGGCGAGTTGATGTCCACCGCTATGTTTAGTGATTTTTTAGAAGAGAACGAAATGCCCTGTGTCTTACTTCCTGCTCTCAACTTTATGCGCATTGACGAGAACGGCGAACCAGACCTTGAATATATAGAAGAACATCTAAAGAAAGAACTTGCCAAACATCCTAAGACCGATCTATTCATTACCCAGGGCTTTATATGCCGCAACTCCTTCGGACAGGTAGATAACCTTAAACGTGGTGGAAGCGATTATACAGCATCGCTGGTGGGTGCAGCCATTTATGCTGATGAAATTCAAATATGGACCGACATAGATGGCATGCATAACAACGACCCTCGTGTTGTACAAGATACCTACCCTATCTCAGAATTGTCATTTGACGAGGCAGAAGAGCTTGCATACTTCGGAGCTAAAATATTACATCCTGCATGTATAATCCCTGCGCAAAAAAGAAACATACCTGTGCGCCTGCTCAATACCATGCAGCCCGAAGCAAAGGGTACAGTAATAACACAAAACTCCTCAGGCAATGATATTAAAGCTGTAGCTGCAAAGGACCATATTACTGTTATTAAGATAAGGTCGGCACGAATGTTAATGGCTTACGGATTTTTGCGCAGCGTGTTCGAAGTGTTCGAGCGATACAAAACCCCGATTGATATGATCACTACTTCGGAGGTGGCTGTATCACTCACTATTGATGATAATACTCACCTCGGTTCCATTATAGAAGAACTTAAAAAGTATGCGGTTGTTGATGTAGAAACTGACCAGACCATTATATGCGTGGTAGGCGACTTTCTTGCAGAAAGACACGGTTATGCCATGAAGATATTTGACGCATTGGCTGATATTCCTATTCGCATGATCTCGTATGGAGGCAGTAGCAATAACGTGTCTGTGCTCATTAACGGAGGACATAAGAAAGAGGCCCTGCTTGCCCTCAACAAAGGACTCTTTAAAAAAATTAATTCTCTAAATTAATTTTCCCAAAATCATGAATATTGAATACCGAATATCCAATTCCGAAATCCTTTTATCCAAAGGGAAGCCTAAATTGGCTTTAATTTCGAAGTTCATTATTCAGTATTCGTTATTCGATATTAAACTTTAGAATTATGTTCTCTGCTGCACTCATAAAAAAATTCGGAGCTACCCCTACTCCCTTTTATTATTACGATACTGACCTGCTTCGAAAAACATTAACGGCTCTTCAAAAAGCAGCTAAGAAGCACGAAGTAGAAGTACACTACGCTTTAAAAGCGAATGCAAAGAAGAAAATACTCAAGACCATTAAAGGATATGGCTTTGGGGCAGATTGTGTTAGTGGCAACGAAGTTGCACGAGCTATAGAATGTGGCTTTAGTCCAGGTAAAGTAGTGTTTGCAGGTGTGGGTAAATCAGATGCGGAGATAACATTTGCATTAAAGAAAAAGATATTCTGCTTTAACTGTGAATCCATAGAAGAGATAAAAATCATAGATGCTCTTGCTAAAAAACAAAACAAGAAAGCTAACATTGCTATTCGCATCAACCCCAATGTGAATGCTAATACCCACCATTACATCACTACAGGTTTAGAAGAAAATAAGTTCGGCATAAACATTTGGGAGCTGCCGGATGTAATTGCAACGCTAAAAAAATACAAGCAGGTAAGCCTTATCGGGCTTCACTTTCACATAGGTTCTCAGATAACTGACTTAGGTGTTTACAAAACCCTTTGCCTCAAGATAAATGAGTTGCAGGATTGGTTCGAGGCACACAATGTATACGTTAAAAATATAAACGTAGGCGGAGGTTTAGGTATTGATTACCATCATCCAGACAAAAATCCCATACTCGATTTCGATACTTACTTTGGCATATTTAGACAATTCCTAAAGTTAAGACCGGGCCAGAAACTGCACTGCGAGCCGGGACGCGCACTTGTTGCGCAATGCGGTACACTTGTATCAAGAGTACTTTTTGTAAAAAACGGAAAGCATTCTAACTTTATTATTCTGGATGCCGGCATGACGGAACTCCTCCGCCCAGCTCTGTATCAATCATACCATAAAATAGAAAACCTTACAGGAGTGAGTCGCAAAAACAAAGTGAGCTACGATGTAAACGGACCTGTTTGCGAATCATCCGATTGTTTTGGCAAAGCTGTGGAGCTACCTGAAACTAAACGAGGAGATATTGTTGCTATTCGCTCTGCCGGAGCATATGGAGAAAGTATGGCGCTTGATTATAACCTGCGCACAAGGGCTAAGAGTTATCTCAGTCAAGACTTTTAAGAATTTGCGCCCTCTATTGCACTATTCCTTTTCTTAACGGCAATACGTTTGGCTATAATCTTGCCCACCACAATAATAATTACTGATAAAAAGACAAAGAGCATTATATTTTCTGCCATGTTCATTCTTTTGTTTAGCTGGTACCAGTAGGGCCCAACGCACCATCCCAGCAATACCAATCCCCCGCTCCAAGTTAGTGCAGATGTTATTACAGTAGTCAAAAATAGCCTGGGTTTTATTTGCATAATACCCGCACCTACAGATACATATCCACGCAGGAAAGGGATAAGCCTTCCCACATAAATATCCCATCCACTGCCCTTAGAAAAACGTTGCTTAATAGATTCTATCCTTTCTACCGATATAGGCAACCACGAAGGCTTTCGGGTCAATATGTATTTACCGAATGCATAAAACACAAAATACAAAATGCTTGTACCAATAAAATCGGCAAAGACAGTTACCATAGTGATCTTTGAAAGACTTAACGTACCCGAATAAGCAAGGTAACCTGAGTAAAGAAGTACCAGCTCATTAGTTATGGGGTTGGGGACACCGATCTCCTGCAGGAATACCAGCAAAAAAATTGCAAGGTATCCATATTGAGAAAAGTAAAGGCTTAATTCAGCCATTTTATCCATGCACAACAATCATTTATACCCCTGCCATTTTGCCCAGCGCAATACGCGGTATCAGCTGCCTTACATTATCACCTGCATTCAATGCACTATGCACATGCCTTATGATAAGTTGCGGCGCCGCATTTACCCATTCCTTAAACTCATTACTATATGCATTGTGAACAGGTATGTATTTAAGCAACCTGTCTATGTTAAATTTATCATCGTAAATTCCCGCTCCGGCCATGGCTGCATCGCGGGAATTACAGAACTGTTCGTAATGTCCTTGCACTGGAACCATCTGTACAGGCTTACCCATATACATAGCCTCGCATACCGATTCAAAACCGGCTGTGGTAACAAGTCCTTTCGAACCGGCCATCATTTCAAGGAATTTCTTGTCATTTAAACTGTGGAAGGATAACGTGTCATCTACCTTGTACACATCGCCCATATCCTTTTTATCTACAAAACAATGCAGTTCGGTTTCGGGGTTTTCTTCATGCCATTTAATGATATTATCCATATACCCGCTATTGAGAAGGTACACAAGCAGGTAATTACCTTGTTTGGGGGTATGCTCTGTAATTTCCTTTCTCAATAAAGGAGGAATTACATAAGTCGAATTCTTTGGATTGTCAAAAAAAGGATAGAAAGAAAGAGCCAGTTTCTTTTTTGCTCCAAAGGTTGTCATCCAAACATAAAACTTAAGGCTGTACCTGGTAAACAATTGCCCGGCCGGCATCTTAAATTTCGGGTGATTATACAGGTGATGGTGAGCCACGCTTATCATAGGTACTCTGCACGCATAGAACATATAATACAAGCCACAAAGCGGTTCAAAAAAGTTCACAATAATATCTGGCTTGTGTTCTTTTACCTTGTCATTGATCTCCCTTAGATTTTTAAAGAAAAGTAGTAAGCGAGCTGCTGTACTAAGGAATGTAGCCCATGGCAAAGCTGATTTCATATTCTTATCCATGGCAATACCCGGACTTTGCATACGGGTTACAGGTAATTTCATCCTGTCGTAATAAAATTGAGGTACTTCTCTGTGGCTGTTCTTTCCTATAATTACTTCGCATACTTCCATTCCCGCACTTTCTAACACCTGCTTCATGGAAATGGATTGAGTCATGTGTCCCCGGCCTTCGCCTTGTACCAGGAACAAACATTTTTTACCCTGCAACCTCATAGTCTATTCTTTTTAAAAGAATCATTAACTTATGATTCCGTAAAGATAGACGAGGCGTTTCGAGTAAAGGTTTAAGAAATTGTTACCTTTTTGCTATCAAATTAAAAGTGGTAGGTAACACCGCCTGCGCATCCTAAGAAATAAGGATAAATGGTAATGGGTGCATTTTTACTTATGGAAGTAATTGACCCTTGCAAGTAAGGTTCAACATACACAGATATGCCTCTCCATAATTTGTATGTGACACCAAAACCCAGATCATATGAAAAGTCTATTAGTGCTAACCCCTGCACATTTTGTACAGATGCATTTCCATCCTGCAAAAGAGTATTCTGCCAGCTTAAATTTGTTACTGCATCATGAATAATATTTGCTGAAAAGCCACCCAACAAGTACACACCCAATTTATTATGTGTTATAGCATTATAAGAAAGCTCAATTGGTACACCCAGATACCCCCTGGAAGAGTTACCATGGACCTTTATGCTATCACCCACTTTGGGTAGGGGGGCTGCGTAATAAGGCATTTCAACAACACCAGAACTAGTTACGATAGAATAGCCTACTGAACCATCGTGCTGCATTTGTGCAGTTATAATACTTTGCTTTATATTATAAGTATACATGTAATAATATAGCCCTGCGTGTATACTAAACTTGTTCGAAATATCTAAGCCCATTTTAATTCCTGCTTCGTAAGAAAACAAATCTGTTTCCCTATCCTTAAGTGAGTTTACAGTAATTCCATCAGTATTGTCATTATCTCTGTCTTCCAGGAAATCGCTTATGCCACCCGGGGCAAAAAACGCTGAAACAGAAAACTTATGAGCTACGTTTATTTTGGGTTTTGGCGGCTCATTCATAGCCAGAAGACCGCTGCCGGAATCTGAAGTTGTTTGCTTGGTTGATACTTGAGATGAATCTTGTTGCTTTGCAATTACAACTTTGCTATTATTTTTAGTACTCAATGTATTAATCTTATTAGGTTCTTCTGATACGTTACCGCTTGCAACAGTGACCTTACTTCCTTCATTATTAACAAAAACTGTGCTTTGGTTTGTAACAGGATTATTCCCTTGCCCTGCGACTATAACCTCATTAGGAATGTTTTGTGTAGCGGGTGAATTAGAAACACTTGTTGAAGCCCCACTTGCAAAGACTTGTTGCAAAGCATATTGATTTCCCTTGTTCAGTATTTGACCTACCGAAGTCTTGATAAAAGCTTTATTTGCCGGTACAGATGTGTTACTGTTTTTAATAACTGAATTACCAGTACTTGAAGCAATCCTTGAATTGGCCTCTTCGCTTACATTAGACTTAGATATAGTGACAACGGTATTTTCCTTTATTACAGAACTTGGTTCACTGTTCTTGATGGCAGCAACTTCCTGTTCAATTTTATTCATCTTGTTGTAAGTCCACATATCATGTATGCAGAAGAGTATAATGCCTGCACCAAGAAAAAATGAAACAGTTTTCCATGTGCCGGTACTTTTACGAGCCAGGGCTTTCTCCCTGTCGATAATGCTATGCAGGGCCGAGTTCCAGAATTTCTCCGACGGCTCTATCTGCATTCCACCCAACGCTGCGCGGAATATGGCCCGTTCAGCGTCGTTCTCTTTGTAATCATTTTTCATTGTAGTTCCTCTTTTTGGCAACTTGCATACTTTGTTCTATTCTTTTCCGCAACATCATTCTGGCATAAAATAATGTTGACTTGGATGTTCCTATTGGTATCTTTAATTCACTGGCAATGTCTTTATGTTCCATGTCCTCGAAAATATAAAGGTTAAATACCACCCTGTGCATAGCAGGCAACTCAGATATCATGTGCAACAATTCATCCGCAGAAATTGCACTTAACACGTCATCAGGGCTTGCCAATTTATGCTCCACTTCTTCTATATCTGTCATGGGGAATACGTGAGCCTGCTTCCTGTATTGTTCAATAGCCCTGCTTATCATTACCCTTCTGATCCATCCCTCAAGAGAACCTTGCATTTTAAACTGGTAAAGCTTGGTAAAAACACTCGCAAAACCTTCCTGCAAAATATCTTCGGCTTCTTCATTATTTTTTGCATAGCGCCGGCACACGCCCATCATTTTGGATGCAAATAAAAAATACAACTGCCTCTGGGCGATAGCATCACCCTTTAAACAAGCATCGATCAAATCTTTTTCTGAAGTATACAGGTTCAGCCGTTTTCACTATTAGACGACAAATTGACAGCATAAGTTCAAATGAATTCATGATTTTTTTAATTTTCTTTTAAATACCTGATTACGCATTGAATACCAGATATTTATGGTTATCAATTTTTACAGTTCTAATGCTCTTTTTATTGAAAAAGCTAGACACAACGTGAACCTTTACTTACTTTTTATCTTCTATGCAAACAGATATTATGTTTAATTGAAAGTGGTTTTCTTTATTAAGGTGAAAAAAAAAATCTTCTGTTTTGTTATAGTACTCACCTTAATTTGCAAATGTGCTTTAGCACAAACAGATATGCTTGAAAAAGATTCATATATAAAAAAGACCGATTCAGTCCAATTAAAAACTGATTCGGTAAAAGTAAAACAGTTAGACATTCTCGACATAATCAGCTTTCTATTCAAGGTATACCTTTCATCCAAGCCTGATACTGCCAGGATACCTCCGGGTAAGCTACTTCTCTCTTACGCTCCTGCCATTGGATATACAGTGGAAGGATCTCTGGAAGCTTCATTTGCAGTGAACGGATCATTCTATACGGCAGACCAAAGCAGTACAAGCCTCTCTGTTATTCAAACCGGAGGACAGTACTCAGAAAAGCATCAGCTGATGTTACCTGTTATAACCAGTATCTGGTTACCTGAGAACAAGTATAACTTACTAGGCGACTGGCGCTATTATAAATATCCATCATATACCTATGGCTTAGGCAGTGCTACTTCATACCAACAAGGTGACCTGATAGATTACTTTTATGTAAGGGTATACCAGGAAATTTTAAGGCATTTCAGTTCTAATTACTATTTAGGTGTTGGCTACAATCTAGATTACCACTTCGACATAAGCGACAATGACCCTATAACCGATTTCCAGGAATATAATAAAGGAGCAACGCAGACTACATCTTCAGGAGTGGTAGCTCACTTTATATACGATAACAGAACCAATTCAAATAATCCTAAAAAAGCGTTTTATGCCAGCATACTATACAGATATAACTCCACTATTTTAGGCAGTGATGGAAATTGGCAGGAAATACAACTAGAAGCCAGAAAGTATTTCAAAATATCAAAGCATACTGTTTTAGCATTCTGGACGTGGAACGAAGTTACATTTGGAGGAATGGCTCCTTATCTTGATCTACCGAGTAATGGTTGGGACACCTATTCTAACACAGGTAGGGGATATATACAGGGCCGCTTCAGAGGGCCTGATATGCTTTACGGTGAAACTGAATTTAGATTTGGAATTACACGAAATGGTTTACTGGGAGGAGTGATCTTTGCAAATG
>Ga0206878_10323_pt1 | contig 16989 bp, 16 predicted proteins | sample Alteio_BWOrgCont_8_FD_152621 | JGI IMG/M metagenome (GOLD analysis project Ga0206878, IMG submission 152621) | Enriched cells from forest soil in Barre Woods Harvard Forest LTER site, Petersham, Massachusetts, United States -... | ecosystem: Environmental > Terrestrial > Soil > Temperate forest >... | reverse complement strand
TATAACAACCGCACGGCGGGCCGATGATGGAAAAGGTCAACACTGAGAATGTTACAACTCGTACTGCGGCAAGGTGGGGACTCATGGTCGCTCTGCTTACGATCCCTTTGGCTATAGTTGTCGGTCACTTCGTCGATCAAGGAAGAGGAATGGCGGCCGGGCTAGCACTTGCGTTAATGATCGGCGCTGTCAGAGCGTTTTGGTACCTGAGACGACACCCGTGGTTCTGGATCAGTGTCGCGACGTTGGTGATCATTCATATTGTATTGATCATCTTCGTTCCGTGGAACAATAAGAGCTTTCCAGCGCCAGCTGTTTGGCCGGTTGCCATTGCAGATTTTGCAGCTCAATGTGGATTTTTGAAGCTGGTCGAAAAATCGATGAGGAGGAGTGACGGAACTGCTTCCGGAAGCTGAAATCCGCGCGTATAGTTCTCGGTCGCAGGCGATATGGCCAAGTCCAGCCCCAGCCCAGAGAAGCACTCAATCCGGCGTGGCACAATGGTTGTTCCGGAGGGAATCCGATCATGAGCGAGCGGCAATTGAAGAGCAACATGGGAGGGCTGCCGGGTTTCACCGCTATATTGGCGGCTGCGCTTTTCGCAATCGGCGCGCACTCAGCGCCCGCGCAAAAGGCATTCACCATCGAGCAGGCCCTCAGCGCCCCATTCACATCCGATCTCGTAGCCGCTCCAGCCAAAGGCCGCTTCGCATGGCAAGCGAATATCAACGGCCGCCGCAACCTGTGGGTGGCCGAACCTGCCGCAGACGGCAAAGGCTACGTCTCCCGCCAGATCACGCACTACGCCGAAGACGACGGGCAGGAGATCAACACGCCGCAGTGGACGCCCGACGCTGCTTCGGTTGTCTACGTGCGCGGTGACAGCGTTCAGGGCGAGTCTCATCCCGTGCCCAATCCCGCATGGTTCCCCAAGGGCGCGCAAGAACAGCTTTGGATCGTCAGCTCCAGTGGCGGCGAACCGCGCCTGCTCGCCGAAGGCCATTCACCTGCAATTTCACCGGACGGCAAAACTGTGGCTTACATTCTCAAAGGCCAAATCTGGACCATCCGCCTCGACGACGCGAACGCCAAGCCGCAGCAACTTCTGCAAACGCGCGGCTCAGCCAAAAGCCTCCACTGGTCTCCCGATGGCGCGCATCTGGCCTTCGTCAGCGATCGCGACGACCACAGCTTCATCGCTGTCTATTCCGTTGCCTCCGGCGCAGTCACTTACCTCGACCCCTCCACTGACCAGGACAGCAACCCCACCTGGTCTCCCGACTCCACGCGCGTCGCATTCCTGCGCATCCCGGCAGACAGAAACGCGCTGCTCTTCGTCGCCCATCGCACTGCGCTGCCATGGTCCATCCGCATTGTCGACATCGCCACCGGCAAAGCCTACGAGGTTTGGAAGACCGAGGAAGGCGTGGGTAGCGCCTACCGCGAAACAGCCTCTCCCGACCAGTTCCACTGGACCGTGGGCGATCGCATCGTCTTCCCCTGGGAGATGACCGGATGGCTGCATCTCTGGTCAGCCCCGGCCAAAGGCGGAGCGGCAAAGGAACTCTCGCCTGGCGACAACTTTGAAGTTGAGCACGTCTCGCTCAGCGCAGACCGCAAGACGCTGGTCTTCGATTCGAACCAAAACGACATCGACCGCCGTCACATTTGGAGCGTCTCGCTCGGCGTAGACGGGCTGGGCAAAGCCGAGCAGCTCACATTGGGCACGGGCATCGAGACCCAACCCGTTGTAGCGAGCGATGGCGCGATTGCGGTTCTTCGCTCCGACTTCCGCTTGCCCGTTCGCGCCGCAGTGATGCTGAGCGGCAATCTCGTCGATCTCGCGCCACAGGCCATCCCCGCCGATTTTCCAGCCGCCAGCTTCGCCGACCCGCAGCAAGTGGTCTTTCCCGCCGCAGACGGCCTCGAGATTCACGGCCAGCTCTTCATGCCCGCGGGAATCGCTCCCGGCGAACGCCGCCCGGCCATGGTCTTCCTTCATGGCGGCTCGCAGCGGCAGATGCTGCTCGGCTGGCACTACATGGAGTACTACTCCAACGCCTACGCCATGAACCAATATCTGGCCTCACTCGGCTACATCGTGCTTAGCGTCAATTACCGCAGCGGCATCGGCTATGGGCTCAACTTCCGTGAGGCGCTCAACTATGGCGCATCCGGCGCAAGCGAATTCAATGACGTGATGGGTGCGGGCCTTTATCTGAAGAGCCGGCCGGATGTCGACGGTGCACGCATCGGCTCGTGGGGCGGAAGCTACGGCGGCTATCTTACCGCGCTGGCCCTGGCGCGTGCTTCGAATCTTTTTGCGGCGGGGGTCGACATGCACGGCGTCCACGACTGGAACGGCGTGCTGTCGAATTTCTCTCCGAATTACGATCCGCGCGAGCACGAGCAAATCGCCCGCCTGGCCTTCGAATCCTCGCCCATGGCCTCGGTCTCGACTTGGCGCTCGCCCGTGCTACTCATCCACGGCGATGATGATCGCAACGTCCCATTTGCGCAGACGGAAATGCTGGTCGAAGCCTTGCGCCGTCAGAAGGTCGAATTCGAAGAACTCATTTTTCCCGACGAGATTCACGACTTCCTGTTGCGTCGCGATTGGCTCCGCGCGTACAACGCCGGCGCGGAATTCCTTGGCCGCAAATTAGCCAGGAGCACGCCGTCCGCGCCGCCGGTCCCGCAAATGTGAGATTGTTTTGAATGGCTTTGGATCCTTAGTCCCCGCCCCGGCCGAACTCCAATCCCCTCAATCCCCGCATACCCAACTACGATGCGATCGCCAGCTCTGGCGTTTGCGACGCGCGCACCGAACCCTTGCGTGGCCCGCGTTTGCGCGCGCTCATCAGCTTGATCTTCTCCAGCAATTCCTGCGATGAACAGTTCTTCTTGGCCAGCAGCGCATCTGCAGCGTGAAGATCGCCGCCCATTTTCTGCGGGTCGCCCAGCAAGATCATGGGAATATGCTGTGCCGTTTGCTTGAGCCGGTACACCAATTGGTTCCCGCTCATTTGCGGCATTGCAAAGTCCGCAAGAACCAGGTCAACAGCGGTCTCGGCAAACATGCCGATCGCCTCCTGCCCATTTGAGGCCGATAAAACTCTGTATCCGTTCGTTGAAAGCATGAATGTGAGCACGGAAAGCTCCTGTTCATTGTCGTCTACGCAGAGAATCACTTTCTTGGGTCGCATCTTCGGGGGTAAGCTCCTTCATCTTCAATTTTCGGTTGCATTTCAGCGGACAATATTTTGCCGCGCTCCCGCTCTATTGGCGGGATTTCGACATGAATTGCCTCGTCTGGCAATCGCATGCTCAGCTAAACTCTTTTGGTTGATCTTGCAGTCCGAAGCCGTTGCATGGCGTGCCTTCAGCCCTGGGGAAAGGCGTGGCGTTCGCGCTATGCGGCGTCAGACTTTCGATACACAGAAAGGCAGCTTTTTGCGTGCGATCAGGATGTGAGTAATGCCTGGGTCAAAGCCGACGTTGGAGTCGGTTAAATTGTTCCAATGAAAGCCAAGAGTACGGATAGTCGACGGCTATGGGAAGAGGGAAAGAGAGGCGAAGGCGGGTCTGTAAATCAACCTGAAACAAATGGAGATTGGCTAGAGCTAATACTTGCCGTCATTTGCCTTGAGGAATGCCTGTTGAAAGCGTGTGCATCACGGCAGGAAAAGCCTTCCTTTTGCTACAGGAACGGTGCTGCCTCCTACCCGAACTTCACTCACCTTCGCCGAATCCAAGTGCGCAGTCAGATACAGCTCACTTGGCCGGCCCATTTCCACGCCCTGGCGAAGATGCACTCGCTTGTCCGATGCTACCGCTCCGCGCTTGACGAGATAACTGATGGCGCATCCCGCAGCCGATCCTGTGGCCGGATCTTCTCCACCGTTAAACTGCATGCGAGCCCGCCACTCGGGCGCTTGGCTGCCGGAGGGCGCCAACACATAAAACCACCGTGCGCCACGCGGACGGAGCCATCCCGAGGCTTGCTGCTGGTCCACATTAAGCGCTCCTAACCCGTGATGCGATTTGAGCGCGACAATCGCAAACGCGGTTCCAGTCGACACCACTTGTGGCGGCAGCGCTGGATCAAGTTGATCTGCGCGTAGTCCACACAGGCGCGCAACCTCGCCCGCATCCAGTTCCTCGCCGAACTCGGGATCAAGTTGTGTCATCTCACCAAATTGAATTTGGCTCGACTCGACATCCGCATCGAAGCGCACCGGTACCGCACCCGCATTCAGCGCCAGCGTCACGGTGTCTTCGCGCACCACCTCGGGCGCGTTCAATCGCAGCACGCTGGCCGTCCCCAGGGTCGGATGCCCGGCAAAATTCAGCTCCTCCTGTGCCGTGAAGATGCGCACGCGCACTCCCTCGCGGCTTTCAACATCCGCCGGTCTACGCTCCACAAACGTCGTCTCACTCAGATTGAATTCCCGCGCAATCGACTGCATCTGTTCTGTCTTCAGAGCAGCCGTGTTCATCACGACGGCCAGAGCATTGCCAGCCAGGGCCGTCTCCGTGAAGACATCGACCACGAAGTAATCTAGATCCATTTGTCCCTTCCCAGACGGCGCTTGACATGAGTCCGCCCACGCTCTAGTCTACGGTTATCCGTTGAGTTGAGATGTTGATTTCCGTCTCATGCGGAAAGGATTTTTGTGGCCCAACCCTTCATTCCCGCTTGCTGTCTCTGCCGCTGCTGTCTGGGCTTCGGAGCGCGGGCGTGTTCCCTGGGCTAGGTTCAAGAATCCTGAATCTGAATCCAGACGACCCACCCGCTGCAAGGCGCGGTGGGTTTTTCAATTGCAGGGGTCAGAGGACTAAGGGACTAGGGACTTAGGGACTAACGAGGCGTTTTGACCTTTAGAGATGGGAACTGTGGACGAAACTTCTCCCGGGCGAGTGCAAATATTTGGGCTCGCCGATTGCCGAACTAGCCCACAGTCCTGGTCCCTGTACTACAAGCACCGGTGGCGAAGTGGCTAACGCGCAGGTCTGCAAAACCTGTATTCGCGGGTTCGAAACCCGCCCGGTGCTCCAAATATTGAAAGTGGAAAAAAGGGCCGCAACCCTCGCATCAGGCTGTGGCCCTTCCATTTCGAATGAAACCCGCACGAAAACCAGGAGTCTAAAGCAAACCCTAGTAGTCGACCTGTTGCCGCTGCTCGCGCGTTTTTGCGTGGTAAAGAAACAGCCTCATACGCAGTGCCTCAGACCGCTGTGTGGCTACGAGCCGCATTTGCCTGCGGATATGATCCACGTTGTCCAGCGATGATATTTGCAGCTCATCGTAGTCGGCGTCCCGCTCCAACCGGGCAATCCGCTCTTCCACGGTGGTGCGAAACCTGGGGCTGATCTCTAAGCTTGAATTTGCGGCGGCATTGGTAATCATGACTAACTCCTTGATGCTCGAATTACGGAAGTGAAAAATAATTTATCGCAGATCTCAAGTTTTTCTGCTTGTGCCGATAGTAGAGAAGACTCACCTCACCCGCCAGATTACGGACGGCTAGCCATTCGTAACGCGCTGTCTGAAAACAATACACTCCGAAGTTGGCGTTGTCGCTACAAATGAGGCCAAGTTAATTCCCCGTTGTTTCCACGCCCAGCTTTCTCGGTGCACGCGACAAAATTTCATTGCTGCGGCGGCGTGGCATAATACCCTTTGCGTACCTGAACCTTCAACCCATCGCCACGGCATTCCACTGACACATGCCGGAACGTGCCGTCGAGCTTGGTGTTCAAAGGTGTATAGCTGGCTACATATTGTGTGCGCAATTCGTCCTCAATTTGCTGGAAGGCTGCTTCGAGTTTCTTGCCGTTGTTGCCAACGTCGATCAGCCTTCCGCCTGTCTCTTCGGTCATCTGTTTCATGGCCGAATAGCCACTGTAGCCAAATCCGCCGTAAAAGGTCCTATCTGCAATCAGAATGGTGTAAACGATCACGTTGTTCTTCTGCGCGGCGGCAATTGCATCTCTAATCTTGTGAACGCTACCCTCATCCTCGCCGTCGGTCAGCAGGATCATCGCCTTGCGGCCCGTTTCCTGGTTCATCTTTTCATTCGAGGCCAGGTACACCGCATCGTAAAGCAGCGTTCCCTTTGGAGCGCCGATGGTCGGAATCGTACCGCCGCCTGCCCCTGGTATCCCTCCCGCGCCGTTGCCGCCCGCCGTGTTGATCTCCGCCTTGCTCATGGCTCGCGAAAGCAGCCGCGCGCTATTGGTGTAGTCCTGCAAGAGATCCACGTTTACGTCGAACGACAGCAGAAAAGCTTCGTCCTTCTTTTGCAGCACCCGCTCCAGAAACTGGCTGCCCACATCCTGTTCCAGCGGCAGCACGCGGTACTGGCTGCCGGAGGTGTCCAGCAGAATCCCCAGCGTCAGCGGCTGATGGGTCTCGGCAACGAAGTTTTTCAGCTTCTGCGGAACCTTGTCCTCGAGGACCGTGCAGTCGTCCTGATTAAGGTGCGGAACCAGGTTTCCCTGCTTGTCCTTAACCGTAAAAAACATGTCCACCAGGTTCACTTCGAGTTTGAACGTGGCCACGGCCTGTTCATCTTCCGTCGGAGGTGGAGCATGGCTCACCGGCGGTGCGTCCGGCGACGGCGCAAGCTGCGCCCAACACGCCAGGGACAACGCCGGCAGGCCGAGAAAGAAAGTGGCAACTCTCCATCGCATGCGCATTCTGCTCATTTGGACGAAAACTGGGCTCCGAAGAAAGCATACCTGAACTCTCTCACCGCTGGGAGGCAACCTGCGGGGCGCTGCCGCGTCTGATACTCTGACGGTGCGGTCCTGCTTTGCCGGATGAATCAAATCTGCGGCCTATAAGCGCCGGTTGTCGTGGCTACTGATCTTTGTGCCTTGCCAGAGCCGGATTCATCGGTGATCAGGAATGCTCAGCTGACTGGCCACTGATTGCGAATAATGGAAAACGGGAGTCCCTTTGTGAAGCTAGGTTTGACGGCAATGGCGCTGGCTGCGCTTCTGATTTTAAATCTGGGCCCGGCAGTTCGGGCCCAGCAGGCTCCCGTGCCTGACGCTCCCACGCCGCAAGCGCCTAAGCCGCTCACCGACCTTAATGGCCCCATTACTCCCGGCATCGGCGCTGGAGACGAGCAGACCGGCCCCGGTTCCTCCTCGGGAAGCGCAGCACAGCAAGGCGCGTCGGGGAGCGAAGCGCCGTCTACCCAAACCAGGGACACGTTTCAGCCTACGCCGCCGGAGTTTTTAAATGCCGCCGATACTGGCACAAGACTGGTGTTGAATACCACCTACGTCCAGGTCCCGGTGACAGTCAAGGACTCCAAAGGGAAGCTGGTCCCGGGCTTGACATGGCGCGATTTCAAAGTCTTTGAAAACGACACAAGGGAGCCAATCAGGATTTTTACGGTCGATCCGACGGCGCTTTCCGTCGCGTTTGTCATCGACCAGAGCCTGACTGCCGACGTCATGGCTAAGGTGAACAACTCTCTCGACGCAATCCAGGGCGCGCTCACGCCTTCGGACGAGGTCGCAGTCTTCAGCTACAACAATGGAGCTCAGGAACGAACCGGATTCACAGGCGCCCAAAGCGCTCGCTTGCCAGCGGTGCTAGCACTCACCAAGGCCACAGGCGCTGAGATGGAGGCGCCTGTCAACAGCGGCCCTCTGGCTGGCTGCCCCATCCGCCAAAATGGCAATTGCGTCGATCCCAACATTCAGCCAGGATTTTCAGCTGGCGGCGGCTCCTTTATCACCATCCCTAAGGAAATCCACACCCTCAACGACGCCATTCTGGCCGCCGCCAAGGAATTGTCGACCCGTCCCAAGGAACGCCGTCGCATCATTTACGTTGTCTCCGACGGCAAGGAATACGGCAGCAAGGCCCAGCTCAAAGAGGTTCTTCGCTACCTCGAGACCAACGAAATTGCCGTGTATGGAACCCTCGTTGGATCGTCAGCTGCCTGGGGGGAAGGCTGGGTGAGCAAGATTCACCTGCCCTTCACCATGTATGACAACATCCTCTACAAGTACATTGCAGCTACAGGCGGCCAGGCAGATTCAGAACGCGACCTGAACGGCATCGAGAAGAGCTATGCCGAAATTGCCAAGGAAGCACGCAACCAGTACACCCTGGTTTACGCCAGCCACGAGTCGATTTACGACAGCAAGTTCCGCAAGATCGATGTGCGAGTCGACCGGCCCGGCCTGGAAGTGACCGCCAAGAACGGCTACTACCCCTCGGCCCAGATGTCCCGCTAGGCTCGTGACTCCCTCAGCAAGCACCGCTGGCCTGGGGCTTATGTCCGCCGCCGCGTGGGGTGGTTCGGACTTCGTCGGCGGCCTCGGGTCGCGCCGGGCTCCCAGCCTGCTGGTTGTTGCCTCAGGCCATTTCGTCACCCTGATTGTTTTGTTAGCCATCTGCCTCGAAGCCCACCTTGCGCTCCCCGGCAACCACGATTTACTCTTCGCGGCTGTTGGCGGCTTCGAGGGCGCCGTGGCCCTCGCCCTGTTCTATCGAGCGTTAGCCATGGGCGCCATGGGCCTCACCGCAGCCCTTACCGGTTTGCTCACCGCGCTGGTTCCCGTCGTTTTCTCGCTCTTCCGCGACGGTTTTCCCAGCAGATTGACGGCCGCTGGTCTGGCCATGGGCCTGCCCGCTATCTGGCTCATCACCCATTCACCTACTGCAAGCGGCTCACAACCACGGGCAGCAACACCGGCCGCTGCGCTCCTGCTGGCGGCTCTCGCGGGGCTGGGCTTTGGCACACAATTGATTCTCTTCAAGTTAGCCGCGGGAGGTAACGTTCTCTGGATAATGACGTCGGCTCGTGCAGCCGGCGTAGCAGCCATGTTTCTGGTTATCCTGATTGTCCCGCCCCTCCGGCCATGGCGTGGTTTCTGGCTTTTCGGCATTCTTGCTGGTTCGCTCGATACACTTGGCAACCTGCTCTACATCCAGACGACACGTCTTGGCCGCCTCGATGTGGCAGCTCTCGTATGTTCCCTTTACCCGGCCGGCACCATCCTGCTGGCCGCGCTGGTCCTGCGCGAATGGCCCACTCTGCGCCAGTTTGCAGGCATGGCGCTGGCTTTGGGAGCAGTTGCGCTGCTGAGTATTTGAATGAGCCAGGAAGGGCGCAGACGCATGAAAGGCCTGCGCTCGGGCACAGGCCTTCAAGTTGGCTTGGTATACGCCAGCGACTAACCAGGGAGATTGCGCGGCTGTCGAACTGGAGCCCAGCAGGTCGCCCAGAACCTAAAGAAGAACCCAGTCCTTAGCTCTGCTTTGTCTCGTTCGAAGTGGGAGCTGCTGGTGGAGGAGTTACACTCTGCTGGACATTCGGCGGAGCAGGCGTTGGATCTGAAATCCCCTTGATGCCTTCCTTGAAGCCCTTTAACCCTTCGCCCAAACCTTTACCCAGTTCCGGAAGCCTCTTTGCGCCGAACAACAGAAATGCAACCACGGCCAGCACGATCAAGTGCCACGGCTGAAGTAGATCACCCATTTCATCCTCCGCGCGCCAAGCTTTACTGGCACGCATTCTCACCAGTTATTGTCGCACAAACCCACATCTCAACGCAGAATAGGCCAACTGGCCAGTTTTCTGGTCACTATTCCCTATTCTCTAGTCCCTGCATCAATTCACTTGCGCCGGTTTGCCCAGCCGTTCAGTGACCATCGCATAAAAGGCGCGCAAATCCTCTTCCTCGCCCACCGTCAACCGGCGATAAACCTTCATCAGCGGAAACAACCGCGAACCGCGCACTTCAACCGCCGGAACGGCCACCACTCCACCTGGATACTGCGTCATCTCCCAACTGCCCGCATAACGTCTCCGCAGCACCTCGCCGAGATAACTGCCCCACAAGCGCGCCTCGAAGTCCACATCGAGCTCCGGACTCTCACCCACCAACACCAGCACATCGTCCAGCCCGTCGATCGATTCCGACGTAAAATCGAGCGCTTGCTTGAATTCATAATTCGCAACGTCAGCGGCCGCGCGAGCATAGCCCTCCATCATCGCTCCCAGGTCGGGGTAAATCGCCGACTCCAGCCGTTTCCGAACTTCTCCGTGACTTCCCATTCCATCTCCAGAATAAATCCAAGGGCTGCGGCTGCGTGGGATCAAAGTGGGACAACGCCAAACGTTTGTGGCAGACTGAAAGAAGAGGATGTCAATGCCGCGAGTGCTGTGCCAGAGGAGACCTGATTGAAGAATGCCATAATCTTCGCGACTGCCGCGCTGCTGGCTGTGTGCGCCTTCCCCGCCAGTTCCGCCAGCCGAGACATCTATCCCGATCCGTCGCAGGCCAAAGCCGACCTGGCCGCCGCGCTCAAAACCGCCGCGCAAACCCACAAGCGCGTCCTGATCGACTTTGGCGGCAACTGGTGCGGCGACTGCCAGGTGCTGGACATCTACTTCCACAATCCGCAGAATCTGCCCGTCCTCGAAGCCAACTTTGTCCTGGTACACATCAACGTTGGCCACATGGACATCAATGAGGACATCGCCGGCCGCTACCAGGTTCCGCTCGACCGTGGCGTCCCGGCAGTCGCCGTTTTAAGCGACACGGGAAAATTGCTCTTCAGCCAGCGGGGCGGCGAATTCGCGCCTATGCGGCGCATGGATCCCTCGGCCGTAACCAGCTTTTTAGTGCGATGGAAACCTGCTAGAGCGGGCTGCTCCGCCGTGATGGTGAATTGCTAGAAACCTTGCGGTGAGTTACCAGGCATTTCACCCAATCGGCGCCAGATGCTTGGTCTTCGAATATGTGTACTGAATGCGGTGCGCCACCGTGATTGTGGAGAGAACGGCCAGCACCCAAAGCACCGGGGCCATCACACCCCAGTGGTTGAATAGCGCACCCAGCAGAATGAGCACAACCCGCTCCGGCCGCTCCATGAAGCCCACTTTGCATTGGCCGATCAGGGCTTCAGCCCGCGCTCGGGTATAGCTCACCATGAGCGAGGTCACCATGACAAACGCAACCAGCACGACATAGCGAAAGCGGTTGATCCTGCCGTAGTAGACCAGCAGCCCGAAGAACAGGACCACGTCGGAGTAGCGGTCGATCACCGAATCGAAGAACGATCCGAACACCGTCACCTGGTTGTTGCGCCGCGCCACGCGGCCATCCACCATGTCGAAGATTCCCGCGCCGAAGATCACCAGGCCGGCGTAAAAAAACATGATTCCAGAGTTGGTTGCGTTGGCGTGGCCAAACAGAAACGCAGCCACAATGTTGATGACCAGGCCAATAAACGTCAGAACGTTGGGAGAGATGCGGGTCAGCGCCAATCCATGCACGATGCGATCAAGAAGCCAACCGCATCCGCGGCCAAAAGCGCTGGTCCAGGTCATTCCAATAATCCTTGCTACTGCTCTTTGCTGGGGGCGCCGTTTTCCGCAGCGCCCTCATTCGCTTCAGCCTGTTCCGCTTCATCGTGGATCGTGATCAGCTTTAAAACCTCAAGCTCGCGCTTGCCGTTCGGCGTAACAATGGTGGCTACATCGCCTACCTTCTTGCCCACCAGCCCGCGCCCGATCGGCGACGTAGTCGAAATCAACCCCTTTGTCACGTCCGATTCCTCGCTCGTAACCAGACGGTAGATAATCTCTTCGTCCTTGGTGGAGTCAAACACCACTACCGTCGAACCAAAGCCCGCCTTGTCTCTGGGAATGTTGGTCAGGTTCACCAGTGAGAGCTCGGCCATCCGCCTCTTTAATTGGCCCAGCCGTGCATTCACAAAGGTCTGCCGCTGCTTGGCCATGTGGTACTCGGCGTTTTCCGACAGATCTCCCATCGCCACGGCCTTCTTGATCTCCGCGGGAAGCTCGTGCGAAAGCTCGTGCTCAAGGACTGCGATCTCTGCAAGAAGCTGTTTTTTGATGTGCTCGGGCATCCATTGTCCGTGCCGGGGAGCGAGGATGCTCCATCCGGAAAAAAGTAAAATCTCTTGACTCTCCAATTATACGCAGGGGGGATGAGATGCAGGGACTAGGGACGTAGAGACTGGAAAGACGAAGCCGGGATGCCCCCGAGCCCCGCTCCTGATACCTGGGATCCGTCATTCAGCCAGATGCCCGTAGTCCCTGCTCCCCGCTCCTTGCTCTCTGTTCCCTAGTCCCTAGTCCCTGGTCCCTTGGTCCCTCGCTCTTCTAGAAACGACTGCAGAATCAGCGTAGCCGCCACCTGATCCACCACCCCGCGATGCTGCTGCCGAAAATGCCCGGCCTCATACAGAATCTGGTGAGCCTCGCGTGTGGTCAGCCGCTCGTCCCAAAGATGGATCGGCAATCCGCTCAACTCCCCAAGCTCAGCCGCAAAAGCCTGCGTCTTGAGAGCCTGCGCACTTGCCTCGCCCGATAGGTGGACCGGATTCCCCAACACAATCCCCACCACCCCAAACCGCCGGGCAATCCGCGTCAAGGAGCGCAGGTCGTCTCTGGATATGCCAGGCGCGCTCCGTCTCCGCTCCAGCGTCATCACCGGCTGCGCCGTCAACCCCAGCTCATCCGAAACAGCAACCCCGATACGCCGGTTACCGACGTCGAGTCCGAGATAGCGCGGTCGGGTTCCCAGTGCTTCGTCTCCTTGAGCCCCTCGAATTGGGCTCCCAGCAGCCATCCTAAAGGTCAACGCCCAGGAATGAAATCCCCTGCTTTGCCGGGTTCCCGACCGATACAATCAAAGGTAGAGAATCCTCACGGGTTACTCACACGTCTGAAATGGATGAAGGGTTAAAAACCAAAGAATGGCAGGCCGCAAAAGCAGGAGCAGGAAGAAGAAAAGTTCAGGCGCGGCTGGCTTCGTGTTGATGGCTTTTTTGGTTGTCGTTCTTGCTGGCGGAGCAGCAGCCTGGCTGGTTTTGGAACCTTTCGGGCCCACAAGCGAGACATATGTCGAGGTGACGCCCGGTTCTTCCACGGCCCGCATCGGCCTGCTGATGCAGGAATCCGGCATAATCCGCAGCCGTTATGCCTTTCAGTTACTTCGCTTGTGGAAACGCGGAACCCTGCGGGCCGGCGAGTACCGCTTCGACCGTCCGGCTTCCGCGGCTGAGGTCTACGCACGAGTCGTCCGCGGAGACGTCTTTACCAAGGCGGTAACCATTCCGGAGGGAGCAACTATCTTCGACATAGCTGCACGGATGGAGCAGGCAGGATTTGGGACGCGCCAGGATTTCCTCGCCTCCGCAGCCAGCCAGACCATCCTCGTGGCCGATCTCGACCCCGGAGCCAAAAGCCTTGAGGGCTATCTGTTCCCTGACACCTATCACCTGCCCCGCAAGTCGACCCCAGACCAAATCTGCGCCGCCATGGTGCGCCGATTTCGGGCCGCCGCCGCGCAACTTGGGTTAATCAAGGACGTGCACGCCGTCGTAACCCTGGCCTCGCTGGTCGAGCGCGAATCGGCCGTGGATGCCGAGCGACCCCTCGTGGCCAGCGTCTTTGAAAATCGCCTGGCCAAGGGCATGCCGCTGATGACCGACCCCGCCGTAATCTACGGCCTCGAGCTAGCGGGACGCTGGCGTGGAACCATCTACCAGAGCGACCTTACCCGCGACACAGCCTACAACACATATCTGCACAAGGGCTTGCCGCCCGGCCCCATCGCCAATCCCGGTGCGAAATCCTTGCTCGCCGCCATGGAACCGGCCAGCACCTATTACCTCTATTTTGTGGCTGCCGGAGCCAACCCTCAGGGCCACTCGCTGTTCTCCCGCTCGCTCGACGAACAGAACCGCAACGTGGCTGGCTACCGTCAAGCCGTCAAAAAGGCAGGTGGCCGATGAACGCATGCCGCCGTCTTGTATGTCCCCGTCTCACCAGTCGCGCAGCCTTGCTCCTGCCACTCTTGCTCACTGGATGCTCGCTCTTTCCCACGACTCGCAAGCTCCCCGTTCCCAAGCCTCCGCTGGTGACGCAAACCATCAGCCCCGAGGAGTTGGTTGGCCATCTCAACGATCGCTGGGCAGCCATCAACACCCTCACCGCCAAGGTCGAGTTCCACGTCAGCGTCGCTAAGAGCAAAGAAGGCGTAGCCACCGACTATCCCAGTGTCGAAGGACACATCATCATGCGCAAGCCCGCACTGCTGCGCGTGGTGGGGCAAATGATCGGCATACGCGTCTTTGACATGGCCAGCGACGGCAACGATTTCACCCTGTCCATTCCCCACGAGAGCAAAGTCATCAAAGGGTCCAACTCTGTTAAACACAAATCGGCCAATGCCTGGGAAAACCTGCGGCCCGGATTCTTCTTCGATGCCCTGCTGGTTCGGGGCCTTGATCCAAACAACCCTGACGACCACTATTCCGTGACTTCTGAGACCTTCATGGTAGAAGACGCGGCCAAGAAACACTTGTTCTCGGTGCCCGAATACATCCTGCGCATTGCGCGAGCGACGGCAGGCAGCCAGAAGGAAACACCGGTGCGTGTAGTCTACTTCCATCGCGACGATCTGCTGCCTTACCAACAAGACGTATACGATAGCGACGGCAACCTCGAAACCCAGGTCATCTATTCTTCCTATCAGGACTTCGAAGGAGGCAAATTCCCGTCGACAGTCACCATCAAACGCCCGCTGGAAGAAACTCAGATTGTGTTGACGGTTGAAGATGTGCATGAGAATCTTCCCATCGCCGATGACACGTTTGTGTTGAAGACTCCCGAAGGAGCGACCGTTGTGAACCGGGATTAACTCAATCGGCGTCCGGGTCGGCACCAGCAACCCGACAGCAATCTGTGCTAAAAATGGAGGTTGCCCGCCCGGCGTTTATTAAAGAGGCCACTCCATGGACCGCAGAACATTCCTCGGCGCAGCATCCGCTGCTCTTCTCTCAAACGCAGTTCATCCCAGCGCAGCCCTCACGGCGGCCTCACCCAGTGCCGTCAAGCCCATGGACGTCGGCCTGCTCATCAGCCCCTTTGGCGATCCTGATGGAACATTCCGCCGCGTTCGCGACATCGGCTTTTCTAACTGCTTTCTCTCGCTCGACGGATACATCAACGGCTTCACGCCCGCCATTGCTAACCAGTTTGGCGATCTGCTCGCCAAGTATTCGCTTGTTGCAACAACCGTCGAGGTAGTCGGGCCGCCACCTCTCGTGTGGAACTTCCTTCGCGGCCCATCCACCATCGGCCTCGTTCCGCCCAGTACGCGCGCAGCCCGCATCGACGCTCTGCGCCAAGCCTCTGATTTCGCCAAACTCCTCGGCATTCCTCAAGTCCAGACGCACTGCGGCTTCATCCCTGAAGACCCCGCCGATCCGCTCTATCCCGGCACCGTCGAAGCCATCCGCACCGTCGCCCAGCACTGTCAGGTCAACGGCCAATACTTCCTCATGGAAACCGGCCAGGAAACTCCGACCACCATGTCGCGCATGATCCGCGATGTAGCGTTGCCCAACCTCGCCGTCGGCCTCGACACCGCCAACCTCATCCTCTATGGGAAAGCCAATCCGGTAGATGCGGTTGACATCATCGGCTCCCACGTCCGCAGCGTTCACGCCAAAGACGGTCGCTGGCCCACCGACCCCAGCCAGCTTGGCGAAGAGGTTCTCATCGGCAAAGGCCTGGTCGACTTCAAGCAAGTCTTCACCAAGCTGCATCGCCTCGGTTACACCGGAGCCATCACCATCGAGCGCGAAACCAGCGGCCCGCAACAAATCGAAGACGTCCGCCAGGAAAAAATCTATCTGGAAAAAATTCTCCGCGAAGTGCTTGCCTGATGACGAGCGGCTCAACAGGATAAATAGGGGTTCACAAGGAAGAGAGACACCATGGATCGTCGCGAACTAATTCAAACCGGAACCGCAGCCGCCGCCAGCATCACCCTACTCAAGCCGCTCACTGCTTTCGGCTACGCAGCCAACTCCGCCATCCGCCACGGCCTGCTGGGCTGCGGCAATCGCGGCACATCGGTGGCCAACTCCTTCTCTCAAAACACTGCGGCGCAAGTTGTCGCGCTCGCCGATCTCTTTCCGGACAATCTCGCCGCCGGGCGCAGCCACTTTGACCAGCTCAACGCCAGTCTTGGCCGCGCGCCCATCGACAGCAAGCTTCTCTTTCACGGCCCGCATGCCTTCGAGCAACTCGCCGCGTCCGACATTGATCTGATTCAAATCTCGACCCCGCCCTTCTTCCACGTCCAACACCTTGAAGCCGCAGTCGCCTCAGGCAAGCACGTCTATTGCGAGAAGCCGGTGGGCATCGACATCCACCAGGCAAACCACGCCCTCGAAATCGCCAAACGCGTCAAGTCCACTCAGAGTGTCGACGTCGGCTTCCAATGCCGCAACGCGCCGCCGCTGGCAGCCATCGCTGAACGCATTCACGCCGGCGCACTGGGCAAAATGGCTCTCGCTTCGGGCATCTATTACGCGCCGGCTTCTACTGAAAAGAACCGACCCGGCGCAGGTGCCGACGAATACCGCCTGCGCAACTGGCTCTGGGATCGCGCCCTCTCCGGCGACATCCTGGTCGAGCAGAATATTCACATCATCGATCTCTGCAACTGGCTTCTCGGCGCGCATCCAATCAAAGCCACGGCCACCGGCGGCCGCAACATCCTCACACACTTTGGCGACTGCTGGGACAACTACCAGGTCGACTTCACCTATCCCGACGACGCGCACCTGTCCTTCTCGTCAACGCAATTCGGCGTCGATGGCTTGTTCGACGCCGGCCTCAGGCTCTTCGGCGCAGATGGCTCCGCAACCGTTCCCTACTCGGGTCCGGTGCAAATTACCGGCAAGCAAGCCTGGGGATGGCAAGACCCAGCCTCACCAACTCCCGCCCCCGTATCCGGAACCGGCAAGTTCGCCGCCAACGGCGCATTCAGCGACAATCTGGCCTTTGCCGATCGCGACAAGGAACGCACCTTCATTGACAGCATCACCTCCGGCAACTGCCACAACCAGATTGCCGCCGGCGTCGAGACCGCGCTCAGCTGCATGTTGGGCCGCATGGCCGGCCTGCA
>Ga0206878_10320_pt1 | contig 17019 bp, 18 predicted proteins | sample Alteio_BWOrgCont_8_FD_152621 | JGI IMG/M metagenome (GOLD analysis project Ga0206878, IMG submission 152621) | Enriched cells from forest soil in Barre Woods Harvard Forest LTER site, Petersham, Massachusetts, United States -... | ecosystem: Environmental > Terrestrial > Soil > Temperate forest >... | reverse complement strand
ATTCTCTAGACCTCTCCAGCGGCTGCGATCTTCTTTTCGCGTCTACCGTGTATAACCAGGTACACGGCGGGGACGAGGAATACAGTGACGACCACGGAAATACCCAGGCCCCCGATGACGGCCCGAGCCAAAGGCGCGTATTGCTCGCTCCCCGCCTCAAGCCCAAGAGCCATCGGAATCATGCCAAGCAGCGTGGCCAGAGAGGTCATCAGAATTGGCCGCAGTCGAATCTTGCAGGACTGCACCACTGCTTCCAGCAGAGGTCTGCCTTGTTCGTGCAAAAGGGTCGCGAATTCTACGATCAGAATGCTGTTGGAGACGACGATGCCGGTCATCATGATCACGCCCATCAACGACATGATGTTGAGGGTGCTACCCGTTACCAGCAAAATCATCACGACACCCGCCAAGCCAGGCGGAATCGCCATGAGAATGATGAAGGGGTCGATGAAGGACTTGAACTGCGCCATCAGGATGAGGTAGACAAGCGCAACAGCGATGACCAACCCGAGGCCGAACTCTTTAAATGCCTGATTCATATTGACGACAGCACCGCGCACGTTAAGAACTGTGTTCTTGTCGTGCCGGGTTTGCGCCAGGAGCTTATTGATATCGGCTCCGACTTTTTCGAGCGCCTCCGTCTTCGTCGCCACATAGATGTCAATGACGCGCCGGATCTGGTAATGGTCGACTTCGGTCGGAGTATTGATCTGCTGGATGTCGGCAACCGCACCCAAAGTCGTGAAGCCGGCGGTATGAGCGCCTTTCCAGTAGTCGGGAGAGGAATCCGCAGCCTGCCGCGCCTCCTGCAACGGGCTGTATCCAGGAGGATGTGCGCCTCTCAGGGGAATATTTTTAAAGTCCTCCATTGACATGTTATTGAGCCAATGATTTTCGTACTGAACGGTCACCAGGTAGTTATTGCCGCTTTTTGGGTCGATCCAGTAACTCGGGGCGACCATTCCGTCTGAAGTCAGCGCCGTGATGACATTTTCGACTACATTTTCGGCGGAAAGGCCGATCAGGCTGGCGCGTTCGCGATCGATGTTGAGCGCGAGGCCCGGGTAATCGACATCCTGAGGAATGTAGACGTCGCTTACGTTCGGCAATATCAGGATCTGTCTGGAAAGCTGCTGCGCCAGAGCGTACGCCTTATCCATATCCCCCGCGCTGATCTGGATATCGATCGGCGCAGGCAGGCCCTGGTTGATGACTCCATCCACCAGTCCACCGGCCTGGAAATAGGTCGATAATTCCGGCATCTGTTGCGAGAGCTTCTGCCGCACGCGGCGCATGTACTCGTAGCTGGCGACACTGTGATCTTCCTGGAGGCTTGTCTGCACGAAGGCCGTGTCCATCGACGCATTGGTGGTGAAGATAGCCGACAGGTCCGGATACACACCAATGTTGGAGACGATCATGCCCAGGTCTTTGGACCGCACAACGCTGCGGATGACATTCTCTACTTTGGCGATGTAGTCGTCGCTCACCTCCAGGCGGGTGCCGCTTGGCATGCGAACGTCAATGATGAACTGTCCGGGATCGGTGCGCGGAAAATATGCGCGCCCAAGAAAGGGAAAGAGCACGGCCAGCACCAGTACTACTCCGCCAAGGATCACCGCAACAGTGAATCCCGGCCTCCGCATGGCGCGTTGGGCCAGAGCTTCATACCAGTCCAGCATGCGGTGAAAGTGCTCGTTGAACTTGCGGTCGAAGCGCCGAAAGAATCCCGAGTTTGACTTACCGCCGTGCGAATCGTCATGCGAGAGGCGAATGAAGTTCGCGCAGTATAGCGGAACCACGGTCATCGCGAAGAAATACGAAGCGAAAATGGACAATACGACGCCCAGCGCCAGGGGCGTAAAGATGTACTTGCTGATTCCGGAGAGAAACGTTACCGGAAAGAAGACAATGGAAGTGGTTGAGGTGGCAGCGAGAACAGCAAGCGAGACCTCCATGCCGCCTTTCTCGGCCGCCTCGTACGGAGGTGCGCCCATCTCCATATAGCGGAAGATATTCTCGAGCACGACCACGGAGTCGTCGATCAACCGCGAGAAGGCCAGCGCCAAGCCACCCAGGATCATGGTGTTGATTGAACCGCCCATTGTTTTGGTGATGAGCAGACACACCAGCGCGGAAAGTGGAATCGACAGCAGGACGGCAAACGTAGCGCGCGGACTGCCCAAAAAAACGAGAATCATAAGCCCGGTCAAAACCAGTCCAATGGTGGCTTCCTTCAGAAGGTTGTTAATGGCAAGTTTTACGAAGATGGACTGGTCGAAGACGACCGCCGTCTTCAGCGTGTCAGGAATATCGACGAGCTTCTTGATCGCCTCCTTCATTCCGTTCACGATAGTGATCGTGTTGCTGCCGCCGCCTTGCTTGAAGATGGGCACATAGACGGAGCGTTGTCCGTCGATGCGAACGATGTTGTACTGCAACGCGCCGGCGTCTTCGGCTTTGCCAACGTCGGCCACGAGAACAGACGAATTTCCTACCGACTTAAGCGGCATCTCGTTCATGGACTTCGCGTCCGGGAACTGGCTGTTGGCATAGATATTGAAATCCTTGCTTCCGATGCGAACGTCTCCGGCCGGCAGGATCAGGTTGGAGCTGTTCACCGATTTCACAACATCATTCAGGCTGAGGTTGCGCGCTTCGAGTTTAAGAGGATCGACGTAAATCTGGATCTGCCGGTAGGTACCACCGTAGGGCTGCGGTACAGATGCTCCCTGCACGTTGGAAATCTGGTTGCGCACCTGAAACTGCGCCAGATCCTTCAGGCGGGTTTCGTTCAGGCCTTTGCCCTTAAGGGTTACCAGGCAAACTGGCTGCGTCGAGGCATCCATGCCCAGTACTACGGGGGGCAGCGTGCCCTCCGGCAACCGGCGCAGATCGGCCATGGCGAGATTGGCGACATTGCTGAGAGCCGCGTCCGGATTGGTGCCCGGCTTGAAGTAGATCTTGATGAGGCTTACGCCGGTAAGCGATCGCGACTCGCTGTGGTCGACATTTGCGGCGAGGGTGAAAAAACGCTCAAAGGTGTTGGTGATGTCCGCTTCGATCTGCTGCGGTGGCATGCCATTGTAGAAAGTTGCCACCACGACCACAGGCATATCGATCCTGGGGAACAGGTCGACGGGCATGCTGAGCAGGCTGACGATTCCAACCAGCCCTACCACCAGGCACAACATGATGATGAAGTAGGGGTACTTGAGAGCGAACTTTGGCATTATTGCGCGCCTCCATCGTTCTCTTCCGCCTTGATGTCGATGACGCCGCCCGATTCCTGGGAGGTATCTGATGTGGGCTCAGGCGTGAGCAGAGGCTTTACCTCTTCATGCTCGAAGTATTTTTCCTGACCGCCGATGATCACCCGCTCCCCGGCATGGAGTCCGCTTCTGATTTCCGCGAGCCGGGAGCCCTGAGTCCCGACGTCTACGTCGCGGATGTGGATGCGATTATTGATATCGACGACATAGACGGTATCCTGACGGCCCTTCAGAACGAGCGCCTCGACCGGGATGGTAAGCACATTCTGCGCGCGGCTGAGTTGGAGAAGCGCATTTGCATACATGCCGGGATCGATGGACAGATCCCTGTTCTCCACGTCCACTTCGGTTTCCATGGTGCGGGTTTCGAAGTTCACATTGCGTGTAGACCGCACGATCTTTCCTGTGAAGGATCGATTGATCGCGTCCACGCGCACCTGCATTTCGTCGCCGGTGTGAACGTACTGCACGTCATTCTCCGGAACCGGCACGCGCAGCCGCAAAAGCCCGCTTTGGGAGAGTTTGACGATGGGAATGTCCTGGCTGTTTGAGTTCGTGCCTCCCTGAATCAAGGCGCCGGTATCGGCGTAGCGCCAGATGACCACGCCATCGAGGGGAGCTATGACGTTGGTATAGTTCTGGAGGGCCTGTAACCGCTGCTGATCAGAGTGGGCAACCTCTCCATGCTGTTGCGCCGCGGCCATGGCCGCTTTGGCCGCATCGACCTGGGATTCCGACGACAGATCTTTGGCCTGGGCATCGTCGAGCTCCTGTTGCGCAATCAGGCCTGGCTGCGCCCTGGAAGCGTCCAGCAGACGGGTGTAATTCGCGTGCAGAGCGGAATGGGTAGCCTCGGCACGGCTGATCTCGTGCTGAGCGCCGATGATCTGCTGCTTGCTTTGCTCCACTGCAAAGCCGCTTCCCTGCACCTCCGCGTTCAGTTCAGGAACTTCAAGGACAGCCAGCGTCTGACCTTTATGAACCACGTCGCCAATATCCACGTTGATGCGCAGCATGTAGCCGCTTACCTTCGGATGCACGTCCACTACCTGATATGGCTGAAATTGCCCGGCTACTCTCAGCACATGGGAGATGTCGCCTCGTTGCACGGTTGCAACCTGGGCCGAGGGAATCTCTGCTGCATTCGCTTCTGAGCTTTTGGCTTTGGAATCACAGGCAACAACGCCGAGCGCTGCCGGTAACGCCAGTCCTATGGCGATGATCAGGGACGTTCGCTTTCGCATGTCTGGAGGCACCTTCTTGTCGATTTACAGCCGAGGTCGCAGTATGACTTGACACGTTTCCCCGGAGAAAACGTGTCATGCGGCCATCGCCAGCTGAGCCTGAGCCGGCATGTCCTTATTTTTCAGGAGGCGGAGCTTAGGCTAATGCAGGCGGAGGGCGAAAGAAAAATGCGTTCATGCCGGCGGAGCAACTCACGGACCGTGGGAGTTCATGATCCTGCTCTGCGCGTCGCTCCGCTGCCGCGATTGGAGGCACGTGAGCGAACAAGAAAAGAGACAAAACACCACAAGCGAGAATCAGGTCGGCGGGGATTTTCGTATCCGCGATCGTCACACCGTCTGCGACCACAGCCTGTTCGTCTTCACAAAGGATTTTCGCTTCGGGGATCGTATGAGAAGGAGCCTCAGGCGGATCGTAAAGCGAGAGCTTGTACTGAAGACCCCATGTGAACACTGCTAACGCGAGCCCGAAGAAAGCAAAGGAAAATCGGGATAGATTCAGTCGATTTGGACGCAACAGGCTCACTTCGATCTTAGTTCAGAGTGTCTGGGACAAAAGGATGTGTCTAAAGCGTACAAGGGTTGCCTACAAAACCATCCTTATTCTTTGATAGCACAATTGGTCCGAGAGGAAGCCTGATTATTTTGACCTTTCGTAAGAATTAATTAAAGGGTCGTCCTTAAGACTATTTCCGAGGCCGCCGAAATGCAACCTTACACCCTCTCGACCGTCCATCCAAAAGGAAAGAGCATCGTGAGCGGGCGAGATTGGTACTCTTCCCACTGAAGAGAGACTGGTTGCGAATAGTCGCGTTGGTTTCGTATTGCGCTAGCTCTTGCCGGTAATCGGACCGTCCAGCATCTCATTTCACACGGTCCGGAATCACCTTGCCCATCATTCTGGAGAAACCCCTGACCGAAAGCATGTCCAACCGATCAGCTATCGCGGCGTGTTTCTGTCAATGCGTCAGGAACAATAATCATTGCCAGGGGCGCGATCCGAGTTTTACCAACACCAGCAAGGTGTGCGTGATACACCACGTCGCTATGTGCCATGTTAAGTACACTGCAGTGTGCGATGTCGTGTACACACCAGATGCAGCGGAGGCGCCTTGCACTGTGGAAATAAGGGAAGAGTCTGCGGAGAAATCTGATGCGCAAAACTGAACAGCCTCAAGAGAGTGTTGACGAGGCTGCTCTGCTCATAACCTGTATGCGCGGGGCGCCATTTGATGTACCCCACGATATGGATTGGCGGGCGCTGCTGGAACTGGCGTCCGCGCACGGCGTGCTACTTCTTGTTGAGCGGTCATTCAAAGAAAAAAGCGTTGAGATGCCCGGCTTTTTTACTGCCGCCGCTCAAGAACGCAGAAATGTCTCCGAGATTTATGTGGCGGTCCTCGCTAGTTTGTTGAAGCAGTTTGCAGAACGAGGCATCGAGGTTCTTCCGCTGAAGGGTCCGGTGCTGGCGGAGGCGCTCTACGGAGACGTGACGATGCGGTCATACAATGACCTGGACCTGCTGGTGCGCCGCGAGAATTTCCAGCGCGCAGAGGTGTTGTTGTCAGACATGGGATTTGTTGCGCGGACGGGGGACGAGGAATATCACCGCAGGTTCGTTCGTGAAGGAGTGATGGTTGAACTGCACTTCGGCTTCGGGTCGCCTCCGTTCTTTCCCGCGGGTTCTTTTCCATTCGATGTGAACGCGGTTTGGAGCCGTGCGGGTAGCGAGACGTTTCGGGGGTTGCCGATACGGGTCATGTCCGATGACGACCTTGTGTTGTTTCTCTGTCTCCATGGACTCCAGCACGGGTTTTCGAGACTGATCTGGATGATGGACATTGCGCGCGCGCTGGCAAAGATGCGGCATTGCAGCGTGGAAGAACTGGCGCAGAGAGTGCGGCGTCAAGGGCTGGAACTGGCGTTGCTGATCGGTTGTGAGATGGTACGCGAAACATTTGCACAGCAGTCGCCGCAAGGGATAGATGGGATCATCGCCGCCGCGTCCCCGGAGATGGCCGCGAAGGTGCGGCATGCCGTTGCAGGACTCTTTGCGGAAGGCGCGGAGACGAGTTCCAATCCCGAGGTTGGTATGTGGAGTTTCTATCTGCAGACAGAAGGGAATCTGCGCCGGAGATGGCGTCGCCGGTTAAGCTTCTTTGTACCAACAGCCGAAGACTCTGCGTGGACCGAGCGCCATCGGATTCACCGCAGCCTCGCGCCCGTCCTGCGACCCTTTCGCCTGCTACAGAAATACGGACCGGCCAGGGTGTGGCGGACGTTGTTTCCGCCGCGAATGTAGCTCCCCGAACCTGCGCATGCGGATGTCAGTAATGCGCTGACATCCGCGCGGCTGATAAGACGGCTGTCTGTGCAGGCCTAAGGCTTGCTGTGAATGGCGCGCGCCTTCGACACAAACATGAGCAGGGGCGCGCCTACAATCGCATACTTACCGTATCGTTCGATCAGTTCACGACGACTTGGTGTCTCCGACGAGTTTGCAGGATCGGGAGAAGACTGTAATGTTGCATCCTGAATCGCAGATTGTTTCTCTTCATTGCGATCTATCATGATTCCGCTTGAATCTCCTTTTCTTGGTAATGCGCTGTTATGGAGCGGTGACCTCAGGGGATGTACTTGATCCGTACTTGCTGCTGCCGTCCGGAGTGTACCTGGCATGAAGCTGATCCCCGGGAACGAAGCCAAGCCCGCTGTACGGCACAGAAATCTGGGACCTGCTCAACAATAGCCCCGTGTTGTCGCTGAAGCAATTGGCTACCACCAGATCGGGAGTGCCATCGCCGTTAAGGTCACCAACAGCGGCGGCATATGGGTTATTTCCAATTGGGAACTGGCCAGACGCCGAGTAGGTTCCACCGGCATTTCCCAGCACCAGACTGACTGTACCGCTGGTGTAATTTGCACTGACCAGATCGGGGATGCCGTCGCCATTGAAGTCGGCAAACATCACGTCGTCCGGTCCAGTGCCCACAGAAACCAGCTTTTGCGGTGCGAAGGTGCCGTTGCCGTTACTTTGCATTACGCTCACGGTGTTGCTGACGAAGTTGGCAACCCCCAGCAAGAGGTTGGTTCCGGTACCGGTGATGGCCAAGGCCTGCGGACCTGCTCCTACCGTAATGTTGCTGGCCGAGAAGGTTTCGTCTCGGTTGTTCAGCAGGATCGTAACGGTGCCATCCTGGTAGTTTGCGACCGCCAGATCAGCGTAGCCGTCATCGTTGAAGTCGCCAACGCGAATGGCTTCAGGGTCGTGCCCGACACCAATAGGAGCGCCCAGCGGAGTCAGCACTCCGGTGCCATTGCCGAGAAGGATGCTAGTCTAACCGTGTTGTTTTCGGTATTTGCAACCGCCATGTCGAGATTCCCGTCGAGATTGAAATCCCCCGCGGTGAACGAAGTGGGCGTGTTTACCGACGAACCGACCGCGTAGAGGATAGGCGACTGGAAGGTGCCATTGCCGTTGCCGAGCAGCACGGCAATTCTATTGACATTGAAGCTGCTGACGATCAGATCCAGCGTGCCATTCCCGCGGAGACTGACCGTATGCACCTCGGCGGGACCAAAGCCTGGAGCGATCAGAATCGACGTTATTGCTCCAAAAGTGCCGTTGCCGTTACCCAACTGTACTTTGATTGAATCCGTGCCGAATACCGAAGTAATAGGTCAAGAATTCCATCGCTATTCAGGTCATCCAGTTCCGTCCAGACAGGAAGGCTGTTTACGCCCGTGCTGGTTGTCACCTGAGGCAGTAGAGCCGATGCCGCCGTGGCGGTATTCAGCGTAACCGGAGCGGCGACAGGATCGCCAGAAGTCGTATCGGTAAACGCCAACTGACCGCTCGACGGTGTGAAGCCAAGACCGAAGACATCGACGTAGCCGTTCTTGAGGTTATCGCTGCAATCGTCGCCTGGGAGTTTTCCTAAACCATGGCCAACGGCCGCTCACCCGAAAATTGCAGATGCTGCAGAGGATGGCTGGCCGGGGGCTGCTCTGACGAGCGAACGCTCTGTTGGCCACGGGCAGCATGGCTGCCAAACGTAATCCACGCCAGGACGAAGAGCAAAGTGAAGGCAACACGGGCAAGCAAAGAGCGATAGAGCAAGTGCGATGCGCACATTTCTGGGTCTTCAGCTCCCCACCGGAGGAGAGCACACTAGAGCTGGACTACATTAGGTCGGCAAGAAATTGCAGATAGGCGAGAAATTGTCGAAACAGAAGCGAAAGAAAATTGGTGAATATCCGCAGTCCATTCCGATCATGGTCGGGAAGGTATCTGCGACTTGTGTACGACTTCTTTGGACAGAGAAAGTCTCCATGAGCCGTGAGATATTGTCAACGCAATTTCTTTCCACCCGATCCCCAGATAAACCTCGTCAAATATGTGTCGCCTGCAAAACGAAGCGGGTATAGTGCCTCCAATGAACCGCAGGAGGATTTGTTCATGGGGCCTCACACGGCGGCTTTTTCTGCAAAGGGCTGAAACACTGTCCAAGGGTCAGCCCTGTTTCCGGGTCCTTCCAAAGTGTCTGCGATTACCAGTTTCTCGCTGCACTTCCAGGATAGGAAACGCTTTCCCGTAGGACACCTACATGCTCTCGCATGATTGGCTGGGGACATTTCCGCTCTTTCTCGTTCCTTCCGACCTCTCTGGAGTCCCGTCGGCTTGTACGGCAATCTTTGCAATGCTCAATGAGACCAGACCGAAGCCATTGAACTGGAGGCCGCCATGGGAAGAATCACTTACGCACCGGGCGCGTCGATGAACCGCGAAAAGGCGGCTTCATAACGCATACCCGATGCATCCGCTCCAAGCGGAACCAGGAACAGCTCGCACTCCCCCATCTCCGGGTGAACGAGCGTATAGAGGGCTTGCGGGAGCCATGGTAAGGCAGTCCCCGTGAAGATCAGAGAGAATTGCTCTAGTTGCGCATTGGAGTAATCGGTGACCTCTGTCAGTTCCAACTGATAGTTCGCTGGCTGCGCGATCACGAAGCGGGTATGGAGATACGGGGCAAAATTCCCGATGGTGAGTGCGTCTGACATTCAAAGCTCCTTCGGTGGCTGCGATCTTATCCATTCCATCTCCAGTGCGGCCGGAATCCAGGTTGGACTTCACGCCAGTGCGGAAAAGCTGTTGCGGAAGACTTATAGTCTAGACAATCCAGTGTGGTGAAATGTCCGGCCCGGAAAGATACGGTTACAGATTTTGCTCAATCTCCCAGGCCAAAAATGCTGCCAACCACAATATAGGGAAAGTCATAAAAGCGCCAAATAATTTGTTTGTGAATTGATTGTCATAAAACACCGCGGGCTATCTTCAAGCTTTCCTTTCTCCTTTCGCATATCCTGAACTGGACGAGAATTCATCTTCTCCCTATGCAAAGAGCCGCAGTTAGAGTTATCAATAACGCCTTGCACTGCCTACCCACCTCATGCCCGGGACAATGGTTATATCTACTTGCCGAGGAGGGTGTGGTTTATTCGGAAACACAGAATCGGTTTGCAGGTCTCTCCGCGCCCGGTGTGTCAGCATATCTGGCTTTCGACACGGGCGCGGGGATTGAGGATTTGAGGAGATCTAACGATTCCTCCGACTCCTTGGAATCGGACGACAGATTGGATACCGTTCACGCGCTATCCCAGGGAACCTTTCCCGCCCAGGACGGCCGCATGGAGTGGCCGCCGCTCGAGAATTCTGCCCCGGCAAATATTGAAATCCTCGGCATTCCCGTGTTCCTCGAATATCCAGCCGGCCCTTTGGAGGATCTTTGCCGCGACTACTTCAGGAACTGTCCGCCTGGCACGCGACCTGCTCGATATCACCTGTCTGTGCAACACAGGGGAAATGGGTGGGCGATCTACGGGAATGGCCGTGAGATCTTGTCGTTATTGCGAAACGAGCAGCTTGGCCTGGGCCTTCTCCACGCCGCTCGTGCTCTTCTCTATGCCGCTGGAGAGTACGATGTCGCTTTGCACGCGGCCATGGTGGCCGACGAGCGCTGCGGAGTTATGCTCTGCGCGCCGCGCGAGTCCGGCAAGAGCACTCTGGCTGCATATCTGGTGGCCCACAGCTTTGAACTTGTGACCGATGAGCCGGCGCTGCTGCATCTCGAAACCTGCACCGTGTCCTCTCTTCTCCTGCCTGTCAGTCTGAAAGAGGGAAGCTGGGCCGCGCTTCGACATGAGTGGCCGCAACTGGCCGGTGCGCCGATTCATGTGCGTTCCGACGACGTGAAGATACGTTTGCTGCATCCACCGCGGACGAATCTCTCCAGTCTTTCGCGGCGCCTTACGCACATTTTCTTTCCGGAATATCGTTCTGCTTGTGCAGCACGCTCGGAACGATTGTCCCCGCTCCGCACTCTCAGTCTCCTCAATGAAGGAGGCATGATCCTCGCGAATCACCTTGCCAGTGACAAATTCGAAGCATTGTTACGATTGGCTTGCACCGCCCCCGCTTACATCGTTCAGTACGATTCACTGGAGGACGCCGAGCGGATGATTCGTGAGCTCTGTGCCGAGACAGGCTCTTGACAGCGTAAAGTTTCGGTCAATCCGCAGTGATTTCGCCCGTTGCCGTATCTTGTTCGCACCTCTGCGAAAGGAGTCGATAGCTAGCTATGATGAACCGGTTCAATTGCAGTGCTTGGATCGTCCGAAGAATTCCACCTGCAAATTCTCAGAAGCTATCGTCACTCCGACTTCCAAGGGCGTGACAACCAAGGTCCACCATCACGACCAATCGCAGTCCCATATACTCTGAATTGCAATCAATCGTCCCGGGAGACACGATTCGTCCGAACCCCTGACCGCTCTCGCCGGCAGTGGTTTTGCAGGCCTTGTTCTTTTACTGAGGCTCCTGGGTCGCAAGCGCCTGGCGCGCCTTCGCTCGTGGAACAATGTTTTGCTTGGCATCGTCCCGATCGGAACGCTTATGTCGTTGACCGCAAGTTGTGGATTTCAAAATCCCAAGACGCCGCCCGGATCGTATCCGGTGAGGATTACGGCGACAGGAGCTTTCGACGGCATGGAGATTACTCGTCCAATCGTGATTCAGGCACCAGTCGGCCAATGAGTTTCCCTGATGATCGGCTGTCTCTTGTTTGCCGCTGAGTGGCGATCTGCATCTGACCGGAAGCGACGAGCGTCAACGCGATGAACTGCCAGCGCCGGAGGAAGGTAACAGTTGACAGCTGTGTAATCGTTCGATTACTCCAAACGTGGGAGACAGCTTATTGTGCTGCTCGTGGGCGGCTCGAAACGAACGCAGAAAAAGGACATCAAACGGGCCAAAGCACTGGCCGCATTACTGGACTGAGCGGAGAAAAATCATGAGCAAACGCATCAAGGCCGCTGACCTGCCTGAGTTCGACGCAGCACACTATCTCGACAGTGAGACCGCCATCGCTGCTTATCTGACCGACATTCTGGAGGCCAACGATGCGGCTTTGCTGGCATCGGCGCTTGGGGATATCGCCCGTGCACGTGGCATGACGGAAATTGCCAAGACAGCAGGGATCACGCGGGAAGCCCTGTACAAAGCCCTGCGCCCCGATAGCGCCCCGCGATTCGATACCGTGAGCCGCGTTTGCGCCGCGCTCGGTGTGCGCCTGGTGGCTCAGCCTGTCCATCCCGCCTCCGCGATGGAGTAGGACTTTGACCATTGTGGATCGGGCTCATGCGATGGTCACATACCACCTCGACGTTGTTCCCGGCCCTCTCTACCACTTACGGAGCTTGACCATTCACAATCTGACTCCGGCACAAGAGCAGCGCGTCCGCGAACTTCTTGGGATCAAAAACGGAGATGTCCTTGATCAACTGGCGATCAACAGTCTCTCTCGCAAGTTGGCTTCAGATCCCTTATTGGCGGCTCATGGGTTTACGTTCAGCCCTGTAAAGGATAGGGGAGCGGCTCAGGCCGATTTGACGCTTGATTTCTATGAGGTCAGCGACAAAAGCAGCGTAACAGCACAATAGACCGGTCTCGTACGGTTGCTGATGCTCATTACATGAGGCCCTAGCAGCTCGTCTACACCAGTTTCGGAATAACTGGCGATCTCCCTATTCATTATTCATTTTATTTGAATATTGTATAATTTGAACATGTTGAGGCCCCTCGACATCGTCGTCATGCTCAAGCTTTCGCTGGAGAACAGCGAACGGCCTCCGTACCTGCGTCTGGCGAATGAACTCCACCTCTATCCGTCAGAGGTCTACGCTTCGGTGAAGCGTGCGCGGGCGTCGCACTTCGTTCAAGGCCCGGAACTCGGAGATCGCCTGAATCGCTCCTCGCTGCTCGAATTTCTGATTCATGGAGTTCGATATGCTTTTCCTGCCGAGACCGGCGCGCCGACGCGAGGGGTTCCAACGAGCTATGCCGCTCTTCCTCTTTCGAAAACGATTGCTGATGCGGGCGAGTTGCCGCCAGTCTGGCCGTATGCGGATGGGAAAGTTCGTGGCTACAGCTTCGCGCCACTGCACAAGAATGTCCCGCAAGCTGCACTCGCAGATGAGCGGCTCTATGAATTGCTGGCGTTGGTGGATGCTCTCCGTAACGGGCGGGCCAGAGAACGAAACCTGGCGAGTCAGGAGCTGACGCGAAGGTTGGAGATGCCTACCGATGCCAAATCCTAATCTCGAATTGCTGGAACTGGCAGCAGAGAGGCTGCGGCGGCTCCTTCCCGAAATCGTCTTCGTCGGCGGCTGTGCAACGGGTTTGCTGATTAATGATTCGGGCGCCGCGCCCGTAGTGCGCCGTTGTCTGGCAAAGAATCCGGCGCAGCGCTTCCAGTCCGCATCAGATCTTGCATTGGCCCTCGAGGGCTTTCGGGATACTCTCGGCTCTGGTGCCCAACGATCAACCAGAACCGCCAAGAGCTTGCGCATCGGCGCGCTGATTGGAATTACGGCCTTGGTGTTTGGGGTTGTCATCGTGTGGTGGTCTCGTCCGCCCGCAGTTCCGGTGATAGAGTCCGTCACTCAGCTCACCGACGATGGTGAACCAAAGCCGGGTCATATTGGTATCTATACTGACGGATCGCGTATTTTCTTTAACGAGGGTGCGATAGGAAGTCGAAGAATTGCCGAGACCTCGGTCAATGGCGGGCCCATTGCCCTGGTTGACACCGGGCTTGACAGCCCCCAGATCCTTGGACTGGCAGCCGACGGTTCAGCAATGCTCGCCGTGACTGGCTCCTATGAAGGTTTCGCCAGGCCCTTGTGGTCGATTCCGCTTCCGGCGGGAGAGCCACGCCGTATCAGAGACATTGAGGCCACGGGCGCAGCAAATTTTCTGGATGGCCGCATCGTCTTCACAAGCGGAAAGGGCGTCTTCGCTGCCGACCGCGACGGCGCTAACCAGCGGCAGCTGGCCTCTCTGCCGGGCGATCTAGCTTATATGCCTAGCGTGTCACCGGACGGGCAGACAATATCCATCACAATGGACCAACCTGGCGCCAACTTGCCCTCGTTGGTCGAGGTCGCAGCGAATGGTACAGGAATCCGGACGGCGTACCCCGCTGTGGAGGGGGGAGGCGTATGGAGTTCAGACGGAAGGTATCTTCTGTTCCCCGATAGCTCCTCGGATATTTGGGCCCTTCCAGCGAAAACCGGCCTCTTGCACCGCTCACGACAACCGACCCGGCTCACCATGGGGCCGCTCCTGTATACCGCCGTGTGCCCGAGCCGCGATGGGAAGCGGCTCTATGCCCTTGCCACCAGGCACCGCGGAGAGCTGGTGCGCTACGATTCAAAATCGCACCAGTTCTTGCCCTTTCTCTCTGGGATCTCGGCGGTAGAACCGACATTTTCCCGGGACGGCAAATGGGTCGCTTATGCCTCCTACCCCGACGGCAGCCTGTGGCGCAGCCGTAGCGATGGAAGTGATAAATTGCAGCTCACCTACCCTCCGATGAAGGCAAATTTACCGCGCATTTCGCCCGACGGAATGAAGGTAGCATTCAATTTCAACGCCCAAACCTTTGTAGTCGATATGAGCGGGGCGAATCCACCCGAAATCGTCGCGAAAGGTAATTGGATATGGGTTCCGAACTGGTCCCCTGACGGAAATCTGCTGGTCGTTGCCTCCGCGAAAGAGGGTGCGGCTTTTGGCGATCGGAGCTCGCTCGGGCTGAGAATCGTCGACTTGCGCACCGGAAAGACATCTGTCGTTCCCTGCCCCGGAGGCATGGTCGGTGCCTGGTGGGTTGCCCAGAACACCCTCGTGGCCGCAACTCAAGATTTTTAAGAAGTTCATGACCTTCGATTTGAGAACACAGAAGTGGACCGAGCTCACCGCTGGCGCTCTCACCGCCTAAGCGGTCTCGCATGATGGCCAATATCTCTACTACACAACCGGGGGCGCGGAGCCCAAGGCCTGGCGCATCCGCTTCGCCGACCACAAAATCGAGATGATCACGAGCCTGATAGACCCCATTGGAATGGGAAAAATGGGATGGGTCCAAGCCATCGACATCGCCCCGGATGGCTCCGCAATCTTTACCCGTGAGATCGGCAGCCAGGAAATTTATGCGTTGGATGTGCGTTGGCCATGAGTTTTGCGAACAACACTACAACTCCATCGCTCAGGCGAACCGTTTCGGCGGAAGTGCATCTCTGGAACTGGGCTGGCAAGATTGCCCTCAGACCTTTGCCATGAGAGCCCCGCTTGGAATGTAACGAAGTACCGACGACGCTTCCTTTTCACCGCTGTGACAACCCAATCGCAGCGCATGTTTACTGTAGTGTTGAATCGGACTTCGCTGCTGAAAAAATGACGTTGGGACGAAGCTAGGTCCTCAACTATCAATGTTTCTTCAGGTCAAAGCACTCATCGAGCGCTTTTAAGGACGATCTCAAACAGCTAGCCTATCCAAAACGCCGCAGAAAAAGTCGAGTCCGTCTCGACCCGTGTTGACGCCCACATGAGTTGAGCTTTCAACTACAGCCATCCACGTTGCCGAAAAACCGGCTGCTCGGACAAGCGATCGCCGCAATTGACATTCCCCTGTCGCAACCAACAGCCATCAAAACAGCCACCAAACGATTTTGGCCTCTCCGATTTCGAGAGGCCAATTCAATCTAATCTCTTTGTTTTGTTGGTGCCTGGAGGGGGGGCGAACCCCCACGACCTTCTATCGGCGGATTTTTAGTCCGCTGCGTCTGCAAGTAAATCACTCTGTATAAATGGAATAACTCCGACGCTCTTTAGAAACTGTGTAAGAAAATGTGTAAATTCGACCTTTTTTACAAGAATCAGCCTCGGCCCCGACTGATCACGATGGGGAATCTATTGCAATGATTTTTGGGGAAGACGCTAGATGGTGGCGGGTATCGGAATCGAACCGATATGAGATTGCTCTCGGAGGTTTTTGAGACCTCTGCGTCTGCCAGTTCCGCCAACCCGCCAACATCTCTATTAGACCATACAAAGGCTGACCCGATGACTCTGCCAGCCCTTTCCATTGCAGTTCCGGAATCAGCTCACCTTCAGACCTTCCGACGCCAGGAAAACGCTCAAGAACACAGCGGCGAAGTACAGGTTCATGCAGATGACTCTATCGAGATTTTCCAGCATGATAAAGGACGCTATCACTTCCGATAGACGTATCTGCTGGAAACAGCGAGTACGTCGCATGGGGCGGATCACTGCTTGGCTCCGTCAAGTCCCTCCTGGGACAGAAAGTTCTGGAGCTGCTTGCGGGCCTTTTCGAGCTTTTGGGCGTCGGCCTGGTCCCGAATTTTGAGCACGGATTCGGGCAACAGTTGTTTCCCTTTCGCGTTCGCCAGGGCGGTTGCGTGAAAGAGATTCAGCAGCGCGTACCGGATTACCATCAGCTCGGCCAGCAACAATTCGACGGGATCGGCAGGCCGCTGCCGGGCTGACCGCAGGGCCAGCTCGCGCAGCCATTCGGCCACCGTCTTCCCCTCACTTTCGGCGGCTGCTTCGACCTCGGCCAACTCCGGAGTAACCCTGGTTGCGATGGTTTGCCGCGAAGAACCGGGCGCGCTTCGCCGGGCGATGAAGCTGGAGACGATAATGGGGCCGGGATGCGGCGAGCACTCACGGGGGGAAACCCGCCTCGGAAACAGCTTGCGCCTGACGATTTTGCCCGTCAAGCGCTGGAATCTGGAATCTTTTGCCTATCAGCACGTTTACACGACCTGCGTCAAAGAGCGTCCTGTATGTTTACGCGCGTAAACGCTGAACACCGGACGAATGCGCTGATTTCCAAGTCGCTGATTTAGAGCGCGTTGACGTAAGTAACGCCGGAGCGCTCCCCGGTTTTCTTACAGCTCCCATTTTGGGGCTGATGTATCGTCAAAGTCTCCCGCTGCGCGGGCAGCGTACAGGTCCCCCCATGCCTCGGTGCGCCCTCGAATGCGAATAATATGATTTCCGTGAGGACGCAGCAATGGATTTGAACTACTGGGGGTTCAACTCCCCCCTCCCGGCACCATCTAGTTTCCCCATAAGCCATGTC
>Ga0206878_10252_pt2 | contig 17027 bp, 14 predicted proteins | sample Alteio_BWOrgCont_8_FD_152621 | JGI IMG/M metagenome (GOLD analysis project Ga0206878, IMG submission 152621) | Enriched cells from forest soil in Barre Woods Harvard Forest LTER site, Petersham, Massachusetts, United States -... | ecosystem: Environmental > Terrestrial > Soil > Temperate forest >... | reverse complement strand
GCTATACAACATTTTTGTATGCTAACTTTCAATCATGTATTTTAGGGTACGATGACCCCACTCTGGCGCGAGAATGCCGCGCAAAGGCCAAAAGAGGTGGCGTTCTCGTGCCCCGCTGCCAGGTAGCCGCCATATAAGCGGCTATCAACTGCAGCCAGGTAGTGTATCAAAATTGTTGTTATTTAATAGAAAATCAATTTAACTACCGGCTCTTTGCGTTAGCGGGTGAAGTGGATACCGGCCTGTGAATAAGGCCCCGCGCAGTATGAACGGAACACGCGGCCCCGCTTCTATCAGCGGGGAAACGCCCACAACAACATTATCTCACCAAACACGTCATTTACCCCGTTGCGCCTAGTTTGCACAGAACGCCGTAGTCTTTCGTCAATCGCTGTCCGAATAATTTGATTTGTTAAGAATCAGCAAGTCACCGATCTTTCCTGATAAAATAGATTATCATCATCATTAACCCGGGGAGTATTACCGCCTGCAGCCCGATCCATTTCGCTAACAGGCCTCCTAAAAAACACCCGGCTAAGAAGCCACCAATCAAAAACAATTGCTTTTTGATGCTTTCAAGTGATAAATAGTCTGCCCTAAATCCATTCCGGAGCAGGTTGCCCAGGTCTAACGAGGCCTGTGTAACGTTACCGGTCATCATGGTGGTGGGGCCGTGCGTTTCTTTAGGAAATAATTTGCCAAATGTATTCTGAAGGCCCATGGCCAGCACAATCACCATAACCACCAGGTACCTGCCGGACTGATCGGCGCCCAACCGGGAAGCCATTCCCCCGGCAACCATTAATAAAACACCCTCTGCCGCCAGTAAGACATAACGTTTCCCGGTTTTTTCGGCAAGCCAGCCCCCTGTGATTATTGCGACGATAAACACCGGAAAAGTAACCAGTTTGATCCATGCATTCGGATCGGCATTCAGTACCGCCTGCGCGGCGAAGATGATGAAGTTGCCCGTTACATGCGCGGAAAAAGTGCCGTTACCGGCTATAAACGTTGCCGTATCGCAATAACCCGCTACAGCCGATAAGAGCAGGCTAAACCATTGGATATTGTTTTGATTGGTTTCCATTGTAGTTTTACCATTTATCACCATTATAAGAGTTCTTTAATTTCCAAAAAGTTCGAGGCCGTATCAAAAGTCAATTTTTATAAAAGCAGACAAAATAATATTCTGTCTTGGTGTACTTCGTGCCTCCTTTGTGAAATCTTAGTGGTAAAATTTAAACCACGAGGGGCACTAAGATTGATGGTAAATGATAACTCAAAATATTATTCTGCTTGCATAAATTGAAAATTACTTTTGATACAACCTCATCTAAAAAGAAAAACAGGTGAAATATCCCTGTTCCGACGAAAATCAAATGCTTAGTTGTTTGTAAACCGCGATAATATCTTCGTCACCCAAAACGGGTTCGGCATCCTGAAATGTTTGATAAGCAACCTCAGCAAGCGGAGTGGAAAGGCCAATGTCCTTTGCCAGGCGCAGGTCTTTTGCAATGTTGCTTAATGAAAACATCGCATTGAAGTTATTATTGACGAGCGCCTCGCCTTTTATTTTGATGAACGGACTGCCAAGCGCGCTGTTATTGATGAGTGTGATGAGGTCGGTATTTTTAATGCCATTCTGTTGCGCAAAAACAAAGCTTTCCGCCAGTCCCTGTGCCTGTATGCCGAGCAAGGTGTTGATAACCAGTTTTGCAGTGTTGCCGGCGCCGGTATTGCCTGCCAGCAGGGCCAGCCGGCCAATTTTTTCGAGTATTGGTTTAACTTTTTCAAAGGTACCTTCATCGCCGCCTGCCATAATAACCAATTGTGCTTCTTCGGCCTGTTTTACGCTGCCCGACACCGGTGCATCCAGGTATTGGTTGCCTTGCTCCGCACATGCAGCCGCCATTTCCCTGCTGATGGCCGGGGATACCGTACTCATGTTAATGATGATCTTTCCATCAGCTCCCGCACCCAACAATCCATCGTCGCCTTTAAAAATATCATCGATAGCTTTATCGTCAGTAACCATCAGGATAATAACATCCGCCTGCTGTATCAAAGCGGCAGGGGTTGACGCAACGCCTGCGCCGCTTGCTTTTAAGCCCTCTTCTTTTTGTTTACTGCGATTGTAAACAACTACAGGATAGCCAGCCTTAATTAACGATTGTGACATGGGAATACCCATTTTGCCCAACCCTATCCAGCCTATTTTTGTTGTTTCCATGATTTTGTATTATTACCTGTTAGCAAAATTATTGTTTTTTCAATCCTTACCAGGCAGCCATATTAAAAATGCCGTACCGGCACCCGGCTGACTTTGTACTTCGATATTACCGCCTAAGGCCCTCACCTGGCTTTTTACCATAAATAACCCTATCCCCTTACCGTCAACGTCCGGGTGAAAGCGTTTATAAAGACCGAATATTTCGTTTATGTTCCTCGTCAGATCAATTCCGCGACCATTATCCTTAAACCAGATCGTCAACTTATCGTTTTCTATCCAGGATTTGATCTCGATGATCAACGTCCTATCCGGTTGCCGGTATTTAATACTGTTAGACACCAGGTTAAGGAAAATGCTGTATAAGTAACTTTTTATTGAAAAGTATTCGGCCGCTTCTGAAAAATCTGTTGAAACCTGTATATTTTCCCATTCAATCATGAGGTGGAAGCCGGTAAGGACATCGCTGAGCAGCTCCTGGAAAACAATCCGTTCCTTTTTTTCGTTAATTTCCCGCCTAACCTGCAAAATTTGGTTAAGGTCGTGGATAATTTCGTCGAGTTTCCTGACAGATTGAAAAAGAAAATCCTCGGTTTCGGCCCGTTCCTCCAAAGGCAAATCGGGCTGCTCCAGGATCTGGGCCAGCCCGTTGATGTTCGCAATGGGCGCACGGAGGTTATGTGAAACAATGTACGAGAATTGTTCCAGGTCGTTATTACGCCGTTCTAGGTCTTCGGTAACCCGGGCGCGTTCTATTTCGGCTAATTTAGCCGATGTGATGTTGATGGCCGAGCAGCAAAGCCCTATCGTTTTATCCTGGTGGTCTTTTACCGCGTTTAAACTGATATTGTACCATTCCGGCCCGCCGTTCAGCAGGGGGTAATAAGCCTCGTAATGTATTGGATCACCCGCCATTGCATGATGCATCATATTCCGGACAGGTTCTTTACGTTCCTCATTCAGGAGTTCGGGGAAACAGGCGCCCTCCTGCAGCTGTGTCCCAAATGACTGCCCGGCCCAATAATTGGCGACCGCATTATACGTTAATATGTTCAGATCACTATCCAGCAGCAAAAATGCAATGTCGGTAGTTTTAAATATAGTACGTAAGTGCGATTGCGACTTTACCAGTGTGCTGTTTACCTCTGCCAGGTTCCGGCTCCCTTCGGCTACACTATGTTCCAAAAGCCTGTTTTTCTTCAGTATTTTGTCAGCAACATAAGAAGTTATAATAGCGGCGATTATCGAAATAACGGCATTGGTAAAGCCAATCCAGGAAAGCCCGACGTTACCACTCATTTTCAAATGTGCAACCACAATCAGGCAACAGGCTATAACCGAAAAAACAATGATCCGCTTTAACGACTGCCCTACAATCAGCAGCACACAACACACATATAAAGTATCAAGCCTTATTTTGGTGGGTAACAACTGTTCGACAAGCGTAATTGCAACAAGGTACATATAAGCCTGTACATAGGCCTTGTCAAGGCCTTGTTTTCCCTGACCTTGGCCGGGAATAAATTTAAAGAACATAAAAACTCCTATTAATCCATTTTCACTTTTCAATTCATGTTTAAGGATGGTATGTTTTTGAATATAGAATTTAGCCCTTCATCCGACATATTCCGCAGTGCCATTTTTTATTCCAACGGGCCATCCAAATGGAGGTTAACCTGCTTCAATCTTTTTTCTTGCAACTTAACATAGCAAAGGCAATAACCACAAATACCGCCACTAATACTGTCCCAATCATTTTCTTTGTATGTTTAATAAATTTTAACACAATCAAGTTCCCGTGTACAAAAGGTACCGGCGCCTTTCTAAAAAATCTACCATAGCTTAATTGACAACGACTTTTAGACATGCGGGGCGGCCTGGCATAGCTATTCGAAGTCGCGGGCGGCAGACGGTTATTTTTTAGATGCTGTTCTTACTGTCGATACTTCACCGGCTTTAACAGCACTGGCCTTATTACCGAAACTATGCCGGACATAGGTGAGCACATCAGCAATTTGCCGGTCACTCAAATTATCATGGGGACTCATGGTGTTAGAAAAAGTTTTCCCGTTTATTTCCACATCTTCTTTAAAGCCATGCAATACGATATTGATTAAAGCGGCTTTATTCCCCAATACGTAGGTAGTATTAGCTAAAGGCGGGTTCATGTTCGGTACGCCTCCGCCGTCTGCCATATGACAGGCCAGGCAAACATTGGTATATACAATTTTCCCGCGTGCTATAGAAGTGCTCACGGTTGCATGCCGTGTTGCTTGTTTTTTGGTCTGTGCATGTACAGCGCCGGATAATAATATAAATGACGCCAGCAACAGACTGGTTATTTTGATATTCATTACTGTTTTTTATAGGTGATCTTATAAATTGTTCCCTGGTTATCATCGCTTACGTATAGCGAACCGTCAGGTCCCTGTGCGAGCCCGCAGGGACGATGAACCGCATCCCCCGATGCTTTTTGTTGTTCGGTACCGGCGAAACCATCGGCAAAAACCTCCCAATTACCGTCCGGTTTCCCATCTTTAAAAGGTTGAAATACTACGCAATAACCGGCCTGCGGTTCGGGCGCCCTGTTCCACGAGCCGTGGAAAGCGATGAACGCGCCATTTTTATATTTTTCCGGGAACTGATCGCCGGTATAAAACAATAATCCATCCGGGGCATAATGGCCGGGGAAGGCTGCTACCGGGTTGATATACTTGCTGTCAGCCGGTTTTTTGCCGTCGCCGCCGTATTCGGGACCGAGCAGGTTTTTATGCTGCATCCAGTCATAATAAACATAGGGCCATCCGGCATTATCGCCCTTTCTCAGGGCGAACATGCATTCCGCAGGTAATTCGGCCGATTGATGCACGGTATATTGTTTCGGAAAAAGATCGTGCAATGCATCGCGGCCATGCTGCATTACAAAAAGCTGGTTATCCTGTTCATTCCAGGCAAGTCCCACTACGTTCCTTAAACCGGTTGCGTACCGCATACCATCGCCATAAGTTTGATCGGGTTTATCAGCTTTAAACTGCCAGATTCCCGCTGCCGAGTCCAAAACAGGGCACCCCGTTTTATTAGGATCAAACTCGCTGCAAATATTTGAATAGGCGCCAATATTTACATACAGGTTCCCGTCGTCATCTAATGCAATAGCTTTTGGGGCATGTGTTCTTCTGTCTATTAAGCCGGTAACAATTCTTTCCGGCTTATCCGGGTTCATGACCTCGTTTTTATCATCCAGCTTATACCGGTAAACCTCCCTGCTGTTGGATGCATACAAATAACCATTTTTAATGGCTATGCCCGTCCCGCCAAAATTAGCAAAGCCCGATTTTAATGTCGCTTTGTCCCCGTCAACGTGAAGCACCAATATGCCTTTGCCATTTTTAGTCCCGGCCAGGTGTACATAAATATCACCCTGCGGGCTTACAACCAGGTGCCTTGCACTACCCAAATTATCAGCAATAACGGCGGCCCTAAATCCTTCGGGAAGTGTAAGGCCTCCGTTAACTGTTTCATGACCACTAACTGATTTATTATTCTTTATTAATTTGAATGAAAAAAGCCCTCCTGTCGCAAAAATGCACAGGCAAAAGGCAAAAAATATTTTCTTGTTCATCATCGTATCGATATGGTTAATTTAATAATTGCAATTACGCGACAAGCTCAAGCTGTTCCAGGTAACTGCTAATTATTGTTACGTCCTCTGCGCTTAGCGTAGTCTCACCAGCATTTGCGTTCTCAATGGCTTGTTCGCTGTTCCTGGCGCCCACAAGGGTTATGGTAATTCCCGGTTGCTCCAAAGTCCAAAGGATAACCAGCTGACCCAGCGTTATATGTTTTTCGGCGGCCATCGGTTTTAGCAGCTCGAGGAAATCATCGGTTCTTTGCAGGTTGTCTCCTTTAAAAAATTTCACCTCTTTACGATGATCGCCTGGGGCAAATACATGGCCGCGCCGTATTTTGCCAGTTAGGAGCCCCCTTTCCAGTGGGCTGTAAGCTAAAATGGATTTATGGTTTTGCAGGCAGTAAGGAATTAATTCTGCTTCTATGCCGCGGTTAACCATGCTGTAGGGCACCTGGTCGGATGCCAGGGTGATATACTTTTCAGCTTCGGCCAGCTGCGCCGCGTTGTAATTACAAACGCCGGCATACCTTATTTTACCCTGTTCAACCAGGCGGGAAACCGCCTCCATACTTTCTTCAATAGGTGTTGTAGAGTCGGGCCAGTGTATCTGGTAAAGATCAATGTAGTCGGTCCCTAGCCGTTTTAAACTGGCTTCGCATTCCGCAATGATGCTTTCTTTTCCGGCATACTTATAAATGTCGATATCCTCACCGCTGTTTTTTTTACTGCTGAATGCAAAGTCACCTTTTTTAAGGTCCCAACGCATACCATATTTGGTCAGGATTTGAATCCGGTCGCGCGATAATCCCCTGATCGCTTCGCCTACAATTTCCTCGCTGGTACCCTGGCCATAAATAGGAGCTGTGTCGATGGAGGTTACCCCCATGGAGTAAGAAACCCTGATGGCAGCAACGGCATCTTTCCGTTCGGTGCCACCCCACATCCAGCCTCCGGCGGCCCATGCTCCAAAAGTAACTTCGGAAAGTAACAGGTCGGTATTTGCTAATTTTCTGTATTTCATGATTTGTTTAATTTTAGTTACATTCTTTGTTTATCGCCCTTCAATGATCAACTTTGTTAAGTTTTGTTGCTTGAACAACGCGTTTACAGCCACAAAAGAACAAACAATGGCCGGGGCAGCCAATAGCTAAACCGGTAATTAGTAACTCATTAACAAGTTAGTATGTCAGAAAGAAAATTAAGTTCAACCAATTTTTATAATCAATCATTCCTGGAAGAAAAGTGCGCACTTAACGAGCTATTGTATTTATTGAGCAAGCGATGGATGACCGAAGTGCTCTTCAGCATTGAGGAAGGTAACTCGCGCTTTAACAGTTTGAAAGACGATCTGGAACATATCAGTGACCATATCCTTGCAGACAGGTTGCGTAACCTTGAGCTGCTGGAGTTGGTTAATAAAAGCTGTATTCCGGGTAACCCACCCCGGACGGAATATACTTTAACCAATAAAGGTGAAGAATTGAGCGAAATATTAGGGGGATTGTGCGATTTTGCAGAAAGCAAAATGCAGTTTTGATCACGCAAATTGGCGCCGTATCTGTTATTATCGTCAGTAAGCTCAAAGCTTCCGGATATCCACTAATTGATTTATTAGCGACCCTTTTTTTATTTTTGAAGTAGCATAAGGCTATTTTTGTAACGAACATTAACAAAATAGCGCTATGAAGTTATACCATCCGTCCAGGTTTGTTTGCCTTTGCCTCACCATAATTTTATTCGTTTCTTTTAACGCCCGAGCCAAGGCGCCAGCCAGGGACTATTACCAGCTTAAAATCTACCACTATAAAACCCTGGACCAGGAAAACAGGCTCGATCAATATTTACAACAAGCCTATTTACCGGCCATTCATCGTGCCGGGATTAAATATGTTGGCGTATTTAAACCGGTTACACAACAGGATAGCGACCGGAAAATATATGTTTTTACGCCTTTCTCTTCCTTCAACAAATTAGTGGGGATTGAGCAACAGCTGCAGGCTGATATAAAATATTTGGCCGATGGTGAAGATTATGTAAACGCAGATTACAAAAATGCGCCTTATACCCGTATCGAAACCATCATACTACAGGCTTTCCCGGGGATGCCATCAACGGCGGTTCCTAACCTTACTGCTCCCAAAGCCGACAGGGTTTATGAACTACGCAGTTATGAAAGCGCGACGGAGAAATATAATTTCAATAAGGTCCGGATGTTTAATACAGGAGACGAAATAGGGCTTTTTAAAAGACTGAACTTTAACGCTGTTTTTTATTCGGAGGTGATTTCGGGCAGCCATATGCCAAACCTCATGTACATGACCACTTTTAACAGCAAAGCCGACAGGGATAAACATTGGGATACTTTTGGAAGCGACCCGCAATGGAAAACGCTAATTGCTAAAGATGAGTATAAAAACAACGTTTCGCACGCCGATATGATATTTCTTCACCCAACTGAGTATTCTGATTTTTAAAGGGCGGGCATTCTGCACGGCTTGTCAGCTATAAGTGAATGAAAATTTAAGGTATCGCTCCTAAAAATTCACTATCCGTTTCATATTTCTTAGAAAAAGTTCGGGATTGTGGCATTACGGGCTGCCTCAAACGTCAAAAGCCTCAGGTCGAAAGATTTGAGGCTTTCGAATTCACTACCCCTGTTGTTGTTTCGTTGGCCTGCTTACGCTATTGCCTTTTTGCTGTATAAAGCAGTTTTACTGACTTTCGGCCTTTCGTCAAGCAAATTACCTCGTTGGTGTAAATATTTTTTTTCAGGCATCGGAAAGAGGCACTTTCGAAAAAAGGAAAATCCGACCCGGTGATAGTTATGGTGAGCGCCTATATTCCGCCCAATTCAATTAATAAGGAACCTGACAAGTGGACCGTTTTTTATTTGCTGATAATACTCGCCGGTTTGCAATTATTTATCACTTTGATGACCAATGGCTTTGCGTTATCGCAGGAAGAGGCTATGTGGCATTATATCGGACGGAATTGGTTCAGGCACGGGCTTGTTCCCTACAGCGGGGGAGCAGATAATAAATCACCATTATTTTACGTGGTCTTTGGCCTGTCGGATTGGCTTTTTGGGGTAAATTATTGGTTCCCGAGAGTATTGGGCACCGTAGTACAATCGGTAGGAATATTTTATGTTTATAAAATTGCCAGGCACGTTTCAGGTAAGCATGCCGGACTGCTTGCCTGTTCTTTTTATGGACTTTCTGTGTTATGGCACGGTGCAGATGGGAGGTATGTTTCGTTTACCGAGACCTATGAAGTGGTGTGTATCATTCTTTCCTTCTACTTTTTTTTAAGTTCAAATAATAAAAGGGGGTTGTTTATAAGTGGTTTTTTAATGGCAATCGGCGTTGGTTTTCGTTTACCAGCCGTTTTCGTCGTCGCGGCACTACTCATAAGTACTATTAAAAAAGGCTGGAAGCTTACATTACAATTTTGCCTCGGATTGTTGGCGGGTATTGTTGTTCTTGCAATTATTGGTTACCTCGCCGGGATTAATTTTCACGATGTTGTGCTCTATATGCTTACCGATAACTTTGGTCCGGGCAGCATGAACAATAATAATTTTATAACAAGGATGGTTCAATTCCACAATATGTTCTTTTACTCGGAAGTAATATTGTTCTATCCCCTTGTGCTGGTTTATCTTTTTATAAAAGGAAAAATCGACTGGTTGGTTTTATGGTTGATTTTTGTATTTATTGGTATAAACGCGGTTGGAAATTATGCGCGTGTCGATCTGAAAGAGCTATTACCCGCTATGTCTCTTATGGGTGGCCTTTCGCTTGCGCACTTAATTAATGCCTTCCATATATCGATGCGGAAGCTAATGCTGATCATTTGGATCTGCTTTTCCCCGAAATTGATCGAACCATTTGTTAACGCCGGGCGGGTGTTCAGCGGTGAGTTTCAATTCCCCCAAAATTTTTGTCACGAACCTTACGTCCAGCCAGACGAAAGTGCGAGCAGGCAGCTTGGTTTGTGGATAAAAGCAAACACTTCCGAAAACGAAAAAGTATACGTAGCCGGGTATGGCGCTCAAGTACAGGTATATTCAGAGCGGCTATCGCCAACCATCTATTTTAACGTAACCCAAACCAGGATCGCTAAAGACAGGCTCTTTTTAGATATGAAAGAAAATAAGGCAGAGATGATACTTGTGCCTCTGTACCCCGAATACAGGCAATGGGTTGATCAGGATCTGCGGACCTATATCGATCAGCTGGTGACAAGAGATTACGACTTCGATCGTTGTCTTTTCAATTATTCTGTTTACAGACTCAAAAAGAGCAAACGATAAATGCTGCAGAATTGTTGGTTAGGAGCTTGAGGGTTCCTGATCACGACAGCTACGCCAAAGCGCTGACAGCCCTGTACAAAAAGCAAAAGCCCCGCATGTCGCGGGGCTTTTGCAATTCACTTTTATATCATTATAAAATGTGTTGTTAAGCTATATCAAACCTATCCAGGTTCATAACTTTATTCCAGGCGGCAACAAAGTCTTTAACAAATTTGTCGCTGCCGTCGGCGTCACCGTAAACTTCGGCAATGGCCCTCAGTTCCGCATGCGAACCAAATACAAGGTCAGCGCGGGTTGCGGTCCATTTCAGCTCCCCGTTTTTGCGGTCGCGGCCCTCATATACTTCCCTGTCTTCAGTTGCTGCTTTCCACGCAGTACCCATATCGAGCAAATTGACAAAAAAATCATTCGTAAGCTGGCCGGGACGGGTAGTGAAAACCCCATGTGCCGAACCATCATAATTAGCGCTCAGGGCGCGCATGCCACCAGTTAATACGGTCAGTTCGGGCGCGGTGAGGGTCAATAAATTGGCTTTATCTATCAGCAATTCTTCTGTACGCACCCTGGCTTTGGGGTTACGGAAATTGCGGAAACCATCAGCAACCGGTTCCAGGTATTGGAAAGAATCTACATCGGTTTGTTCCTGCGAAGCATCCATACGGCCGGGTGTAAACGGAACGGCAATATCGTGACCGGCATCTTTAGCCGCTTTTTCTACCGCTGCGCAGCCTGCAAGTACGATCAGGTCGGCCAGCGATACTTTTTTGCCGCCGTCCCCTGTTTCGTTGAATTCTTTTTGAATACCCTCCAGCACGCCCAGTACTTGATTTAATTGTACCGGGTTATTGGCCTGCCAATAACGTTGCGGGGCCAGGCGGATGCGTGCACCATTGGCGCCGCCACGTTTGTCGCCACCACGGAAAGTTGAAGCCGAGGCCCAGGCGGTGGATACCAATTGTGAAACAGTTAAGCCGGAGCTCAGTATTTTTGCTTTTAAAGCCGCAACATCCTGGTCATTTACTAATGCATGATCTACAGCAGGGATAATATCCTGCCAAAGCAGCTCTTCCGCAGGAACATCGGCGCCTAAATAGCGGGCACGCGGTCCCATGTCGCGGTGCGTGAGTTTAAACCAGGCACGGGCAAAAGCATCTGCAAACTCGTCAGGGTTTTCATAAAAGCGCCTGGAGATTTTGCCATATGCCGGATCGAACTTTAATGCAAGATCGGTTGTGAGCATTGCAGGACGGTGTTTCTTTGTGCTGTCGTAAGCGTCAGGAATAACGTTATCTGCATTTTTTGCCACCCACTGATGCGCACCGGCGGGGCTTTTGGTAAGCTCCCACTCATAAGCAAACAGGTGTTCAAAAAAGTCATTGCTCCATTGGGTTGGTGTTTTGGTCCAGGTTACTTCCAATCCGCTGGTAATGGTATCACTACCTTTACCGCTGCCGTAACTATTATTCCAGCCAAAGCCCTGCTGTTCAATGCCGGCGGCTTCAGGTTCCTTACCAACATTATCGGCTGAAGCAGCGCCATGGGTTTTGCCAAAGCTATGCCCGCCTGCTATCAGCGCAACAGTCTCTTCGTCATCCATGGCCATACGGCCAAAGGTATCGCGTATATCTTTGGCAGCCATGATCGGATCGGGATTGCCATTCGGGCCTTCCGGGTTCACATAAATTAATCCCATTTGCACTGCAGCCAGCGGCTTCTCCAGGTTGCGTGAATGGATGTCGCCATCGGCATCATCATCAGATACCAGCACACCATGGTCTTCCGCCACGCCGCCGGGGCCGTGCGCATAGCGATGTTCATCGCCCAGCCAGGTTTTTTCGGCGCCCCAATACACAGATTCATCCGCCTCCCATACATCCTCGCGGCCGCCGGCAAAGCCGAATGTTTTAAAGCCCATGGATTCCAGCGCTATATTACCGGTAAGCACGATCAGGTCGGCCCAGGAGATTTTGTTGCCATATTTTTGTTTGATGGGCCAAAGCAGCCTGCGTGCTTTATCAAGGCTTACATTGTCGGGCCAGCTGTTTAGCGGGGCAAAACGCTGCTGTCCCTGGCCTGCACCGCCGCGGCCATCAGTTACCCGGTAAGTACCGGCGCTATGCCAGGCCATACGGATGAACAGGCCACCATAGTGGCCAAAGTCCGCCGGCCACCAATCCTGCGAATCGGTCATTAGCGCATGCAGGTCTTTTTTTACAGCCTCAAGGTCAAGGCTTTTAAAAGCTGCGGCATAATCAAAATCTTTGTCCATTGGGTTGGTCACAGCCGTATGCTGACGCAAGATGTTCAGCTTAAGCTGATCGGGCCACCAGTCGCGGTTCCTGGTGCCGGCGCCGCCAACATTACTTTTCATGCTGCCGTTATGAAACGGGCATTTGCTGATGTCGTTTGAATTGTTTTCCATTATATAATTCAGTTTGTGCATCAAATCTACAATAGTATATCCTATAGAAGAAATCAATTTTTTTTATGTAACTATAGATGTTATCTATAATATTAACCACCGGTCATAGGCGGGGTTGTTTTTATCCGGCCGCCAGCCTGCGGGTTGCGTTTTTTCTTGGTTAATCAAGTAAATCTTTCATTTCATGTAAAATATTACACAGCCGGTTTAGCTGCTTTCATATTTGTGGCGGGAACATGGGGAGGCATCCTGGATGTGGACCGCAGGAACGGTTAAGAATTTACATGAACACTATTATTTATCAAAATATAAGACCAATGAAAAACGGAATTAATTACAAATTGCTATTTACACTGCTAATGGGGATCACTTGCTTTTATGCTTGTAAAAAAAACAACGGTAACACGCCAGCCAACCAGTATAACATCAGTCAAACAAACCTGGTTTCAGACATAGCGGGCTTTGGAGCGAATAGAGTTGACACCAACCTGCTTAATGCGTGGGGCCTGGCCAGGTTGCCGGGCGGCCCCATTTGGATTGCCGCCAACCATTCGGGCACCAGCACAGTTTACGACACCACCGGCAAAACATTGATACCGCCGGTTATTATTCCATCAGTTACACCGGGGCAGCCGGGAGCGCCATCGGGGATGATTTTTAACAATACGGCCGACTTTGGCGGCAACAAATTCCTGTTTGCCAGCGAAGAAGGCATCGTTTTAGGATGGAAGGCAGGGCCTGCAGCCGTAAAAGTTGCTGATCAGTCGCAGGCAAATGCCGTTTACAAAGGCCTTGCCATAGCCGCCGACGGCGGTAACAACTTCCTTTATTTAGCGAATTTCCGCCAGGGCAAAATCGACGTTTATGACAAAAATTTTAACTGGGTTACGGGTAAATCTTTTACCGACCCCGGTATACCGGCAGGTTTTGGCCCTTTCAATATTCAAAATATTGGCGGCCAATTGTATGTTACCTACGCGAAATTAATGGCGCCTGATAACATGGATGACCAGGCCGGCCCCGGCAATGGCTATGTTGACATATTTAATGCAAACGGCACATTAGTTAAACGGTTCGCAACGCAGGGGATGCTTAACTCCCCATGGGGCATAGCGCTTGCGCCGGCGGGTTTTGCAAACGCTCAGTCAACAATCCTGATCGGCAATTTCGGAGATGGCAGGATCAATATTTTCGATATGGCGGGAAATTACAAAGGACAATTACAAAATAACGGGCAAGTGATCAGCATTCCGGGATTATGGGCGATTGATTTCCTGAAAAACAACCAACCCGGCGGTAACCCAAACAACCCTTTGTATTTTACTGCCGGACCTGCCGGTGAAGCGCATGGATTGTTTGGCACTTTACAGCTCCTTCAAACAACTAATGGAAACAATGTATATAATGGAAACAATGGAAATAGCGGAAACAGTGGCAACAGCGGGGGTTACGGCTATTAATTCGCCAGGCGGAATGCAGCCCGCATCATTTCATCCGCGAAAATATCAACAGCACAAAATTTCAGTATCATTCACGATCAAATAAGATGAAATTTATAACTATTGTTCTGCTTGCCTGGGTAATTCATCACACCCAGGCAAGCGGTCAGGGGATTTACACCTCTAAAAATGTCAGGATCACCTTGTATTCAAGCGCGCCGATAGAAGATATTAAAGCAGCTACCAATACGGGGGTTTCTGTTTATAATGCTTCCACAGGCGAACTGGCCTACAGTGTTGCTATTCCCTCTTTCCAATTCGAAAAGTCGCTGATGCAGGAACATTTTAATTCGGATTATATGGAAAGCGACAAATTTCCAAAAGCCACATTTAAAGGCAAGATCCAGGAACAGGTAGATGTTTCAAAAGATGGCGCCTACGCTGTAACTGTTACCGGCGACCTGACCGTACACGGAATGACGCAAAAAAGATCGATACCGGGAACCATTACTGTCAAAAACGGTGTGATAAGCATGACATCGGAGTTTATGGTAAAATGTGCTGATCACCACATAACAATACCAAGCATTGTATTTCACAACATCGCCGAAAGTATTAAAATGAACGTTTCGGCTATCTATTTACCCAGCAATATAAAAACCAAGTAAACTTCAATGAGGAAATTCTTTATTATATTAAACCTGGTCATTATCAGTACGGGATTAATGGCCCAAACTAAGGACGCCGGGAAACAAAACAACGCCACCGATTCGTTATTAAATTCAATAAGCAATGACGCTCCAAACAGGCCGGTCGCCATTTTTAAATCATCAAGACTTATTTTATCGCAAACTACGGAAACCGTAAAAAAGCACAATCTTAATTTCCTGATCATACACAGGTTCGGTGATCTTGCCGGCAAAAACGGCGGCGGTCAGTTTTTTTACGGTTTTGACGATATAGCCGATGTTTATCTTGGTTTTGAATACGGCGTTAGCGATAATCTGAATGTTGATATCGGCAGAAGTACCATTGGCGGACTGGCCGACCTCGAATTAAAGTATGCGATCCTCCATCAAACAACCGACGGCAGCTCACCCGTGGCCATTACGGTTCTGGGCGAAGGGGCTTTAAGGCCGTACGGATTTGTGACTTACCCCACGTTTGGCGACAGGGTTTCATACCTGGCGCAAGTACTGGTTGCCCGGAAGTTCTCGCCTGGCTTGTCTTTACAACTTACCCCGACTTTAGTAAGCAATAATTCCACGGTGCCATTGACGCCTGGTAGTGAAGAACGTTTTTTTGCGTTGGGGGCTACAGCCCGGATTAAGGTAACCAATCATATGGGTTTGATATTTGACTATTCACATCCGTTTTCTTCATTCAGAAATTCCGGCAACGGTTTCTATGATCCTTTGGGCGCTGGAATTGAAATTGAAACAGGCGGACACGTATTTACTATAAATGTAACTAACGCCAGGGCTGTTTCGGAGATCAATTATTTAAATGACACGCAATCCAATTTTGCAAAAGGACAATTCCGCATTGGCTTTACTATTTCCAGGATGTTCGACCTAAATTCAAGGAAAAAGGAAAGTCGCTGATAAACGATGCCATACGCAGGTTATGGGATGCATCATAAATAAACACTTTTCGTCAAGTGTTTTTTGGCTTAATGTAAAATAATTTGCAGTATTGCTCTTTTTTCATAGTTATGTAACGGTCTGGCTTATTTCGGTCGGCCGGTTAGTAAATTTATAGGTTAATATACCTAGCCTTGTGATATCATGACAAAATTGTACACGACGCAGCTTAAATACGTTTTACCGTTAATGCTGTTATACAGCGCCGTTTCCCTTGCCGGAATGTTTCATCACGAAATTTTTGGCGAAGAAGCGCAACAGTTAACCATTGGCCGGGATAGCAGTTCCGTTATTGATGTATATAAAAACATGCTTTACGAAGGCCATGTAACTTTATGGAATTCACTGCTGTTTTTTATTACCCATTACCTGTCGGCGCGGCCTATGTATATGCAGTTATTCCATTTACTGGTGGTCAGCAGTGCGGTGTGCCTGTTTTTGAGGTATGCGCCTTTTAATGTTCCTTTAAAAACGCTGGTAATTTTTGGCTGCTATTTCCTGTTTGTGTATAGCATTGTGTGCCGCAACTACGCGTTAGGTATATTACTGCTTTTTGCCTGTTGTATTTTGATGGCCAATCCGGCACGAAATATGATCAGGATAGGTTTCCTGTTAGTGTTAATGTGTTTCACACATTTGTTTTATGCCTTTGCAGCCATCGGGATTTTTTTATACCTGTTTATGTTTACTGTCGGTAAACCGGAGTTATACCGCCGGTTTGCTGTTTTTACGTGTCTTTTTCTATTTGGTGTAATAAGCGCAGTTTTTGAAACGCTCCGGATACCTGCAGATAGCATTGTCCATGTAAAAAGTGGCTTGTCGTGGATGAACTTTAATGATATATCCTTCGGCATTAAGTGTTTCACAAGGGGATTTATAACTGTTCCGCCACCTCACCTGCAATATTTCTGGGATAAACAATATGTGCAAAGTTTACCGGGCAATATAAATATAACGCTGGCCCTGTTGCTGTTCGTGGCCACCTTGCTGTTTTTGCGAAAAAGCCGTAAAGCCCTTTTGTTTTATATTCCGCCGGTGGTTTTTTTAACGGCTTTTTTTTCCATAACGGGAGCAGCCGGTACAAGGTATTTTGGGCTGTATGTTATTTTTTTTATTTCGGCGCTCTGGCTGGCGTACTACGACGGTGTAACCATCTTCCATAGAGGAAACCCGGGTTTTATAAAGAAATGGGTGCCACAGATCTTTATCTATATTATTTTAATTGATCAACTTTTCACAGGAGTTTACATGTACAGCAAAGATTTTACCGCTCCTTTTTCGCAAGCTAACAGCATTGCCGCTATTTTTTAGTCACCCGGTAAACATAGTAATCTTCGCCATCTATTATAG